>WNFC01024342.1_pt1 | contig 10276 bp, 9 predicted proteins | sample 5400541 | NCBI WGS metagenome assembly WNFC01 (sample SAMN13153342, study PRJNA577476) | soil metagenome | isolation source: 120 cm saprolite under Douglas fir tree site 2 hole 2 replicate 1 | place: USA:California | collected 2015-04-18 | reverse complement strand
GATCCGGACCGACTTGCCGGTGTAGCCGAGCCGCTGGTACAGGCCGAGCGAGTACCACGAGTTGTGCGCCCAGACCCCGATCTGCGCGTCGGCCAGGCGCGCGGCCACGTCCTCGGCGGCCACGCCGTCCACGTTGACCAGGAACGTCGGCACGCGGCCTTCCATCCCGGGCCGACCGTAGACGGTGACCGCGTCGGACAGGCCGTCCAGGAACCGCTGGCCCAGCAAACGCTCGTAGGGGGCGATCGCGGCGAAGCCCCCGATCGAGTCGATGTAGTCGATCGTCGCGTTGAATCCGGCGAGCAGCTCGTACGGCTGCGTGCCGGTCTCGAAGCTGCGGCCCAGCGGGCTGGTGGGCGCGGGCCGCGCCTTGTACGGACGCCACTGCTCGGTCACCTCGGCCCGCCCGTAGGCCACGCCGAGGTGCGGGCCGCAGAACTTGTAGGGCGAGCAGATCAGCACGTCGGCGTCGATCTGGCGGACGTCGATCGGCTCGTGCGCCGCGTAGTGGACCGCGTCCACCCAGGCCAGCGCCCCCGCGTCGTGCGCGAGCTGGCAGACCCGCCGGGCGTCGGTCACGGTGCCCACCGCGTTCGACGCCCAGGCGAACGCGACCACCTGGGTACGGGGCCCGAGCTTGTCCTCCAGGTCATCGAAGTCCAGCATGGTGTCGTCGTGCAGCGCGACGTGCCTGACCACCAGGTCCCGGTCGTGCGCGACCTCCAGCCAGGGGGCGACCCCGGCGTCGTGGTCCAGGCAGGACACGAGGATCTCATCGCCGGGGCGGAACTCCCGGGCGGCCGTGCGTGACAGGGCGAAGTTCAGCGAGGTCATGTTCGCCCCGAAGGTCACCTCGCGCGGCTCGCAGCCGAGGAACCTGGCCGCCTTGGCCTCGGCCTCGGCCAGGATCTGCCCGACGCGGACGCTGGTGGCGTAGCCCGCGCCGAGGTTCGCGCTCGCTTCCCGCAGGGCCCGCGCGATCGCGTCGCCCACCTCGTCGGGCACCTGGGTGCCTCCGGGAGCGTCCAGGAACGCGAAGCCCTGCCGGAGCGATGAGAACCTGGCCCGGACCGCGGCGACGTCGATACCCGTGCTCAGGACTACGGCCACCGCCAGCTCCCTCCCCGGGGAATCACCGCCCGGTCGGTATCGAATTCACAACTGCCAGCCCCGTCCCACATTAGCCCTCTTGCCTTGACGTAAAGGGCAATGGTTTGATCAGCGTTACGAATTCGGCCCGTGGGGAGGGCGGTTTGAGCTTCTCGAACGCAGCGCCGAGGCGCAGGTCCCCGCAGAGGCCGAGGTGGCGGCGTATCGTCAGCCAGCGGGTAATGCGCACAATATGACTCCCACATAGTGAGATATCACCGAAATGAATGGAGGCGTATCCAATGAAGGGACGCCTGATCATCGTCGTGACGGCGCTCGGCTCGCTCGCCGTGGCCGGTTGCGCAAGCAGCACCAGTACTAGCAGTAGCGGCGCCAGCGCCAGCGCTGCCGGATCATCCAGCGGGTCCGCCGCCAAGGCGTGCAACGCGTCGATCGGGTTCGAGGGCCCGATCACCGGCCCGGTGGCGTTCCTCGGCACCGAGCAGCTGCACTTCGCCCAGCTCGCGGTGTCGATGGACAACACGGCCAACAAGACGAACATCAAGCTCGTCCAGGGCGACACGCAGCTCAACCCCGCGATGGCGGTGACCGTCACCCAGCAGCTCATCTCGAACACCGGCATCGTCGCCGTGGTCGGCCCGGCGGGCAGCCAGGAGGTCGAGGCGGTCGGCGGCGCGATGGCGCGGGCCGGGATGGGGTTCATCTCCGGGTCGGCGACCGCGGTGGCGCTGACCACGGGCAAGTACCCGACGTTCTTCCGGGTCGTGTCGAAGGACAGCGTGCAGGGCCCGCAGGACGCAAACTACATCGTGAAAAACCTGCACCCGAAGTCCCTGATGATCGTCGATGACCAGGAGGCCTACTCGACCGGCCTGGTCAGCGCGATGACGCCGGTCTTCACCGCGGCCGGGATCAAGGTCGACCACGAGTCGGTCTCGCAGAAGGTCACCGACTTCTCCGCGCTGATCGCCAAGGTCACGCCCGCCACCTCGGTGGTGGTCCTGCCCTGGCAGGTCGCGGCCAACGCCGAGCAGCTCGGCCGTAACCTGGCCCAGCAGCACAAGACCGCGGTGATCTTCGGCACGGACGGCCTGTACGACACGAAGGCGTTCACCATCTCCGGCTCGTACGTATCCTCGTTCGGCCCGGACATCAACGGGATTCCCGCCGACGCGTCGATCGCCGCGACGGCCCAGTCGAAGTACGGGTCGTTCGGCACGTTCGGCCCGCCGGTGTTCGCGGCCACGCACGTGGTCGACGAGGCGATCTCATCGGTCTGCCAGGCCGGACAGACGCCCAGCCGCGCCAACGTGCTGGCCGCGATCAAGAACACGAACGAGTCGACCACGATCCTGGGGCAGCCGATCTCCTTCGACCCCCACGGCGACCTGGTCAACGGCAAGTTCTTCCTGTTCAAGATCAACACGTCGGGCAAGTACCAGCTGATCCCCAGTTCGTGATCGGCTGAGCCAAGGCAGTCGCTCCGCCGCGGGCGCGGGCCACCGGGCCCGCGGCGGAGCACGACGTGATGGCGGGAGCTGCGCCGGATGAGGCTCTTCTTCGGGGAACTGGTGACGGGTGTCACCACGGGCGCGCTGTACGCGCTGATCGCGCTCGGCTTCTCCATGGTGTACGGGGTGCTGAAGCTGCTCAACTTCGCGCACGGCGACCTGTACATGGTCGGGGCGTACATCGGCTTCTTCGTCATCCAGTGGTTCGGCGGCGCGGCGCACGTGAGCATCCCGGTGCCGCTGCTGCTGGTGATCATGTTCGTGCTGGCGGCGGGCCTGGTCGGCGGGCTGGGCGTGGCGATCGAGCGGTTCGCCTACCGGCCGCTGCGCGACGCGCCGCGGATCGCGCCGCTGATCACCGCGATCGGCATCTCGTTCTTCCTGGAGAACGCGGCCCTGCTGCTGTTCGGCGCGCAGTTCCGCATCTACAACACCGCGGAGTTCATCTCGCTGTCCAGCGGCATCCAGATCGGTTCGGTCACCATCGACAGCGTGCAGATCATGGTCGTTGTCCTCGGCGTCGCGCTGATGATCGGCTTGCGGCTGCTGGTCAACCGGACCAGGCTGGGCAAGCAGATGCGGGCGGTAGCGGCCGACCGGGAGGCGGCCGAGATGCTCGGGATCAACGTGAACTTCACCATCGCGGCCACGTTCTTCCTGGGCTCGGCCCTTGCGGGCGTGGCCGGGGTCATGGCCGGGCTGCTGTTCAACCAGGTGACGAACACCATCGGGTTCATCGCCGGGCTCAAGGCGTTCACCGCGGCCGTGGTCGGCGGGATAGGCTCGATCCCGGGAGCGATGCTCGGCGGCCTGCTCATCGGCCTCGCGGAGGCGTTCGTGACCGGCTACATCTCCTCCACCTACTCCAACCTGATCGTGTTCGGGCTGCTGATCGCCGTGATGCTAACGCGGCCGAGCGGGCTGCTCGGCCAGGCGCAGCTTCAGAAGGTGTGACGCGCCGATGAGCGTGGATCCGCCGCGACCCCCAGACTCCCACGAGCCCCCGGACATCCTCGAGAACCCGCAAGGCACCCGAGGGCCGCGGCTCGGGGTCGACGAGTGGGTCGCCAGGCGGACGGGCCGACGCGAGTACCTGCCGTCCTGGCTCGGCCAGGCCCAGCGGGCGGGCGAGCGGCTCGGCTGGTGGCCGCGGCTGGCCGTGGCCGGACTGATCGGCGTGGTGCTGCCGTCGCTGGGCCTGGGCGGCTTCCAGCTCCAGGTCGGCATCGACGCGCTGGTGATCGCGCTGCTGGCGGTCGGGCTGAACATCGTGGTCGGCTGGGCGGGGCTGCTCGACCTCGGCTACATCGCGTTCTTCGGCTTCGGCGCGTACGCGTTCGCGCTGCTGTCCTCGGGCCAGATCGGCAGTGCTGGCATCCACCTGCCGGCCTACGCGTCGCTGCCGGCCGTGGTGATCGCCGCGGCGTTCCTGGGGCTGGGCGTCGGGTTGCCGTCCCGGCGGCTGATCGGTGACTACCTGGCCATCGTGACGCTGTTCTTCGGCGAGGCCTTCGTCGAGTTCACCAACAACGTGGCCCCGGCCCAGTTCGGCGGGCCGAACGGGATCACCACGATCGATCCGGTCAGGGCCTTCGGCGCCCAGCTGACCACCAACGCCGGCTACTACTACCTGCTGGTGATCGTCCTGGTGGTCATCATGGCGGTGCTGCGGCTGCTCGAGACCTCCCGCACCGGGCGGGCCTGGCGCGCGGTCCGCGAGGACCCGCTGGCCGCGGCGTCGATGACGATCCCGGTCAACCGGGTGAAGCTGATGGCGTTCGCGGGCGGCGCCATGGTGGCGGCCCTGGCCGGCACCGTCTACGCCGCTCAGCAGGCCAGCGTGTTCCCGACCGACTTCGACACCCCGATCCTGATCCTGGTCTACGCCGGGCTCATCCTCGGCGGCGCGGGCAGCATCGCCGGCGCCGCCACCGGAGCCCTGGTGGTGATGGTGATCTACGACGGATTGCTGCGCAACCCGACCTACGCCGGCTACCTGTTCTACGGGCTGATCCTGCTGACCCTGCTGGCCAGGCTGCGGCCCTGGCGGAGGCTGGCGGGAGTCCTGGCGGCGACGGTCGCGCTCGGCTTCGCGGCGCACGCCATCGCGGCGGCGATCTCGAACAGCGCCGTGGCCGCCGGCCCGCAGTTGGGCTGGCTCGCGCATCACTGGGTGATCGTCCCGGCCACCCCTCAGACCGCGGGGAACTGGGGATTCGTGGTACTGATCTGCATGCTGATCGCGCTCATCCAGGTCGGCAGCCGCTGGCGGACCGTCCTGCTGGTGCCGATCCTCTACCTGGCCTCGTTCGTATGGGAGACCAGGCTGATCGTGGAGCCGTCGATCACCCGCCAGCTCATGATCGGCGCGATCCTGATCGTGATGATGAACGCCCGCCCCCAGGGCCTGCTCGGCCAGCGGCGCGTCGAGGTGGCCCTATGAGCCAGGAGCCGGCCCGGGAACCCGTCCTCGCGCTGGATCACCTCTCGCTGTCCTTCGGCGGGCTGCGCGCCCTGTCCGAGCTGGACTTGCAGGTCGGCGACCGGGAGATTGTCAGCGTGATCGGACCGAACGGCGCGGGCAAGACCACCGTCTTCAACGTGATCACCGGGGTCTACCTGCCGAGCTCGGGGGACGTGCAGTTCGGCGGGGCGTCGATCGCGGGCCGGCCGTCGCACGTCATCGCCCGGCTGGGGATCGCACGCACGTTCCAGACCCTGCGGCTGTTCCAGAACATGTCCGTGATCGAGAACGTGATGGCCGCCACCTACGGCGGCACCAAGGCGACCCCGGGCGAATCGATCCTGCGGCTGCCGCGGGCCCGGCGCGAGGAGCGCGAGGTCCGCGCGCTGGCCGAGGAGGTGCTGTCATTCTTCGGCCAGCGGCTCGCGGGCTACCGCTGGGACCAGCCGGCGTACTCGCTGTCGTACGCGAACCGGCGGCGGCTGGAGATCGCCCGGGCGCTGGCCACCCGGCCCCGGCTGCTGCTGCTCGACGAGCCGGCCGCCGGGATGAACCCGGCCGAGACGCACGAGATCACCGAGGTGATCGGGCGGGTGCGCGACGAGCGGGAGGTCGCGATCCTGGTCATCGAGCACGACATGCACGTGGTGGCAGGCGTCTCGGACCGGGTGGTCGCGCTCGACCACGGCGTCAAGATCGCCGAGGGCGGCTTCGACGCGGTGGCGAGCCATCCGGCCGTGGTCGAGGCCTACATGGGGCGGCACCCGGAGGAACTGGCGGAGGAGAATTGAACGAGCCGCAGTCCCCCCGTCCACAGGTCCTGCTGAGCCTGGACCAGGTCACCACCTACTACGGCCAGATGCGGATCCTGGAGGGGATCTCGCTGCAGGTCGGCGAGGGCGAGCTGGTCTGCCTGCTGGGCGGGAACGCCTCCGGCAAGTCCACCACGCTGAAGACCATCCTGGGCATCGTCCGGCCGCGCGCCGGGCGGGTGCTGCTGAACGGCGCGGACGTCACGCAGTGGCCGGTGCCGCAGCGCATCGCGGCCGGGATGGCCATCGTGCCGGAGAACCGACGGCTGTTCGGCCAGCTGACGGTGCGGGAGAACCTGGAGCTGGGCGCGGTGCTGCGCAGGGGCGAGTCGCTCACCGAGGACTTCGACCGGGTGCACTCGCTGTTCCCGCGCCTGCTCGAGCGGCGCGGCCAGCTCGCGGGCACGCTGTCCGGCGGCGAGCAGCAGATGGTGGCCATGGGCCGGGCGCTGATGTCACGACCGCGGCTGCTGCTCATGGACGAGCCGTCGATGGGGCTGTCGCCCGCGCTGGTGCTGCAGAACTTCCAGATCATCAAGACCATCCACGCCTCGGGCGTCGCGGTCCTGATGGTCGAGCAGAACGCGACGATGGCGCTGTCCATCGCCGACCGGGGCTACGTCCTGTCGACCGGGGAGATCGTCCTCGAGGGCCCGGCCCGCTGGTGGACGTAGGCCCGCTGGGAGATCGGGTGGTCAGGGCCCAGGATCAGCGGGGCGTTCGCGGCCTCCGCTGCCCGCTTCTGCCGCGCCAGTTCGGAACCCGGCGTGGCGTAGAGCACGTGCACGGACGCGTTCCCGCTGCCCCGGGGGGCCACGGGCGCCACCGCGGTCGGGTTGCCCTGCTGGTCGGTCACCCAGAGCTGGAAGTCGTCGTACTTGAAGAGCTGGATGTCCACGATCGGCGTGGGATAGTGGTGCACCCCGGCCGGGTCCTGGCTTCCGGCCGGCGCCTGGGCGGCGGCCTGATCTTGGCTTGCGGCCGATGGCAGGCTCGCGGCCGGCGCCTGCCCCGCGGCCGACGGCGGACCCGCGGCCCCGGCCTGGGAGGGGAGCACCCCGGTGTGGAAGCTGGGCTGCAGCGGCACCCCGGCGTTGAAGATCGAGTCGGTCCACTTGGCCACCCCGGCCGCGTCCTGGATGGGCGTGTCCAGCAGGCCGTTGGGATCGAGCTGCTGCTTGATCTCCGGCCTGAGCAAGTCGTAGAACCGCTTGGCGTTTTGTCGCAAAAGATCCACTTTGACCGGATCTGCGCAGAATTGCGCGGACCATTCGATCCCGCAGAGATTGCGGACCAGGAACCAGCCCTGGCCGTCCTTCAGCCACAGGGCGCCGCCGTGATGATCCTGGAACGGCGGCGAACCGTAGATCAGGCCTGTCGTCCCGGTGGCGATGTCGTTCATCTGCTTGCGGGCCGCCACGTACTCGGGGGAATCCGCCCGGGTGGGATGGTCAGGGACGTTGATGTTCCACTTGTGGTCCTCGGACTCCGAGTGAACCGGGCCTGTGCTAGTCATTGTGCTCCCCCTCAGGCCTTGTGCAGTGTGCCGACGGTGACGTGCGGCCAGCTCAGGCCGGAGGCCAGCCGCACGACGGTGGGGCCGATGTTCGGGTTACTGGTCTTGGGCACCGCCGCCCACAGGCCAGGCTCGATGTGCAATCCGGCTTTGAGGTTCGCGTCCGAGATCTGGTCCAGGTAGGTCAGGCCGAACATGTTGATGTCGGGCTGCAGCAGGCCGCGGTTGGGAATCGGCCCGCTGACCGGGTCGAATTCGATCTGCTCGCTGGTCACGTTGAGCTCGAGGAAACGATCCTGCCCGGGCGTGTGATTGGGCCGCCAGATGACGTTGAAGCCGCGGCCGCTCCACTTCCCCGCCAGGCCGGCGAGCGGGCCCAGCGGGCTCGCCACCTCGGGGAATGGCTGCTGAATCTCGTTTTCCAGCGCCGGCAGCGGCTGGAAGGAGAAATCGGCGGCCAATTCCATGACGCCCCCCAAAGAGCTGGATCTTCACACGGCGGTAAGCCGCCGGTCACATCGGTACGACAGCCAACATTCGACCCGTGGCCGAAGCCATGTCAAGGGTCAGATTCTCTTGACAAGCCGGCCCCCGGACGGCTAGATGACGGTAACGCGGGACTGGCCCGGATAGGGGGGATCATGGCCGAGACGACCATCGACCCGGTGACGGCAGAGCTCAGCCCCATCACGGCGGACCTGGGCACGATCGTGGCGCGGGCGGCACGCCGCTTCGGGCCCAAGACGGCGCTCATCACCGCAGACCGGACGCTGAGCTACGCCGAACTCGACGACCTGTGCGACCGGGTGGCCGGCGGGCTGCGCGGCATCGGGGTCCGGCCCGGCGACCGCGTCTCGCTCTACTCGCCCAACCGCTGGGAATGGGTGGTCGCCTACCACGCGGCCCTGCGCGCCGGGGCCGTGGTCAACCCCATCAACGTGATGCTCACCGCGGAGGAGGTGGCCTTCGTCCTCAACGACTGCGGCGCCGCGGCCATCTTCACCTCGGACGAGAAGGCGGCGGCGATCGCGGGCCTGACCAGGTCCGTGCCCACCCTGCGCCGGGTGATCAGCTTCGACTCCGGGAGCGAGGGCGTCACCGGGTTCGGGGACCTGCTCAGCGGCCCCGCGGAAGCACCGGACGTACCCAGGCCGGCGCCGGGCGACCTGTCGACGATCGGCTACACCTCCGGCACCACCGGTCACCCCAAGGGAGCGATGCAGTCCCACCGGGCCGTCTTCTACAACGCCGCGGCCGTGTTCGCGGTGCACACGCGGACCGAACGCGACGTGATGCTCAACGCCCTGCCACTGCCCCACGTCTACGGCAACGTGATCATGAACGGCACCTTCATGGTGGGCGCCACGCTGGTGATGATGGAGCGTTTCGATCCCGCCGTGACGCTGGCCGAGATCCAGCGCCACCGCGCGACCGTGTTCGACGGCGTGCCGACCATGTACGCGATGATGCTGGCCGACCCGTCCCTGCCCGGCGCCGACCTGTCCTCGCTGCGGATCTGCACGGTGGGCGGCCAGACCATGCCGGTGGCCAAGATGCAGGAGTGGGAGCAGCGGTCCGGCGTCCCGCTGCTCGAGATCTGGGGGATGACCGAACTGGCCGGCGCGGGCACCAGCAACTGCTGCTACATGCCCGGCGCGCACGGCTCGATCGGCTTCGCGCTGCCCGGGGCCGAGCTCAGGGTGGCCGCGCTCGGCGACCCCGGCGTCACGCTCCCCGACGGCGAGGCGGGCGAACTGATGATCCGCGGGCCGCTCGTCATGCTCGGCTACTACGGCAACGAGGCGGCCACCCGGGCGACGATCGAGCCGGACGGCTGGATGCACACCGGCGACATCGCGACCCGGGACGAGGAGGGCCGCTTCTTCGTCGTCGACCGCAGCAAAGACCTGATCCTCACCGGCGGCTTCAACGTCTACCCGGCGGAGATCGAGCGGGTCGTCGCCTCCCACCCGGCGGTGGCCATGGTCGCCGTCGGTTCGGTGCCCGACGATCGGCTCGGCGAACTGGCCCGGGCCTACGTGGTGCTCCGTCCCGGCGCCGCCGCCACCGAGGCGGAGCTCATCGAGCACTGCCGGCCGCATCTGGCCGCGTACAAGCTCCCCCGCTCGGTCCAGTTCGTGCCCGACCTGCCCAAGACATCCACGGGCAAGGTGATGCGCCGCGAGCTGAAGAAGCTCGACGGCTGAGGCTCGGGGGCGCATGGCGCATGGCCATCCTGGCTCGCGCGGGAGCCGGGGGACGCGCCCGGCCCGTTCGGTATATAGGTTTGAGAGAGTGACCAACGGGACTGTTCCTGTGGCGTTGATCCCCGGCGCGGGCGGCCGGGGCTGGATCTGGCACCTGGTCGAGGCGGACCTGCGGCGGCGCGGCTACGACGCGTTCGCGGTCGACCTGCCCGCCGCCGACGAGAGCAAGGGGCTGCCCGCCTACGCCGATGCCGTCGTCGCCGTCGTCGGCGACCGGGATCCCGGCTCCCCCGTCGCCGTCGCGGCGTACTCGCTGGGCGGGTTCACCGCGCCGCTGGTATGGCAGCGGGTGCCGGTGCGGCAGGTCGTCTTCGTGAACGCGATGATCCCGCGGCCCGGCGAAACGCCGGGAGCCTGGTGCGGGCATCTGGCCGCGCTGAGCCGCCCCGCGGAGCTGGCGGCGGCGCTCGACCGGTGCCTGCGGTTTACTGCGCCTTGACGGCGTCCTCCCAGCCGGGAGGCGGGCCGATGGTCGAGGCGTCGGGTCCGAGGTGCGTCACGTAGCGCGGGTGCACCTCGCCCCAGCGCTCGCCCCAGGGCAGCGGCGGCGAGCCGTCGAGCTCGCTGACGAGGCGATCCAGGCACTCGTGCCAGCC
>WNFC01015248.1_pt1 | contig 10277 bp, 8 predicted proteins | sample 5400541 | NCBI WGS metagenome assembly WNFC01 (sample SAMN13153342, study PRJNA577476) | soil metagenome | isolation source: 120 cm saprolite under Douglas fir tree site 2 hole 2 replicate 1 | place: USA:California | collected 2015-04-18 | reverse complement strand
TCTATCTGGCCCCGCGGCTCCGCTACCTCCGCGCCGACGAGGACGTGTACGCCATGATGGAGTCGTTACGGCGGGTCCTGGCGCTCGAGCCGCGGGTGCTGTTTTGCCAGCACCGCGGACGAGTGGAGCAGGGCGCGGCGCGGCTGCGGGACAAGCTGGATTTCCTGGTCGAGCTGGGGGGGCGGATCCGCGAGCTGCACGGACGCGGGTGGAGCGGCGCCGCGATCGCGCGTGCCCTTCCTGGGAGCGATCTCGTGTGGCGGCTGTGGACGGGCGGGGACTTCTCCAAGCGAAACTTCGTGCGGGCGTTCCTCTCGCGCCGCTAACGCCCGTTGAGATACTGCCGCGCCGCCGCGAGCACCTGCGCCTGCGCCTCGGCGAGCGAACCCTCGAGCGACGCCCCCGCCGCCTTGCGGTGTCCGCCGCCGCCGAAACGATGCGCCAGCCGCCGAAACGATGCGCCAGCTCCGCCACGTCCACGTCGCCGAGCGAGCGGAAGCTGACCTTCACCTTGCCGTTCGCCAGCTGGCGGAACAAGAGGGCCAGCCGCACCCCCGCGATGGATCGCGGATACTCGACGATGCCATCCAAATCGTCCGCGGTGGCCCGGTGCCGCCGCAGCGCGTCCGGCGGCACCGTCACCCACGCCAGCCCGCGCTCCGGCTCGACCACCAGCGTGCCGAGCACTTCGGCCGTGAGGCGGACGCGACCCTCGGGCGCGCTGGCGTATACCGACTCGTAAATCGACTCGGGATCCACGCCGCGCTCGAGCAGTGCTCCCGCCACCTGCAGCACGCGCGGCGTAGTGTTGGCGAACCGGAACCCGCCCGTGTCGGTGAGGATGCCCACGTACAGCGCGCGGGCCGCGTCGGGGGAGAGCGGCCACTGGAGGGCGCTGGCGAAGTCGAACACCAGCTCCGCCGTGGCGGCCGCTTCGGGCGCCACCAGCCGGGGGCCGCCAGGCAGCGAGCCCACGCTCACGTGATGATCGATGCACGCCACGGCGTGCGACTGGGTGATCGCGCGCGCCAGATCGCCCAGCCGGCTCAGATCGGAGATGTCGAGCACCACGACCACGTCGGCGGCCTCTATCTCGCGCGCCGCGCGCTCCGAGTGATCGGCTCCCGCCGGCAGGAGGAAGTGAAACCGCTCGGGGATGGGCGTGGGGTTCGCGATGGTCGCCCGGAGCCCCCGCGCGGTGAGCAGGTGCCACAGGGCCACCTCGCTGCCGACGCCATCGCCATCGGCGTTCACATGGGTCGTGAGCGCGACGCGGCGGCCGGGAGCGAGTATGGCGGCGACCGCTTCGGCCGCACGAGCGCGGTCGGGCGATATCGGGACGCCGTTAGTGGTCATGCATCCAAAATAACAAGAGACGTCACGCGGAGGCGTCACGCAAAGGCGTGTCGCGACACCCCGTTACCGCTACGGCCCGCGGGTCCCGACGAGTGAGAGGCGCTGACCAGCGACGGTGCCGCTGACCGCGAGGCTATCGTTCCGGAGCCGATAGGTCCCGACGAATGTCGCTGGCAAAGGGCTCGAAAGGTCGACGGTGATGCCGTCTGGAGCGGAGGCGGTGTACGTGCCGCTGTAGGTGGCCGCTCCGATCGAGGCGCTGAAGTTCGTGGGCCCGATGGTAACGCTGCCATTCCCGCCGGGGATGTCCGGTTTGGTTCCCTGGCAATAGGAGCGAAGGACGTAGCTGCCTGGCAGGAAGCCGGAGTTACCGGAAAGGATGCCCCCCGTGTAGGTGTCACACGGAGCCGGACCGGTGGCCTTGTCACCGCCACAAGCGACCGCGGCGACAGCGATACAGCACGACCAGAGCTTCATGGCAACTTCCCCTTCAGGGCCTTTAAAGGTACGGCGCGGAACCCCGAGACGACAAGAACCGCCGGGTGCCCGACGGTTCCACGTGACGCTTCTGCGTGACGTCTTTGCGCGACGCCTTCGCTCGACGTCTCTTATTTTCTCAGCACGCTGTGCTTGCGGCTGTAGCCGAAGTAGATCCCGACCCCGATGACGAGCCACACGAAGAGGCGGACCCATGTGTCAAAGGGGAGGGTCAGCATGAGCCCCAGGCACGAGAAGATTCCGAGGATCGGGACGAGCGGCACCAGCGGCGTCCGGAACGGCCGCTCCAGATCGGGACGCGTGTGCCGCAGGATCCAGACACCGGCGCATACCAGCGTGAACGCGAGCAGTGTGCCGATGTTGACCCACGTCCCGAGCACCTGCAGGGGCAGGAGCCCCGTGGCAATGCACACCGCGATGCCGGTGTAGATCGTGGAGAGGTACGGCGTGCGGAACCGCGGATGGACTCGACCGGCCCAGCGGCCCAGCAGGCCGTCTCGAGACATCGAGTAGAAGACGCGGGACTGTCCCAACAGCATCACGAGAATCACCGAGCCGATGCCCAGGACCGCGCCGACGTCGATCGAGACGCGAATCCACCAGGGCGCGCCGATCCGCTCCATCGCGTAGGCCATCGGTGCCGGGACGTTGAGCTCGCCGTAAGGCACCATGCCCACCAGCACGGCCGACACCACGACGTACAAGAGCGTGCAGATCGCGAGCGAGCCGAGGATGCCGATGGGCATGTCGCGTTGGGGATTCTTCGATTCTTGCGCCGCGGTCGAGACCGCATCGAACCCGATGTAGGAGAAGAACACCAAGCCTGCACCCCGCAGCACGCCGGACCAGCCGTAGGTGCCCCACTCCCCCGTGTTCGGGGGGATGAAGGGCGTCCAGTTGGCGCGGTTGACGTGCGACACGCCGACGAGCACCACCAACAGAACGATCGCGACCTTGAGGATCACGATGAGGCTGTTGACCCGCGCCGACTCCCTAATCCCGATCACCAGCACGGCGGACATCAGCGCGACGATCCCCACGGCTGGAAGGTTGATGATGGCACCGGTCAGGTTCAGCCCCGGGTGGGCGCATCCGACGACGTGCGCGGCCACCTGCGTCGCCGTGCACAACTGTGTGGGCGGAGCGGTGAGGCTCGCGGGAATGTGGACGCCGAACAGCCCCAACAGGGACACGAAGTGGCCCGACCAGCCCACGCCCACCGTCGCGGCGCCGGCGGCGTATTCGAGCACCAGGTCCCATCCGATGATCCAGGCCGCGAACTCGCCCATCGTGGCGTAGGAGTACGTGTAGGCGCTGCCCGCAACGGGCACGGCGCTCGCCATCTCGGCGTAACAGAGGCCCGCGAACGCGCACGCGACGCCGACCAGGATCATCGAGAGGGGCACCGCCGGACCGGCGTACAGCGCGGCCACCTGCCCGGTGATCACGAAGATCCCGGCACCGATGACGGCGCCGATGCCGAGCGTCACGAGATTTAGGGGCCCGAGCGCCCGCGTCAGGGCGTGCTCGCCGGTCGCCTCCGCTTCAGCGCGGAGCGTGGCGATCGGCTTCGTGGCGAAGAGGGTCATCCAGCAATCTGGGAGCCGCCGGGTGGGCTCCAACCGCGCCGGGACGACCGGGACTGCGAGTGGGACGAGCGGCGCTAGGGCGTGGCCGGGGCGAGCAGGTTACGGCGGTAGCGGCGGCTGAGCGTGACGCGCGCGCCGCTCTCGAGAATGACGATCGCGTCTCCGTGGAACCACGGCTGCACCTCGCGCACGCGGTCGAGGTTGACGAGCGCGGACCGGCTGATCCGCCGGAACCGCTCCGGATCCATTCGCGCCTCGAGCGCGGCGAGAGTGGTACGCACGGTGTGCACGCGGTCGCCGGCGTGCAGTCGCACATAGTTGCGCGCCGTTTCGATCCAGTCCACGTCGGCCGTCCGCACGAAGAAGCTGCGCCCGTCCTCCGCCACGAGCAGGCGCTCGGGGTGGCGGCGTGCGGCCGGCTCCTCGGCGACCGCCGCCGCTGCGTGCAGCTCCCGCAGCCGCGCCTCGAGCTCCACCGCGCGCCGCCGGTGCTCCCGGAGGTCCCGGCGGTAGTCACGCGCGTGCACGCCTGCCAGAATGCTCCAGTACACCACGACGTTCCAGAGGTACAGCGTGGCGAAGTTGTTCACGAAGTAGGTGGAGATGTGGCGTGGCTCGCCGGCCACCAGCTGGAGCAGTGTCTGCAACGGGACGGAGATGGCGAAATGGGCGAGTGCGACGAGCAGGCTGGCCGCGACGTGAAACGCGAAGTTGTACCCCCAACTCACCGCGTCAATCGGGATCCGCTGCTTGAGACGCGCGATGAGCAGCGCGAACAGGCCCCACACGTACCAGTCTGGGAGGCTCATGCGGATCGCCTGTCCCCACGTGTCGGACGGCTGGCCCAAGCGCTGCCCGGCGAGGAATACCTGAGCAGCGAACGCGAGGCCCAGTACGGTCCAAAAGCTCAGCCACCCCACCCACCGCGTGGACGCGCGGCGGACCGCTGCCTCCTGACTCGACACTTAACATCCTCCTCAGCGCGCGGACTTCTGGCCGTCCACACCTCTCTGCAGCGTGCTATGGCGACGACCATACAGGAAATAGACCACCAAGCCGATCACCATCCAGACGAACAGCCGAATCCACGTGTCGCCGGGCAGTGTGGCCATCAGTCCCAGACAGCACAGCACACCCAGGATCGGTACCACCGGCACCCAGGGGGTTTTGAACGGACGATCCAGATCAGGCCGAGTGTGGCGCAGGATCCAGACGCCCCCGCACACCAGCACGAACGCCAGCAGCGTCCCGATGTTCACGAGCTCGCCCAGCAGCTGGATCGGGAAGACGCCGGTGAAGAACATCGCGAAGAGGCCGACAAAGATCTGGGTGAGCCAGGGGGTGCGGAATCGCGGATGGACCTTGCCGACCCAGGGGGGCAGGAGGCCGTCGCGGGACATCGAATAGAACACGCGGGACTGGCCGAGCAACATGACCAAGATGACCGACGCGAGCCCCAAAACGGCGCCGAGGTTGATCATCCAGCCCATCCAGCGCAGGCCGGGGATCGAATCGACCGCGTATCCGACGGGGTGCGATACGTCGAGCTTCGTGTAGGGCATGATGCCGGTGAGAATGCCCGACACGAGGATGTAGAGCACCGTGCAGATGGCGAGCGACCCCAGGATGCCCTTGGGCATGTCCTTTTGGGGGTTTTTGGCTTCCTGCGCGGCCGTACTCACCGCATCAAAGCCGATGTAGGCGAAGAAGATCAACCCCGCTCCGCGCAGCACTCCGCTGATTCCAAACTTGCCGAACTCGCCCTGGTTTGGCGGAATGAACGGGTGCCAATTGGCCGGGTTGATGTAGAACGCGCCCGCGACGATGAACAACGCGACGACGGTGAGCTTCAGCGCCACGATGAAATTGTTGACGGTCGCCGACTCCTTGATGCCGACCACCAGCACGAACGACATGATCGCCACGATCGCGATGGCGGGGAGATTCACGATCGCCCCGGTCGAGTTCAGTCCCGGCGCCACGCAGCCGGCGACCGCCCGCGCCACCTCTGACGCCTCGCACCATCGGAACGGCGCGGAGGTCAGCGCCGCGGGAAGGTGGATGTTGACGTTCTCCAGCAGTCCGACGAAGTATCCCGACCAGCCGACCCCGACCGTGGACGCGCCCATGGAATACTCGAGGACGAGGTCCCACCCGATGATCCACGCCATGAACTCGCCCATGGTGGCGTAGGCGTAGGTGTACGCGCTACCCGCCACGGGAACGGCGCTCGCCATCTCGGCGTAGCACAGGCCCGCGAACGCGCACGCGATCCCGGCGGCGACGAACGAGAGCGGGACCGCCGGGCCGGCGTGGCGCGCCGCCGCGAGACCGGTGAGCACGAAGATGCCTGCACCGATGATGGCACCCATACCGAGCGTCGTCAGGTTCAGCGCGCCCAGGGTCTTCTTGAGCGTTCCTTCCCCCGTCGCGTCGGCCTCAGCGCGGAGGAGGGCGATCGACTTGGTAGCCCATAAGCTCATGCGGACCTCGTATGCCTGGGAGGGTGGTGACGGCCGGAGACGGTGAGACGCGCTAGACTACGGCTGGTCTTGCGGAGTGTCAAGCTCAAAGGGAGTAGTTGGGGGCTTCCCGCGTGATCACGACGTCATGCGGGTGCGACTCGCGCAACCCGGCCGTCGTGATCTGGATGAATTCGGTCTCGCCGCGGAGCGCCTTGATGTCGCACACCCCGCAGTAGCCCATGCCGCTGCGGAGCCCGCCCACCATCTGGAAGATCACGTCGGAGGCCGGCCCTCTGTAGGGCACGCGTCCCTCGATGCCCTCGGGCACGAGTTTGGACGGCGAAACCTCGCCTTCCTGGAAGTAGCGGTCGGCGGAGCCTTCCTCCATGGCGCCGAGGCTGCCCATGCCGCGGATCACCTTGAACCGCCGGCCCTCGAGCAGGAACGACTCGCCCGGGCTCTCCTCCGTACCCGCGAGCATCGAGCCCATCATCACGCTCTCGGCGCCGGCGGCGAGCGCCTTCACCACGTCGCCCGAGTACTTGATCCCGCCGTCCGCGATCACCGGCACGTCCCCCGCCCCCGCTCCGGTCACGCCGTCGATGATCGCCGTGATCTGCGGCACCCCGACGCCGGTGACGACGCGCGTGGTGCAAATCGACCCCGGGCCCACGCCGACCTTCACGGCATCCACGCCGCGCTCGACCAGAGCCCGCGCGCCCGCCTCCGTCGCGACGTTGCCACCCACCAGCTGCGCATCGGGGTAGGCCTCGCGCAGGCAGGCGATCGTCTTGAGCACGCCCTCGGAATGCCCGTGCGCCGAGTCCACGACGATCACGTCGGACCCCGCGTCGAGCAGCGCCCGGGCGCGCGCCAGCGCGTCGGGATTCCCGCCCACCGCGGCGGCGACGCGCAACCGGCCGTGCTGATCCTTGTTGGCATGAGGGTGGCGCCGGCGCTTGAAGATGTCCTTGATGGTGATCAGACCCTTGAGGATGCCTTTCTCGTCCACGACAGGCAGCTTCTCGATGCGGTGCTTCGCGAGGATCCGCTCCGCTTCGTCGAGTCCTGTGCCCACCGGGGCGGTCACCAGCCGATCCTTGGTCATTGCATCGCGGATCGGGCGGTCGAGCTCGCGCTCGAACTGGAGGTCGCGGTTGGTGATGATGCCCACCAGGCGCCCGGCGTCGTCCACAATCGGGACGCCCGAGATGCGGAACCGCTCCATCAGGCGCACCGCTTCGCGCAGCGGGCGGTCCGGCCCGAGGGTGATGGGGTGCAGGATCATCCCCGACTCGCTGCGCTTCACGCGGTCCACTTCAGCCGCCTGGCGGTCGACCGGCATGTTCTTGTGGATCACGCCGATGCCGCCCTCGCGCGCGATCGCGATCGCCATCTCCGATTCGGTGACCGTGTCCATCGCCGCGGACACGAGGGGGATGTTGAGGGATATTCCACGTGTGAAACGCGAGCGCACGTCCACGTTCCGCGGATGCACACTCGAGAGCCGCGGAACGAGCAAAACGTCGTCGAAAGTGAGAGCGGAAGCGGGCCGGAAGGTTCCCATGGCGAAAGTTACTGGGCCGGTGGCGTTTCCTCAACCTTGTCCTTGTCCGCGGACTTCTTCGCCGCGTCCGCGGACTTCTTCGCCGCCTCTTCCACCGCCGCCTTCCCCGCCGCCGCCACCTTCTCGAGCAATTTTCCCGCCTTGCCCACCGCGTCCATCGTCCCCTTGATGATGTTGACCGGGACGCGACCCGCCCGCAGGGTGTCCTCGAGCGTCTCCGCCACACGTTGGAACGGCGGCGCGCCGGCCGGGCGCTCGGCGTACTTGGACTCGAGGAACTCGACGTAGTCCAGCACCTGATACGCCTTGTCGTCGGGAAGCGCGTCGAGCTTCCGCAGCAGGCGGTCCCGCAGGATCTCGTTCATGGCAGGGTCTCGAGGCTGATCATGTCGAGCACCGGGTTGCCGAGGAACCGCGTGCGGCCGGTGCGCACGCGCGCGGTGACCTGAATGGTGGCCAGGGGCGTGAGCGTCTCGAGCTGAGCGCGCTTGGCCTCGGGGACCACGACGTACACGAAGCCGCGCTCGGGGAGCGGCCCACGCGCGAGGAAATAAGTAGCGCCGTTCGGGATCTCGGGCCGCAGCTCGTCGGCCTTCTGTGTCGAGATGAACTGCAGGGTCCAGCGGAGCACTTGTCCGGCATAGCGCTGCGGGTCGGTGCGCAGCTCGGCGGCGGTGATGCCGACGAGCACCCCCGGCGGCGCCATCTCCAGGTCCGCGCTCTTCACCCACCCCTCGAGCTCCACGCGCGTCCACTCGCCCGAGCGCCCCAGCACGCGCAGCGGCGCCGACGGCGCGAGCGTTCCCGTCGGCTGTCCTTCCGGCGCCCGGTACAGAATCGTGCGCCGCGCCGACGCGACGCGCGAGGGGTCGACCGGCGCGGACGGGCTGGAGGTCGTGTCAGGTGGACCGATCCCGGGGCCGCGCCCCGGGGCGACGGGAGCCGCGGGCCGGGGGCCCGGAGTCGGTCCACCCGAAGCGCTATCCGGGCTCGCGGTACGCTCGCTCACTACCTGTGCGATCCACTCGAGATCCGTCTTTTCCACCCAACCCGCGCGCGTCACGTGAACCCAGCGACCCGACGTCCCTTCCGCGACCTTGTTGAGAAGGAACCCTTGGGGGAGCTTCCCGATGAGCGCGCCCGCGGGGGCGGAGCGCAGGTTTTCCTCCGGCGCGCGGGTGACCGTGAGGTCGTAGCCGGCGCGCGGCGTCGGACCCACCGATGTGGTGAAGATCCAGCCCTCGAGCATGACGCCCTGCCAGTCGCCTTGCGTCTCCCCGCCCATGAGGACGGCACCGCGAGGTAGGGCGCGGAGGGCCCGGCTAGATTGCATCCCCTCCAATATGGCAAAGAGGCGTGGGCCGCGCACCCCGGTCGTCCTGATCGTGCTCGACGGCTGGGGCTTCCGTCCCGGCCGCGAGGGCAACGCCGTCGAGCTCGGGCGCACCCCTGTGTGGCATCGCCTCTGGGCGAAAGCCCCCCGCACGTTGCTCAACGCGTCCGGGCTGGCCGTGGGTCTGCCCGAGGGACAGATCGGCAACAGCGAAGTCGGGCACCTGAACCTCGGCGCGGGCCGCGTGGTGCCGCAGGACATCGTGCGGATCTCGCAGGCCATCGAGTCGGGCGAGTTTTTCCGGCTGCCGCCGCTCGTCGAGCTGTGCACCCAGGTGAAACGCCGCGGAGGCACGCTGCACTTGCTGGGCCTGATCGGCAACGGCGGCGTGCATGCGCTCGATCAGCACCTCGCGGCCGCGGTGACACTCGCGCACCAGCACGAGCTGCCCGTCGCGATTCATGCCTGGCTCGACGGGCGAGACACCCCCCCGCAGTCGGGCCTCGCGTTCATGCAGGAGCTGATGGACCTGCTCGCGGCGTACGGCAAGCGGGCGGCGGTGGCGACCCGCTACTACGCGATGGACCGCGACAAGCGGTGGGAGCGCACCAAGATCGCCTACGACGCCATGGTGCACGGCGTGGGCGAGGTCGTCGCCGATCCGGTGACGGCGATCCGCCGCGCCTACGACGCGGGCGAGACCGACGAGTTCGTGAAGCCTCGCGTCATCGCGGGGACGCCGCGCATCCGACCCGGCGACGGAATCTTCTGCTTCAACTACCGGGCCGACCGCATGCGCCAGATGGTTCGCGCGCTCGCAGCGGAAGGGTTCGACGGCTTCGACACCGGCGCCCGACCGGCCGTCGATCTCGTCACCATGACCCAATACGACGAGACGTTCCCCTTTCCGATGGCGTTCGGACCGATGGTGCTCTCGGAGATCGTGGCGCAGGTGTTGTCGGACCACGGCAAGACGATGTTCCGCACGGCGGAGACGGAGAAGTACGCGCATGTTACCTACTTCTTCAACGGCGGCGTGGAGACACCCTACCCCGGGGAGGAGCGGCTGCTCGTGCCGTCGCAGAAGGTCGCCACCTACGATCTGATGCCGGAGATGAGCGCGCCCGGGGTGACGGACGTCCTGTGCAAGGCCATCGAGGCGGGACACCACGACTTCGTCCTCTGCAACTATGCGAACGGGGACATGGTCGGGCATTCGGGGGTACTAAGCGCGACCGTGAAGGCCGTGGAAACGGTGGATCAATGTCTCGAGCGCGTCGTCAAGAGCGCCGAGCGGCGCGGCGCCACCCTGCTCATCACAGCCGACCATGGCAACTGCGAGCTGATGATCGACCCCATGACGGACGGCCCGCACACGGCGCACACCACGAACCCGGTGCCGTTCCTGCTGGTGGACGACGAGGCGCGCGGGCCGCTGCGCCACGGCGGCGCGCTGCGCGATGTCGGCC
>WNFC01010499.1_pt1 | contig 10277 bp, 6 predicted proteins | sample 5400541 | NCBI WGS metagenome assembly WNFC01 (sample SAMN13153342, study PRJNA577476) | soil metagenome | isolation source: 120 cm saprolite under Douglas fir tree site 2 hole 2 replicate 1 | place: USA:California | collected 2015-04-18 | reverse complement strand
CGAGCACATAGGAAATCTGCATCACGGCCAGCGCTATCGCCGAGCGCCGAATCCAGCGCAGACAAGCTTGCCGGAGTTCAGCGGAATCTTCCGTTGTGCGGCTGAGGACAACAATTAGAAAAACAATGCCGCCAATGGCGAGCGACTGAAACGCGAGCGTCGCGCCGCGGAACAAGACCGAGAGGAAACCAAAGACTTGCAGGAGGCGGGCCATGAATTTCGATCAGGACGGCATGACAGTGAACGGAATTTCGCCGCGCGTGATGTGGCCGTCGGAGGCCAGCACTTGCCAACGCAAGCGGTAGGCGCCAGCAGACAGCCCGGTAGCCTCGGACAAGACGGTATCCGCCGGAGTCTGCTTGGTGATTTCGAGTGTTTTCGCGGAACCGTCCGGATAAATCAGCGTGAGGCGGGAACGGAGGGCGTCAATTCGGACATTGAAGCGCAGCTTGATCGCAACGTCCGGCCCCAACACCGCGCTCTTCAACGGCGGGCTTGATTCCAAAAGCACCGCATGCGCGGCAGCGGGAGCAGCAATCAAGAGAGCTGCGACTGTGGCCAGCAAAATGAGTACGCAAAGATTTCGACGACCTGGCTGCATGGCTTCCCTCTTCGCCAAAACTGGCGAAGAACTCTGCAAAAGTTGGGCCTTGCCTGCTGGAAGGAAATTATACAGAAGCCGCCGTGGATTGCTAATTCATTCGGCGATGTTGCCAGAGAGTACTCTCTCCGCAGACTGCGGATGAGCAAAAGAAAATCCGCCGTTGAAAGATAGGCTCAAGCTAGACGAAATTACTCCTGCGAACTGATCTCGTTGGTGTGGTTCCAATCGATTGTCGGATCGGACGCGGGATCGTAAACCACTTCGCTAGTGGCGGGCTTATCGAGCTTTCGCTGCGCACGCTTTTCTTCTTTCATCTTGCGCTTCTCGATGCGCTTCATTTCTTTCTGTCGCTTCTGGAATGTCGTGGCCATAAGCCTCTCCTTGCAGCAGAGTGCGGCGGGGACCAAGCCCCGGCCGTCCAGCTCCTTCCTAGAGAAGGAAAACTACCAGCGCGGTTCGCGCGGCTGCCGCGCCGACTCACGATAATCCTCGTTCGAAAAACGGTCGCGCCCGCCGCCCTTGCCGCGTCCGCCGCCGCCCCCGCCACCCGGACCGCCGAAATTCCTCGGACCGCGTGGCGCGCCGCCTTCGCCCTTGGGGCGCGCTTCATTCACTTTCAAATTGCGCCCGCCGACTTCCTTTCCATCGAGGGCAGTCATGGCCTGCGCAGCTTCCGCGTCGTTGGGCATTTCGACGAATGCAAAACCGCGCGCGCGACCAGTCTCCCGGTCCATAGCCATGTGAACGCGAGTCACTTGGCCGAACGGGGCAAACAGTTCACGCAGCTCGCTTTCCGAGGTCTGGAAGCTCATGTTGCCCACAAATAAACTCTTCATCTTGAATCTCCCTGTACTCTTCGAAGCACCACGAGCGCAGGATCTTGGTGAAGGGCCGCTTCCCAGACGCTACGAGACGTTAGCCTGAAATTGTCTGAAATAAGTGGAGGGCGAACCTCAAAACACACCCTTCAAGGAATCCAGGCAATTCTACTTCGGGAGTCTACATCAGTACAGTAACACACCTCCTAGCGAATGACCGCATGCTCATTTCGCGCCCGCCTTGGCAGCGGAGATGACGCCACGAAGGACAGTGACCGAAGCTGCGGGAAGTGAGAACTCAGTGGACGCGGTGGGATTCGCAGTGGACTTGAGAGCAGGACCGTCGGGGTCGGCGGTCCCGCCGTTCAAATGGGGATGCCAAGCGTACTGGGCTTTGCCGAAAGTTGTTACAGAAACGGGGCCAGTAAAAGTAGCGACGGATTTTTTTGCTGCGTCATCGAAAGAAATGCGCACTGCGTGCGCGTTTTCCTGGTCCTTGTTGATAATGAGCAGCGACCATTGGCCATCGGGCCGCAACCCCGCGTACACGGTGACGAGAACGTGGCCTGCTCCATCACGAATGTCACTGGCGGCGGGGAAAATCTTGTGCGCGCCGTCACCGGGCTGGACCCACTCCAAATTAAGCAGCTGGCTGACGAAGTACTGGGAGAGCGGCTGTTTGATCTTGAAATCGCGGTCAGCGGAGAAAAAGTTGAACGTTCCGGGAGAGCCGTTGTGTCCACGGCCGATCGGTTCCGGCATGTAATGGAAATAATAGACAGCGCTACCGCCGCCGCTCAGGAATGCGCCGATATAATCAGCAAGCCACAATCCGCCCCAGATATCCATGTAAGCTTCCGACGAAGCCGAAGAAAGATTTGACTCGGTGATGAAGAACGGCACATTTGCGGGCACGCCATCTTCGCGCCATACGTCCATGATGTGCTGGACCAGATAGGCTTCGTCGTACAAATTGCTCCACTGCACTTTCCCCGGATCAACGGGGTAGTGTTCGAAGGAGAAAAACGCCAGCTCGCTCAGCTTTCCGTGCGCCTTCAGATAATCAATGAAACGCCCAGTGAACGAAGCCTTGCCGTCCTGATCCGGCCAAACTTCGATGTCCTTATTCTCGCCGGTAAAAATCGGCCCGCCCAGTTTAAGCTTCGGATCAACACGGTGCAGTGCCGCCGCAAACTGGACGTAAAGAGCCGCGTAATCCTCCGGCAGGGTGTAGTGCCCATCGGGCTCTTCGCCCATCTCCACGTACGAAATTGGATAACCGCGCTTCTCGATGTAAGCAATCTCCGCCGCGGCATCTTCCGGTGTGTTGTAGAGCATGGCGATGGGAATCATGGCGGGCAAGCCTCGCGTCACGCCGCTGGTATAGAAGAGGTCGAAGCCGATCTGATCTCCGGCCTTCTCGGCCAGGTCGCCTGGCTCATGCCAGGGATCGACGGAGGAGCAATAGGTCGCCGTCTGATCCTGGTCCGGGGTGTGCCGAAGCAAATCATGAAATTTTCCGTCAGCAGTTGTCGTACCAAGATAAACCTCGCGAATGGCATAACCCAGGCAGTTGCGCTTGTCTGCGCTTCCGTGCGAATCGCAAGTATTCGAAGATGCCGTCATCCAGATGCGCACCCACTGGACGCTCACAGGCGCGGTCGCCAGTTGGAGCGTGGCGTTTCCTCCCTTTCCATTGGTCACGACGCCGTCGGGAAACGCTTGCCATGATCCCTGTGCGGGCTTCCTGATGGGATCTTCACCGGTCCAATACTGCACGGCATATTTGGTGGCAAAGGGTTCGGCCCAGGCAATTCGAATGGCCGTGATGTCTTGTTTGCTGGACAAATCGAAGAAAATCCATTGCGGATGGAGAGAGTCGTCTTCGCTCGTGTACGCTTTCGAAAGATATGGATTGCTCTTCCAGTAGGAATTTTCGTCACCGTCAGTCAGCCGCGAGTAACCTTCCGTATCCGTGCCATCATCGCGAGTCACGCCGCGATGCGGCAGCGGATAACCGTAGGAGTGGCGGATCATTTCCGGACCGGGAGTGGCGCTGCCGACGAAATAGCCCTTCCCTGCCGGATCGCTCCATGTCCCCTGTGGATTCCAGTGCCAGGCTTCGATGTGCAATTCCGTATTCTGCCGGTACGTCACGGTTTGCCACCCGGCAGACAGGATTTGTTTGATGGTGTCATTCACGAAGAGTTTGTCGGCTGCGCCGTAAGGCAAGCGGTCGATGCCCGCGCCGAGAGCTTCAGTAGGCTTGATGGTGTTCGTCGAATGACCTGGAGTGATGTCGACATGAATGTTCTGCGCGCGTAAGAGCGGCGCTGAGGCCATTCCCAGGAAGAGTAGCGCTGCAAGGCAGATTCTGGGCACGTCCATACCGGAACTCCTTAAAACGGTTTAATACAATGCTCTGCATCTAACCCGGATTTCAGGCCCCCGTCAAGACAGTCTTTTGAAGTTCTTGGCCGTGCAGGGGTTCGCCGACGGCTCGCCAGGCGTGATCGATGACACAACTTCAAGCGGTTTATCTTGCCGATGTCAGGATCATTCCAACTGAAGAATTAAATTGCGGGAATGCAGTCAGCAGAGGACCTGCTCATTTGTAGCTGGCTACCACTTCGCCGTTCTGAATTCGCAAATCGGAAATCTCGGAAGGCAGTTTCAGCTTTTCGCGATTTTCCGGAGAGTCCATCAGCCGCTGCACGGCGGATTCGAGCGTGGACTGAGGAATCGGCAGCGATCCAATCTCTCCGCTGAGAGGTTCGAACCGCAAATATCCGTTCTGCGCGCCGAGCCGCCCTTCCAACTGCAAGGTCATGTCCTTCCCGTGAACATCGAAGACGACGTAGGCTTTCACGCGGTCGTCGATCAATTGCACCTTGACGTCCCTTACATTTGAGCGCATCTGCTCGACCTCTTGAGGCGTTGGCGTTGCGCCGTTCGGCGCGCTTTGGGCGGATCCGCCGGGAGCCGGCTTCGGCTCGTCCTTGCCTGCCAAGTCCAGGTGCGAGGCCAAATAAGAATTCAACTCCGTTTCGTCCAGGCGCAGCGTCGCGGGTTGACCGTTCGCAACGGCCTTTTCCACTTGCTCAAACTTTTCTTCGGCGCGGGCCGCGGCCTGCGGGCTGGTCTCCACAATCGGTGGTGGTGCCTTATGAAGCAGCAGGATGAGGGTGGCGAAGGCAAACGCGTAAGTCGTCCAACGAACGATCCTGAAAATACGCTTCCAGAGACTAGAGCGAGATGGGGCGGCATGGGCAAACTCGCTTTGCGCCGATGGGGGAGTCGCCGGCGTCATACTTCCCTCCTATGAATTCTCATCCAGTTGCGACGCGGCGCAGTGCCGTTATCGCTCCACAATGAAACCGTAGACCTCAGAAACGTTCGCGACAAGAGGATCGAAAGCGTGGGAGGCTAAGTGGGCAACTGTCCGCCTGGCCCTGCTTAGGCAGGGAGTGTCTCCAAGAAACGAAGGGCAACTGATGCTGCCTTCGCGCTTGCCGGAATCTCCACGCTGCGCCAAACTCATTATTCAAACGCGAATTGAGCAATTCTGACGCACCGTTCAGGAGGCCTGCATGCGCCGCATAGTTTTAATTTTTCTGTTTCTTCTGCTGCCGGAAGCTTTGTCTGCCCAGCAGAACGCCGCGCCGCGGGTACAGCCGCGGCCCAAAATCGGCGTAGCGCTGGAGGGCGGAGGCGCCATGGGCCTCGCGCACATCGGCGTCCTGAAATGGTTTGAGGAACACCACATTCCAGTCGATTACGTTGCCGGGACGAGCATGGGTGGGTTGGTTGGCGGATTTTATGCAACAGGTATGAGTCCCGACGAATTGAAAACCCTGATTGATGGCATGGACTGGCGGAAGATTCTGGGCGATCGCACTCCCTATGAAGACCTTGCTTTCCGCAGAAAAGAGGATCAGCGAGCGTATCCAAATTCGCTTCTATTTGGTTTGCGCGGCGGTTTGAGCTTGCCCTCAGGGCTCAACGCGGGGCACCAGATCGGACTGTTGATTGACCGCGTGACCCTGCCGTATGACCAAGTGCCTTCGTTCGATGCGCTCCCTGTACCGTTTCGCTGCGTAGCCACGGATCTGGTGAGTCAGAAGGCTTATGTTTTCAAAGATGGCTCCCTGGCGGTGGCGTTGCGCTCCACGATGTCGATTCCGGGAGCATTTTCCCCCGTTAACGAAGGAAAAGCGGTTTTCGTGGATGGCGGACTGGTGGATAACCTGCCGACGGACGTCGTCCGGCAAATGGGCGCGGAGATCGTGATCGCGGTTCATCTGGAGCCTGCTCCTGTCGAAGCGAAGGACATTCAGTCCGTCTTCAGCGTGCTGAATCATTCCGTGCGCGTGTTGCTGGAAGAAAATGAAGTGCGCAGCCTGGCGCAAGCGGACGCGGTCGTTTCCGTTCCGCTGGCGGAATTTACCACCGTGGATTATGCCAAGAGCGCACAGATCATGAAGCGCGGCTATGACGCCACCAATGCGCGAGCGCGCTTGCTCGAAGCGTTTGCCCTCGACGATGCAGATTGGCAAGAGCATCAGCGAGTGCGAGAAGTGCGGAAGCGGAGCGACGTTCCGACTCCGCAATTCATCGAGGTGCAAGGAACAAATGCGCACGAAGCGACGGATGTCATTCGCTACGTGAAGCGATTTCAGGGCAAGCCGGTCAATCCCGAAAAACTTGACGAAGTGCTGACGCGGCTGACCGGAGTCGGACGCTACGATTCGGCGGGCTACCGGCTCGTCGAGAAAAACGGACAGCCGGGGCTGCTGGTTCAGGTTGTAGAGAAAAATTATGCGCCGCCCATGTTCCAGACGGCGTTCGAGGTGGACGGCTCGCAGAGCGGCAACGTGGATTTTACAATGGGAACGCGCTTCACATTTATGGACGTGGCGGGTTTTCGCTCGGAATGGCGAACCGATGTGCTGCTCGGAAATACCTATGGCGTCCAGACGGAATTGTTCCGGCCATTCCGTGCGGAGAGCCGCTGGTTCTTCGCACCTCATGCGGACGCGAGCGACACCACGTTTCAGATTTACGCGAAGAATGATCCGCTTGCGGACTACCGCATCTACCGCGTCAATATTGGCGGCGATGTCGGATATAGCTTCGGGCGCTTCGGCGAATTGCGCGTTGGCTACGAAATTGGTTCGCTGAATACCAAGCTGCGGCTGGGATCGCCAGAGATTCCTTCAGTGGAAGGACGCGTGGGCCAGACAAGGCTGCGCTACCTGCTGGATCACACCGACGATCCTGTAATTCCCCGGCGAGGCTTCAGTGCGGAATCGAATTTCCGGTGGTTCGACCAAAGTCCGGGTGCAAACGGCGGGTTTCCTTCGATGGACCTGAAATTGGGATTTTTTCAGCCCATTGCGCGACCGGTGTCGCTTTTCGTGGAGAGCGAAGGCGGCACGACTTTCAGCACGATAAACACGGGGGTTCCTCAATTTTTCCTGGGCGGGCCGGTGCGCCTCAGCGCCTACGGCCAGAACGAGTTTCATGGCAATCAGTACTATTTAATTCGCGCAGGCTACATGCACGACCTGCTCACCCTGCCGCCGTTTCTCGGAAAAAAGGTCTATGCCGTCGGCTCCTACGAAATCGGAAAAATGTACGGCTTAACCACCGGCACCGATCTCCCCGACGATGTTGCTGCAGGCTTCCTGGCCGAAACCGCGCTAGGCCCCTTCTTCATCGGCGGGAGCGTGGGCGACTCCGGCCATCGCAAGTGGTTTTTCCAACTGGGGCGTGTATTCTAAACTGCTTGGGCTTCCGCGGTCACTCCCTCTCGCGCTCGCGGAAATTCATGCCGCCGCCGGGAGCGCCAGCTCCGGCATCAGCCGCGTCCCAGATTTTTCGGTCGATGGGCTGGATGGGTTCCAGTTTCTTCTGCGAAAGTGATTTGTTCACCGCGGCAAGTTCCTTGCTGACCAAGGCGTCGAATTCGCCGGCGACGTCTTCCAACTCTTTCTTCAGCGAATCAATGCGCGCGACCTGATAATCGGTTGGACGGCCTTCATAGTTCAGAATGTCTCCGTAGAGTTGCGTGGTCTTCTCGCGGACGCGCTCTTCGCCGGTAACTGCCCCGCCTTCCTTGGTCGCCACGATTTTCTTGCGCATCTCCTCGGTTTTCTGCGCGAGACTCTGCACCTGCTTGCTGAGCGCGTCTTCGGCCTTTAGTTTTCCAACGCGCGCCATCAGCGAATCATGCACCCCGTTGATGCGTTCGACTTCGAAACTCATGTCTCCCAGCAAATTGTAGACGCGCATCGCGGCGTCAAACTCCAGTTTGCGGTCCTCAAGCGTGAATTTCGCGCGGGGATCAAGTCCGACAACCAGCTGCGTGCTGTATGTCTCCTTCCCCCGAGTCATTTTGACCGTGTACGTCCCGGGCATAACTCTTGGACCTTGGGCCGCTTCAAATGCAGCGGTCGCTGCTGGTGGAACGCGCGGTGCCTTCAATCTCATGGGCCATTCCACGCGGCTGATCCCGCGCCGGCTGTTTGGAGGAAGCGTGTCCACCAGCTTGCCCTGCGAATCGAAAATCTCCAGCTTCATTTTTCCAAAAATGTGCCGCTTGCTCTGGTAGTAGGTAATCATCGCTGCGTCCGGCGGGTTCGGGCCTGTGAACACAGCATTCCCCTCCGCCCAGCCGCCATTGGCAGGCAGCCGCTGCTGTGCAGGTTTGGCTTGAAGGAAGGTCGCCTCTTGCGTCATCACTTCGGGTGTGAGTTTGCGCAGCGGAGTAATGTCATCCACGATCCAGATGCCCCGGCCGTGGGTGGCTACCACAAGATCGGATTCGCGTGGATGCACCACGACGTCGCGAACCGCGACATTCGGAAACTCATGTCCCTTGTACTGTGCCCAATGCTTGCCGCCATCCGGTGAAACCCACAGTCCAAATTCCGTTCCCAGAAACAGCAGGTTCGCAAGAACGGTGTCTTCCTTGATGACGTGCGCGTACCCGCGGACGCCGCTATCCGGCATGACAATCGATGTCCACGTCTTGCCGTAATCCGTCGTCTTATAAACATGCGCGTCCATATCACCAAACGTGTGGCGATCGAACGTTGCATACGCCGTCGCCGGATCGTACAGGCTGGCTTCCACCCAGGAAACCCAGGAATTCTTCGCGAGCGTCGGAACATTGCCAACGACATTGTTCCAAGTCTTTCCACGGTCGCGCGTGAGCTGCAAATGCCCGTCATCCGTCCCCGCCCAGATGGTCTGGCCGTCGCGCGGCGATTCGCTGATGGAGTAAATCGTCGTGTGCATCTCCGCGTAAGAATTGTCCACGGTTACGCCGCCGGATTCTTCCTGCTTTTGTTTTTCCGGATCGTTCGTCGTAAGGTCGGGCGAAATGCGGTCCCACGATTGGCCATGGTCACGCGAGCGGAATAAAAACTGCGCGCCAATGTAAATCGTGCCTTTCTCGTTCGGGCTCATGTGAATCGGCGTGTTCCAGTTGAAGCGCAGCTTCCCTTCTCCATAGTTCGGCTGCGGCTTGATCGCGCGGCCTTCCAGCGTCACCCGGTTGATGCGTCCAACGTAGCCGCCCTGCGATTCGGCATACACGTAGTTCGCATCGGAAGGATCAGGAAAAACCCAGAAGCCATCTCCCCCAAAAATATTCTCCCAGCGGCCATTGGTGATCCCGCCCGGATACTGTGAGTCGCCCATCCACACGCTGTTGTCCTGCAACCCTCCGAACACGTGATAAGGATCGGCGTTGTCCGTGCTCACGTGATAGAACTGCGAGACTGGGAGGTTGTTGCCTTTCCACCAAGTATTGCCTCCATCGTAGGAATACCAAACGCCGCCGTCGTCGCCAGCGATAATGTGATCGGTATTATCGGGATTTACCCAAACGTCGTGGAAATCCCCGTGCGCCCCGCCGCCGATTCCGCTGAAACTTTTCCCGCCATCCTCGCTCATGATCAAAGTCAGGTCCGGCTTGTAAATCTTGTTTTCATTCTTCGGATCGACGATCAAATTCGCAAAATAAAACGGCCGCCATACCATCCAGTTGCTGCGGTCCCGCTCTTCCCATGTCTTGCCGCCATCTTCGGATCGGAAAAGCGCGCTCCGCGTGGATTCGATCAAGACGTACACAACATTCGGTTTTGATGGCGCGATTGTGACGGCCACGCGCCCCCACGGTTTCGCGGGCAACCCTTTGGCGCTCTTTTCATCCAGCTCGTTCCAGGTCGCTCCGCCATCTGTGCTTTGGAAAAAGCCGCTGCCGCTGGCCGCGGTGGCATTCTCCCCGCCCGAACGGAACGTCCAGCCTTTCCGCCGGAAATCCCACATGCCCGCAAAAAGAACCTTCGGGTCCTGCGGACTCATGGAAATCATCGAACAGCCTGTCGAGAGATTCGCGCCCTTCAGAATCTTGTTCCAGTTTTTGCCGCCGTCCGTCGTTTTGTAAACGCCGCGGTCCTCGCTGTCGCTCCACAGTTTTCCCGGCACGCAGGCATAAACGGTGTTCCCATTCTTCGGGTCAACGATAATCTTCGCGATGCGCTCGGAGTTCGCCAGGCCCATGCTTTTCCAGCTATCGCCGCCGTCCGTGGACTTGTAGATGCCGTTTCCGATCGACGTGCTGTTGCGCGTCCATGCTTCGCCCGTGCCTACCCAAATTGTTTTCGGCGCTTGCGGATCAATAGTGACCGCGCCAATCGATTGCGCGGATTCCTTGTCGAAAACAGGTTTAAACGTCGTCCCGCCGTTGATGGACTTCCACACTCCGCCGCTGGCGGCACCGACGTAGACCGTGAGCCGCCCATCTTCTTTTACTGCGGCGATTGCGGCGACTCGTCCGCTCATGG
>WNFC01045948.1_pt1 | contig 10278 bp, 13 predicted proteins | sample 5400541 | NCBI WGS metagenome assembly WNFC01 (sample SAMN13153342, study PRJNA577476) | soil metagenome | isolation source: 120 cm saprolite under Douglas fir tree site 2 hole 2 replicate 1 | place: USA:California | collected 2015-04-18 | reverse complement strand
GCCACTTGCGACATCCCTGCAAAGTTGTTCAGACGTTATTGTTCAACGCACATGACAAATTGAAAGCCCACCAGGCTTGGACGGGAGAACGTATGGGATAATCTAGCGGTCGGGGAATGGTCGTCTGGAGAAGCCACGGCCACCGATCGACAACGATTGACTTGGGGTTCGTGAGAGACCGCAATCCTTCCGGTCCACCTGGATATTTGCGTCAGCTAGTAAACATAAAAGCCAAAGAAACTACGCAGACCGAATCTCCCATAGCCACTGGCCTTTGTTCCTCCGAATGGGAGATCTTGACTACGTGGAGAAATTTGTGAGTAAATACCATACACGCGCCCAGGTGGTCAGACATACTTCAGCTATAGGTGACGTCAATGACATCTTTCGCAACTCAGTGGAAAATAACACCTACATAAAATACGCCGAAGTCATTGATTGACACCATGCCACACTCCAACTGTTTGGCAACGTCCAAGCACTCATACTTGTCAGGCCCAAAAACGCTAGCGCCAAGAGCATACCGAGTACCGTTGGCAATTTCAATGGCCTCGTCGATGGTATCATATGACATGACAAGCGCTATCGGTGCAAACACTATACACAAACCAGCGTCGGTATGTTATTCAAACCAAAACGCAATAGCAAACTCACGTTCAACTTGGGCAATATCCATATTCCGGTTGACTTCCCCAATAACTGTCGGCTCGAAAAACGCTCCATTCACTAAGTACGGGTGAACGCGGGGTCTACCACCCAAATCAACCCGTGCACCGTGGGACACAGCTTCATCGATGATGTCCTGGAGTGTCTGGAATCGTTCACGCGAAATCATTGACCCAACGTCCACACCAGTACCAACGTCATCGGCAGACAAAGCGCCGCCTATGCGCAAACCACCCGCACGGTCCAATATAAGGCGATAAACCTCGTCGTATTGGTCCCTGTGGACAAGTAGTCGTTCGACGCCGATACAATTTTGACCTGCGTTCTGACTGCTCTGACTCAGTACAATGCATTTCCAGGGTCGAGAGGACATACAAAATACCACGCATCCAAAGGCTACCCCATCGTTCGATGTCTGTGCCTGGAAGTACGATTGCCGGGTCCTTGCCACCGAGTTCAAGGGTCACTGGCGTGAGGTGTTGTGTTGCAGCGATAGCAATCTGGGGGGGATTAGATAAACTCCGGAGTTATTCACTTGGGATGACAAACCTGACGGCCGACACGCTCGGAACCTATAAAAGTGATGTGTTTAACTTTGGGCGATCTTGTTAAGCTCTCTGCCTGTTCCGGGGCGCAACACACGAGCTTTTCCGGGGGAGAAAGACGACATCGAATCACAACAAACGTTGTCTGACAAAAGAACATACCTGTACCAACTCCGGATCAAAGTTACACACCCGTAAGCACTCCTTAATAACGTTGACGAACCAACCCGACGACCATACGACATACTCCGAGCACTTGATGACAATAGCGTTGCCAGCAAACAAGGCAGCCAGAATAGGAGACCAAGCATTATGCAACGCTGAGAGAGGTCAATTAACATACGATAGCAAGGAGACTAAAACCCATACGGTAGTTCCACGAGACTATGGCTGCAACCACGCCAAGGGGTTCATAATGCACTTCTGACTTCTTGTAAAACATGAGGAATGGAGATGAGCGTGTCTCCGGGCGCAGGTACTTCTCGCCGTGGCGCAGCAGCCAGTCCATCTTTGTGCATGTCGTCAAAACTTCTCCCAAGGCGGCATCGATGACTACGTCTCACATGAAGCGACCAGTCCACAGCCAATAAGATATATGACCTACGTGTCTTTCCGGTATCTCGACAGGCAACCCTTGCACACACTTCCTGGTTCTCCACAAGCCATTTCTTGAGGCTGCGAACGACACGTTTCCGCTCCGCAAATGAACTGTTACGCCATCCGCGTTGAGCAACCTCGGCTCTGTCGATCTTTGCTTCTATTTCGTCGATGTTGTCCGCAAGAAGTGTACCCAGGTGAAGACCCGTAGCAGGATCAAAACAAGTGATATAGTCCCGACCAGCAATTTCTCCGGTTGGCGGTACAAGGTTTCCATCGTATCTGTGGGACTCAAGAGTGGCACCGGGGATTGTTGGCGCATTTGACCATGACGGATCGGCTGGCTACAGAATGAAGCGGAGTTAGACATATGAACGAGTTTCATAGGAAGAGCTGAACCTCTGGTGGCTCAACGCGAAAAGGTTTTGCTCTGCTCCGCGCATTCAAATGACGTCTGATGACCGTGTAGATCCCTAACGCGAAGAACAAAGTCGCATGATAAATGAGGTCACCAAGCCTTCCCTCTTGATCATACTGGTTTCTGAATTGCCTTACTGTTGAGAAAGGATGCAGAAGAAAAGATATGAGGGTACCCATGGCCCGGATGAGGTCAAGTTGAGTTGAGTGCAATTCGAACAGTGTTTGTTTGAAAGGCTCACGCGGTCACGAGCGCGATGTTGACATCTATTTACGAAGGGAATCGTGCTTACTAAGCAACACCGAGCCAGAGTCGGCGTCGACGACACGACTCCTCATCGTACAGTAAAATTGTGTTAAAAGGATCAATCCACGGCTTACGCCTTGCGAGAATGTGGGACCTATGGCTCTAAAAATAAGCATTTGATGTAGATGGGGTTTGAGACGAGGAAAAAAAGAGACCCTCGCTGGTCTCCAATATCAGTTGTGCCCGGAGAATTATCTCATGAAACACTCGTATAATAGGGAACAGGTGTATTCATCGTGATGTGGGGATACAGAAGAGAAAAAGACACTTACCGGCACATGGTGGAAAGTGCGAGAGAGCGTCGCCTTTTATAGCAACTGAATGGCTCACGTCATAGGCCCCTGCACCCGGACCTCGTGCCAATCTTCTTCCACCTTGCCCTCCCGTCCTCGACGATCCTATCCAGCATCATCTGCCATAAGAGTAATTTCCACTAATGTCTTCAAGAGAGCCTATGTGGTACTGCCACGAAGTGAGCTTCACTCTTCATTTAAACCCCTCTTTAGCTTATCGCTTCTCCAAGTGCCATTCAGAGATGAGACCATTAATGGTATGCAGAGTAACCTCTTCGTCTCTCCCAATCCCGGAAAAATATTAAGCAATGCAAATGACAACATCCTTTAGGTCCCCGATCCCCATTGTGCATCATGTAATGGCACCTTCGTGGAGAAGGTAAGGCGCTTTGCTTGCCTCTCGCCTGGTTTGACCTTCTTGCATAGATCGAGAGTGAAGCAGATGATCCACGTAGTTTCCAGGCGTCAGGACCTCCATTCAATGAGGGTACCCCCGGCGGTAGTCCAGGCCTGGAGACTTTCTTTAGTACGCACCAAATTTATGCCTAGTCATAGACGGTCATATAATGTGTTGTGACAGTGGGCTTATCACAACTTATGAATGGCCCTCGACCCCAGCCCGGAAATCTAAATCATTCGCCCTCTCCCGAGCGGACAAGTACAGTGCGTATTCATGCCAATTGCCCACCCAATTCTAATGGCTTGCTCAGGGCGGAACTGGTTTCCGATTAGACATCGATCGAGGTCCGGGTGGTCCCCGAACTGTATTAATTGGAGGACCACCATCGATGGGCGGAATTCGGCGAGGGTGCGTAAAGATGTCAAAGTCACCTCTGTACAGCCTCCCAATATAGGTTACAGCGCGCCAGGCGAAGACCGATATCCAATCGGGGGCTCATTGATGGCCCAGTATCTGCTCGCTATGCTCACGCAACGTGTAGGCAGAGAGGGGCTCGCCGACCCCTTTAATGGCTTCAGCTTCTTGGGTCCTGAGGACGGAAGAATGGGAGATTATGTCTTCAATCAGGAAGGTAAGCGAATTTGAATAATCATTGCAAACAATCGCACTCACACACCACAGCGCTGGATCAGATCATTTCTCAGATTATGGAGCAGGGGAATTCTTCCCGCCCTGTCCCAGCCACAGAAGAGTCCATGCAGCAACTTCACAGGGAAGTGTTGGAGGAAGGATGTGAGTCTGTCTAGATCTTTATTTGCTAATGTCCTGATCCTGAGGACCTTCAGCTCCGTTGCTGGAGCGAGATTGCGCAGTGTGTAAAGACCAGTTTGCGTTGAACACCGAAGACCCGGATGACCAAGTGATCGTGACTCTTCCGTGTAAACACCCATTCCATGAAAGTTGCATAATGCCTTGGCTCAAATCTAGTGCTACTTGCCCTGTTTGTCGGTAAGTGCTACAGTAGACGTCAAGGGTTCCACCTTTCTTACTTACGCTGCCTCAGGTTTCAGCTTGTGCCTCAGCCCGGCCATCGCCCGCCTGACGGTGCCCCCAGTGGGTCTGGTGGACCTCCGCCGGTCAACAGGGCGACGCGACCGGAATCCTCACAAAGTGGAGGCATGTTTGGCCAATTCTTCAATATGATGGGTGGCAGGGGTAATGGTAGCGGCTCTAGGACGAACCGGAACCGACCCTCAGCTGATGAACGGGAGCGTGAGGGTTTTCCTGGAGGGTGGTCAGACTAGTCTGGTAGTTTGTATTTATGAATTCACGCGCCTCTCAGTACTTGCCAGGTGCAGAGTTGTCAGATATCGTCGTTCTCGACTCGTATGGAAAGCTCACGGTTACTGTAAAGCAAAAGCAATACAAAAAAACGACTGGGAGGAAACGGATCGTCGTAGCCAGTACAAATCAGTCCCACCTCTACCCTCGCCCTCCAGATATCCCACGCCCAAAGAGAGTGCTGTTGTTTCCACTCGACCCTATCAATTACTCATCGCTATTGTGAACGGCGTAGTGGCGAGACCAACGCGGCGGTTTCCAGTATCAAAGACAGAGTAGAAACGCTCGAGGAAAGTGTAGCCGTTGACAAAGTCGAGGCCCCGCCCGGAGGAAGCGCCAATATCATTGCAGACGAGGTATATGTAGCCTGCCGTACCGCCGATGAAGGAGTTGAGCTCGCGCGGCCAGATCTGTGCGTTCGCGGTGAGCTCGAATGTCGTGCCGCCAGCTGTGAAGAAGAGTGATTGGAGGTTGGCGTACTGCGCCGGGGTGACGCGGAGCAGACCAGTGGCGGAGTCGAGAACGGCGCCAGTTGCGGCCTCGTAGCGTTGGAACGCGTCTATACATGGGTGTGTATTTATTTTTTCTCGATCTTTACTCTTGTACGAACGTACTGCAAAAGTCACATACCGGTGGCGAGAAGGATGAGGGATGTTCCTGTGTCAACAATGCCAGCAGTGGTCTTAAGGATTGGGGTCGAAGTGCCGTAACGTATGGACTGGTCGATGCCCCAGTACCTGCCCGCAGGAAAAGCCTCAGTGAGGGGACTATCCAGCCCCACTGGCACGTGAGCACAGACATCGCAAACCCAACCGGCTGCAGGTACTTACATGAACGTGATATTTCCAGTGAATTTTGAAGAGTCACTGCCACCGAAGGTCAGCTCGCCATTCTTGGCCGAACTCGAATTTGTGGGTTCAAAAGACACAGAGACCAGATTGGAGGAGATGCTTCCTTGACTAAAGAGGTTATCTGTGACTGTAGGTATACTGTTCTGCATAGACGGTGACAGCGAGCCAATTGTCAGGTTCGTTGGGCCTAAACTACAGAGGATGGTCACGGTTGTCAACGCAGATTCATGCGAACGGAAGTCTACGCTTACCCTAGGATGCCGTCCACGTCCTTGATGCCACGAAAAGTCGAGGCAACGCCTATGGACTGCGAGGGGATGACAACACCGGGGGCAATCGTCACGGTATCTATGAACTCTGTGCCTGGGAGGGTGATATATTTAAATGTAGCGAAGATGGCGCCAACACAGGGAAACGTACCCGTAAATGACCCAGAGCCATATGCAACATACTGGTAGAGGGGGTTTGTAAATCACGTTACGCTACGCTGCTGACTGGGCAGAGACAACGACACTCACCACTTCGTCGTTCGTCTGCACACTAGTGTTAGTCCTAACATAGGATTTTCCAGCTCCCACCCATGTATTGGCACTCCCAGTGTCTATAATAAGCGTGTCTAAATGATAATATGGCAAAATCTATGGTCAACCCGATGAAAATAAGTCGCTGTGACTCACAGGAATTCGCGGGGCTACCGATATCGACACTCGTCTGGTAAGTCGCTGCGGCATTTATCACATCGAGACCAATGATCGCGTCAGTACTCAAATTATCGCTCAGTTTTGCGTTGCTGAGGGAAACCAAGTGCTTTGCACGTGCCCGGTCTCTAAGAACCAGATCATTGGAGCCGGTGATGTTGAGATGCCTAGCAAATGACAATGACACCAGAGAGTTGCGAACGACGATGGGGTTTGACGTAACGCCGAGAGCCAATAAGATACTCGTCAGCAGAGCAGTCTGGGACATGAGGTGCATCAAGGCGGGAAGGTAAGTCGGAGGACGGTGCGGAGAAGATGGCGGTCTAGCCCTCGCAGCAGTAATCTTCGAGACAATGAGTAATATCTAGGGTGAATCTGAGAGGAGTTAACGAGGCTATGAGTGTGCCATTCGGTCTTATAGCTCTGAATTAACTGGGACCGGCGGGCGGGCAGGACCGAATCGCGCACATGCAGTGCAACGCTGCCCTTGACTTTACGAGGCGCGCTTGTTCGCGTCCGTACGGTAGGCGTGGATATATGATCTGGCATAGAAGAGAGCACGAGGATTCGTCGAGGAAGAGAAGAACAGACTTCTTTCTCTTCGCATGAACTTGTTCCACATCTCTTATTCCGTTATATGCAACGTAAAATAAGAGTGTGTAGCTCGTGGCCGTGAGTTGTGAGAGCAGGTTGGGCACAAGGAATCAGATCACTGGAGGAGGAGACCTAAGTACGGGCTGTAATGGTAAGGGTAATAGCTCCTGGGAGATGAGATGGCGACGAAATTGCTACGATTCATTGAGGGAATTTCGTTTAATCGTCGGATATTGTAAATTCCGGTTGAAAGACTCCGAGGATAGCAAAGAGTCGAGTCTCCGCCATAAAACCGAGGGCTGAAGAGGTCGCGAATTCCTGAGGCCAGTTGTTCTTCCGTATGCCGACATACCCGCCCCAAGTCACCGCAGGTGTCAGGGGCCGTGGGAAAAAGATAGTAAGCCGATAAAGCCCCAATGCGGATCAATATTTAATGTAGAGTTGAAGACTCTCCTGGGTTTAAATGGGTCTGTGGCCAGCAAAATCGAACATTCAGCAGGTTTGTCCAGGTCAGTCACTGCATTATCCGCACGACGCTACACTCTTCCAGTGCAACCTGCTGCCGCAAGTTGAGGGTCAGGTTTCCCTGCCCTTCTTGATCTGCATCAGGATCGTCATGGTGAGAATGTCATCATGGCAGAATGTCGATGGCCAGCTAAAACGTCCGTCCTTTCGAAGAGAATCCTGACGGTATAATGAATGATCGCGAAAGACGACGATATAGCATATCCAGTTTGCACCGTGCGTAGCAATCGAGAAATCATCACCTTAGGATCTAGAAGATCAGGCCGCTGAGGAGAACTAAATTGTAAGCATCACGGGTATTTATGCATATTTATGCCTTCAGGCACTCACAGGCGTCGACGTTCATGAACGTGCATGAACCCGTTTCACGGTGATTGGTTATCACGTGCTTCAAGAGCGGATTCAGAGCGGGAACCGCATTTCTATGCGCGGAGATAATGCTGAACCCACAAACCCCGTCCGGATCATGCGGCGACGGTTTCCAGGTGGTGTGGGCTTCTCCGATGAGCGGTTAGGCGCAAGCGCACGTTGCAGAGTAAGTGTAAGTACAGTAAACATATCTGGTGGGAGGCATTTGGGTCGAGAAGTAAGGAGCTGAGAAAGAGTGTTCTTGTAACAATGCCAACAACAGCACGACCTTACCAGAACAGTCCCCGTCAATGTAGCTGCTTCCGGCGTACATAGCTTGCGAATTCTGGGGAAGGCCTTCTATGTTTGAGGGGCAATAGGTTGAGACAAGTCGCAGATCACCGAAGATCAACAAAAACAAGCCTGGATATCAGGTGTCTGGCATGGGAAAGTGATAGAATGCTCAGTTCTGGTCGCAGTTCTCGGCCACCTGGGGGCCGTTGGGGAGCATGAGTTTCGCACGAACTACCGTGACACGCAAAGCGGATAGCGTATACATGTGTAGTGGTGTGTGGAGAAATCGGGTCAGAATCCTACCCTTCATTGCACAGCGACGTGCTCCGAGGGCGGGAACACCGCGATCAGGCCTCACATCACTGAGACAAGTTCTCCTTCAACAGCCTGACCACCTCCTCTGCGGCGCCCCAAGATTGCTGGTACCCGGAAGAACTGATACGGCTTAACAAAAGGACATCGCATAAAACCCTTTCACTCACCCAAATCCGTAGGCATGGACAACTAAAGTAGTCTTTGTATTTGCCGAAGCTTCCGACAACTTAGGGACCAAAGTGTCCTTACTTGGCACATCGACAAATTGTGCTTCAACTCGTGGACCCCCCTCACGAGCAGGCCGCAGCCCCACATTGTGGGTATGAATGCGCGGTGCGGCCTCCGCTAAGGCAGGTACTAGCTCCTGTGCCCGAGCCAGGATGCCGCGCGCAGTTGGAACGCTGAGTGACGTGTCCCAGTTGTTTGGTTGAAAAGTGCCCCCAATTAATACCATCCCAGGAGTTGAGGCCCGTGGTATCAAGTATGTTACCTCGGGCGGCTTGGTGGTAACTCATGTCACTGATTATGAGCTTGAGACATCCAAGCAAGTCCAAGGTGCTCACCATCAGGGAAAATGGCGACGCACTCGTTGACGTTTGGTGCGTATGCCAGTACAGTTTGACCCCGCACGGGATACACCTTCGTATCCTCCACACCAAGAAGGGAGCGTGCGCCTAAGACGGACGTTCATCCGTACGTAATGTCAGACCTATTGCAAAACTCACCAAGTGCGGTTGCGTTGATCACCGAGCCATTTTCTCCAGCCAATTCGCATGCTTCATCCAAACTATGGACCCGGCGTCTTACAAACCTGACCCCTCTGCCTTCCAACTTGGACTTCAGCCATGGGAGGTAAACTTCAGGGTTCACAGAAAATGTGTTAAATTGCACTCCGCTTCTCGCGTTGGCTGGTAGGGGTGGATCACTTGGCAGGACCATTTATTAAAAAAAAAGGGTCCAACTTACATCACGAACAATTCCTCTCCACCAAGACGCCTCCTTTTCGGCATCTTCGACTTCGAAATATATCCGCGATGGAAGTCCCTGGAGGATCTCATTCCCAAAAAGAAACCCGATGGAAGTGTTAAATCACGTACCTTAACTAACCCCGTAGGTATCATGTCCCAGAACTTATTGCTAAAAAACCACCGACAAAAGTCAGACCGGCTTCAGGCCCATTTCTTCAACCTACAATGTATGCTTTTCCCATCGATTAAGGCGATCGTCAGCTTGCATCGGCGACCAGTTGGCACCCTAATGACAGTCCGTTTGAATCGCCTGGAAATAACATAATGTGACTCACAGCCCATGGGCTAGCAAAAGCTTGACTGCTGAGATCCTCAGGCATATCTCGCGCTATAACTGTGACTTGAAAGTGGTTAGAGCCTCCGTCGTCGGTCAAGACATATCCAACAGTGAGCCCAATGACTCCCGCCCCGAGAATGACGACGTGAGTTTGCGATGCGTGGGTCGGCATGTCGAATTGGAGCGAGGCGACAGGGGCGAGGGCGACAGTACACGTTGTCTCCGAAACGGTTGTACGTCTGAGATGGTCCTTCTGAGATGTAGATAGGTACGGCCCGACTCGGAACTCAGTGTTCCAGGGGCTGCGACGTTTCAACTCCTCGACGTGTCGGAAACCCTCAGTCAAGCTGGCTACAGCTCGGGCTATCACACGCTTGCTGGACGTTCGCTAACACTCAAGAACATATTTATTCGGAGCTTTGTGATTCGCTTAGCAGAAGGCTGCGATGGTGTATTTTTTTTTACGCACTCTGGTCACGCGCATATTATGTAATCGTAGCCTCCCCTCCAATCCGATATCGCAAATCAACCATGGCAATTGGGGCTTTCATAAATGTGCAGTCTACACAGAATACATGTGTGAAGGTGCTCGTTAATGGGCCAGTGACATCCACGCGGCCACGTCTGCTTAAACGAAGCACGACGCCACGCTGACAATCACGATCACATCATCCTTGCTTCTGTGTAGCCCCTTGTCAACGAGATGACCTCGCATTCCGGTTTGCTGTTTGGGAAGGTCAGTCGCATTACCCATTGCACTTCGCACCATTCGGGAAAACAGG
>WNFC01022249.1_pt1 | contig 10278 bp, 9 predicted proteins | sample 5400541 | NCBI WGS metagenome assembly WNFC01 (sample SAMN13153342, study PRJNA577476) | soil metagenome | isolation source: 120 cm saprolite under Douglas fir tree site 2 hole 2 replicate 1 | place: USA:California | collected 2015-04-18 | reverse complement strand
CGGTGCGGACCGCGGATCGGATCGCGGTGCTGCAGGGCGGCCGCATCGCCGAGCTGGGCAGCCACGACGCGCTGCTCGCGAAGGATGGGCGCTACGCGCACCTCTTCCGCCTGCAGGCCTCCGGCTACGTGAGCTGATCCGCCGCTTCTTCTTCCCCGCACGTTGCCATTCCGCTCGACGGCAGTTTTGGAGGCGCTCGCGGCCGCGGCATCGATGCTTCCGTGGCCGCTGCCGCGCGAGCGAGACGAATCCGTGTCCAAGTAGGCGGTGCGCCTCATCGACGCGCTCCTCGTCAGGGTTGCGCGCCCGCGGCGCGCTCGACGTCGCCATCGGTGAGGGGCTCTTTCCTCGCGCCGCCATGCGCGGAAGCGCCGCACGAAACCGAAGTGCTCGATCTCCGAACATCTTCCGCATCGTGGAACCGCCGCGGCACCAGCAGATGCTGGAGATACCGCGCGCCCAAAAACCTCGAGTGGTCTGGACAACCACATTTGCGAGCTCTACAAGGTCAGTGCGTTCGCAGGTGCGAACCGTCGATCCTTTCGCCGGCCAGGTGAAGGGACCGTGTACCGCGCCCGGTCAGGGCGGTACACAGCGTCGCGGCTGTCACGCCGTGCGCAGGAGAAGGAGACGGGCATGAAGAGCCCTGTTCAGGAGAAGTCTGCCCCCGCGCCCTCGAAGAAATCCGTCAAGCCGATCCAGCCGAACTTCCCGCCGCCCACGAAAGCGCCGGAAACGGTGGAAGGCCTGTACCGCGCGCTCGCGGGCGTCGTCGAAGCCACCATCCACCAGCCCGATCCGGAAGGCGAGCACAGCCCGCAGAAGCAGGACTACGCACTTCCCTGGAGCGGGTTCGAGAGCTGGCGCGACGCACGCGAGCGCTTGGCGCACTTCGAGACGGCGTTCAAAGGCAAGCTGGTGTGGGCCCCCTTCAATGACTCGGAGTCGAACGACGGGCCGATGAGCCTCAACGCCTACCCCGGCCGCGCGTTCATCGAGAGGGTCACCAACGAGGGCGACGCGGTGCTGGACGCGAAGGCGGCCAGCCACAAGGGCGCGATGCCGTCGTCGCCGGCGGACGGGGCGGCCATGTGGTTTGGGCTCGGCCCGGGAGCTCTCGCCACCGGGCTCGATGATGCTGCGGCACGCGACCTCGCGAAGAACACCGTCACCGTTCGCACCTTCGTGGGCGCCGATCCGAAGGACCCGAAGGACTGCATTCTCGACGCGCGGGACTACGGCATAGGTCTGACTGCGGAGGAAATGCCGGGGACGATCCTGTCGCTCAACCGCGGGCTCAAGAAGTCGAAGCCGTGGCTGACCGGCAAGCATGGGCAAGGTGCCTCGAGCACCTACCAGTATTCCGATCTCACGTTGATCGCCTCCCGCAAGATCGGGACCAAGGAGGTCGCCTTCACCGTCGTCGAAGGCAGGTGGGAGGACGGCGACACCGGCCCAGCGAAGACTCCGACGTACCGCTACCTCACCGTCAATGGGAAGGTCCCGACGGTGACGCTGCCGGAAAGCGAGTTCCGGCCGGGCACGTTGGTGAGGCACATCGGGTACCACGCATCCGATCTCGGCGCGTCGCAGGGCGAGAACAGCCTCTACGGGTTGCTCACGCGGTCCCTGGCCGCGCCTGTCTTCCCGGCGTGGATGGAGCTGTTCTACCTTCGCTCAGGCACCGACGAGGGCTATCCCATCTTCCGCGGGTACCGCCGCTTCGGCCGGCTGATCCGCGGCACCGTCAACACCCTCGAGCGCGCGTGGGCGCAGACCCTCAGTCCCCCGGACAAGGAGGCGCCGCAGCCGCTGTCGAAGATCCTCCACCGCAGCTCCGAGTTCTACAAACTCGGGCAGTGGGACTACGGCGGGCGCGCTGGAGTGGGTGATCTCGGCTCCGTGAAGATCACCTACTGGGTCGCTGACCCGAACGGTCGCACCTCGCAGGACGTGCTCAAGAACTGGGTGGACCCGGAGAAGACCGTCCTCCTGACCCTGGACGGCCAGACGCACGCCGAGGAGAGCCGCTCTATCGTCACCGGCCAGAACGGCGCCAAGCTCTGGGCAGTCGGGCGCTACATGGTGGTGCAGATCGACTGCAACGGCCTCGATCCGAAAGCAAAGTACGAGATGTTTACCTCTACGCGGGAGCACGCGAAGGACACACCGGTCAAGAAGATGATCCTCGAGGAGCTCGCGCGGCGCCTGGTCCTCGACAAGAAGCTGGAGGAGCTGAACACGCAGTTTGCGGCCGCCGACGTGAAGCAGCCGCAAAACGACGCGGACACGATCGCGGGCTTGATCAAGAAGTATCTCAAGGCCGCAGGCGTCAGCTTCGAGCAACTCACGCGGAAGGTGGAGAAGTGGAAGGAGGTCGAGGTCGAGCAGGAAGTCCCCGCTAGCAAGCGCGAGCCGCCGCCGATCACCGCCAACGAGCCTCCCACCTTCATCCGCTGGAGGTTCAGCGGAACGACAGTCAAACTCTACCCCGGTCAGCGTTATAGCTACGTCTTCGAGACGGACGCCTCGCCGCTGTATTGGAATCCGGCGGATCCCGCCGTGTCGAAGATCAAGGTGCTCGCGCAGGGCGTGACGTACCGCGGGGCCGGTGAGATGAAGGGCGGTCGCGTCCGGTGCCACTTCCAGTGCCCGGAGGAGGCCGCTATCGGCGCGAAGGGCCTGATCCAGGCGCAGCTGGAGTGGGGACCCGGAGCAGCGCTCACTGCGCCGCTCCCGGTGGAGGTGGTTGAGAAGCCGACGGCGAAGCCGAAGCCGTCCGGCGAAAAGGACAACAAGGAGCCGAACGAGAGCGGGAACGATTCGAAGGTCATCAAGGTGAAGATCAAGAAGCGGGACTTCACCGAGCTGGAGATTCCAGTCGTGACCCCGGTGCCGGTGACGACCAAGGATCCGGCGTGGCTCACGTTGGCCTGGCCGCTCGATCCGCAGTACGTCGGCTTCTCGATCCGCGCGATGCAGGGGAAAATCCAGCTCTACTACAACGCTGAATTTCCCCCGTTCCTGGAACTGCGGCGGAAAGTGTCGAAGAGGAAGCTGGAGGACGCCTTCGTGAAGCGGTACGAGCTCAAGCTGATCCTGCACACGATCTTCACCCTGAACTACGACTTCGTAGATGAGGAGGAGTTCCTCGAGGACCAGCGCAAGAAGGTGCGCAACCTGTTGTGCGCGGTTGCAGAGAGCCTCGCGCTCGCCTCGAAGTCGGAGCTGGAGATCGAGTCCAGGCTCAAAATCGAGGAGGCCGGAGCGAACCTGGCGGTCGTCGCGGAGCTGGCGGCGGCTGTCACCGCGGCGTCCGGTGCTGGCGCCGCTTCGTCCCCGGGTGAGCCGGCCGCGAATTAGGCTCGCCCTTGCGTCTTCCGAGGCCCCCCGCGTTCAACGTCGCGGCGGGCCTCTGTCTGCGGCAGACTTTTCTGGGTCGCCCCGATCCGGCCGCGAGAGCCCAACCGAAACCGCAGCCGGGACGCCTCGACGTAGTTGGGCTCCATCTCGAATGCGAGCCACCTGCGCTTGAGGCGCTCCGCCACCGCGCCGGTGGTGTTGCTGCCGGCGAACGGGTCCACGACGACGTCCCCGTCCTCCGTCAGCAGCTTGATGAAGAACTCCGGAAGCGCCGCCGGGAAGCGCGCCGGATGGGGCTTGAGGTGGTACTTCTTGCACAGCTCGAGGTACTCGGAATTGCTCTCGTTGTTGCCCCTGGCGATCACGTTCGATGGGATCGCCCCGCCGCGGTCGGTGAACTTCGCGCTGATCTTGTGGCCGCTTGGGCGTTCCTTCGCCCGGTAGCCGCGAATCAGAAGGCGCTTCATGTCCGCGCTGTACTCCGCCAGGACATTCCGATTGTTGGCCTTCGGGTTCGGGCTCGGGGACAACCACCAGATGTACTCGACGGAGTCTTTGATCCGAACGCGGCGGACGTTGACCCACTCCGCCGGACAGGGCAGACGCGCGGGGTTGAACCAGAAGCACTCCTGAGCAAGGTGAAACCCGATCTCGTCGCACAGCATGAGCAGCAGCCGGAATTGATAGAGAGAGCGGGTGGGCACCCCCTTGTTGTAGCTGCCGCCGATGTTGAGGACGAAGCTGCCGTCCGGCTTGAGCACGCGCGCGATCTCGCGAGCGAACGGTCGGAACCACTCGACGTAGGCTTCCTTGTCGGCGTTGCCGTATTCCTTCGGAAAGTGCAGTGCGTACGGCGGCGACGTCACGACCAGCGATACCGAGCGGTCTGGGACCCTCCGCAGCAACCGGGAGGAGTCCCCCAAGAACATCGCGCCGAGTTCCGTGCAGTACTTGGGACGCGTACCATCTAGGAGAGCCTGGACGTGCTCCTCGGGCTTCGCGTTGCGGAGCTGCGCGGAGAGCGGAATTAGGCTACGGCGTGGTTTGCCGAGCTTCAAGAGATCGCGAGCTACGATCAAGGGCGTTCCCCCCGTGCCGCCATGCGGCGCAGTAGTCCTTGTACCAGCGGGGTGTGACAGGCGACGCAATTCCGCGTTCCCCTGATCACTTGTGCGCGCCTCTCCGGCGCGCCGCACGTCGCATGCGCACATGTCCGTGGGTCATCAGCCACTCCTTAAGGATGTGAACCACCATGCGGCCCATAGTCCTGTCCTGCTCCTTCGCCACCCGCCGGACGAGCTCCTTCAAGTCGCTCGGCATCCGCACGTTGAGAAAGGTGTCGTTCACCACGATCCGATTGTAACACAGAATGATCTTGCGGTGATCTTGAACGCCTGAAGGCAGTCGTCACTGCCGCCGGACGCGGCAGCGGTGGAACCCCATGGAGCGTAACTAGCTCGCCTCGTAGCCCTTGATGATGAGCGGCTTGGCCTGTGCGCTGCGCACCACCTGCACGGCGTGTACATGGGGTGGATCAGCGTCCGCGGCGAAGCGCCCGATCGGCTCCGTTGGCAACTGGTGGTTCGCCCCGGCGTGGCCCCGCTCGTCGATGTGGTTGTACCGGCAGCAGCAGGTCGCGCCTAGTCGCCGCCGACAGCCGCCTCGGGCAGCCGAATTCAGCGCAGCTCGCCCTTCGCCAGGTGGTGCTCGACCTCGAGCGCGCTGGCGCCCTCGATCCCCGCGCTTTCTTGGAAGTGAGCGCGCGCCTCGTTCGCGTCCTGCGCGCGCACACCGGCCCAGAAGCGCGCGCCGGTCAGCCGCCGCGCTTCGAGATCCGGGGCCTCATACCCGTCCTCCAGGAAGGCTTGCTCCTCGACCTCGCCCAGGAGGAACCCCGCGACCGGACCGGGCCACACCCGCGCCAGCTTGGGCTTCCAGAGCTTGCCGAGCAGGCGCTTCCCCCGGAGCACGTACCGTTCGTCGGGGATCCGCAGCCCTGCATAGAGCAGCAACGCCGGCGGCTTCACCGCGCCCGCGGGGCCGTCGTGCCCGGCGTCGAGCGCCGCGATCCAGCGCTCGGACGCCGCCTGGCGCTCTCCGGCCAGCCAGCGCGCCGCGCCCGCGAACTCCTGCATGGTGCCGCTTTCCTGCGCGCCCTCCGCCTCCTCGAAGACGCGCGCCGCCTCAGGAAAGCGGCCCAGCTCCAGGAGCGCCAGGCCGCGCCAGAGAGGACGCTCGTCGTGGGCCAGCTCTTCGAAGCGGCCCGCCTGCAGCAGCTCGTGGGGATCGCTCACGGGCCGAAGAATGTAGACGGAAAGGAGCGCGGGCATGCCGGGGAGGCCCGCACTGTCGGGCAGCGGACGAGGCTGCGTGCGGCCGGCCGCCGCCCGTCTCCAGCGGCGCTGCGCTTTTCGCGCTATCTCATGGCGCATGCCCGAAGCTGCCCTCCGGCGCCTGCAGGCGGTGCCTTGGGACGCGCTCGAGGGCCTGGTCGAGGCGGTGCTTCCCGCCGTCGGGCGCGTGCTCGACGGAGCTGCCGCGGAGCGAGAGATCGACCGCCTCCTGCGCGCGCATCGCGCGCTGCGGACCGAACAGCGCGCCGCCGTCGTGGAGGCCGTCTTCGGAGTAGGTCTCTGGCGCAGGCGGCTGCGCGCGCACGCGGCGTCGACGGAGCCCCGCGCGCTCCTCTTCGCTCTCTTGCGCGACCTGTCCCTCGTTCCGGAGGAGCGGGCGGCCGGGCTGACCGGCCTTGCGGCTCCGCTGCCCCGGTCGTCCCCGCCGCGGCGGATCGCCGAGAAATGGTCGCTCCCCGACTGGATCGAAGCGGTGTTCCTGCGCGAGCTCGGCGCGGGCGCCGACGCTCTCGCGGCGGCGATGTGCGCGCCGGGCCCGGTCTGTCTGCGGGCCAACGCGCTGCGGATCGGCCGGCGCGAGCTGGCGCGGCTGCTCGAGAGGGAGGGCGTGCTCACCCGCCCGGGGCGCTACGCGCACGACGCCCTGGTGGTGACGAGCGCGCGGCCGAACGTGCTCGCGCTGCGCGCGTACCGCGAGGGGCTGTTCGAGGCGCAGGACGAGGGGAGCCAGCTCGTCGCCCAGCTCGTGCAGCCGCGGCCGGGAGAGACCGTGCTCGACTTCTGCGCCGGCGCCGGCGGGAAGACGCTGGCGCTGGCCGCCGCGATGGGCGGAAGCGGGCGGCTCCTCGCCTGGGATCCGGACGCAGATCGGCTCCGCCGGCTGAGCGAGCGGGCCCGGCGCGCGGGGGCCCCGGTCGACATCGGCCGGGACGTCCAAGCGGATGTGGTGCTCGCCGACGTCCCCTGCTCGGAGCTGGGCACGCTGCGCCGCGGACCGGACCTGCGCTTCCGACTGCGCGAGGAGGACGCGGCCCGCTTCCCGGCGCTCCAGCGCGACGTCGTCGAAGCGGCCCTGCGGCGTGTGCGTCCCGGAGGGCGCCTCGGCTCTCGCCCGATCTCCCCTCCGAGCTGGTCCGCGACGGCTTCCTGCGCACCTGGCCGCACCTGCACGACATGGACGGCTTCTTCGCCGCTGCCTGGCGTAGACAGTCGCCGCCCGTAGACTAGGGCGGCGCTGCGCTTTTCAGAGCGCGGACGTTATGGCATGCGCTGTAGCCGTGGACGAGAAAAAGCCCTTCCACAATCCGTTCGCGGGCCTGAAGGACAAGCTGGGCGACCTGCCGCCCGGTCCGAAGGCGCCGCGCGAGCCAGAGCGCCGCCCGGAGGCGCCGAAGGGTCCGGCGCGGGCAGTGGTCCGCCTCGAGCGCAAGGGCCGGGGCGGCAAGGAGGTAACGGTCGTCGAGCAGCTCGGCCTGCCCGCCGCCGCGCTGCGGGACTGGCTCAAAGCGCTGAAGGGCGCGCTGGGGTGCGGTGGCGCGGTCGAGGGCGACGCGCTGGTGCTGCAGGGCGACCACCGCGACCGAGTCCGCGCGCTCCTCGAGGAGCGGGGCGTGCGGCGAGTGAGCGTCCGCGGCGGCTAGTAGCGGCTCCCGTCACCTGCAATGGGTTGAGTCAAGCAGTTCTCGTCGGACGGAACCACCTAACCGCGCCTTTCCTCAAGATAAAATGGCTTCGACATCCCACAGTACGAGCAACTGATGGAAAGAGGCTTACCGTGCCATCCTTATGCACGTAATAGGACCACCTGGGGCGGTCGCCTTTGAGCAAACTAAGCTGAATGAGAACGCCGCAGTCGGAGGGGCACAAGAGCGCCGCCGACCATACCGAGCCACCCTCACGGATCAGGTACACAATACCCGGCTCTGGCTTGTCAGGTGTCTCGTCAACTATGCGAGGCATGTACCGACGCCTAGTGTCCCTTGGAACACTCATGGCGTAGCTGGCCGAGCGGATAGCTCGGGCATATCAAGAAGGGGATTCATGTCGCCGCGACCGAGGTACCTTCTCCACATTGCCGACGCCGATGACTCCTGCTCGGTGTAGATGTTGCCGGCGCTCAGGCTCGCAGCGTATGAAGCGTAGTTCACGTTCGCATCATCCTTGAAGGGATGGATGCGAGCAACTAACTCCGTTACAGCGAGCCCCGCGAACACCATGTTGATGCTGACAACGGCGGGTCTGTCTTCACGAATGCGCTTGATGTACCCCTCCCCGACGCGTCGCTCGTACTCCTTCGGATCGCTGTGGCGCAAGGCAGCGGCCTCCAAGTCTGCGCCGTCGTAGACGCCACGATCGCGAAGGGTGTCTCCACCGGGCCGCAAGTAATGCACCACTCCCGACACCTGCGAAACGCCACCCTTACCGTCTGCCTCAAGACGAACACCAACATCGAAATACGGCAGGAGATAAAACGTAGCGAGGCGATTGAGTAGGTTACGGCCGTCAACAGTGTCGAGGCAGCCAAACACAGCATCACAGTCCGCCACAGCGCGAACTGCGTCAGGACTTGCAAGATCATTTCGGAATGCGAGAACCTCGGTTCCCAGCCCCATGCGCTCGACCGCGCGCCTAAGCACATCAACTTTATGTGCTCGCTCGCGAACATCCGCCTCGGTCGCGTTGAGCATCCGGTTCAGGTTTTTCTCCTCAACAATATCTGAATCGACCAATACAAGTCTTCCGACGCCCAACCGCGCAAGTTGCTCCACAACAGGGCTGCCCGTGCCTGAGCAACCAACGACCGCAATCCGTAGTCGGCTGAGTTCCCTAAATGTCTTCTGTCCGAACACTTGAATGTGACGCAGTGCGAACTCTGGATCCGGGGGCACATTCTCTTCGAGGAGCGCTGACTGCCACAGGTCAATGTCGTCGCCGATCTTTGTTACTAGGCTGACTGGGACGGTGAACCCCCCCGGGAAGAAGGCACGCCCGAACATTCTTCCGTCTGGCACCATGACAGCCGAGACATTCGGGCCGCCTTCAATCCAGGATTCTAGTGAGTCAAATAGTCTTGTGTCTCCCTCGGCATCAGTCGGTGAGAACCGTGAATACCCTCCCGGATGGCTGTGGACTTTGAGAATGGAAAGACCTCTTTGTTCAGCCTTCGGCAACACACCAACGAGCGCCTCTGTCTTCCATTTCACGCTATGGACATTACGCTCGCATAACTCGTGTGGAATCGGCACGATTTCGTGTACGAGCAGTCTGCACCGATCGGCAGACTGGCGGCGACCGCAAAGCGCAACCGCCACTGCTTCCTTCCCATCACCTGGGAATAGATGCGCACGGAGCTGTTCGTGCTGATCACTCGTCAGTGTCAATGACACTTCAGCGAAGCCTCTCACTTGCCGAACTCTCGCTTGAGCCATTCAGTCACAAGCAGCAGATGGGTTTCGACATTATCTATGCCTGGACGCCAAGGGTTCTCTGCCGTTCGGTGCCGAGACCACCTCTGCCACGTCTTGCCATCAAATTGATCACCAGCGACGGCTGCTATTCCCTTTCCGTCACGCCTTGTGAGTTCGGGTAGGAAGTAGACCATATCCAGCTGATTGTCCGGGTAACCTCTTTCGATTCTTAAATTGAGAGTGACCAACGGCACACCATAGCCTTCGGGCACTGCAAAATCGTAAAGGATAAGCCGTCGTACCTCACCCTCGATAACAGTTTCCCACGGACACTCGCAGCGCCGGAGAAAGTCGCTGTCTGCTTCCGGCATCTCAAACGCTCTACGGAGCTGCCTTTCCGTCATTAGTCGCCTTCGGTTTGATCTAAGGGCAACGTCTTGAACTTCTCTAGACCCTGTTTCGAGAACTGCTCGGTTTCGTCAAGCGCGACCTTGATGGGTTTCCCGCGGATGATTTCGTATAGATTGTACTTTTCTGGGGGTAACTTTTTCGCCAATTGGAGCAGTTCCCGTCCGGTCATTGACGGCACTTCCACTACGAACACCTCTTTGTCGATCTTGATTCGATATGCCGCAGCTCTGTCCGGAACTGCTTTTCCTTGCTTAGCGTGCTCTTCGAGATCGATTGGATCTGGCATTTCGTCCTCCTGACCCTACGGCTTGGCTCTGGTCTGTGCCCTCCGGCCCAGACTTCATTCCATCAGCAGCGAGCTTACCACGTCGGTCCGACAGCTGAGCATCGACGGGGCGCTCAATGACGATCCTAGTCACGGAATTCATCAGCGCCACCGGTGCCACGCCGCGATTCCAGCCGATGCGATCGTGTAAAGACGGTCGGGGATAAGTTCTAACGAGTTTGTGTCATCGATCCAGGGCTTGAACCGCCAGCCTCGCTCGGAGCCGGTCACGCTCCCTTCACCGCCACGGGTCGCTTCTTCGGGCCGCGTTCCCGTTCCTCCTGCTCCTTGCGGAACGCCTCCAGCTCGGCGCGCGCGACCTTCCCCTGCTCCTCGAGCGCCCTGCGCCACTCCTTGCGATACGGCCGCAGGGCGGCGACCAGCGCCTCGGCGACGGCCAGGTTGCGGAACCACTTCG
>WNFC01010496.1_pt1 | contig 10280 bp, 13 predicted proteins | sample 5400541 | NCBI WGS metagenome assembly WNFC01 (sample SAMN13153342, study PRJNA577476) | soil metagenome | isolation source: 120 cm saprolite under Douglas fir tree site 2 hole 2 replicate 1 | place: USA:California | collected 2015-04-18 | reverse complement strand
TACCCAGAATCGGGCGGGATCAAAACGAGCGGCTGGGCCGGAATAGACTCTTGAATCCGAACGGGGCCTGTAGCTCAGAAGGTCAGAGCGGCCGACTCATAATCGGCTGGTCGATGGTTCGAGTCCATCCAGGCCCACCAGATTTCGAATTCATTTCGAGCCTCCTCGGTGGTGTTGGCCGCCTTCGGTAGGCAGTTTGACAACAATTCTGACAACAGTTTTGGGCGACTCACCGCAAGCAGCACAGGTTTGTCTGGCGAGGCGAGCAATGGCCGTAGGGTCAGTCGGCATGGTGCAGATTCTCCAATAGGTTTGGATTGGGTGGCACTGCAAGCGCAATGCCACCCTTAGTCTTGGCTAGGCCGCCATTAAGTCGTCGAGCTGCCGTAGGTAGCTGAGGACGGCGTCGGCGACCTCGTTGACGCCGGTACTTGCCCGGTTGATGCTGTTGATGGCGGCTTGGTGCTGACCGCGGACGACGTCGAGCTTGCCCATGGCCACGCGAACCTCGGAGACGATGCGCCGAAGGGCATCACGGTCTACCTCCTCTCCGCTGGTTGCGGCCAGGTCCTGCAGAATCGTGAAACGAACGAGTCGATATGCGATCGCCAGGGCGATGTCATCGCCTTCGGGATCCCAGGCGATCGCCATGTTGGAGCCACCGAGCTCGTGAAAGCCGAGCCCGAGGGGCAAGAAGGCGGCGGATTCGGCAACGAAGATGCCGGCCGCTGCTCCGCGGTTACGGCGAGCGACGGCCAGCGAGTGCTCGATTTCGCGAGCGCTGAAGGCCTGGGCGTGATCGCCGCGCCGCTTTGCCTCGATGACGATGCGAACGTCGTGCTCGCCCCGTGCAGCTTCGGGGGGAAGGGTGATGGTTAGATCGCCCTTCTTGGTCCGAGCTTGGCCGAGGGTGTCGCCGCAGCGGGTGACGCTGTCGCCGAGGGGCCTGGTTAGCGTGGTCAGGCGTTCCTCGACCGCGTCCTCGTATGGCCGGCCGGCAAGCGAGCTCTTGGTCCGGAGGGCGTGGCGTGCGGCCGTCTGATCGATGATCAGCGCGACCGCCTTGTCGATTTCTTTGGTGACGTGTTCGGCGAGCCGACCCAAGGCGCTGTCGTCACCTTCCTCGAGAAGTTTCTCGACTCTGGTGACCAGACCATTCGCAGCGTTGTCGAAGATCTTGGCCATCGCGACCGGCAGCGAAGCCTGGGATTCCGGGTCCATGTATCGCGCGAGGGTCGTCGTAAGTTTGGCGCGGTGGTCGTCGAGGGTTTCTTTCGTCTGTTTGAGCGCTTGGGCGCGATCGGTGACGAGTAGGCCTCCCAACTTTGCGCCGAGCTCCTGCATCATGGCGGCGATCTCGGCCTCCACTAGGCGCAGGGTGGTGCTGCTGCGGATGGTTTCGGACGTCTGGGTGCCGAGCTCGAGAATGCGAGCGAGTTCCGACGACCTTTCGGATTCCGCGATGGTCTCGAAGAGATCGGCGGTTTCCGGGGCGCAGAAAGCCATTGGTCCTGTGATCAGGAGGCGAGGCGCCTCGATGATGATGCGGGCGTTGGCATTGGACGGTAAACGATGTACTAACACTGAAATTCTCCTCGGTGAAACACGAGATGGCTGGCGCTGTTTCCCGAGGAGGTGTGCCGGGCGTATCCTTGCGCTGGATGCCTTGGGCCTGGTTTCGCTCCGCGGGACCGACTCAGGGAACCGGCCAGTCGGGGGTGCTCAAATCACCCCTGCTGGCCTCTACTACTGGCTCATTTCGATAGGCTCAACCCCCATTTTTTCAAACGTCCATCTCGTCGACGAGTTCGGTATTCATAGCGGTTGCGGCACGGTCGAGGACGAAGTGGGGGATGCCGTCCTTGTCGGCAGCTTCTAGCGAGTCGTAGAGCTTGAGGTAGGGGGGATCGCCATGCTCAGTGCCTTCTGCTGTGTCGAGCTCAAGGACCGCGATCTTGCCTCCCTTAGTAAGTGCGACGCCGTAGAGGTGCATATCGCCGTCGCTTATGGCCATCTCAGTTACACCCGGAACCGGGTTCTTGCGCCGCACTGGGTCGCCGACTAGCCAGCGGCCGTAGAAGGCGACCTTGCGGATGTCGCCTTTTTCCCAAGGTCCTGGCGGGGCGTCACCCTTGACGACTGCCTCGAGGACGATGCGCTCGAGTCCGCCGGCCTGACCGTCGCGTCTGGCGACGTATTGGCGGAGAAGGTCCGCGACCAGCTGCGACAAGGAATCGCCGGCGAATTCCTCGGCGCGCCGCCAGACTTCGGCGTCGTCCGCTCTTACGTAGACGGTTCTTCGGGTTGGGGTTTTGGCTGGGTGCCTCCCCTTTGCAAGTGGCATGTCTCATACTATACATACACGTGGCCTGGTATGCAACTAGCAAGCGTGGCGGCACCCTGGAGATGGTGCTTGACAAGCTACTTAGGTACTAGTATCCTTTGGCTCGATGGCAAGCCAAGCACCGATTAAGGTCCACGAGCAGACCAAGGAGCGTATCCGCTACCTGGCCGCGCTCACCGACGCGACCCAGGCCGACGTCGTCGATCGCGCTGTCGCAGAGTTCGCCGAACGTCACGCGGATGAAATCGCGAATGGCATTCGTCGTGCCCGCGAAGTGCTTGCCGGCGGCGACGCCGCCATCGCCGCATACTTGCTCAACGAGCCGCTCGAGAGCGTGAAGAGGGTCGCCGGGGCCTAGCGGATCGCCAGCTTCACGATCTCGGCCCAGTGCAGCGGGCCGGTCGGCCAGTCCCCACGGATCTCGAACAATGCCGGCGCCAGATACTCCTCGAGCGCCGCAAAGAGAAGGTCGCGAACCTGCGGCTTGAGATAGCTGCCGTCCGTCCCTAGCATCGAGAGGGCACACCAGACTTCCAGGCTGTCTTTGTTATGGATCACCAGCGCCCGACAGGGGACGAAGTCGCCGAGCGTGGTGCGTATCTCCCGGTCGGGGGCGGCGAGGGCATCCCTCACCAACTGGATAAGGTCGGAGGAGAGTCCACGCTGCAGGCGGATTGCCGCCTCCGCGCGATCGCGCAGTCGATCGTCCGAGGTGGGGAGCAGCTCGCCGCGGTCGTGCAACTTGCGGAAGACTTCGTAGGCATCGTTGTCTGATCCGTCCTGCCTGCCAGCCACTGCGCAGAGCCAGACGATGGCCGGCGCCTCGTCCACCCACGTCGCGCCACGGAACCAGGAGACACGGATCCGAAAAACGAGCGGTGTATCGATTGAGAGAATGCGTTTCTGACCGTCCGGTGATGTCGGGGTGATTCGCCGCAGCTCGTCCAACATCGGATGGTCAAGAGTGCCCAAGTCGACGTCGAGTCCCGGAAGCGGAATGCGCAAGTCGTAAACGAGACCTCGAAGTGTGGGGCGACTGCGGCGCGCTACCTGCATTGTTCCGCGGGATGGTAGCGGACTATGGGCTTCGGCATGGGGGAAGCGTGCAGTCTGGACGAACAATCTCGGGGTGCATGAGACGTACGGCCGCGCCCAAGGTTGACGAGTATGCGGTGGATCTGTACGCTAGGCGGCGCACATGGCGAACCCAATGTCGTTCGGTGATCGGGTTCGCGAGGCTCGTGTAGCTCAGCACCTCGGGCTTCGAGAGCTGGCTAAGTTGCTAGATATAGCGCCCTCGTACTTAAGTGATATTGAGCACGACCGTCGCGTTCCGTCGGAAGAAGTGACCAAGGGTATTGCGAGAGTTCTCAAGCTCAACTTCGATGAGTTGATGTCATCGGCCGGGCGTTTCGGCGCGGAGGCCGAGCGTTACCTGAAAAAGAATCCAACTGCAGGCGCCCTCTTTCGCAAAATCTCTGAGGGCAAGTTTGAAGAAGGAGAACTGCGCCAGCTCCTCGATCGAGCCGAGCGTCTTAGGAAGCAGCCGAAATGAAGTCCTACCGAGCGGCGGACGGCAGCGAGCGACTCTGGTTCGAGCCAGACGAGATCGAAGTGATCATGGAGGATGAGCTTCACAAAGCCGGCCTCTATCCATCAACGGATCAACCGACAGTGAACGTTGAGGATTTCATCGAGTTGCATCTCAAGGTCAAGCTCGACCAGCACGCAGTCTTGGACGCCGACGTTCTGGGTGTGACGGAATTCCCAAAGGGGAAGCAGCCGACCATCTCGATAAATCGCGACCTATCGGGATTGGCAGTGGACCTCGAGGATCCGCTGCCGGGGACCGTTGGCCGATGGCGCGCGACCCTCGCCCACGAGGCGGCCCACGTCCTTCTCCATCGGATCCTCTTCGAGTTCGATGAGAATCAGGGAATGCTGTTCGAGACGCATTCGGTTGATCGAACTGAGACGTTAATGCGGTGCCTCAAGCGGGAGGTGTCCTTCGGCGGCGCGGGGAAGGACTGGCGCGAGGTGCAGGCGAACAGAGGGATGGCCGCCATGCTGATGCCGCGCACGACCTTTCACAGTGTGACGCGCCGAGTCCTTGTCGACAACGGCGATGTCGGTGCGGCGCCGTTGAAGGAAGCAGAGGCCCTGGTAGCGGCCTCGCGGCTCGCGGAGCTCTTCCGGGTGTCCAAACAGGCAGCGCACATCCGCCTCTCGACACTGGGATACCTCGTCACAGCTAACCCTTTGCTGCCGCTGGAGACGCCGGCCGGATAGAGCACTCCTTGGGCTTGCACTGTACGCGGACGCGGCGTACACTGTGAACAGGCGGGCACGCGCCTGCCGAGTTTGCAGAGAGGTGATTCACCGTGGCCCAAGTCGATACAGAGAGAACCGAGGATACGGACGAGCAATTCAAGGTCCGAGTTACGTTCAACGGGGTAGTCAAACCGTTGCGTGTGGGGGAGGACGAAGCCTTGCCGGCCGTTCTCACCGCGGCGATCGCAGAGTTCAAGGTGCAGAGCCAGCCGCACACAATGGGGTTGTTTACGGAGGCCAACGTTCAGATTGCGGGCCGTCGCCCTGACGGCACGGACATTCCAAGCCAGACCGTCGAGCAGGCTGGGATCGAGCGGAACCAGATTCTCGTGCTGCGGCAGACGATCGTCCAGGGCGGGTAGCCGGCTTGATCGCGGTCGGATCCAAGGTCTGGCCGGAGACCTTGGAGCAGCTGCGGCAGTGCGGCGCGGGTCGCCGCGAGTGCGTCGCCTTCTGGCTGGGGCCGGCGCAAACGCCGGGGGTGATCACGCGCGTGGTTCATCCGGAGCACGTGGCCACGCCGTGGTACTACCGGGTGGATGACGCGTGGCTGACCAGATTCTGGCTGGCCCTGGCGGAAAGCCACGAGAGCGTTCGGATGCAGGTGCACACCCATCGCGGACGGGCGGGCCACAGCCCGATAGATGACGCGGGTGCTTTGGTGTATCAGGAGGGGTTCCTCTCGCTGGTGCTGCCACGGTTCGCGATGCAGGACGACTGCCGCGATCGAGCCTTCCTCGCGGAGCTAGACGCTTCCGGTCAGTGGCGCGAGGTTCCAGTGGGGGAGCGCATCGCATGGAGTTGACGGCAGCCGAGGCTCTCGATCGGACGCTGCTCCTTATTCGCCAGCAGCGCTTGCCGGACGCCGGCACTGAGGAAGTGCTCGCCTGCCTGCAGAGGACAACGGTGGCGATCGTTGCCAATGAGGAGAACCTCCGGGCTCCGGCGGCGCAGACAGCGGTAGTAACGCTGGCTGGCCTGGTATTGGCCTGCGGCATGCGGATCCGGCTGGTCATGCCTTCGGTCGCGATAGCTGGGTATCAGCCGCCGCTAGTCGGTTCGGGCCTGGTGGCCGGGATAGTGGATCTCGCGGGAGACCTGATCCCCGGCGGTGAGGCGGTTGCAGACATAAAGACTCGCGCAGCGGATCTAGTCTTCGTCATTGGAAATACACCATGGCGCGGTGACGCCGGATTGGCGTGGCGGCTCGCAGCATCACCATGGGCTGGATACCTTTTGCCGCCGACTGAACTCGCGCCACGAATCGAGGGTGCGTTTCCAATTGGGGCTGCTGCCGCTGCCTCAATGGGAGCTGCCGAGCCATTCAGGGCCGCTCTAAGAGTTGTGGCCGCGCTGACTAGGTGCACCGTTCCCGTCCCCGAGTTCTTGACGGCGTCGTCACGAGCGGAAGTGATCCTCGCGCCCGGCGGTACGCGCACCGACGGGTTTGCGTTGGGTGCCATCGACATGATCAGCGGCGGCGCCATCAGCACGGCGGCGTTGCACCTCCTTCTGCGGATCCCAGGTTGTCAAACGGACCTACGTGTTTGGGAGCCGCAGTCTGCCGATGGCTCCAATCTGAATCGATATCCGCTGTTGCGGCGTTCGATGGTCGGGATGCCCAAGGTGGAGGTGCTGAGCCGGTGGGCTGCGGGCGGCGTGACACTGCAGGGCGATAACCGCCAGGTCACAGATGAGCTGGTGCACACGATCGGCTCGTTCGCGCCCCGGGTTCTGGTTGGTACGGATAACGTCGAGTCACGATGGGTGGTACAGGAGACGTGGCCGGAATGGCTTTGTGTTGCGAGCACCGCCGGGTTCATGGTGATGGTGTCGGAGCACGAGCCTGGGAGACCTTGTGTTCGATGTCTGCACAGGGCGACGGAGAACGTGCCGGGTGATATTCCCACCGTGTCGTTTGTCTCTTATTGGGGTGGTCTGCTGGCGATCGTGCGGTTGCTTCGGCAGTATGTGGATGGTCCTTGCGCCCTTACCGAGCAGGAGACTGAGGTATGGGCAGACCGGCTGGACTCTCAGTACGGTTTCCAACACCGGCCTATCCCGCGCATGGAGGACTGTCCTACCTGTCGCGAAGGCTCGTACTTGAGCAATAAGCGGGTGGCCCAGTAGCGGGCGCACAGGCGGTTAACCTGCCTCCAGCTGGGACAACGGCAGGTGTAGCCGCTGCCTCATTCGGCGCTTTCTAGGACGGCCTGCATCTTGTCAGCCGCCTCTCGCTGTAGGGCCGGGATCACGTGGCTGTATGTGTTCATCGTCAGGCTGATCTGGCTGTGGCCGAGCGTTTCCATGACGACTCTTGCGTGGACGCCCTGGACGAGTAGCAGCGATGCACACGCGTGGCGCAGATCGTGGAAGCGCATCGGTGGCAGGCCAGCCCTTGTGAGGAGTTTGTGGAACCGGTGCGTCACGTTCGGTCCGTCAGCGAGCGTGCCGCGCTCGCTCGGAAACACCAGGTCGAGGTCGACCCAACGTTCTCCAGCTGCGAGGCGCTCGACGGCTTGGCGGCCACGATGAGCGCGGAGCGCATTGATGACGATCGGCGGCATGACCAAGGTTCGCCTGCTTCGCTCCGTTTTTGTCTCGACGAGCTGCGTGCCCTGATGTGGGACCCGCTGCGATGCTCTCCGAACTCGAAGGACGCCGGTTTCCAGGTTGATGTCGGCCCACTTGAGCCCAAGCGCCTCTCCCTGACGAAGGCCTAGGGCTAACGCGACCGAGTACAACGCCTCGAGGCGGTCGCCTCTCGCGGCGTCAATTAGGAGGCGAGCGTTGGCAGGCGTGAGCGCCGGCACCTCTCGACGCGTAACGCGAGGAGTTGAGACCATCGCCGCCGCGTTGTAGTGGACCATCCGCCATCGAACGGCCTGGTTGAGCGCTGCCCTCAGGACCGAGTGCATGTATTGGATCGTCCGCGGCGACAGCCGACCTTCACGCACCTTCTGCATGACCAGCGAGTGGACATGCTGTGGGGTGAGCTTGGCCAGTCGAACCCGGCCGAGGGTGGGGAGGATGTGAAGCCGAACGAGGTGCTCGTAACCTCGCCACGTCATTGGCCGTGTGTTCTGCTTGGCGACCTCGTACAGCCAGCGATTCAAGTATTCCGACATCGTGAGGCGCTCGTTCACGACTGGCTGCCCCTCGGCCACGTCGCTCCGGATCTTCCGCAGCCGGTCGGAGACATCGCGTCGCGTTTGGCCATAGATCCACTTCCGTTGATAGCCGTCAAAAATGATTGCCGCGGCCCAGCGCCCGTCAGCCCGCTTCACGATCGTTCCCTCGCCGTTGCCTCGGCGCCTGGCGCTCAACGCCGACCCTCGATCTTCGATGCATGGCCGCATCCAGCACCTATAGAGACCGCTGTAAAAGCAATGGAAGGCACGGTGTTACGCGTTCCGCGCCAGGCCGCTGCCAGCCGAGCCGACACCCGGCTTTCGCCGACGTCGGCCGCAACTTCCTGGACTGCGCGCAAACCGTGCACCATGCCTTGCACCGTATCCCCAGGTTTGGACGTTGGCAACCCATCGAAACGACGGCGCGGTGTGGTGCGTGACACTGCCTGAGACGCTCTGACACGCCAGGACACTTCCTGACACTCTGTGACACGCTGCGTAAATTCTTGTGAGATTTTTCCGCCGGCATTCGCGCCGGCACTGGCAAATCTCAGCGCATCCGTTTTGACAACAGTTTTGACAACAGCGCCGTGACACTCCCTGACACTCTGTGACACAAGAACGACTCGTCGCTCGTGCATGTTGAGTACACCTGACACTCCCTGACACTCTCTGAGACGCCCGAGATCGGGCCTCATAATCGGCTGGTCGATGGTTCGAGTCCATCCAGGCCCACCCATTTTTGAACTCCTGGTTGAGCCCGACGCTATAACAAATCCGCCTTATCGGTGATGTCTGACACAACGCGGCAGCAACAGCTCATTTCCACAGGAGGAAGGACAGAGCAGGCGCATGGCGATCTATTTCGACACGAACGTGATCCTGGACGGACTGACCAGCTTGCGAGCCACCTCTGTACTTGTCGTTGCTCGGGCCCATGGCTTGGACCTCGCCGTTCCGCAACTGGCCCTCACAGAGGCTCAGGCTCGTCGACGCCGGCTCATCGAGCAGCGTGTAGCTGACATCCACAAGGCACTCGATTTCGGCAGTGGGCTCTTCCCCGTTCCGATATTCAACAAGCCGGATGCATCGAGGCTGGCGGCCGACTGGGCCAACGAGATTGCGAGGAAGGTCCGTCTGATCCCCGTGAGCGATCAGCATGCTGTGGAGGCATTGCACCGCGAGATTCAGCGGCTGCCTCCCGCCGCGGACGGATCGGGTGCGCGCGACTCCGCTATCTGGCTCGCAATCGCTGAAGACCATCGGACCCGCGATGAGGATGGCTACCTGCTCTCGTCCGACAAGGCCTTCCGTGACCCCACCGTTTAGACGCCACGCTTACTGCCGGCGCTCTTGGTTGACCTCGGTGCTGGCAAGCCGATGCACCTTGCAGCTGCCTTCGAACACGTCCTGGGTCTGCTGGCGATAGAGGGCGGGCAGGAGTTCGACGTTGAGGAGATCAGGGAAAACCAGGCGCTGCCTTCGCTGGTCTCGGTGGCGGTCCAGATCAGTGGCCGGCTGGATACCACCGCGGATGAGATGCTCGAAAGGGAGCTCGGGCCGAATCGTGTATTCGCGCCCGGGACGGTGTCGACTAGTTACAGGGTCGGTGCCGCTGGACTTATGGCGATCGATGAACAGAGGATTTATCAGCTTGGCCAAGGTCGCGAAGTGGCGATTATCGAGTCCAGGTGGTCGATGCCGTTGATGGTGCATATCACCTCGGGTGCCGGGGGTTTGAGCACGGAGCGCTTTTCGTTGGGAGCAAGCGCAACGTTGTCACTTGCGAGCGTCATGGTTGTTGCTCATATACAGCTGTGGGCGCAGCGCGAGACCGGGAAACCCGCGACATTCGAAATCGGCAATCCAGGCGCGATTAGAGTGTCGGTCCTAACTTAGGCACCGGGCCGAACCGGGCGGCGCTCCTTCAGCGAGCCGGTAGCCGCGAGCTCATGCGCAAGGGCAGTTGCCCAGCCCCCGTCACGCAGCGGATGCACTTTCACCCAGACCCGGTTCTGCCATTCGTTCAATTCCAGTGTGCCCGGACGGCCTGGCGTCCGAAGGTGCCAATGATGGCTCCCGATGCGCCCAGCCAGTTCGCGCTCGCTTCGAACGACGAGACCGCGCCGGCGACATTCGTCGAGGACTTGCTTGGCGGTGAGCTTGAGGTCGAGCTCGAGCATGGCGGGCTCTGATCGTAGATCCGCCGACTGGCGAGCCAGGGTGGGCAACTTCGACCTACTAACATCGCTTCGTGATGAAAGGCGGCGACGTCGTCAAGTCGCGGAGTTGAGGCTCGACTGGGCGCTGCTCGCCAACGCGGCCGAGGGTCCGCCCAACGGACTCGTCTACATCCTCGGCGCCGGCATCGACACGCTGTGGCGCGAGCAGTTCCCGGCGCCCTTCGGTGGCGCCATGGTGCTGCGCGTTCTCTCCAGCAGGCTCGAATCGGAGCGACTCCACAAGGTGGAGGT
>WNFC01029886.1_pt1 | contig 10281 bp, 10 predicted proteins | sample 5400541 | NCBI WGS metagenome assembly WNFC01 (sample SAMN13153342, study PRJNA577476) | soil metagenome | isolation source: 120 cm saprolite under Douglas fir tree site 2 hole 2 replicate 1 | place: USA:California | collected 2015-04-18 | reverse complement strand
GCCAGCAGGCCGATCACGGCCAACGCACCCTGCATGACGGCCGCGCGCCGATAGCTTGGGCCGAACTCCTTGATGGCGAGTACCGGGCCGCACTCCACGCGCGCCGGATGCTCGACCACCGTGACGTACACTGCGGCACCCGCGAACAAGCCCACCGCCACAGTAGTAACCAACATGGGGAACGTCACGCTTCAACACCTCGCCTTGTCCGGTTAACGTTCAAGCTAACAGGCGCGCGGCGCCGCCGCGCCCCCGGTTGAGCGCGTTGTTAGCGCCTCCGGTCGCCGGTTAGCTGCTTGCTTGAGGACAATAATGCCTGACTCGGCGAGAATCTCGTGTTGGAGGTCGATGAACATGCAGTGCTCGTCCTTCTCGACGAGCACCTGACCGCTCACCTGCGGCTCGCAGAACGGGCACGACAAAGCTACACCTCCTTGTGCGTATACCGCTCGGGTAACCCGCGGGCGGCCGGACGCCAGTTATAGACCTCGCCAAGACCGGACTCAGGCCGTCCGTCCGGTTCACTCGGATGTTAGACAGCACCGTGGCAGTCATAGCACTGTCTCAACGACCGTGCCGCGGGACAATGAGCGGCCAGGCGATACCAACCACTTGCATAACGATGAACGTTGCGGCGAATGCGGTGGCCAGCCAAGTAAAGCGACGGCCAATCCATTGCTGATACCGTGTCTCTGCCATGGTGGACGCGAGGAACAGCATCGTTGCGATCGAGCCGGTCGGAATCATTACGATCACAAAGAGAATCCAAAACCCAGTATGGCGAAGAGGAAAACGGAAAATGTCTGGGGCCCATAAGAGCACACCGACCCAAGTTGGCATTACGGCCGTTGCCGCCCAAAGCCAGAACCGCGCGGTAGAGGCCCACCACGTCTGACCGTAACGCTCTACGAGTTCAGCTTGAAGGCCGCGAAAGGTCCGCCAGCCAGTTTCGTTCAAAGCCGAATAGACTCCCGAAGCGATTGCTGTCTAAGCACGCACCCTCAGCGGCCGGAGCGAGCAACGCGAGCTTCGGGCCGCTGCAGAGGGAAGTTCGACGCCCGAGGACGCCGACGCTGCGCCCATGTTGCATCATCCTCCCTGCGTTCATTCGATGATCTGATCGGCACTGGCAAGCACCGACGGCGGGATTGTCAGCCCGAGGATCTTTGCCGTCTTCAGGGTGATGACCAGCTCGAAGGTGGTGGGCTACTCCACGGGCAATTCCGCCGGCTTTGCGCCCTTCAGAATCTTGTCCACTATCGTGGCGGCGCGCCGGAACATGTCAGCAAGATTCACACTATAAGCCCAAATCACAAAGAGAAAGTCGATAGCGAGCCACAGAGCCGGCGGAATCGCTGCTTCGGCTCCACGTGTAGCGCGTGCCTCCATCTCAACCAAAGCCTCTTCACCAGCATGCCTCGGCTGTGTCGTCGTCGTTCTACACAGTTGCCGTCTGGCGTTGATGCTGTGTGTCCCTAACTTACATTCGACTCCGGGACTACGTCAGGACGGCGGTCTTCTTCCGCTCGATCAGCCCGAAGTCGATCGCGGCGCCGAGCCCGGGACGGTTCATCGCGTGCACGAGCCCGCTCCGGTCGACCTCGATGTCCTCCACGAGGCCGTACTTCTGCGCCCCGGCCGGCAGGAGCACCTCGAAGAACTCGCAGTTCCGGATCGCCATGATCACGTGCAGGTTCGCCACGTTGTTCAGCGAGTTGCCGCCGTGGTGGACCTCGAAGTTCATGTGGAACGCTTCCGCCAGATGCGCCGTCTTGACGAGCGCCGTGATCCCCCCCTTCACGGCGACGTCGCCGCGCAGGTAGTCGGTCGCCTGCGCGGTGAGCCACGGCGCGAAGGCGGTGAAGCCGCCGGGGGCGTACTCGGTCGCGAGGATCGGGATCGAGAGCTTCTGCTTGAGCTTGACGTAGTTGTAGATGTCGTCGTCGGCCAGCGGATCCTCGTACCAGTGGAACCCGAGCCGCTCGACCGCCTGGCCCACCCGCAGCGCGTCCGGATAGATGTAGGCCCAGGTCGAGTCGAGCATGACCGTGAAGCGCTCGCCCACCGCGCGGCGGACCGCCTCGCAGACCTCGATGTCGACCTTGGGGTCGGTCGGCGGGTGGATCTTGTAGGCGGTCCAGCCCTCCGCCTTGAACTTCAGGGCCTCCTCGGCGTACGCCTCCTTCGAGGCGAGGACGGCGGAGCTCGCGTACGCCGGCACGCTGTCGCGGTACGAGCCGAGCAGCTTGTGGATCGGCAGCCTGGCGACCTGGCCGGCGATGTCCCAGAGGGCGACGTCCACGGCGCCGATCGCCCGGAACGTCGTCGCGCGGTTCCTCTGCCAGAGCCCCTGGTAGAGGCGCTCGCGGTCGAGAGGATCCTGGCCCATCACGACGGGCTTGAGGAACTGGATCAGCGACTCACCGTCCAGGTGGGCGCCGCGCTGGGCGGAGCCGAGGAACGCGTGCCCCTCGACGCCGTCGTCCGTTTTCATCGTGAGCAGGCCGAGCTGGCTCTTGCCACTGAACCGGCCGGTGTGCCGGCCGTACGTCGTCGCCGGAATATCGGTCCAGGCGAAAAGGGTCAGCGTGACGTCGGTGATCTTCACGAGGAGACGCCTCCGTTCTCGATGGTCATCGCGCCGTCAGGTGGGGCCAGAGCGCGTCGGCGCCGCGCTCCGCGACCGAGCGCCCGAGCTCGACGGCCCACTCGCCTTCGCCGCCGAACTCGGCGCGCCACGACCACAGCCGCCGCGTCACGAACTGCAGCGCGTGCTCGTAGGTGAAGCCGATCGCGCCGTGCGTCTGATGAGCGATCGACGCGCCGATCCCCGCCGCCTCGCCGACTCTCACCTTGGCCACCGCGATCTCGAACGCGGCGTCGCCGCGGTCGGCGGCGCGAAACGCGTTGGCCGCCGCCGTGCCCGCGGCCGCCGTGTGCCCGGCGAGCACCGCCAGATTCTGCTGGATCACCTGGAAGGAGCCGATCGGCTTGCCGAACTGGCGCCGCTCGGTCGCGTACTGCGAGGCCTGGCGCAGCAGGTAGTCGAGGCCGCCCGCCATCTGGGCGGAGCGCGCCAGAGCGCCGTAGAGCCAGACCGCGTTCGCCGGCACGCGCGGGCCCGCGGGCGCCGCGGCGACGATCGGGGCCGCGTCGAACGCCAGCGTGTCCCGCGGCTCGCGGGCGAGGTTCTGGTCAGGCGTGATCTCGCCGGCGCCGCGGGCCGCCAGCGCGACCATCGTCCGCCCCTCGGCCTCGATGACGACCACGACGTGGCCCGCCGCGGCGCCCCACGGCACACGCGCGGCGGTGCCGCTGAGGCGCCAGCCGCCGCCGCCGCGAGCGAGTCGCAGCGTGTCTTCACGATGGACCGGCGCCACCGTCAGTGGCCCGGACGGTACGTCCAGCCCGGACTCGGACAGGAGCCACGACGCGACGATGGTCTCGGCGAGCGGCAGCGGGACCGCGTGGCGCCCGGCCGCGCGCGTCACCACGAAGGCGTCACCCCACGTGCCGCCGGCGCCGCCCTTCGCTTCGGAAACGAGCGGCAGCGTCAGGCCGTTCTCCTCGACCGCCTGCCACAGGCCGTCGGGCCACTCGCCGGTCTCGGCGGCCTCGAGGAGCTCTTTCGTCACGCGGTCGGTGAAGAGACGCGCGACGACGTCGCCGAGAATCGTCCGCAGCTCGTTCATCGCAGACCCAGCCCCCTCGCGATGATGCCGCGCAGGATCTCGCGCGTGCCGCCGCGAAGCGAAAACGACGGCGCCCGCTGCATGAGAAAGCCGAGCACCTGCTGCAGATCGCTCCCGGAGTCGATCGTCGGCTCGACGCCGAGCAGGGCGTGGACAACCTCGGGAATCTCCTGCTCGAAGGTCGTGCCGACGTCTTTGACCACGGCGGCCTCGAGGTTCGGACTCTCACCGGCCTCGAGCATCAGGGCGACCGAGAGCGACATCTGCCGCAGCGTGGCCAGCTGCGCCACGAGGCGACCGACCGTGCCAGCAGCGCGCTCGCCCGGGTCCTTCCCCACCTCGCGGATCAGCTCGAGCAGCAGCGCGAAGCTCGACAGGTACCGCTCCGGCCCGCTCCGCTCGAACGCGAGCTCGGTCGTCACCTGCTTCCAGCCCGCGCCCTCCTCGCCCACCCGCATGTCTTCGGGCACGAACGCGTCCTCGAAGACGACCATGTTGAAGTGATGCGCGCCCGCCAGGTCGATGATCGGGCTCATCGTGATGCCCTGGAGCTTCGTGTCCACCAGGAACTGCGTGAGCCCCTCGTGCTTCTTCGCCGGGTCATGATGAGTCCGGAAGGTCGCGATCATGTAGTCGGCGAGATGGGCGTTGCTCGTCCACACCTTGGTGCCGTTGACCCGGTAGCCCCCGGCGACCCGCTCGGCCCGCGTGCGCAGCGACGCGAGGTCGGAGCCCGCGTCGGGCTCGCTCATCCCGATCGCGAACGCCAGCTCGCCGCGCGCGATGGCCGGAAGAAACTTCTGGCGCTGCGCCTCGGTGCCGAAGCGCAGGAGCAAGGGCCCGGACTGGCGGTCGGCGATCCAGTGGGCGGACACCGGGGCGCCGGCGGCGAGCATCTCCTCGAGCACGACGTAGCGCTCGAGGGCGCTGCGCTCGTGGCCGCCGTAGCGCTTCGGCCACGTCATCGCGATCCAGCCCCGCGCGCCCATCTTGCGGCTGAACTCGCGGTCGAAGCCGCCCCATGAGTGCGCGCGCCGCACCGGCGTCGCGTCGCCCAGCTCCCGACGCAGGAACTCGCGCACCTCTGCGCGGAGAGCCTCCGCTTCCGGTGGCAGCTCGCCGAGCTCGAAGCGGAAGGTCTGCATGCTCAGGCGTACGTCTCGCGCTTCCGGAGCTCGACGAAGAGCCCGTGCGTGTCTTGCGGGTGGACCCAGGCGACGTCCGCGCGGCGTCCGTCGACCCGGACCCCGGCCTCCTTCAGGCGCTCGACGCTCCCCGGAATGTCGTGGCACTCGAAGCCCACGAGATAGACGCCTTCGCCGTGCTTGGCGAGGAAACGGCCGACCGCTTTGTCCGGGTCGGTCGGCTGCAACAGCTCGATGTGGCCGATCCCCGTCGGGAGGATCGCGTTCTTGAACCCGAACTCCTTCGACTCCGCGCGATGGTGAACCTTGAGCCCGAAGAGGCGGCTGAACCGCTCGACCGCGGCGTCCAGGTCTCGCACCACGACCGTCAACTCGACGATATCGCCCAGCATGAGACGCCTCCTTGGACGGTAGAGCCGGATCATACAGTAGAATCACCTGGCTCGAAACCGGACCTCCATGCGCCTTTCATTCGTCGCACTCCCGTTCTTTTACGGCTGGTTCATCGTCGCCGTGGCCTTCGTCACGATGGGCATCGGCGTCAACGCGCGCACGGCCTTCTCGCTCATGTTCCCGCCGATCCTCGACGAGTTCGGCTGGGCGCGCGGGCTCACGGCCGGCGCGTTCTCGTTCGGCTTTCTGATCTCGGCATTCCTCGGCCCCGTCCTCGGCCGGTTGATGGACCGGCGCGGCCCGCGTGCCGTCATGCTGCTGGGCGTGGCGATGGTCGGCGCCGGGCTCGGCCTAGCACCCCTCGTGACGACGCCCTGGCATCTCTATCTGACGCTCGGCGTGCTCGTCGCCGGCGGCACCGTGTGCCTGGGCTACACGGGCCACGCGCTCTTCCTGCCGAACTGGTTCGTGCGCCGCCGGGGGCTCGCGATCGGCATCGCGTTCTCCGGTGTCGGCGTCGGCGCGATCATCATCCTGCCGTGGCTCCAGCGGCTCATCGCCGGCGCGGGGTGGCGCACGGCGTGTGTGGCGATGGCCGCGCTGGTCGTCGTGACGCTGGCGCCGCTGAATCTGTTCACGCGCCGGCGCCCGGAGGAGATGGGGCTCCTGCCCGACGGTGACCGCGCGACCGCCGCCAGCGTCCACGGCGGCCGGCGTCCCACGAACGTCGTCGATGACGCCTGGGCGTCGGTCGACTGGACGTTGGCGCGCGCGATGCGCACCTCGCGTTTCTGGTGGGTCGTCGTCGCGTTCGTCGGTGGGCTTTTCGCGTGGTACGCCGTGCAGGTGCACCAGACGAAGTACCTGATCGAGATCGGCTTCGCGCCGGCCGTCGCGGCATACGCGCTCGGCCTCGTCGCCTACGCGCTGCTCCTGGTCATGCGCCAGCATCCGGCGCCCACGCTCCTCTATCTGATGGTGGCCTCGCAGGGCGTGCTCGGCTACGGCCTCGCGTCGGTCTTCGGCGCGATCCCGGCGGAGTTGTTCCAGGGCAAGCACTACGGGACGATCTTCGGCACGCTCAGCCTGGCGTCGATTGTCGGCGGCGCCATCGGTCCCTGGGTCGCCGGCGCGCTGCACGATTACACCGGAAGCTACGTGCTCGCGTTCTGGATCGCGATCGGGGCCAGCATCGTCTCGGCGGTCGCAATGTGGCTCGCGGCCCCGCGCAAGGTACGCGCGGTTGCGGGGCGCGTCCCTCGCGGTGTATAAGGACTGCTACTTCGCGATCTCGAGCAGCTCGACCTCGAACACCAGCGTGGCGCCGGGCTTGATCACGGGCGGCCGGCCTTGATCGCCGTACGCGATGTCCGACGGGCACACGAGCCGACTCTTGCCGCCGACCTTCATCATCGACACTCCCTCGGTCCAGCACCGGATCACCCCGTTGAGCGGCAGGGTGATGGGCTCCCCGCGCTGGACCGAGCTGTCGAAGACCGTACCGTCGGTGAGCATGCCGTGGTAGTGGACCTTCACGCGGTCGGTGGCCTTGGGCGCGGCGCCGGTGCCCGCCTTGAGCGTCGTGATGACCATCCCGGACGCCGTTTTCGTCGCGCCCTTTTCCGCCGCCGCTTTGTCGAGGTACGTCTGCCCCAGCTTCTTCTCGACCGCCGCCGCGGCTCCCGCGCGCGCCGTCTGAAGCGCCGTGATCTTCGGCCCGTAGCCCTTCATGTCCACCTTGAACTCCTTCTTGAGCACGCCATCGCTGACACCGGCCAGGACAGCGTCCAGCTCGGTCTGGCTCAGATTGAAGGAGGACAGGTTCTGGCTGATCACGAGCCCGAGGGCATAGAGCGTCTTCTGGTCTTCGCTCGTGAGGTCGGGTCCCGCGGCGCCGGCGGCGAGCACCGCGGCCAGGACGAGGGCGACCGAGACCGGGAGGGCTTTGAGCATGGGGATCCTCTCTTCGCGCGGATTAGCGTAGGATAAGTCGATCTTCTCACGGGAGGCCGGAATGCCCGAATCGATTCCCGCGCCGCTGATCATCGACACGCTCAAGGACACGTTCCGCGAGGCGCGCGGGGGGAACACACGCGAGCCGCTCGGCTGGATCTTGAGTGTGCCCGACACGCATCAGAAGACGGTGCTCGCCGCCCTCGACAAGGAGCGGGCGCTGCGCGTGGTCACCTGCGCCACCGAAGACGAGGCCAACGCCGTCGGCGCCGGCCTCTGGATCGGGGGCGAGCCGTGCGTGCTCATGATCCAGCACGCCGGGCTCTACGCCTCGGTGAACACGCTGCGTGGCATCGCAATGGACGGGCGCGTGCCGATGTTCTATATGATCGGCCTGCTCCAGCGTGAGAAGGATCGCGACCCGAAAGAGTCGCGGCACTCGATGGTCCGCTTCGCCGAGCCGCTGCTGGACACGTTCGGCGTCCCACACGCGCGCCTCGAAAGTCCGGACGACGTCCACCTGATCCCCGAGTACTACCGCCTGAGCCGCGAGCGGCGCGGGCCGGCGGCGGTGCTCGTCGGCCTGGAGACCAGCTAGATGGCCATCAAGCCCGAGGATGTGCTACGCGCGATCGCCGGCGCCCGCGGCAATGCGATCTGCGTGCCGACCATGACGACCTCGCCGGCCTGGCGGACCATCGCGCCCGACGACCTCTCGATCGGCTGCGTGGGCTTCATGGGTGGCGCCTCGTCGCTCGGGCTCGGGCTGGCGCTCGCGATGCCGAAGCGCCGGGTGGTCGTATTCGACGGCGACGGCTCGCTCCTGATGCAGCTCGGCTCCCTGGCCACGATCGCCGGCGCCGCGCCCCGCAACCTCACGCATCTCATTTTCAAGAACGGCGTCTACCACACCTCCGGGGCCCAGGAGATTCCCGGCGGGCTCACCGTCGATTTCGTGCAGATGGCCAAGGGCGCAGGCTACCGGAAGGCGTATGCCGTCACCGATTTCGATGACTTCAAGCGGCGCCTGTCGTCGATCCTCAGCGACGAGGGGCCGTTGCTCGTCGAGCTCCATACCGGGCTCGCGGACAAGACGCCGATGACCGACCCAGGCGGTCAGCCCTTTCACCAGCAGGTCGAGACCTTGCGCAACAAGCTCGACAAGGCCGGCTGAGCGCGACCGCCCATCCGGACGCCCACAACTGGACGTAGTGACTGGTGATGGCATCCGCGTTACCCTTGGCTCGAGGGATGGCCGCCTTCGACATCGACACGTATCTGGCGCGCTCCGGTGCGGTGGACCTGTGGGCCGTCGACTGGGCCGACGTGCCGAAGCACCCGCTGTCGCCGGAAGCCATCCGCACGCTGCGGTACATGCAGGACATCGAGAGCCACACGATCGTGTATCTCCGGTCGCTGCTGGCGACGCGCGCGATCGACGATCCGGACGTCGCGGCGTTCCTGGCGTGCTGGGTCCATGAGGAGACCTTTCACGGCATCGCGCTCGAGCGCTTCCTGGCCGCCGCGGGCCACCCCCTTGATCCGCGCCCGACGCCGCACGGGCGCGAGAACCCCGCCCAGTGGCTCGAGGCGCGGGGGACCGCGATGCTGTCCCGGCTCTGGCCGGAGTTCTGCGCGGTGCACATGACGTGGGGCGCGATCAACGAGCTGACTGCCCTCACCGGCTATCGCCGCCTGGCGGCACGCGCCGGACACCCCGTGCTCTCGGGGCTGCTGGACCACATCCAGCGTGACGAGTCGCGGCACTTCTTCTTCTACTATCGCCAGGCGGAGATCCGGCTTCAGCGCCCCGTCGCTGCCCGGGTCGCGCGCTTCCTGGTGGACCGCTTCTGGAGCCCGGTGGGTAGCGGGGTCCAGCCCCGAAACGAGCTTCGCTTCATGGCCGGCTACCTCTTCGGTGACGAGGAGGGCCGTGCCGCGGCCCGCAAGGTCGACGACACCATCCGCCGGCTTCCAGGCTTTGGCACAGTGCGGCTCCTCGAATCCTGGGTGGACCGGTTCGTCAAGGGAGGACGGAATGGCGACCGTAGCGACTGATCACTATCGTGCCTATACGCCCCGACCCTTCACCCGCGCCGAGCGCGACTCGGTGACGATCCTGTTCGGAGGTCTCCACTGGCGCGTCGAGCGGATCATCCAGGCGGTGCTGGAAAGCAGCGGCTACAAGGCGCAGATCCTGCCGGTGGCCACCAAGCAAGATCTGTTGACCGGCCGCGAGACCGCCGACATCGGCCAGTGCTGCCCGACCAGCTTCACGACCGGCAACCTCGTGAACTTTCTGAAGAAGGAGTCCAAGCAGGTCGGCGTCGAGGAGGTCAACGAGAAGTACGTCTATCTCACGGCCGGCTCCTGCGGCGCCTGCCGCTTCGGCCAGTACCACGCGAGCTACGAGCTGGCGCTGCGCAACAGCGGGCTCGAGAGGTTCCGGATGTTCCTGATGGCCCAGGACAACCTGGACCAGAACATGGGCGACGGCCTCGACCTCAACCTGCCGATGACGCTCGGCTGTCTGTGGGGCATCTTCTGCACCGACCTCGTGCAGGACCTCGAGTACCAGGTTCGGCCATACGAGGTGCTGCCGGGCCAGACCGAAGCGGTCGTCAAGGAGAGCGTGGAATATCTCTACACGGTCTTTCGCAACCGGCCGAAGATGTCGCCCAAGAAGTCGGTGCTGTGGCACCTCACCACGCCGTACTTCGCGCGGGCGATGCGCGAGGTGCGCAAGAAGTTCGCCGAGATCGAGGTCGACCGTCTGCGCGTGAAGCCGACGGTCAAGATCACCGGCGAGTTCTATCTCCAGACCGTCGAGGGCGATCCGAACTACAACATCCACCGGTGGCTCGAGGCCGAGGGCGCCGAGGTCTATCCGGCCGCCATCACCATCTGGATGGACTACCTGCTGCGGCTCGGGCTGCAGCGCTTCGAGGATTACAGCGGTATCGAGAAGCACGCGCGCCTGAAGCTCGGGCTGGGGCGGGTGGCGCAGGGCATCTACCGCCTGACCGTCAACCGCCTGCGCCGCGCGATGGGCAACCTGCCGCACGAGAGCCCGAGTCAGTTCGAGCTGCGGCGGCTGG
>WNFC01022195.1_pt1 | contig 10281 bp, 8 predicted proteins | sample 5400541 | NCBI WGS metagenome assembly WNFC01 (sample SAMN13153342, study PRJNA577476) | soil metagenome | isolation source: 120 cm saprolite under Douglas fir tree site 2 hole 2 replicate 1 | place: USA:California | collected 2015-04-18 | reverse complement strand
GTCCTGCGCCTGCTGTGACATGGTGAACGGCCCGGGCACGGTGATCTTGATGGTCGCGGTGGTGTTCGCGCGCAGGAACTTCAGGTCGTCCACCTCGACCGCGTGCCGCCGCTTGACCGGCCCGGTGACCCGGGGTACCGGGTTCGGGTGGCCGCTGCGGTCGAGCGCGGTGCCCGGGTTGTCGATGTCCACTCCGTCAAGCGCGGTCGCGAACCGGTTGGAATAGCTCTCCCTGCGCATCTCGCCGTCGGTGATGATGTCAAGACCGGCATCCTCCTGGGCGCGGATGGCCAGCAGCGTCGCATCCTCCTGGGCCTGCTGGAGATGGCCGGGATCCACCCGCCAGAGCTCAAGCGCCCTGACCCGGGGCGGGAACCGGTGGGCGAGCCGCTCGCGGTCGATCAGCCAGTCCGGCTGCGGGTAGCTGCCGACAAGCGAAGTCGGGAAGAGCATCTCTGGCCTCCGGCTGGTGTGCGGACACATACCCGTGCCCGGCGCAGTATCTCGTCACGCCACCGCGCCGCCCAGTTCGGCACGGACATCGGCGGCCCCGGCAACCATGACGGCGAGCTTCTTGCGGGCCGTCCCTGGCGGCAGGTGCCGCAGGCCGCAGTCGGGGTTGACCGACAGCCTCTCCGGAGCGACGAACCGCAGCGCACGCCGGATCCGGGTCGCCACCTGCTCGCGGGTCTCTACCTGGTCGGTCTTGACGTCGATGACCCCGAGCCCTAGCCCGCGATCCCATTGGTACTGTTCGAGCAGCTTAAGGTCTTCGTCGCCCTTCCGGGCGAATTCGAGCGCCAGCTGATTCACCGACGTCTGCGTGACGGCCGGGAAGAGGAAGTCGTAGTGGCCGGCCCACAGCGGGCGGGCATACCGGTTGCCGTAGCAGATATGCAGGGTCCAGTGCACGCCGGGCACGTCGGTCACTATGTTGATCGCCTCCATCGCCAGCGCGACGTCCTCGGGGTACCCGGCGAGGAACGGCTCGTCGATCTGCAGCAGCTGGGCACCGGCACTGGCCAGTTCCCTGGCCTCCGCGTTGAGCAGCCGGGCCAGGGCTCGCACGAGATCGGCCTGGTCGGGGTAGGCGGTGTTGCGGATCCTGCGAGACAACGAGAACGGGCCGGTGACGGATACCTTGACCGGCATGTCCGTCAGCTGCCTGGTGAACAGGTAGTCGCTGGCCAGGCCGAGGCCCATATCGGCCGGCTCCGGCAGGACGTGAGCGACCTGCGCCTCGTAGTAGTCGAAGTAGTCGGCCTTGCCGCGCTGCGGTATCTCGACGCCCGGCATCCTCGCGAGCAAGTAGTCGACGTCATTGTCGCGGCGTAGCTCGCCGTCGGAGACGATGTCGATCCCGGCCCGCTCCTGGTCAAGGATGGCGGCCTTGATGGCCATCTCGTGGATTTCGTCGATATAGCTCTTGCTGATGCGGCGCTGGTAGTAGTCGTTCTTCAGCTGGCCGAGCCATTCGGGCACCGCATACGACCCGATCACCGTGGTAGGCAGCAGTAGCCCGGCCGGCCGCCGCCCGGCGCGCTCTCCGCGTGGCGGCCCGGTCATTCCCGCACCGTCGCGGTCAGCGTCCTGACATTGGCGGCGGGACGCCGCGCGAAAGGCGAGATCCGGACGTCGAACCCGCCCCGGCTGCCGATATGGCGGAGCAGCGGGCCGTTGACCCAGTTCACCACCGAGCCCTCGTACTTGCCTGGCCCGAAGAAGCCAGCGCCGTAGTCACGGATGTCGGTGACGAAAAGGTCGTGACACAGCAGCCGCCCGAACGGGTGCAGCAAGGGCAGGGTATCCGCGAAGCTGCTCAGCGCGCCGTTGTTGACGTGCATCCGGATGTCGCCGTCAGACTCCAGCTGGGTCCGGAGCAATTCGCCGGTGAGATCGGGCCCGATCCGGTAGAGATCTAGTCCCTCCAGCGGCACATAGCGTTCCTGCAGCCGGAGCGCGCTCCAGACCTCGCGCCAGAAGGCCACAGCTCGCCCGGGATCGGCGAAGTTCTGCGGCAGCGCCTCGCAGAGCAGCTCAGGGCCGAGCCTGAGCAGTTTCTCGGCGAGGTCACGCAGCCGCCTGGCGGGGACGCCGAACCGGCGCGCTATCCGCCGCGCGCCCGGCTCTGGCAGGAAGGCGCGGACCTCGACCTGGTAGGCGCGCCCGCCGATTCTGGCGACCTCGTCGCCCGGCAGGTTGTCGTAGACGTTGGAGATATAGACGAGGAACGCCTTCCCGCGCAGGAAGCCCAGGCTGACGGCCAGATGCGTCGCGTCGACCACCAGGGCGTTCACCCGGTCGCCATGATGAGCGACGGCCTTGATCGCGCGGCCGAGCACATGCGGCGAGTAGTCGCCCATCAGGTAATGCAGCCGGCGGTAATAGTCCCTGCTGTGCATTCCGGAAAGCTTTACGAACTCGTCCAGCCAGGTTCTGGCCTGGCTGCCGTTCCCCACCCCAAGTTCCACCACGTACAGCTCGGCGGGCAGCGCGCCCCGCGCGTCCAGGTCATCCCAGACCTTGAAGAGCTCGAGGATGAGCTCACGGACGGCAGCGGAGTCGCGGGCCGCGCTCTCGCCGCCCGGCAGCGCTTTTTCGTACTCTCGCCCGGTCGACTGCTCCCAGAAGGACAGCGCCTGCCAGTAGAGCATGTTGAAGCGCCAGATACAGCTGGCCGAGCCCGGTCCCCAGGATTCCAGCGGCAGCCGCGCCAAGCTGCCCGCGCCCGCATGCTCGGCGAGCAGCCTGGTGACCTGCGAGGCAAGGTCGGCGCCTGCCCGGCGCAGGTCGACCGCGATCTCCAGGGCCGTCTCGGGAGTATGCGGCCCATCGTCGGCTGGCCGGATCAGCTGACCGGGTTCCTGGCCCGGCCGCCAGCCGACGGCAAGTACTGGGCGGTAGTCGGCCGCCTCGCGGAAGCTGTTCCGGTACTGGATCCAGTCGCAGACGACTCGCACCCTCGAAAGATCCGCGTCGCTGGCCCGCAGCGCCTCGATCACCGGGCCCAGCGTGCCCATCAGATCGATTGCATCCTGACCGCGGAGCCTGCCCACCGGCCGCACGTCAATACGCATGAACGGGACCGTCCGGCGTGCTCGGCGCACCCGGCGGCCGGTCGGCCGCGAGGCCAGCCTGCCGCAGTATGCCGGTCGCCATCACGTGCACCCCGGCGACTCCGGGGATCTCGGCGAGCTGCGCGATCGTTTCGGCGGCCAGCCGCCTGCCCTCGTCAGCCACCTGGCTCGCCGGCACGCCGCGCAGCCTGCGCTCAACCCGCCCGGGGATGCGCACTCCCGGCAGGCCCTGCAGGTGGCTCAGCGCGCGCAGCGATGCTACCGGCCCGACGCCGGCCAGGATCTGACATTGCTCGTGCAGCCCCCGGTCGCGAACCCGGGCCAGCCACGCGGCGAATTCCGGTACGTCGAAGACGAACTGCGTCTGCACGAACTGGGCGCCGGCCGAGATCTTCGCTGCCAGCCTGGCCACGCTGGCCTCGGCTGGGACGGCCGGGCTCTCAACGGCGCCGAGCAGCCAGCTGGGCGGCGGGTTAACCCTGCGCCCGGACATCAGCTTGCCCTCATCCCGCATAGTTCGCGCCGCCCGCAGCAGCTGGATGCTGTCCAGGTCGAAGACGGGCTTAGCCCCGGCATGATCACCGAACCGGGGATGGTCGCCGGTCATCAGCAGCACGTTCGGTATGCCCATCGCCGATGCGGACAGCAGGTCGGACTGCAGCGCAATCCGGTTCCGGTCCCGGCAGGTGAGCTGCATGATCGGCTCCACGCCCGCGTCCAGCACGGCGAGGCTGCCTGCCCAGCTGGACAGGCGGACGGTGGCGCTCTGGTTATCGGTGATGTTCACCGCGTCCACCCAGCCGCGCAGCAGCGTCGCCTTGCGCCTGATCGGGTCAGCGTCGGCGCCGCGGGGCGGCCCGATCTCCGCCGTCACCGCGAATCGTCCCGCGTCCAGGGCGTGCCGCAGCCCAAGCCAGCCAGCATCCGCGGGGTTGCTCGCACTGATCACCCAGTGTTCCTTCCCACGCGGCCCGGCAGGCACAGGATTCCATCTTGCTCCTGCCGGTGCGGTTTTGCGACGTCGTCGGCGCTCGGCTGGTTGCCGGGCCGCTCAGCCCGGCGGCTCAGCCGCGACCACGGCGGATCCGACCCACGTGACCTGCCGGATCCTGCGTGATCAAGGAACTGGGTGTCGTGACTGCGGCCGGGATCCCAGCGGGCAACCCGCGGCTGCCGCCGAGGCCGCGCATTAGGCGGCATGCGGGCCGGGGGATATAGCCGAATAATCCGGGCGCGAGGCGACGCGTCCGAGCACGATAATTGATCAAATCAGTAGGAATTACAGAGTATTGTCCTGGCAGGAACCGCCTGGCGTGACCAAGGAGAACCGGCATCATGTCTGTCACTGACGAACTGCTCGCGAACAACCAGCGGTATGCAAGCACCTTCGGCGGCAAGCTGCCGCTGCCGCCGGCCAAGCACGTGGCCGTGGTGGCTTGCATGGACGCCCGGCTGAACGTCTACGGCATTCTCGGCCTGGCCGAGGGCGACGCACACGTGATCCGCAACGCGGGCGGCGTGGTCACCGATGACGAGATCCGGTCCCTGGCGATCAGCCAGCGCCTGCTCGGCACGCGCGAGATCATCCTGATTCACCACACCGACTGCGGCATGCTCACCTTCACCGATGACGACTTCAAGGCCGGCATCCAGGCGGAAACGGGCATCAAGCCCGGCTGGGCCGCCGAGGCGTTCAGTGACCCCGACATCGATGTCCGCCAGTCGATCGCGCGGATCAAGGCCAGCCCGTTTGTCCCGCATACCGATGCGGTCCGCGGTTTCGTCTTCGACGTCGAGACCGGCAATCTCGGCGAGGTCACGTAGCCCGGCCAGCCGCAGCCGGGCGGATCAAGGCCAGCCCGTTTGTCCCGCATACCGATGCGGTCCGCGGTTTCGTCTTCGACGTCGAGACCGGCAAGCTCGGGCGAGGTTACGTAACCCGGCCAACCGCGAGCTGGGCGGGCAGTGCCCCGGCCGGCGATCAGGACTCCGGCAGGTCGCCCCGGCCCTGCTGCTCGGCGAGGAAGCGCTCGAACTCCGCGCCGAGTTCTTCGGCTGTCGGCATGTTCTCCGGGTCGTCGCCGAGCAGGCCCTCCTGCCCCGCGGTGAAAGCGTCGTACTGCTCTTCGAGGGACTGGACGACCTCGGCCACCTCCGCCGATCCCTCGACCTGCCTGCCGATCTCGATATCGGTCCGGCGGGCGGCCTCGCGCAGCGCGCCGGCCGGCAAGGACAGTCCGGTCGCCCGCTCGACGGACTCCAGCAAGGTGACGGCCGCGGCCGGGTAGGCCGCCTGGGAGAGATAGTGCGGCACGTGCACGGCGAATCCCAGTGCGGCGCGCTTGTCCTCGCCCAGCCTCAGTTCCAGCAGGCCCGCGGCGCTGCCAGGCACCTGCAGCCGGTCAACGAGCGGCCGGTACCCCTCGGTCAGCTCGGGCCGGGTCGCATGCGCGGTTACGCCAAGCGGCCTGGTGTGCGGGACTCCCATCGGGATGCCATGGAATCCGACCGCCAGCCGCACGCCGAGCGAGAGCGACATGGCGCGGACGGCACTGGTGAAGCCATCCCACATGTGGTCCGGCTCCGGGCCGTTGAGCAGCAGGAACGGGACGTCCGCGGTGTCGTGCATCAGGTAGACGGCTAGTTCGGGAGCCTCATAGCTCTCCCAGTGGTCCTTGACGAAATTCATCGCGGGCCTGCGCGAGCGATAGTCGATCAGCGCGTCCACGTCGAACGCGGCGACTTCCTGGTGATCGAGCGTGCCGAGCAGGTGCGTGGCGAGCAGCCGCCCGGCGCCGCCGGCGTCGATGAAGCCATCGAGGTAGTACAGCAGGACGATGTCAGCAAGCTCCGGCGCGTCAGGTTGCACCGCGTAGAGGCTTCCCGGATCACGCGCCACGTTCGCCGCCTCCTCAGACGTCGGTTCACTACAAGTCTTACCAACGTCCGGTCATGATTGGACAATCCGTGCCGCGAAACTTGCCCTCGCCGGGCACGTGCTGGGCAGTGCCAGGCCCGGGGTCGCAGGGTCTCGCATATTCCGGCGCCATCGGCGACGCCGATTCTAACCGGATCACGGAAGTGGCGCGCCGCGGTCGGCTCCGCCCCGGTCGGCTCCGCCCCGGTCGGCTCCGCCACCGTCAGCTCCGCCCCGGTCAGCGTCGTCGAGCGCCGCCTTGTGCTCCTGCCACCGGGCGAGGACGTGCGGCAACTCGGCGCTGACGAACTCGAAATACCGCACCGAGTCGGCCAGCCTGGCCCCGGCCGGCGTATCCGCGCCGAGGAGTTCGATGCCGTCCCGCAGCACCGCCGTCCACCGGGCCATCAGCCGGTCGCGGATCCGGATGACCTCGTCCCAGACGTTGTCGGGCACCTGGTAGTGGTGGCGGCGGGAGCCGGGTCTCCCCTCCCTGCGAACCATCCCCACGCCGATGAGGTAGCGGACTCCGCCGGACACGGCGGCCGGGCTTGCCTGCAGCTGCCCGGCGAGCTCAGCGGCGGTGAGCCGGCCGGAGTCCGCGGCCAGCAGCGCGGCGAACACCCGGGCGGGCATCCGCGGGATACCGGCCTCGGTCAGGACGGCGGCGAAGCGCTCGGTGAAACGGCTCGCCGCATCATCGTCACGCTCTGCAGCCACCATCTCGGCCATCGGCGGATCGCTCCCTGGTTCTCTCAGGTTCATTATTTGCAACTTTCAAGAATTAATGAAAACAGTGTAATCTTCAAATCATGACTGATGCAATCGCAGTCTCCGGCCTGCGCAAGTCCTACGGCAAGACGGTGGCGCTCGACGCGCTGGACCTGAGCGTGGCAACGGGCGAGGTGCACGGCTTCCTCGGCCCCAACGGGTCGGGCAAGACAACGACAATCAGGATCCTGCTCGGGCTGCTGCGCGCCGACGGCGGCACCGCCAGGCTGCTCGGCGGCGATCCCTGGAGCGAGGCCACCGCGCTGCACCGCAGGCTTGCCTACGTGCCTGGCGATGTCACGCTCTGGCCGAACCTGTCCGGCGGCGAGGTGATCGACCTGCTCGGCCGGCTGCGCGGCGGGATGGACGCCAAGCGCAGAGACAGCCTGATCGAGCGCTTCGACCTGGATCCGGCGAAGAAGGCGCGCGCCTACTCCAAGGGCAACCGGCAGAAGGTTGCGGTGATCTCGGCCCTCGCCTCCGATGTCGAGCTGCTCCTGCTCGACGAGCCGACCGCTGGCCTCGATCCGCTGATGGAAGCGGTGTTCCGCGCGTGCGTCGAGGAGGAACGGCAGCGCGGGCGCACCGTCCTGCTCTCCAGCCACATCCTGTCCGAGGTGGAGGCCCTCTGCGACCGGGTGACCATCATCAGGTCCGGCCGGACCGTGGAGTCCGGCACCCTGGCCGGGCTGCGCCATCTCACCAGGACCTCGATCTCCGCCGAGCTGGCCGGCCCGCCCGACGGGCTGGACCGGCTTCCCGGCCTGCACAATCTCGACGTCGAGGGCAGCCGGGTCCGGTGCGAGGTGGACACCGACAAGCTGGACGGGCTGCTCCGGCAGCTCACCGCCGCCGGGGTCCGCAGCCTGACCAGCCAGCCGCCGACGCTCGAGGAGCTGTTCCTGCGGCACTACGCGGGCGCCGGGCCGATCCCCGGGCCGGCCAATGATCAGGACGGAGTTCCGGCATGAGCACGCTGGCTGGCACCGGCGCACTGGCCAAGCTGGCGGCCCGCCGCGACCGCCTGATGCTGCCAGTCTGGGTCTACGTGCTCACCGCGCTGGTCGCCAGCACCGCGTACAGCTTCAAGAAGCTGTACCCGACGGCCACGGCACGGGCGGAGTTCGCTGTGACAGCGGGTCACAACCCTGCTCTGCTCTCGCTCTACGGGCCGCTGTACGGCAGCTCGATCGGGTCGCTGACCGCCTGGCGGTACGGCGGGTTTGCCGCCCTGGGCGCCGGGCTGATGAGCGTCTTCATCGTGGTCAGGCACACCAGGGCCGATGAGGAGACCGGCCGGCTAGAGCTGGTGGGTTCGGCAGCGGTGGGAAGGCACGCGGCGCTGACCGCCGGCCTGCTGGTCGCCCTGAGCGCGAACGTGCTGCTCGCGCTGCTGATTTCGGCCGGCCTTATCGCACTCGGGCTGCCGGCCGCGGGTGCCATCTCCCTGGCGCTGGCCATCGCCGGCTGCGGGCTCGTGTTTACCGAGGTCGCCGCGGTCACGGCCCAGATCGCGAATACGGCGCGTTCGGCCAGGGGGGTCGCGATCGGCGTCCTCGGCGTGATCTACCTGCTGCGGGCCGTCGGAGATTCGGCTGGCGCGCACGGCCCGGGGTGGCTGACCTGGCTGTCGCCAGTCGGCTGGGCGGAGCTGATCCGGTCGTTCGGCGCCATCCGCTGGTGGATTCTGGCGCTGCCGCTGGTGACCACCGCGGCCCTGGGCCTGGTTGCCGGCGTGCTGGCCGCTCGCCGTGACTACGACGCGGGCCTGCTACCGCAGCGGCCCGGGCCGGCCCGGGCCGCCGCGTCGCTGCGCAGCCCGCTGGCGCTCGCCTGGCGGCTGCAGCGCGGCATCCTGATCGGCTGGGTCACCGGAGGGCTGGTATACGGCGCTATCGTCGGGGAGGCCGCCAAGGGAATCGGCGGCCTGCTTGGCAGTCGCGAGATCAGGAAGATAATGCTCAAGCTGGGCGGCCAGGCTGCGTTCACCAATGCCTACCTCGCAGCGATCATGAGCTTCACCGGGCTCATCGCCGCCGGCTACGCCGTCTCAGCCGTGCTGCGGCTTCGCTCCGAGGAGACGGCGGCGCGCGCGGATCCGGTGCTGGCCACCGGCACCGGGCGGGTCAGCTGGGGACTCAGTCACCTGCTGATCGCAGCGGGCGGCACGGTCCTGATCCTGGCCGCCACCGGCCTGGGCACGGGCATCGGGTACGCGCTGCGGTCCGGTGGCGGCGGTGGCGAGGTAGCCACGCTGGTCGGCGCCGGGCTGGCTCAGGCACCCGCCGCGCTCGTGCTGGCCGGGATAGCTGTGGCGCTGTTCGGGCTTGCGCCGAAGGCAAGCGTGGCCGGCGGCTGGACCGTCCTGGGCATAGTCGTGCTGATGCTGTTCCTCGGCGCCACGCTGCAGCTGTCGCACTGGGTGCTGGACATCTCGCCGTTCACCCATGTGCCGAAATTGCCCGGCGGCACGGTAACCGCCGCCCCGCTGGCCTGGCTGAGCGTCATCGCGGTGGCGCTGGCCGCGCTCGGGCTGGCGGGCCTGCGCCGCCGCGACATCGGCTAGCCCGAAGTTCCCCTCCGGGTGAACTGATATCCGCGGATGGAAACAGGACGAGGCCAGCATGGCCTGCGGCGACGGTGAGGGGCCTGCGGCGACGGTGAAGGGCCTGCGGCGACGGTGAAGTCTTCAGTCATCAGTTGACACTTGGCGGTTGACATGCTTGAATCTGGCCGGTAGGGCCGGTCGGCTACCGCCCGGCAATCTCGTGCCGACACCGTGATGCAGCAGCGTCGAACGCCCGAAGCCGGGCGCGTGGACCTCGAAGTCAACCTCAACAACCGTGCCCCCAGATCGCTCCAGTACATGCTTGCGCAATCCAGCAAGACCGGCGCCCCGGCTCTCCCTGCTCGGCATCCTGCTCGGCATCGCCCCGGCCCGTCGCGATGCGGATGAGACGATGCGGATGAGACTCTGCGCGCAACGCGTTCACGCTGCCCGGTTGACCGGCGGCGCGGGGAGCATGCGGCCGGGCTCCGGAGGAAGGAGTGACGGAGATGACCAGGATAAATGCCGTTTTCGTTGCGACCGCGCTGGTGCTGGCGGCGAGCGCCTGCAGTTCATCGGGCAGTCAGCAGGGGAGCGCAAGCACGCTCGAGTTCGCGATCTTCCACGATTACTCCGGCCCGAATGCAGCCTACGGTCCTGAGGCCTCGGCCGGATGCTTCCCGGCCGCTCGCGTCATCAACGCCGCAGGCGGGGTGCTCGGCCACAAGATCAGCTGCGTGCCGGTCGACGCGAAGGGCGACCCTGCCGATGCCGTCCCGGCAGCAAACCGGCTTATCGCCGCCAGCCCCAGCCTGGTCGGGGTACTCGGCGGAGGATCAGACGACGCGACCGCGGTAGTGCCTCTGTTCGAGCAGGCGCGCATTCCGATCTTCTCGACCACCGGCCAGGATTCCTTTGATCATGCCCGTTACCACTACTTCTGGCGGATCCTGTCACCGGACGGCGCT
>WNFC01010494.1_pt1 | contig 10281 bp, 9 predicted proteins | sample 5400541 | NCBI WGS metagenome assembly WNFC01 (sample SAMN13153342, study PRJNA577476) | soil metagenome | isolation source: 120 cm saprolite under Douglas fir tree site 2 hole 2 replicate 1 | place: USA:California | collected 2015-04-18 | reverse complement strand
CGATCTACCGGTAGAGGAGCAACGCCGCTGGCGCGTGTAGCCGCCCCTGCGCCGCTGCGACAGGGGAACTTCAGGCCAGCAGCACACTATCCGATCAACGACCTCAGCCGCTGGGTACGGGTACCCGCCGCGGTTTCGGCCGCCCGGACCAGCAGCTTGTGCGCGTCCGCTGCCGGCAGCGCACGGCTGAACAGGAATCCCTGCGCCTCCTGGCATTCGTGCTCCTGGAGGAACAAGAGCTGCGGAAAGCTCTCGACGCCCTCCGCGGTCACGTTGATCCGCAATGATCGCGACATCGCAATGATCGCCGCGGCAATCGCCCGATCATCGCTGCAGTCGATGAGACTGGTCATGAATGACCGGTCGATTTTCAGCCGATCGACGGCAAAATGCCGCAGCCGGCCGAAGCTCGAGTAGCCCGTTCCGAAGTCATCGATCGCCAGCATCACGCCTTGTTCCTTCAGTTGCGCCAGTGCCTGTTCGGCCCACGCCTCGTCCTTCATGACCACCGATTCGGTGATTTCGAGCTCGAGCATCGACGCTTCGATTCCGGTCTCCTTGATGATGGCCGCCACCGTCTGCGGAAAATCCTTGAGCACGAATTGCTGCCCCGAGACGTTGACCGCCATGCGCGCCACGGGCAACCCTTCGTCCACCCAGCTCTTGGCCTGCAGGCAGGCATTGCGCAGCACCCACTCGCCTATCCCTAAGATCAATCCCGTTTCCTCGGCCACCGGAATGAATTCCACCGGCGGCACGACGCCCAGCTCATCGTTGGTCCAGCGCAGCAGGGCCTCCATACCGGAAACCCCGCCCGTGCGCACGTCGAATTGCGGCTGATAGTGCAGGGTGAACTCGCCCCGCTCCAAGGCGCCGCGCAATTTGGCTTCCAGGGTGAAGCGGTGCAGCGCCGCGTCGTTCATCGAGGCGTCGAAGAACGCTGACATGCCGGGACCCTTGCGCTTGGCGAAGTACATGGCAAGGTCCGCGTTGCGCAGCAATGTATCCGCTTCCACGCCGTCCCCCGGGAACATCGAGACGCCGATGCTCGGTGTGACGACCAAGGTATGCTGCGCGAGGCGCATCGGTTCCTGCAGTTCGGAAATGAGGCGGGCCGCGACCGCGGCCGCATCGTCCGCCGAGCGAATGTTCGGCAGAATCACGATGAATTCGTCGCCGCCCAGCCGGGCGATATGACTCGACCGAGCGATCGGCAATTCATCCACCGTATCGTCCAAGCGCAACGATCTGCGCAGCCGCGCCGCGACCAGGCAGAGCAGCTCGTCGCCGACCGCATGGCCGAGCGTGTCGTTCACCCTCTTGAAATTGTCGAGATCCAGGTACAGCACCGCCAGCATCCGCTGCTGCTGCTTCGCCGCCGCCAGCGCACTGTTCAAGCGATTGCGCAACTGTTCTCTGTTCGGCAGCCCGGTCAGGGCATCGAAATACGCCAATTTCACGATGCGGTGTTCCGAGCGCCATTTGCTGGCCAAGGAAATCGTCATCTGCCGGATTTCATGCGGGTGAAAGGGCTTCTGTAAATACGAGAGCTTCTCCTCCGGCGGCACCATCGCGCCGATATCGCGCGGGTCGACGTCCGAATAAGCGGTGCACACTACGATTTCGATGGCCGGATCGAGTTCCCGTATCCGCGCCGCGGCCCAAACGCCGTCGGGACCCGGCGGCATCCGCATGTCCAAGAATGCCACGGCAAAGGGATCGTCCGCCGCCAGCGCTTCGCGCACGGCCGCGACGGCTGCCTCCGCGCCCCCGCAGAAGACCGGCGCGAACGCGGTATCGCTGGGCGAGAGATTTTTCGCCAGTTGCTCCGGCGGCTTGCTGAAGAGCCGCTCGCGCAGATTGTGAAACACGGCGGTTTCGCTGCGCATGTCGGCTTCGAACAATATCTGCCGGTAAGCGTCGCGCACCTCCGCTTCATCGTCGGCGATGAGCACACGAATCGGCGGTCGTTTTTTGTCGGACACGGGCAACCTCACGTAGTCTGAGTATTCGAGCGTCTCTCTCGAACCGGCAACGGCAACATCAAATGCATGGACGCACCCATCCCTAAGCCCTCGCTCGCCGCCCAAATTCGGCCGCCCAACGCGCCGATCGCATTGGCGCACCAATGCAGACCGATGCCGTAGTTGGTGTCGCGGGATTTGGTGGAGAACCCCTTGTCGAAAACACGCTGTAGATTGTCGGCCGCGATGCCTATGCCGTCGTCCTTGCAGTGCAAGTGCAGCTGTTCGCTGTCGGCCTCGCCGACGATCTCGGCGGCAAATTGCAGCATGCCCCGGTCCCGCCCCGCATCCCGCACGGCGTCGGCGGCATTGATGATCAGATTCTGCAGGATCAGCCGCAGCACGGTGCGCGCCACCTGCACGGCTCCCACTTTTCGCAATGATTCGTCGGTATCCACCACCAGCCGTAGGCGGCAGGCATCGGGCACGATTTCCAGGGTCTGCGCGACCAGATCGGGAAGGCGCACCGTCTCGACCACGTGCGCGTTGCGCGTCGAGCGCATGAGCTCGCTGAATGCCGTTTGGACGATCGTGGACTGCCGCTGCGCCACCGCGACGTCGTCCTGCGCTTCCTTGACGCATGCCGCGAGCTCCCGGCACGCCAGACGCAGAAATTCTTCGAGATCCTCGCGCCGCGCGGATGGTGCCCCTGAGGATGCCGCCTTTTCCTTGGCGAGCTCCGACAGCGCGAGCTCCACGTCGCCGGCTCCCGCATTGCGCAGGCGGTCGCCGAGCTTCGCGAGTCTGACGCCGAGCGGCGTCATGGCATTCCCGAGATTGTGCAGCACTCCCTTGGCGAGTTCGGCAAATCCGGCCTGGAACGACTGATCGACGAGTTGCCGCCGCGAGTCCGCCACGCGCTCGACCATTCGGTCGAACTCCCGTGCAAGCTGGGCAATCTCGTCCTGTCCCGGGAGGCTCAGGCGGGCCGACAAGTCCGTGCCCTCTCCGACCGCCACGGCATGCCGGGTCACGCGGGCCAGGGGCTTGAGAACGATGCGATTGAGCGCAACGACGAGGAGCAGCAAAACGGTGACCGCCGCGCCGATCAGGTATAGCGATGCGTAGGTCACGGCCCCGTGGCCGCGCGCGGTGATCCTCCGCGGAACGTCGACACGGAAAGTCATGAGCGGCCGGCCGTAGACATCCATGAACGACTTGAAGATCTGCGTGGACGCATCGGTTTCGGCGATCTCCTCGCCGCCGGCGGACAGGTGATCGCGCACCATCGCGAGACTTGCCTGTGCCTGCGCGCCGATCAACCGCACTTGGGCGGGTGTCAGCAGCCGGCCCATGATCACCATCCCTAAGGGTTGTCCGCTGCCGCTGCCGTTCAGCACGGGCGCCGCCACGGTCATCATGACCCCCCTATTGGTCCGCAGCAGTCCCCTGGCCGGTTTGCCGTCGGCCAGGTTCTTGCGCCAGGGAAAATCCTCCGGCAACGCTTTGCGCGCCGTGAAATCGAGATCCAGCGCCTCGCCGGTATCCCAGATCCGTGCGCTGGACAACAGGTAGTCGCCGTTCAAATCGACGATGAGCATCGCGTTCACCTTGAGTTGCTTCATCGACGCGGCAGTGACGTTGGTGTTCACGAAGTCCACATTCGGCGATTGCACGAATTGATACGCATCGGCCCAGTTGCCCCAATCCCCGGTCATCGACTCGATGCTCTCGAGCGTCATGTCGAGCGCATAGCCGATTCGCTTCATCGACGTCTCCGCGTCCTCCCGCTCGAGCTCCGCAAAACTCGGCATCAGCACCTGCCTTTGAACGGCGATCTCGAGCACGATCAGCACCGCAAACAGCAGCGCCAGCAGCGATATCATTTTGGTACGGATATTCATCCGGCCCTTCGTACCAGAAATCCCGATTTGCGGCCGTGCCTCTGTCTTATTTCAGGTTATTCGGCGCACCGGCAGCGCCCGGAATGAGACGTGGATCACGGTCGAGGGGATGCAGCGCGGGGATTCCGCCGAAATGATCGGACGGTCCGTGCGCAGTCCGGCTCAGGCAGCCTGATTGCGCCCGGACTTCTTGGCGAGCTGCAGCTGGCTCTGCGACTTCTGCAGCAGGCTTGCGGGACTATCGGCGGGATCCGGCACGACGGCGCACACGCCCACGCTCACACTGACATAGCGCAGAACGGCCGAACGAGGATGATGGACTCTAAGGTCCCTTACTCTTTCGGCCATGAGTTGCCCGATGCGCAGTGCCTGCTCGTTGGTGAGGCCGGGCGCAAACGCAATCAAGCTGCCGCCGTCGATGCGCGCCGTGACGTCGCTCGAACGGCGCAAGCATCCCGACACGACGTGCGCCACGCGGCGGATGGCGGAGTCGCCGGCCGCGCGGCCAAAAGTCGTGTTGTAGAGCTCCAAGGCGTCGATGTCGATCGCGATCATCGCGATACTGCGCTTTTCCCGCTGCGCGACCGCCCAATCGCGTTTCAGCAGCTCTTCGAGATAAGCCAAGGTGAACAGGCCCGTCAAGCGGTCGTCGCGGATCGCCACTCCGGTCGGTTGATGCGCGCCGCTCAACGAATCCCGGGTCAGCTTAGGATCGATGCGCAGACGCTCGCCCGCGTCTCGATGATGACCCACGAAGTGAGTGACGCGTCCGCTCTCATCGAGCAGCGGCGATACCGTCATCTCGTTCCAAAATACGCTCCCGTCCTTGCGATAGTTGCGCAGCAGCACGCGGCAGGATTCCCCCTTCGCAAGCGCCTCGCGCAATCGATGCCGGCCGTCCTGCTCGCGATCGTCCGCCTGCAAGAGGCGCAGATTGCGGCCGGCCAGTTCCGCCGCAGAGTAACCCGTCAAGGCTTCGAATCCGGGATTGACGTAAATCACCGGACGCTCGGGATCCAGCGCATCCACGAGCGCGATCCCGTCGGGCGAACTCTCGACCAAGCGCCTGTAGATACTTGCGTCAAAGCCCGTCATGACTGGCCCTCTGTCAACACCAGCGGCGGAATGACCGACAGACCGGCGATCCTGGCCGCGGTTTCCTGCCAATGCGGGTCCGCGTGCAGATGTGCCGGCGGCTCGCCGCGGGCGCGCATCCGCACCAGCCGTGCCTGGGATGCCGCGGAGCCGACATTCGCCCCGAAACGCCCCAGCACCAATTCTACGGAATGTCGATCGTTGCAAATGGGCAGGACGTCGCAACCCGAGGCTAAGCCAAGCTCGACGCGCGCCATCGCGTCGCCAAATGCGGCGGCTCCCGCCATGGTCAGGTCGTCCGCGAACACGCAGCCGTGAAACCCCATCTCGCCGCGCAAGACCCCGGTAATCCAGCGCTTGGAGAGGCTGGCGGGCAACGCATCCATCGCCGGAAACACCACATGGGCCGCCATGATTCCAGGGAGATTGTTGTCGATCAGCGGGCGGTAGGGCCGGATATCCGCCTCCAAGTCGACGAATTCGCGGCGATCGACCGGCAATGCGATATGCGAATCGGCGACGACCGCACCATGGCCGGGAAAGTGCTTGGCTATCGCCGCCATTCCGGCTTCGCGCATGCCCGTCATGGTGGCTACGGCCAACGCAGCCACGGTATCCGGATCGCTGTGAAAGGCTCGATCGCCGATGATCTCGCTCACACCGTAGTCGAGGTCGATGCAGGGAGCGAAGCTGAAATCCACCCCGACTGCGCGCAATTCGCTGGCCATGAGCCATCCGACCGACTGCGCCAGCGCCAGCGCGTCGCGCCGGTCCTCATCGAATCGTCTACCGAGCAGGCGCGCGGCCGGAAGGCGCGTAAATCCCTCGCGAAAACGCTGCACGCGGCCCCCCTCATGGTCCACTGCGATCAAGAGATGCGGCGTGCGCAGGGCGCGGATCGCCGCCGTGAGCGCTGCGGCCTGCCGTGGATTGCTGTAATTCCGGGTGAACAGGAGGACGCTGCCGACCATGGGATGTGAAAGCACCCGGACATCCTCGGCGCTCAATTCCGCGCCCGCGATATCGACCATGAGCGGTCCCAAACTCATTCGGGACCCTCGAACACCGCGATCGATTCGACGTGCGTCGTCTGCGGAAACATATCCATCACCCCTGCGCAGGCCAGCTTGAACCCTTGGGTGTACACCAAGATCTCGGCATCCCGCGCCAAACTCCCCGGATGACAGGAAATATACACGACTCGGCGCGGTCGCCAATGCGCCATTCGCGGCAGCAGAGCGGAAGCGCCCGCTCGCGGCGGATCGAGCAGCACCAAATCATACCGCTCGTTCGCCCACGATCCGAACTGCGTCGGTTCGAATAGATTCTCCCTGAAGAATGCCGCGTTGCCAACGCCGTTGCGGGCGGCGTTGCTCCCTGCCTTGGCGACCAGTGCCGCATCCCCTTCCACACCCACCGCGCGCCGCGCCCGATGCGCCAGGGGCAGGGTGAAATTGCCCAAGCCGCAAAACAAGTCGAGCACGGTGTCGCCCGCCGTGGGAAGCAGCAATTCCATGGCGGCGGTCACCATCGACGCATTGATCTCGCGGTTGATCTGAATGAAGTCGACCGGCCCGAACTCGATGACGACACGGCCGCCGTCCACCGCATAGGTCAGGGGTGGATAGTCCTGGCTCAAGGGCTGCACGCTGTCGAGGCCGCCGGTTTGCAGAAAGATCTGCAGGCCCAGCTTGGCGCCGAAGGCCGCGATTTTCTCGACATCTCGAGGCCCGGGCGCCTCCAGCACGCGGAATACCAGTGCGGTCGTCGCGTCGCCGGCCGACACCTCCACCTGCGGTATTTTTTCTCTGATGGCCAGCGTCTCGACCAGTGCGGCAAGGTCGCTGGGCAAGGTAGCCAGGGGCTCCAGAATGACCTCACAGCGCCGCAGATCCGCGAGGTAGGGTTTTTCGCGTTCGCGGAAACCGGCAAGCACCCGTCCTTTCTTGTGCACATACTTGACGCCGAGCCGCGCTCGGCGGCGATAGCCCCACGCGGGACCGCGCAGCGGCGGCAGCACGCGCCCCGGGCGCACTCTGCCGATCCGCTCCAAATTGTCGAGCAGCTGCCGCTCTTTCGCGGCCAATTGAGCCGGCGCCGACAGGTGCTGCAGCGAGCAGCCGCCGCAAACCCCGAAGTGCTCGCAGGCCGGCACCACACGATCCGGCGAGGCCGCGAGAACTTCGGTCAAGCCGGCCTCGTCCAATTGCCGGCGCCGCTTGATCACCCGGAAACGAACGCGTTCCCCCGGCAATGCGCCGTCGATGAACACGGTCTTGCCGCCGACGCGAGCTACTCCGCGGCCGTCGTGGGCAAGATCCACGATGTCGGCTTCCTGCACCTCACTGGGGCTCAATTCTCGGGCCACGCCGCCGCGAATTCCTTGAGGTGCTCCGCGGTCGATTCGCTCAGAGCTTTGCGCACGCGTGCAACCTCATGGGCGTGCTCGCTCGCGCTCAGGTGCCCGCGCAGGAGCTCGAACCGCAAATAAATCAAGAAAGTATTCAGCACGTCGGTCTCGCAGTAGGCACGGATGCGCGCAAGTCCGCCCTTCAGGTACGCCGGCCAAACGTCGGCGCCGTGCATTCCCACCTTGCCGGGAAGCCTAAGCAGCGTCGCAATGTCGTTGAGGCTCGCCCGGCCGCGTCCCTGGAAGCCGGACAAGATGTCCATCAGATCCATGTGCCGCCAATGAAATCGGCTCAAGTAATTGCTGAATCTGAAGCTGTGATCGGAATCGCCCGTCTCCCAGTACCGCGCGGCGGTTACGCTGTGCAGGAGACTGCGATAGTGCAGCACGGGCAGATCGAACCCGGCGCCGTTCCACGAGACGAGGTCCGGCGTGAACTTGTCCAGGCCGTCGAAGAATCGCTCGATCAATACCTTCTCGGACGATGTCTCGTCCCCGACGCTCCACACCTTCAGAGAATCCCTCGAACGCATCACCACGGAAATCGCGACGACGCGGTGCTGCTCGTGCGATAGAAATTCGCTGCCGGTTTCCTGGCGGCGCTTGGTGAACATGATCTGCGCCACCTGCTCGTCGGACAGGTCGTGCAGGCCGTAAAGACGCCTGCCCAGATCGGTGTCGGGCACCGTTTCGATGTCGAACACCAAGGTGTTCATGCGGGCGCGCGTCTCACGATGTCGAACACCAAGGTGTTCATGCGGGCGCGCGCCGCATGAGAACGGCGACGGCGACCACCAAGCCCGCCTCGTCGGTCAATGTCACATGGCCTTCGCCGATGCCGAGGCCGTCGCGCACCTTGGCGCCGCGCGCGGAATAGACCACCTCCGGCCTGCCCCAGGAATTCTGCACGACTCCCACATCCCGTATCCAGACTCCGTGCGCAAAACCGGTGCCCATGCCCTTGACGATGGCCTCCTTGGCCGCGAAGCGCATGGCGATGAACCGTACCGGGCGCGCCGTACGCTCGAACTGCGCCCGCTCTTCGGGCATCAGGAGATGCGACAGAAAGCGTTCGCCGTGTTTCTTGTAGACGCTCTCGATGCGATCCACCTTGAGCACATCGATTCCTATCCCGTAGATCATCGCGCCCCGTAGATCATCGCGCCGCGCGCATCAACTCTTTCATGTCGCGCACGGCCTTGGCCAGGCCGTCGACGATGGCGCGCGACACGATCGCGTGCCCGATGTTGAGCTCCACGATTTCCGGAATGGCGGCGATCGGCTCGACGTTGTGGTAGTTGAGGCCATGGCCCGCATTCACGATCAGCCCGAGGCGCGCGGCAAATTTCGCGGCGGCGCATAGCCGTTCGAATTCGCGCGCGCAGGCGGCGCCCGTGGATTCGGCATAGGCGCCCGTATGGAGTTCGATCACCGGAGCGCCGCCGCGCTGCGCCGCTTCGATTTGCTCCAGATCCGGATCGATGAACAAGGAGACTCGCACCCCCGACGCCCCCAGCGCTTTCACGGCGTCGCCGATCCGTGCGCTGTGTTCCACGACATTCAAGCCTCCTTCCGTGGTGATTTCCTGGCGGGACTCGGGCACCAAGCAGCAATCCTGGGGCAGGACCCTCCGTGCGATGCGGATCATCTCGTCCGTCACCGCCATCTCCAGGTTCATTCGCGTCTGCAGCGCCTCGCGCAACGACGTGACGTCCCGCTCCTGGATGTGTCTGCGGTCTTCGCGCAGATGCAGGGTGATGCTGTCGGCGCCCGCCTCCTCGGCGATGAGCGCCGCATGCAAGGGGTCGGGATAGCGGCCGCGGCGCGCCTGCCGCAGGGTCGCCACGTGATCGATGTTCACGCCGAGAGCAATCACGAGGGCTCACCAAGACCTGTAGCCTCTCGCCGGCGCAGAGCCAGCGCCACCTCGCGCGACTTCAAGGGGCGCCCGTCGAGACAGGCGTCGATGGCCGCGCGCAACACCCGTTTGGCGTCGCGGAGCGAACGGGCGTCGCCGAAGCTCTCCGCTTGCAGATCCGCCAGGGATTGACCGTAAACCGCGCCGGGCGCCTCGGCCACGCAGAGTTGCGGCCCGCTTTCGGCCGCGAATCGGTAGTACCGGCCGGGCTCCACCGGCGCTCCCTCACCGGTCCTGGCGAGTTCCAAGCCATACCCCAAATCGTTCAGCAAGCGCTTCTCGAACCGGCGCAGCGCGGGTTCCTCGATCTCCCCGCCGCACAGCGCCTGCACGCACGACGCGTAGGAGAAGAAAATCTCGGGATGCGGATCGCAGCGCTCGGTCAGCTTCAACAGCAGCTCGTTCAAATAGAATCCGCTCATGAGCCGATTCGGCGGGAGATTGGTGACCAGACCGTCGATCTCCGCCGTCACCAGCTGACAGGCTTCCCCCTTGCCGGACCAGGACACGAGCATGCGTTGAAAGGGCCGCAGCACACCCCGGAGGCTGGACTTGGGTCCGTTGGCGCCGCGCGCGAACAAGGTCAAGCGTCCATGCTCGCCTGTGAACACCTCCACGATGCGGCTGGTGTCGCGGTAGGCATATTGGTGCAAAACGTAGGCCGGTGCCAGCCATACGTGCCGCGCACTCCTCATAACGTGTCGTATCCGAACTGGCGCAGCGCCATTTCGCTGTCGGCCCAGTTCTCCTTGACCTTGACCCACAACTCGAGGTGCACGGAGCGCTGCCACAGATCGTTGAGCTCGATGCGGGCGAGCCGGCCGATTTCCTTCAGCCGCTCGCCGCCCTGGCCGATCACGATGGCCTTCTGCCCGGCGCGCTCGACCCAGATGACGGCGTTGATCATGAGGCGATTGTTCTCGTCCGCAAAGCGTTCGATTTGCACATTGATGCCATAGGGCAATTCCTCGCGCAGCTTCAGCGTCAGCT
>WNFC01018698.1_pt1 | contig 10282 bp, 8 predicted proteins | sample 5400541 | NCBI WGS metagenome assembly WNFC01 (sample SAMN13153342, study PRJNA577476) | soil metagenome | isolation source: 120 cm saprolite under Douglas fir tree site 2 hole 2 replicate 1 | place: USA:California | collected 2015-04-18 | reverse complement strand
GCGCGCACCAGACCGCCGAGACCGAGCAGGTCCTGGCGGCCGCCGGCCTTCAGGTGCAGCCGGCCGACACGCCCGAGAAGGTCGCGCACCTGCAGACGCTGACACCGAAGAAGGTCGCGAGGTACCTGCGCGACGGCCAGCCGCGGTACGTCTACGCCGATCCCGAGACGTGCAGGTGCTTGTACGTAGGCGACGAGAAGCGTTACCAGAGGTACCAGGAGCTCAGCCTGCAGAAGCAGCTCAACGATGAGCGGATGTCGGACGCTCGTCAGAACTACTGGGGGATCTTCGGCCCGTGGTATTGGTGATCGGGAAAGACATTCGCGCTCGCGAGTAGCCTACTTGTCGCAGTCTTGCGCTGCTTTCGGGTTCTGCTGAGACTGCGCCAGTTTCCGCGCGATCTTCGCCTGCGCCCGCTCGCGCCTTGGCGCCCGCTCGCGCCTTGCGTCTTCTTGCGGAAGTGTTCGGGCCATTTGCCGACCCCTGCGTGAGCTTCCTCAAAACGGCATAGGGGCTGGTGCACCAAGGAGATCTGGGATGCGTCGAGAGGACATTGGACTATGACCCGGGACGAGCTAGTGGACCTGCTGCCTCAGCGTCGCGAGAAAACCCTCCGAGACCTGAGGACGCTCTTCGAGCGGCTGCGCGCCCCCAACATCCTCGCCGTCCCGTCGCCACGCGTCGTGGAGTCCACGGAGGGCCGGGCCTTCGACGTCGTGCTATTCGGGCTCACGCCCGCGGCGGCGGCAGTCATCTTTCCCGCCCGGGCCCTCCGGCTCGCCCATCTGCCATTTCGCGTTGGACGCCTCCCGGTCGCTGGGGAAGCCCAGCCTGTCGAAGTCAACGACCTCCAGCTCTCGGATACCAAGCCGTTCAACGTTTCGCGAGACCATTTCACCATCGAGCGCGTGCCCGATCATCACGTCGCCTCCGTGCCACTTGCTGTCGGAGAGAACGAGGTCGTGGCCGGCAGCCCGAGGTCGCCCTTCCGATTTCGCGTGGTCGTGGCGCTCCGGCAGCCGAACTCCTGTCCCGATCAAGAGCTCCATTCGGCTTACCGTGACTGAGCTGGACACGCGAACCCGTGATCGTCAAACATGACTACGCCTGCGCCCACGGGAAGCCATCGCGGGACGCGAGGGACACGATAGTGATCGAGGAGCAGCCTAACGAGTCAGGTGGAGAAGCGGTTAGAAGGGTGCCGCCACCCTCACCGTCGCGCTACGAGACATCCACGCCGGGATCGCGGAGGGGCACAACATGGGATAGACTCGGCCACGACAAGCACGTACGCGGTCCATTCGCCAGGAGAAGGCATGATCAGCGCGATCAAGGTGATCGGCGGCACTGCCCATCCGGAGCTGGCGCGGGACATCTGCGAGCACCTCGGCACCGATCTGTGCCGCTCGACGGTCGTGCGATTTTCCAACGAGAACCTACTGGTCCAGATCGAGGAGAACGTCCGCGAGGCAGACGTCTTCATCATCCAGCCCTCCTGCCCACCGGTCTCGGACGGCATCATCGAGCTGCTCATGACGATCGACGCCCTCAAGCATGCGTCGGCGGGTCGGATCACCGCAGTCCTTCCATACTTCCCCTACGTGCGCTCCGACAAGAAGGATCGGCCCCGCGTCTCGATCACCGCGCGCCTCATGGCGGACCTGCTGGCCACGGCCGGCGCGAATCGGGTCCTCACCATGAACCTGCACTCGCCGCAGGTGCAGGGCTTCTTCCGCGTCCCGGCAGACCAGCTCCAGGCCGCGCCGATTCTGTGCGACTACCTGCGCCAAAGCCGCGATCTCTCGAACTACGTGCTGGTGGCCGGCGACGTGGGCGAATCGAAGGAAGTGGGTCTGTACGCGAACCGCCTGGACCTTCCGATCGCAATCGTGGACAAACGGCGCTACCGGGACGATGAGGACGCGCGGGCCATCAATCTGATCGGTGACGTCGAGGGTAAGGTTGCCCTCATCATCGACGACGAAGTGGCCAGCGGTGGCACCCTCATGGAGGCGGCGCGCTTCGTGCTCGAGCGGGGAGCCGTCGCGGTCGAAGCTTGTGCCGTCCACGCCGTACTGTCAGGGAGGGCCATCGAGCGCATCGAGGCCTCGCCGCTACGCCAGCTTGTGCTGACCGACACGCTCCCGCTCCCGGCGCGGAAGCGGATCGACAAGATCCGTATTCAACCGGTGGGGCGCCTCTTCGCGGACGCCATCAAGGCCATCCACGATGGCTCGAGCGTCTCACAGCTGTTCCGGTAGGCCGGTCACAGCTTCGCATCCTCCACGACTCGCCGGCACACCTCACACCAGGGCAAGGCTCTCCCGCGACGGGGAGGCCTAACCGAGGCCGGCGATCGGGCTCAGCGACCGAGCACCCTGCGCGCCTTGTTTGCGTTGCCTCCCACTGTCAGGACGACCATGGCGGAGCCACGGCCCGCCGTGGTGGCGTAGATCGATCGGACGTTGATCCGTTCCTTAGCCAGCCGGGCCGTGAGTTGACACCGGCCTCAGCGAGCGTGCGGGCCAGTGCGGCGAGCGTGCCGGGGCGTGACACGAGGCTGAGCGCGAGCTGGGTCGTCTTGGGCATCGCATCCTCCCTGTGAGCTGGTGACTACCACAGTCCTATCCCGAGGCGGCGTCATTGCTGCGAGGCATCCTAGCAGCACGATGAGTCCTACGCACGCAACCACCGCGCGGCGCCCACGTCGAGTAGGCCGGGCGGGCCAAGTCCCTTGACAAGCGGAGCCCCACCGAGTAGCTTCCCGGCACCAAGCCTCGGCGACTTCCGAATTCCCCCTGGAGGGAGACACGATGGGTGCACGGCGCGGTGCCTCCGCATGGATCGGTATCCTGGTTGTCGCTCTGGTGGTCGGGCTCGGCGGGCCGGCCCCGGCAGCCGACCTGAAGCTCGGCTCCACGCTCTCGCTGACCGGCGGCACCGACGACTACGGCAAGGGCGCCCTCATGGGGCTCACCCTCGCGGTCGAGGAGTACAACGCCAAGGGCGGGTACAAGGGGCAGAAGGTGGAGCTCGTAGTCTACGACGACGAGACCAAGCCCGCCAAGGGCGTGGAGAACGTCACCCGGCTGATCACCCGCGACCGGGTCTTCGGCATCGTGGGCCCGGTCAACTCCGGGGTGGCGCTCGCCATCATCGACATCGCCCAGAAGATGGAGATGCCGCTGATGGACACCATCGCCACCGCCGAGCCGATCATCGAGCGGTACGCGAAGGCGCCCAAGAACTACATCTACCGCGTCTCGCTGAACGACGGCATCCAGACGTCCTTCATGATCGACTACATCCAGAAGAAGAAGTTCCAGCGGGTCGGGCTCATGCACGACTCCACCGGCTGGGGCCAGAGTGGCCGTGACACCGCGGCGCGCCTCCTCAAGGAGGCCAACATCCCGGTCGCGGCGGGTCCCGAGGTGTTCGACCAGAACGACACCGACATGACCCCGCAGCTGACCAAGATGAAGGACGCCAAGACCGACTTCATCATCTCCTACTCCCTTGCGCCCGCGGGCGTGCAGATCGCCAAGAGCATGCAGAAGATCGGGCTCAAGGTGCCGTGGACGTCCACCTGGGCCCTCATCGCCCCGAACTTCCTCAAGCTGGGCGGCAAGGACCTCATCGAAGGCGTGATGGCGGTGACCTCGTACACCCCCGATCACAGCGACAACGCCAAGGCGCTGCACGGCAAGGTGGAGCAGCGCTTCAAGGACCAGGGCGGCGACTTCCACCCGGTGGCCACCGCCCAGACGTATGACGGCGCCCGCCTCCTCCTCCGTGCGCTCGACCGGGTGGGGCCGGACCCGAAGAAGATCCGGGACGCCGTCGAGGAGATCAGCGACTTCACCGAAGCGGCGACCAAGATGAAGCCGCGACCGTACGCCAAGGACAACCACGAGGCCCTCGGGCGCGACAGCGGCTTCCTGGCGGTCTGGCGGAACGGCAAGCTAATCCGCGCCGACTAGCCGCGCGAGAGGCGACGGGCGAGGCGATCCGGCGCGCTCCATGGACGCTTTTCTCGTCAAGACCTGGCAGGCGCTGATCAGCGGCCTGGGCATCGGCAGCATCTACGCGCTGATCGCCCAGGGCTACTACGTCACCTTCATCACCACCGGCGCGCTGAACTTCGGCCAGGGCGAGTTCCTCATGATGGGGGCGCTCTTCGGCCTCACCTGCTACGTCACGCTCGGGCTGCCCTACGCGCTGGCGGTAGCGGGCGCGGTCATCCTGGTGGGGCTCATGGGGGTCGGCCTCGAGCGCGTGGCCATCCGCCCGGTGCTCCGCCACGCGCTCTCGCTCTCCTGGGTCCTGAGCACGGTGGCGATCAGCATCATGCTCAAGAACGCGGCGGTGAACATCTGGGGGCCCGAGCAGATCAAGTTCCCGTCGCCTTTCGGCGACACCGTGCTCCGCTTCGGCCCGGCCGGCATTTTCCCCCAGGAGCTCTTCATCATCGTGGCCGCGATCGGCACCGTCCTGCTCGTGCAGGTGTTCCTCAAGCGCGCGCTGCTCGGCAAGGCGCTCATGGCGGTGGCCCACAACCGCAACGCGGCGGCGGTGATGGGGATCAACGTCCAGCGCATGGTGGTGCTCGCCTTCGTGATCTCCTCGGCGCTCGCCGGGCTCGGCGGCATCTTGATTGCCCCGGTCACCTTCGCGTGGGCCTACATGGGCACCGTGCCCGGAATCAAGGCGTTCGCGGCGGCGATCTTCGGCGGCCTGGAGAACCCGGTCGGCATCCTGGTCGGCGGGCTCGTCATCGGCCTGCTCGAGCAGTTCTTCGGGATCATCAACTCGAACCTGAAGGAAGGCATCACGTTCCTCGTGATCCTGCTCATCCTCGCGGTGCGGCCGACCGGCCTCATGGGCAAGAAAGACATCGAGAAGGTCTAGCGTGCGACTGCCGCTCCTCGCCCACACCGGCCCGCGACAGTGGCTGGCCTTCTCCGTCGTGATCGTGGCGGTGGTGGCCCTTCCGCTCGTCCTCGACGACCCGTTCTTCATCCTGGTGCTGCAGTCGCTCGCCTACCTCTTCATCGTCACCCTCGGGCTCGACATCCTCGTCGGCTGGACGGGCCAGATCTCTCTCGGCCACGCCGGGCTCTACGCGGTGGGGGCCTATACCACCGCGCTCCTCACCACCCGGCTCGGCTGGTCGTTCTGGATCACCGCGCCGCTCGGCGTGGGCCTCGCCGGGCTCTGCGGGGCCCTCCTTGCTCTGCCGGCCCTCCGGGCCAAGGGCCCGTATCTCGCCATGGTGACGGTGGCGTTCGGGTTCATGGCGGAGGTGACCGCCAACCGCTGGAGCCTGACCGGGGGCCCGATGGGGATCATGGCCATTCCGGGCCCGCGACTGCCGGGCGGCGCCGAGATGAGCCCGACCCAGTACTTCTGGCTCATCGCGCTCGTCGCGGTCGGCTGCCAGCTCATCGCCAACAACCTGCTGACCTCGCGCGTGGGCCGCACCCTGCTCGCCCTGCGCGGCAGCGAGATCGCGGCGGAGACGGTCGGCGTCAACGTCTACCAATGGAAGGTCCTCGCCTTCGTGGTCAGCTCGGCCTACGCGGGCCTCGGCGGCGTGTTCTTCGCCCACCAGAACGGCTTCATCAACAGCGACACCTTCGTCTTCTCGCTGTCGGTCTCGCTGCTCACCTCGGTGCTCATGGGCGGCAGCGGGACCCTCTACGGACCGCTCGTCGGGAGCGTGATCCTCAATCTCATCCCGACCATCTTCGCCCGGCTGCACGAGTACCACCTCTACATCTACGGCGGGATCATCCTGACCACGATCGTGTTCCTCCCCGATGGGATCGTCGGGAGCCTGCTCAAGTCGCGCGTCGTTCGCCGGTTCCGGCGCGCGCCCGCCTCGATCGAGCCGGACCGCGGGGCGCAGGACTTCGCCCATGCCGCCGAGGGCGAGCACCCGGTCATCGCGGTCCGCGACCTTGCCAAGCGCTTCGGGGGGATCCGCGCGCTCTCCGGGATCACGCTCGAGGTGCGGCCGCGGGTCGTACACGGGCTCATCGGCCCCAATGGGTCCGGCAAGAGCACCTTCGTCAACGTGCTCACCGGGCTCTACCAGCCCTCCGCGGGCGTGGTCGAGCTGCGGGGGATGCCGGTGAAGGGGCTCAAGCCCCATCGGATGGCCGCGCTCGGGGTCACCCGGACGTTCCAGTCCATCCGGCTCTTCGGGGACCTCTCCGTGCTGGACAACGTGATGGTGGGCTTCCACCTCCACCTGCGCTCGGGCCTCGCCGCCCACCTCCTCCGCACCGGCGGCGCGGTGGACGAGGAGGCGGTCTACCGTCGCCGCGCCATCGCGCTGCTGGAGTTCGTCGGCATCGCCGACCGGGCCCACGAGACCGCCCAGAACCTCTCCTACGGCCAGCAGCGCCTGCTCGAGATCGCGCGGGCCCTCGCGGTGCGCCCCGCGCTTCTCCTGCTGGACGAGCCGGCGGCCGGCGTGAACCCCACCGAGCTCCAGCACCTGTCGAAGATCATCAGGGACATCCGCGGCGCCGGGGTGACGCTGGTGGTGATCGAGCACCACATGGAGCTGATCATGGGGATCTCGGACGTCGTCACCGTGCTCGACTTCGGCGAGAAGATCGCCGAGGGGACGACGGGCGAGATCCAGCGGGATCCGAAGGTGATCGAGGCGTACCTGGGCTCACCGCTCGAGGCCGGCCATGCTTAGCGTCCGGGGCCTCCGCGTCGAGTACGGTCACGTCCAGGCCCTGCGCGGGGTCGACCTCGAGGCGCGCGAGGGCGAGATCACCGCCATCATCGGCTCGAACGGGGCCGGCAAGACCTCGACCCTCATGGCGATCTCGGGCCTCGCCCCCATGACCGGCGGCGAGATCCTCTTCCAGGGCCGGTCCATCGCCCGCGCGCCTGCCCATACCATCACCGCGCTCGGCATCAGCCAGATCCTGGAGGGGCGCCAGCTCTTCGCGGATCAGACCGTCGAGGACAACCTCCTGCTCGGCGCCTACTCGCGCCCGCGCGGGGCGCGCCATCGTACCGCGGAGCTCATGGAGCGCGAGATGCGTCGCTTTCCCATCTTGCGCGAGCGCCGCGCGCAGCTGGCCGGCACCCTGTCCGGGGGCGAGCAGCAGATGCTCGCGATCGCGCGCGGCCTGATGTCGGAGCCGACGCTGCTCCTCATGGACGAGCCCTCCATGGGGCTGGCCCCGCTCATGGTGCGGCAGATCGCCCGAACCATCCAGACCCTCAAGGACGCGGGCGCGACCATCGTGCTCGTCGAGCAGATGGCCTCGGTCGCGCTGCAGCTCGCCGATCGCGCCTACGTCCTGGAGAACGGCCGTGTCACGCTGGCCGGCACTGGACGAGAGCTCGCCGACAATCCCGACGTGAAGCGAGCGTACCTGGGGGCCTGACCCTATGCCTTTGAGACGTGGTGCGCGTAACGAAAGATGCGCGGGTCGACCTGCCGCTCGGCACTGTGGTCAATGGAGAGGCAGCGCTGCCCTCAGACGAGAAGACGTCTCCGTCACCTTCTTGCTGGTGAAGCCGCCGCCGGTGCCGAGCTCCGAGATCGCTCTTCTGAAGTAGTGATCCTGTCCACCCGGCAAGCTCCAGCGTGGGATGAAGAACGATGGTGCCGGGGCCGGCCGTCGTGTCTGCGCGGTTGTCCCGAGAGGGGGGCGACCCTAACCCAAGGAAACGTCGGCCGCTCCGTATTTACACGGTAGTTCCTTCCAGCTTCGAGAGAGTCTCGCGCGAGGGTCGCGTAGTAACCTCCACTGGCATCGCACCTTTGCGCCACATGGCTCCGCCTGGCACGCGCAATGCGGCTCACTAGAAGAGTTCGAGCACGTTCGTGAGAGGTGTGGGTTATGGCCGTAGCCTTGGAGCCTCGCGAGACCAAGTCTCCCGGCTGCTTAAACCCGATGGTACCCGCCGGGGTGACCAAAGAAGAGGGGCAACCCAGCCAACATCTTGACTGCCCTGACTCCGGCCACCATCTCAAGGAAGCTCAGGGGCCCCCTTGGGCCCCGTCGGGATGGGCATGGTAGGTTGACGGCCCAGCGAACTCAGGGAATCGGGCCCGCCTAGTCACTCGTCATCCGATCTCTCCCCGCTGGATGCGGCGGCGCAGCGTCTCGTTTAGCCCTTGTCAAGCACGATATCCCACATCACGATGAGCGACTCAGCCTCAACATCCGACGTCGGCGGAAGCACCTTCGCGATCAGGCTATCCTTGTTCGCCCGGATGTTCTGTAGCAGCAGATCGTTGTCATTCAACGGCTCTCCGGGGAAATACATCTGCGTGATCACGCGGTTGATCTTCCCGGTCACGTCGAAGTGGAGATGAGGCGGCCGCATCCAGTTGGCAGTAGCCGGATACGCCCCTGGCTTGATCGTCTTGAAGCGATAACGGCCTTCGGCATCGGTGTCCTGAACGGCGAAGCCCTCAAAGTTGGGATCGAGGGGCGCCGGGTTCGTGTCACTCGGGTGGGTGTAGCGCCCATGGGAATTGGCCTGCCACAGCTCGACCCTCGCGCCATTGACTGGCTGCCCGTGAACGTCCACAACTCGGCCCATCGCATAGATGACCTGGCCGGTGGCGCGGCCTGGTTTGCCAGGTCGCGCAGTCAGATCGGCGGTCTTCTCCACCGAGCGGAGGACGGGATAAAACGGCCCGAGAATTTCGCCTGGAGTCCGTTTCAACGCCTGCGCGAACACCGAACTGACCGCCCCGGACACCGCGAAGCCGCCGGCGGCGATCGCCATCCCCAAAACGTGCCGTCGTGAAATTCCTTGATGACCATTCATGTAGTGCCCTCCTGAACTGGCTTCTCGGACGGATACACGATCAGCTCTCTCGGGGGGCGAGCGACGCGGTCCGCTGCAGCCCAAGATTCGACGCCCACGACGCCACCTGGTCATCGCGAGGCTACCCAATCGGAAGGGGACTCGACCGCACCATGCAGCATCTTGCGTAGAAGATCACTCGGGCATGGGGATCCTGCCCACAACCTCGACGCCCGGCTCCTTGCCAAGCTTAGGTCGGATCACCACAGTCTCAGCCTGGCCCGGCATGATACCGACCAGTGCTTGAACCGTTAGCGCGTGAGTCACCACCACGAGCGTGCCCGGTCCGCGCCAGTTGGCCAACATCTGCCTCAACGCGGCGAGCCGCTCCGGGCTCTTGTCGGATGCCGCCACGGCCCATGTGCCGTCGACTGGACCCAGCACCATCAGCCGTGCCGTCTCCAGGCACCGGCACCAGGGCGAGGAGAGGATCTTCTCTGCGCGTACACCGTGCTGGCGGAAGGCCTCGCCGAGCGCTCTGGCTTGCGCCCGTCCTCCCTCATCCAGATTTCGCTGGGTCGCGCAGTCGTCGATCTTGAAACCGGGCGGATCCCCGTAGCCGGGCGGCGCGTTGCCATGGCGGATCAGCGCGACGTGGCCGCCATTGACGAGTGCGGCCCACGCTTCCTGGGAATCGGCCGCGGCCGCTGCGGGCGAGACGATCAGCCAAATGCAAAGAGCGACGAGCACGAGCCGCTTCACATGCGCCGTGCCCCCTAGACCGCTCATGTGCTTAAAGATTTCAGGCGCTAGGCTCCGGGTGCCTCGGGGGCTGTGCTGTCAGAGGGAGCGAAGTCGGCACGCTCTCGCAGCGCGTTGTTGAGCGGGAACCCACTCAAGATCGTAGCGAGCTGGTCAACGTCCCTGACGGGACCATGTTCGGCGCGAAACCTGATGATCGCGGCCGCTTCCGCCAGGCCGAGGCCCGGCAGCTCGAGCAACTCCTGCTCGTTGGCTAGGTTGACTCTCACTTTGATCGCCATAACCCTCTCCCGCGTTAGCAATTGTCACAGCAGTCCTCGTGCCGAGGCAAACCGTGGCCTCCGATGGATCGAAGTCTCGCCAATCGAGACTAGCGGCCCGGCCCGGTATACGTAAGGGGCTTCTTACTCGCCTGGTCGACCTCCTCGGGGGTCATGAGGACGATGGTCTTGCAATGAGCCCCGCCTGAGGCACTGACCGCCAGCGAGATGGCCGAGGCGCTGGCGTGATCCGGAACATCGGCGATGACAAAGGCATCGGCGTCGCCGAAAGCGAAGTAGAAGGACTCGATCTTGCCGCCGACACTCTTGGCCGCCTGCTCGGCCGCGGCCCGCCGCTTGCCGCCGCCACCCTCGAGAAGGCCTTTGGCACCCTGCGCGGTGTAGGAGACTTGGAAGAGATACTTGCCCATGGCCGCCTCCATGACGTCGGGACGGTTGAGGAAGGG
>WNFC01010492.1_pt1 | contig 10282 bp, 9 predicted proteins | sample 5400541 | NCBI WGS metagenome assembly WNFC01 (sample SAMN13153342, study PRJNA577476) | soil metagenome | isolation source: 120 cm saprolite under Douglas fir tree site 2 hole 2 replicate 1 | place: USA:California | collected 2015-04-18 | reverse complement strand
TGGATCGTCATGCCCTGGCAGTTGCGCAATCCCGTCGCGACGATCTTCATGTTCTTGCCGTCCGGATCGAACGACAGCACGTCGGCGCGCAGCTCTTCCGTGTCCCACGCGGCCCCGAGCGGCTTCAGCTTCACCCACGCCGCCAAGCCATCGACGTTGCGCGGCTCCGGATGCACCGTCCAGTGCGGCTCGGGGAACATGTCCTGCGCGACGTTCGACCCGGAGCCGACGGACAGGTAGAGCCGCTTGCGATCCGGCGAGAAGGCGAGGTCGCGTCCATAGTGGTGCACCGAGGGAATGCCTTCGATGATGCGTTCGGGTTTCCCGCCGGCCTTGAGATCGCCGTTTTTGTACGGGAAGCGGACCACGCCGTCGCTGTTCGCAACGTAGACCCATCGAGGGTTCGGCCCGAGTGGATAGAACGCGATGCCGTACGGCTGCTTGAGGCCGCTCGCGAAGACCTCGTCTTTCTCGGGCTTCGCGCTGCCCGCGGGAACACGCAGCACGCGCACCGAGTTGAACATGCTGTCGGCGACGAACAGGTCGCCGTTCGGCGCGACGCGAATCACGCGCGGCTTGTGCGGATCCGTCGTCACCCGCTCCGCCTTGAAACCGTCCGGCACCCGCGGCTGGGCGCCCGCCGGCACCGGCACGACCTGCGCCGCGCCATAGGTGGGCTTCGAAACGGCCGGCAGATCCTGCGGCCTGAGCAGGCGCCGGACTCCGGGCTTGTCAGCGCGCCAGCTGCCAATGGCCGCGTCGCCTTCCAGCACCTGGCCGAAGGCCGCTTGGCCGGCGAGCAGGCTCAGACAGCCGGCGGTGGCAACGATCTTGAGCGAATCTCTGCTGATTCCATACATGACTGTTCTCCATTCATTGATTGAGGCGTTCCTGTGCTTCAGACGTTGCCAGCCGCGATAGCCGCGAGCTGCTCCACCGGCTGCAGCCTAGCCCGCAATTCGTCCGGCACGCCGTGCCGCGCGCCGATCCAGGCCGGGCTGTTGTAGCCCACCGTCACGCGGCCCTGTGCGTCTTCCCAGATCAGCACCTTCAGCGGCAGGTCGATCCCGGCGGCGGGCGCCGCTGCCAGCAGCGGAGTGCCGGCGCGCGGATTGCCGAACACCAGCATACGCGTCGGGCGAAGGTGCATCCCGACCGCTGCGGCGTCGGCCGCGAAGTCGATTCGGGCAAAGACCGTGAGGCCGCGCTCGGCGACCGCGGCGTCGAGCCGCGTCCACGCGTCGGCGACCGAACCTTGCGCGGGCAGCAGAACCATCCCGGCGGGAACGGCCGAGGTACTCACGCCCCCACCGTCCATGGTCCCGACGAAGAGCGGAATCTGTACGCCGGTAGCGGACCATGCCGGTCGTCCATGGAGAAGCCAAGCACGTTTTTTACCTAGGACTTGTCGAGCGCATAGCGGCACCATGGCGGCGCCCGGTTTCCGGGGTGTGTCTCGGGGGTTGCAGCTGTAATCCTCTTACATCGTTACTTCCCCGCGTCTCCACCGAATTGAGCACGACGAAGGCAACGGGGTCCGTCACCTGCTCCCCAACGGAGAGCTTCCGAAACGCCGCGATCACGGCGGCTGAGACTTCGTCGAGCGTAGGCTTCGCCGGAATTTCTATCGTTCATAGCATGTAGCCGATATCGGAGGCGCCGCTCGGATAGGCAAAGATCACGTCGTGCAGATCGGCGGTGCTCATGCCGTTGCGGATTGCAAGCGCGAAGACGTTGATGACCTCGTCCGCATGCGGGCCGACCAGGTGCGCGCCGAGGATGCGCTCTGTGCCATCCTCGATGAGTACCTTGAAGCCGTAGGTCGGCTCAGCGACTCGCCGTGCTGTGTACCAGTCGGAGGCCTTTTGCGTCTGCACCCGAAACTTGAGGCCCTGCCCGCGCGCCTTTTCCTCGGTCAACCCTACGGCTGCGATCGGCGGAACGCTAAAGGCTACGCTGGGCACGCCAAGATAATTTGGTTTTGGGCGATTGCCGTTCAACATATTCTCTGCTGCGATACGACCGTCGTGGCCGGCCACAGGCGTGAGCGGCGGTCCCTTGGACGCCGCATCGCCCGCCGCGTACACGGCGGGATTCGAAACGCTTTGCAGATAATCGTTCAGCCTGAGCCGGCCCTGCTCGGTATCGATTCCCGCCGCGTTCAGTTCGAGCGGCCCGAGCTCGGGAACGCGTCCCGCGGCGTGCACCACCAGGTCCGCGTCGAAGGACTCGATCTTCCCCTCCACCGAAGCGTAGACCACAAAGCCTGCCGGGCGTCTCTCGATTCGGTCGACGCGCGTCCTGAGGCTCACGTCGATCCCAATCTCACGCGATTTCTCCATCAACCAGCGGACGACATCCGGGTCAAAGGCCCTCAGCATGCGTTCGGCGCGCTGAAGCACCGTTACCTTGGATCCGGCGCGCGTCGCGATGTGTGAGAACTCGGCTGCGATATAGCCGCCGACGACGACCACGATGCGCTCTGGAAGCGCGTCGAGCTCGAGGAATTCGGTGCTCGTAACGAGGTGCTCTTCGCCCGGGATGCCGAGCTTCACAGGGACTGCACCGGCGGCGATGAGAATGAAGCGAGCCTCGAGCACTTCGCTCCCGACTTCGACCGAGCGCGCACCCCGGAATCGAGCGCGGCCGTGATAGGTGTCGATGCCTTTCTTCGCGAAGCTTTTTTCCATCATCTCAGGCACCGGAGCGGTAAAGCCGTGCTTGAAAGCCATCAACGCGCGCCAGTCGATCGAAGGCTCGGCGCCCGCGACGCCCTTGCCGCGCATGCGCCTCGCGTGATCGATCACTTCGGCTGCGCCGACCAGCACCTTCTTGGGGTCGCAGCCGCGCAATGCGCACGTGCCGCCGAAGGGCAGATGGTCGATTACTGCCACGCGCCACCCGGCGCTGCGGCACCGATTGGCGGCGACCGAGGCCGCCGTTCCGCTGCCGATGACAGCAAGGTCATAACTCTTCGCCATTGCTACTCCTGAACTCGCAACAGACCGCTAGAGCTTTGCTCGACGCAGCCGCAGCGCATTCATGACCACTGAGAACGAGCTCAGCGCCATCGCCCCGCCGGCGAAGATCGGCGAGAGCAGCATCCCAAACGCGGGGTACAACACCCCGGCGGCGACCGGAATGCCGAGCGCGTTGTAACCCAAGGCGAAGACCAGGTTCTGCCGGATGTTGCGCATGGTGGCTTGCGAGAGGCGGACCGCGCGTGTGATGCCGCGCAAGTCGCCCTTGACCAACGTGACGCTCGCGCTCTCCATGGCGATGTCGGTTCCGGTGCCCATGGCGATGCCGACGTCCGCCTGCGCAAGCGCGGGCGCGTCGTTGATACCGTCACCGGCCATGGCCACCTTGCGGCCCTGCGCCTGCAGCCGTTTCACGTGCATCGCCTTGTCCTCGGGCAGCACTTCTCCGATTGCCTCGTCGATGCCGAGCTGGCGCGCCACCGCCGCGGCGGTACGCTTGCCGTCGCCGGTAAGCATGACGAGCCGTACGCCATGCTCTTTCAGCTTTGCGATCGCCTCCGGTGTGCTGTCCTTGACGGGGTCCGCCACGGCCGCCATGCCGCGCGCCTCGCCGTCGACCGAGAAGAACACGACCGTCTTCGCTTCGGCCCGCCAGACGTCCGACTGACTTTGCCAGCGGCCGGTATCGATGCCCGTCTGGGCCAGAAACGTAGCGCTGCCGATGAGGACATCGCGTCCGTTGACGCGCGCCCGCACGCCCAGTCCGCTGATCGTGTCGAAATCCTGCGCTGCGCCCGGCGCCACGCCGCGCGCCTTGGCGCCGTCGACGATCGCGCGCGCGATGGGGTGCTCGGAGGGCTGCTCGGCTCCGGCGACGAGCGCCAGCGCTTCGCGTTCCGGCATTCCACCGGCCACGAAATCGGTCAGCATCGGATGGCCGAGCGTGAGCGTTCCGGTCTTGTCGAACACAAGAGTATCGATGTCGCGCATGCGCTCGATCGCTTCAGCGTTGCGGAAAAGAATCCCGGAGCGCGCGCCCTGGCCCATGGCCACTGTCATGGAGATCGGTGTGGCAAGGCCCACCGCGCACGGACAGGCGATGATCAATACCGCGACCGCGTTGACCAGCGCATACGCGAGCGACGGTGCCGGCCCAGCCCACGCCCATGCCAGCGCTGTCAGCAGCGCGATGACGACGACGATCTGGACAAAGTAGGCGGCAATCAGGTCCGCAAGGCGCTGGATCGGCGCGCGGGTGCGCTGCGCCTCACCCACCATATGGACGATGCGCGCAAGCAGCGTGTCGGACCCCACGCGCTCGGCGCGGAACACAAAGGATCCGGAGCCGTTGATCGTGGCACCGGTGATCCGGTCACCCGGGGCCTTCGCGGCCGGGATCGGCTCGCCGCTCACCATGGATTCGTCGACGCGGCTTGCGCCTTCGAGCACCGTGCCGTCGACGGGCACTTTCTCGCCCGGCTTGACGCGCAGCCGGTCGCCGACCTTGACCCCATCGAGCTTCACCTGCTCCTCGGTACCGTCCTCCCGAATACGCCAGGCGAGGTTCGGTGCGAGCTTCAGGAGATCACTTACCGCCTGGCTCGTCTGGCCCATCGCTCGCACCTGGAGGAGGTCGCCGAGGATCACCAAGGTAACGATCACCGCGGCCGCCTCGAAGTACGTGCCTACGGCGCCATGCTGGCGAAATACTTCGGGAAACACGCCCGGCGCAAAGACCGCGACCGCGCTGAAGAGGTAGGCGAGCCCGACTCCCAGGCCGGTCAGCGAATACATGTTCAGCGACCAATTCGCGAGGGAGAGCCAGAATTTCTCGAGAATCGGCCATCCGACCCAGAGCACGACCGGCGTGCCGAGCAGGAACTCGACCCAGCCGCGCGTACGCGCGGCGAGCCCAAAGGGCTCCATGATGCCCACCATCGGTGCCATGGCGAGCAGCACAAGCGGAATGGAAAGCACCGTGCCAACCCAGAAGCGCCGGGTCAGATCCCGCTGCTCTGCGTGGTCAGCCTCCCCGGTTCCCGCGATCGGCACGAGCGCCATGCCGCAAATCGGGCAGTGTCCCGGCGCATCGCGGACGATCTGCGGGTGCATCGGGCAGGTGTACTGCGCGCCGGCTTTGGCCGACGGTGCCGGTGCGGCGTCGTGACGCACACGGTCTTCACCGGCGTGCTGGAGCTGGCGGGAATATTCGTGGCTGTCGTGCACGATGCCTCGATGCACCTGACTATCGTTCGCGTGCCACTTCACCTGACTGCGCGCCGGCTCGTAGGGGAGCGCTGGAAGCTCGATGGGCATGTCAATGCAGCGACTGCAGATAGGCGATGAGCGCCGCGCGTTCCTGCGCGTCGGACATACCGGAGTACGGCATGTGGTTGCCCGGGACCTTCTGCTGCGGATTGGCGATATAGGCGTCCAGGTTCTGCGCGGTCCAGGTCAGATTGGACTTCTTCATCGCGCTGCTGTAGTTGAAGCCGGCTACGGAAGCGGCTTTGCGGCCGACGACGCCGAAGAGGCTCGGGCCGACGCCGTTCGCGCCCTGGGTGGCGGCGTGGCAGGCGGCGCACTCCTGGAACGCCTTCTGGCCCTGGGCCGGATCGCTGGCGGCGAACGCGGCCTGCGCGGCGACGGCGAGCGAGAGGGCAACGATTGATTTCCTCATCGGTCTCATTTCTCGTCTCCTGACGACTGATCGCCGATGGCATGCCGCATGACGGCGATCTCCTGCTGCTGCCAGTCGATGATTTCCTGCGCGACGCGCCTGAGCTCTTCGTTGTGGCCGTAGTGCAGGTACGAGCGCGCCATGTCGATGGCGCTCTGATGATGCGGCACCATCATCACCACGAAATCGCGGTCGATGTCCTCGGTGGGCTCCACCATCATGTCGTTCATCATCCGGTCGATCGCGGCAAGATACGCCGCTTCGGCAACGGGCTCCTGGGCCCAGGCGAGCGGCGCCAGGCCGCACGCCAGCGCAAATATCAATTTCTTCATAGCATCCTCGGGTTGGCGATGTAGCGGTTGAGGTCGTCGCCCAGGCGCAGGCTGAGCGCGCCGAGCGGACCGGTGGGGTTGTAGCCGGAGTTCTGCGGATACGCCGAGGCGCCGACCACGAACAGGTTGTGCGCGTCCCAGTGCTGCAGGTGCGGCGACACGACGCTCGTCTTCGGATCGGCGCCCATCGGCGTGCCGCCCGTGATGTGCGTCGTCTGGTACACGCGCACGTCGTAAGGCGCCTTGCGCGGCGCGGCCGGGCCGACGATCGTCGCGCCGGAGGCCTTGGCGAGCTCGACCGCTTTGCCGGTGGTGAATTCCGACATGCGCTGCTCGTTCTCGCGCCAGTCGAAGGTGACGCGCACGAGCGGCCGGCCGTAGACGTCGCGATACGTCGGATCGAGGTCGAGGAAGTTGTCGCGGTGCGCGTAGCAGCTGCCGTTCACGGCGATGACGAAAGCGTGCGCGTACCAGTCGGCGTTCGCCTGTTTCCAGGCGCTGCCCCAGGCCGGCGTGCCCGGAGGCAGGAGCCGGCTGAGGATAGGGCGGCCGTTGGTGAGATTGTTGAAGATGTGTCCGCCGCCGAAGAAGCCGAGCCCTGAGTGATCGAAGTTGTCGTTGTTCCACTCGTCGATCACGGTCTGCGAGGCGCCCGCGGCGAGGAAGGGGTTGATCCACCGGTCCTTGAAGAACACGTTCACCGTGCCCATGGTTTGGTGGCAGAAGTTCCTGCCGACGACGCCGCGGCGGCTGCGCGCGTCGTAGGGGTCGCCGACGTTCGAGAGCAGCAGCAGCCGCGTGTTGCTCATGGTGAAGGCCGCGAGCACCACCACATCGGCCGGCTGCAGGTATTCGACGCCGGTCTGGCGGTCGACGTAGCGCACGCCCGTCGCGCGCTTGGCGCGGTGGTCGTAGTCGATGCCGGTGACGTGCGCGCCGAGCCGGATCTCGAAGTTGGGCTTCGCGAGCAGCATCGGATAGAGCAGCACCTCGGGGCTCGCTTTGGCGTTCGCCTCGCAGATGAAGCGCTCGCAGTGGCCGCAGAACTGGCACTGCGCGAGCTTCATGCCGTCGGGATTGGTGTATGCGTTCGGCGAGTTCGCCGCCGGCAGCGGGAAAGGCTTCCAGCCGAGCTTCTCGGCCGCCGCGGAGAAGATGAGCCCCGCCTCCGTCGCCGGCAGCGGGCCCTGCGGGTATTCGCTCTTCCTCGGCGCCTCGAACGGATTGCCGCCGGGCTGGATCTTTCCGTTCAGGTTGCCCGCCTTGCCGGCGATGCCGAAGAGCTTCTCGAACTGCTCGTGATAGGGCTCGAGCTCGGCATAGGCGACGCCCCAGTCCTGCACCTGCATCTCGGCGGGAATCGCCTTCTTGCCGTAGTGCGTCTCGAGCCGCGTGCGCAGCGTGGGATCGTATTCCGACCAGCGCCAGGTCTGGCCGTTCCAGTGGTTGCCGGCCCCGCCCATGCCCTCGCCGGGGAAGAACGCGGTGAGCGTGCGCGCCGGCAGCGCCGTCTCGCTTGCGGCATGCCGGAAGGTATAGGTCTCGCGCGCCCAGTCCTGGAAGAGACCGCCGCGCACCGCCCAGCGCAGCTCGTCGCGCTGGTTCGGGATCGTCTGCTCGGGCCCGCCGCGGTGATCGAAACCACGCTCGAGCACGAGCACGTCGTGGCCCTGCGCCACGAGCTGACGCGAGACGAAGCCCGCGGTGAGCCCCCCGCCGATGATGACGACGGTGCGCCTCTTGAGGGTGGTGGCCATCAGCTGAAGTCCTGGATCGATTGCGGGTTCTGCGCCGCCGGGAAAGGCTTGCCGCGCGACGCGGTCATGTCCTGCGTGTGGAACGCGGGCAGGCCAGGATAGCCGACCATCTTCCAGAACACCTTGCCGCGATTGCCGCCATAGATCGGATCGGCGAAGCAGGCCTGCTGGAAGAGCGGATACACCAGGTCGTTGAACCACTGGGCGAGCGGGCCGCTCGACAGGCTCTGCAGAAAGGCGTTCGCGTCCGCCGCGGCGAGCTGGTCGAAGGTCTTGCCGTGCTGCTTCGCGCAGGCGTCGTTCGCCTGGCGCAGTCCGGCCTTGAAGAACTGCTCGGGCGTGAGCGGCACCTGGATGCCGAGCTGCGGCTTGCCGGCGCTCCACGGGCCTTGCATGTAGTAGCGCTCGCCCTTGCCGAAGCCGCCCGCGAGCTGGCGGTCGATGAAGGTCGCGAGCCCGCAGTCGACGCCGTTCGGCGTGAGCGCATCCGCCGGGCACATCACGTTCACCATCGCTTCGAGGAACGCGGCTTCGGCGGGGCCCAGGCTTTCGTAGCCTGCGGGCGGCGCTGCGGGCTGCGCCGCGGGCGCCGCGGCGTGCGACAGGATCGGAATCGCTGCGGCCGCGCCGGCGGCGCCGATCAGGAATTGCCGGCGCGAGGACGGCTGGTCGGACATGGAAATGCTCCTTGGATTTTTTTCAGCGCCGGCGTCGTGATCGCCACCAGCGCGACGGCGAGCGCGCTGCGGCCGGGCGCTCCGTGGCTGGCCGGCCAGAGGATCAGTGTTTTCATGGTGCGTCCTTTCGTCAATGTGTATGACGGCATGCTTCGATGAGCCGGTTACAGAGGGATTACCCGCGGCGTTGCAGCTGTAACTGCCGCTTTCACGCCACCGTCCATGCTTCCGATGACGACCGGAGCCTGTAGCTCGCGATGCCGTTCAACACGAGCAACGCCAACGCGAGCGCGAGGACGGCGCTCACACCGGCATGCAAAACGAGAAGGGCGCCGACGGCGGCGCCCAGGAACATGACGGCTGTCGCCTGCAAGCGGCGGCCGGGGTGGGGATTTTTCCCGCCGGCCAGCGTCGAGTCGGCAGCGAGCCCCGTCAGCGTCAAGGTCAACACCGTCGTGGTCAGATCGGGCACGGCGAGCCGGCGCGCGGTGGCGTTCTGCACGCCCATCGCAGCCGCGAGCAGCACGATGAGCGAGTACTGCGCGAGCGCAGCCTCGGGATCGAGGCCGGCCATCGATACGGCCAGCGCAGCGCCCACCAGCGCAATCTGCAGGCAAGTTGCAATCGCCAGAAGGCGGGCGCGATGCCGTCCCGCGCTCGAGCCGATCCGGCCGCCCACGAGCGCGCCCGCCATGAACGCGGCGATCGCCACCAGCGATGCGGGAATCGAAAAGTCTTCCGCGTCGGCAACGGCAAATCCCAGGAACACGACGTTCCCTGTCATGTTGGCGACGAAAACGTGCCCCAGCTTGAGATAGCTGACCGCGTCGACCAGTCCGGTGACCGCGGTCAGGACAAGCAGGAGCGCCGGCAGCGGACCATCAGGACTTGTCGAGCGCATGGTGGCCGCAATGTGGCCGGCCCGCATGTCGCGTCGATTTCAGGACTGTTAAGGGTGAAACGCAGCCCGAAATCCGCGCGTAGTCTCGCGCTTCCAAGCTTGACCCATGAAAGTCGGAATCGTTGGCGCCGGCAGGGTCGGCGCGGCCTGCGCGTTGTCGCTCGTCGCGCGCGGCTCGGCGCGCGAAATCTTGATCGTCGACCGGACCCGTGCCCGGGCCAAAGCGGTCGTCGCCGATCTGCGCTACGGCGCGCCGCTCTGTCCCCCGGTCGCGCTGCGCGACGGCGACACCCCGGAGCTCGCCGGCGCCGATCTCGTGATGGTCACCTCCGGCCTCAACGAGAAGGGCGGCGGCGCCACCGACCGCGGCGACCCCAAAGGGCGCCTCAAGCTTCTCGAGACGAATGCCGGCATCTACCGCGACGTGGTCCCCAAGATCGTGGCGGCGGCGCCCGGCGCGGTGCTTCTCGTCGTCACCGATCCGCCCGATCCGCTCGCCGACCTGGCGCGCCGGCTCGCCGGACACGACCGTGTGCTCAGCACCGGCACGCTGCTCGACAGTCTGCGCTTCCGCGTGCATCTCGCGGCGCGGCTCGGGGTCGATCCCGATTCGGTCGAAGCCCAGGTCGTCGGCGAGCACGGCACTTCGGAGGTGCTTCTCTGGTCGTCGGCGCGGGTGGGCGGCGCGCGGCTCGCCGCGGCCTTGCCGGCAGGAACCTCGATGGACGAGTTGCGCGGCGCCGTCGAGCGCGACGTGCGCTACGCCAACATCGCGATCATCGAAGGCAACGAGGCGAGCCAGTTCGGCATCGGCATCGTGTCCGCCCGCATCGCGGAAGCGGTGCTGCGCGATGAGCGCACGGTGCTGCCGGTCGGCGCGTACAACGCCGCCTACGGCATCACCCTGTCGTTGCCGAGCGTCGTCGGCCGCGAAGGCGTCAGCCGCGTCCTCGA
>WNFC01010491.1_pt1 | contig 10282 bp, 8 predicted proteins | sample 5400541 | NCBI WGS metagenome assembly WNFC01 (sample SAMN13153342, study PRJNA577476) | soil metagenome | isolation source: 120 cm saprolite under Douglas fir tree site 2 hole 2 replicate 1 | place: USA:California | collected 2015-04-18 | reverse complement strand
GAAAGAGGTGGTGGCGAAGCTCGATCAGTGGGCCGCGTCCGGCGTCGATGAGCCTCTGCTTGCCATGCCCGCCGGGTCGGTTGATGAAGCCGCCACGGAACTTGGCGCACTCAAGGATGCCCTGGACTCGGAGCCTTGAACCGGCAGTTCATGGCGTGCTGCGAACTCGTCCGCGTGCTTCAGCCGCTTGCCGATTGACGGGTGATCGTGAAGCAGGAACTCAATTACAGGCGATGGCTCGACATCGGCGAGATTCTGGTTCGCCAGCCGGGTCATCGCGCTTTTGAACGGCTCGATCTTCTGGGTCGCCTGCAGGGCATACTCGTCTGCCTGGTACTCTATGGCCCGGCTATAGCCGTTGCTCAGGGGCATGACGATTAAACCAAACGCGGCAAGCAGCAGCAGCACGAGCGGCATGGTGGCAGCGTCAGCCAGTCCTTGATAGTAATGCTGCGTCTCGACCGCCCAGTGCAGCACCAGGTTCACCACGTAGAGTCCTCCCAGCATCAACACAGACTGGCTGATAATCAACTTCCAGATGTCACGATGGACATGGTGTCCCAGTTCGTGCGCCAGCACAACCTCGATCTCATCCGGCGTGTAGCGGTCCAGCATGGTATCGCCTACGACAATCCGCCGCGTATTTCCCAACCCCATCAAAGCGGCGTTAGCAGCCGTCGTCTTGTTGCTCATCTGCATGGTGAAAACGCCGCGCACACGCGTATGAGCGCGTTCGGCCAGTGCCAGTAATCTTTGCGTCAGCTCGCCCTCGGGCAGCGGGCTGAATTTGTAGAAGAGCGGCAGGATCAGCACAGGCGCGAGGTTTGCCATCACCACCGAGAAGAAAAGTAAGGCAGCCGCGACCCACAGCCACCAGGTTTGCGGCTGCGTTGCCAGCAGCAGGTAAACCAGTTCAACGACAAAGGCTTCAAAAACGAGGCCGAGCGCCAGCCCTTTGAAAAGGTCCAGCAGCCAGTTCTTCAGAGACATTGTAGAAAGTCCGTAGCGATGAGTGAGTACAAAACCACTATAGTAGCTCAGCGGTGCGCTGATGACCTGGTAGCTCAACATCAAGGCCAGGAAGTAGAGCAGTACCTGCCAGGGAAACCAGCCAGCAATGGGCTGCCAGCCCAGTGGGTGCAGTACAGCGCGCAGCCACGTGCCCAGGCCGCTGAAGAGCACGATAAGCACGCCTGCCGTGGCTATCGCCAGGTCAACCAGCAGGAGGCGATGACGTATGCGCGCGTACTCGCGTGCTTTTTGTTGTCGGTCAGCATCAAGCTCTGTATGCTGTTGCTGTCCCTCTAGATGTACATCCATAACTGCTATCCTCTCTAGTAAATATGAAAAAGAGGAGAAGATAGATCGCCCATCTTCTCCTCAAGAATTGTCTTGTTACACCTTCTTAAACGTACACGTCACTTTCCCAAATTGCAGCGTGTCACCATCGTTGACAGGCGTGGGCTTATCAGGCTCCAGGCGCTTGCTGTTGATGCGCGTGGCATTTGTGCTGTTCAGATCCGTCAGCGTATAGGAGCTGCCAACGTGTTCAAAGGCGGCATGAACGCGGGAAACGGTTTCGGCGCCTTGCATAGACGCGAGGTCTACCTCCGGATTGATGCCGCCCAGGTCGTGGTCGTAACGCCCTACCACGTCACGCTCTCCCACGAGCGTGACCTGCTTGCCGTCGCTGAAGGTCAGGGAGCCCCAGGTAGCTTTGGGATCATAAGCCGGTTCAGATGACGGCTTTGCTACAATCGGCCTGGGTGGCATCTGTGGCTTAGGCGCAGGTGGCGGCGCGGCCTGTGTTGACGGGACGTAATAAGGCGTCTCTGGCTGCTTCTGTTGCGCAGGCGGTGCGGCCTGCGTCTCTGGTTGCTTCTGTTGCGCAGGCGGCGCGGCCTGTGTCGACGGGATGTAATACGTCTGTGGAGATGGCTGCTTGGGGGCTGCAGGCGGCTCCTGCCTGGGTGTGCCAGGAATCATAGTGACCTTGGGCTGTGGCGCCACAGGTGGTTCCTGTGGTGTCGGTGGCACGTACGGCTGCGGCGGTGGCGGCGGCGCAGGCTTCGGCGATGGCGTGTACGTTGGAGCGGGTGGTGTATAGATCGGCGCTGGTGGCGGACTCGGCTGCGCGGCAGGAGCGGGCATCGCGGCCTGCGTTGCTGAGAACGTCTGGAAGACGGAGGCGCCGCACTTCGGGCAGAAGGAGGCGTCCGGCTTCAGTTCAGACTTACAATTCGGGCAGAGGGTCTTGAGTGTCTTGCCGCAACCTGTACAAAACGTGTCTCCCTCCTCATAGGGCGTGTTGCAATTTGGACAGCGCAATTTGGCTGGCGCGGGAGCAGGCGCCACAGCAGGCTGGGATATGACCATCTGTGGCTGTGGCTGCGGCTGTGGAGGCGGGATATATTGCACGGGCGGCGTATATACCGGTGGTGGCGGTGAGTATCTCGGCGGCGCCCACTGCTGCTGGAGCTGTGGCATGAGCTGCACCGGAATTGGCCCCCCCTGTATGCCAGGCCGCTGCTGGCGCACCAGGCCATCTACGACATTCAGCACCTGGTTGGCGAGGCTCATCTGCCGTAATGCGCCCACACCTGCCGTCACCGCCAGTGGCAGCAGCACAGGAATCACCAGGCCGACCGCTCCGATTGCGCCTACGGCTGCCTTATCCATCCATTTCTGCTGGCCGATCATCCCCAGCACACCGCCGGCGGTGCGCTGTATAATCACGCTCAGAGCGACGCCCATGCCGATCAAGGTTTCAAAATCGCCACCTTTTTTCAACTGCACCATTATCTGGTCCTTGGTGGTGATCTGCTGCACTTGATAGCCCTGCGCCCGGTAGATGTTCTCTAAATCGTTGGCAAGCTGCTCAATATTTATTTCTTCTGAGTTATAAAATCTGGCGTCCATCCCTCTCTCCTTACGGTCGCGGCCTGCTATGAGACCTGGCACCCGCAAGGGGTGCCACTACATTTCCACCCGTCAAACAAGATTGACAGTCCGCTATGGCCTTGCCGGTGCTGGTCCCGTCTGTACATCGGGCTGCTGCTGGCGTATCAGTCCATCTACTATATTCATCACCTGGCCGGAGATGCCTATCTGTCGCAGCGCTCCAATACCCGCTGTGATCGTTAGCGGCCAGAGCAGGGGGAACGCGAAGCCGACTACACCAACCGCTGCCTTGTCTATCCATTTTTGTTGGCCCACCATCACAAGTATACCACCAGAGGTGCGCTGTATGGTCACCGTCAGCGCTGCTTGCAAACCAACCAGCGCCTCGAGATCGCCACCTTTTTTCAACTGTACCAGTTTCTGCTCATTGCTGCCAAGCTGCTGCACCTGGTAGCCCTGTAGCCGGTAGACATTCTCCAGGTCTTTAGTCAGCCGCTCAACGTCTAATTTTTCCGAGTTATAGAATCTAGCATCCATTTTTCTCTCCTTCAAGGTCATTGCGCTTTTTCATTGTCATATATGTTATAGCATGGGCGTTCCTGGTTCAATATACGGCTCTGTGGCGTTAAGGTTAGACATGTCTATTTGACTGCCACATAAAGTATATCACCTGATTGTTGTGGGTCGGCCATAATTATGATAATGAATGTAACCTCCTGGAGTATCTTCTTAAGAGATAAGTTGAGGAGCCCTATCCCTGCGAGCCCCATGCGAGAGTTTTGTGAAACATTTTGGAGGGGGGGTGAAACAGGAACGTACATAATTAAAACCTCAACTGAATCTTAACCATGTCATAACCGTCTTGCTCTTCCCCAAATTCATCTAATGTTTCACAATTAGTTTGGATAATTTTGTTTGTCAGGTCTTTTTGGAACTTTTGGAAGAGAGATCTCTTGTCCGGCTAAGGTCATACACAGAGCGATCTCCTGCAGCGTGCAGATGTTTTCATGGCAATCAGCATGTTTGAACACATTTTGAAAGGCAGGAACTACATGACACGATCTCGTACTTACCTTTTTATCACGTCTCTTCTATCGGTCAGTATTCTAGCAGTCATCGTGACGTTTATGCCGGGACTGACACAGGCCAAGAGTGGCGGGTTCTACCGGCAGACGAACCTGGTTTCGAATATCCCTGGTATGGCTAAGTTTACCGATCCAAATTTGAAGAACCCCTGGGGTATGTCACATAGTGCCGGCAGCCCCTGGTGGATTTCGGACAATAACGCGGGAGTCGCCACTGTGTATAAGGGTGACGGTACAGCATTCCAGGTAGGTACGCCACCAATGCCACTAGTGGTCAACATCCCGATGCCAGATGGCACACCTGGTGGAGCGCCAACTGGCAATGTCTTCAACGGCACGAATGGCTTTATCGTCTCAGGAAGTGGCGGATCAGGTCCAAGCCGATTCATTTTTGCTACCGAAGACGGCACAATATCCGGTTGGAACCCCACCGCTGACCTGAAGAATGCTATCGTGGCGGTAGATCGCTCGACAAAGACGGACCCGCAGGGGGATGTAGGTGCCGTCTACAAGGGGCTTGCTACTGGCAGTAACGATAAGGGTGACTTTATCTACGCGACCAATTTCCGCTTCGGAACCGTAGAGCAGTTCGATGCGCAATTTAACCTGGTCCGTTCCTTCACGGATTCGGAGCTGTCGACCGATTGTCCTCTCCCAAATTTCCCAAACCAGTGTTTCGCTCCCTTCGGCATCCAGAACATTAACGGCGACCTCTATGTCACGTTTGCACTGCAGAAACCGGACAAGCATGATGACTTGTCCGGTCCAGGCCGTGGTTTTGTTGATGTCTTCGACACCAATGGAAACTTGATCCAGCGCCTTGCGTCAGGTGGTACACTGAACTCTCCCTGGGGCCTGGCTCTTGCCCCTGAGGGTTTTGGCCGGTTCGGCAAGGACGTGCTGGTTGGCAATTTTGGTGATGGTAGCATCAATGCCTTTGAACCTGATACGGGTGCCTTCCGCGGTCAACTCAAAGATCAAAAGGGTAATCCAATTACGATTGACGACCTGTGGGGATTGGGCTTCGGTAATGGTGGCCTGGCGGGTGACACTGACACGCTCTTCTTCACTGCAGGCATCAACGATGAGATGGATGGTCTCTTCGGCTCGATAACCCATGGAGACCATTAAGGCTCTGGTAGGCGTGCAAAGGGCTTTCGAAACCATGGGGGCAATAGTCCCCCACGGTTCGAAAAGCCCCTGGCTATATAAACACCAAAAAAGACCATTCCTCTTGCGCTCACGGCGAAGGCAGGCATCCATCGTTCCAGGCAGTTGAAACCACATCTCAACGTTACTCGTTAGATTTTTGCGCGGCAAGGGACCTGGCGACCGCAAGGGTAGCCACTACGCTCGCCATGCCGAAAACCGACGTCGGAAGAGCGTAGTGGCAGAGCTTGCCTCTGCCAGGCTTCATGCAAAAATCGTACGCACACCCACAGCGAAGGGGAAGAAAAAAGCTCCGGAACACAGGTGTTATAATATCATAAAATACATTCCAATTTATGTCACCGCAGAGAAAGTAGCATATGTCTGAACAGCTTGAAGTTGAATCAATAGAATACGAAAACAACGCTAATGGCAATGGCATCTCCTCGCGCAACACGCTGCGCTACATCATCCTGGGATTGTTGGGAGCGCGGCCAATGAGCGGTTACGATATCAAACAGGCGTTTGACCGCGCCCTTGCTGCCTACTGGAACGCAGGCAACAGCCAGATTTACACGACACTGAAGAGTCTAAACCATGCGCACTGGTCGAAGCAGAAGTGATCGAACAGAAAGGCCGTCCGAGCCGCAAAGTCTATCGCCTCACTGCTACAGGGCAGGCCGAGTTGGATCGCTGGCTGCAGGAGGACGTGCCGGAGCGCTTCACCAAGGATGATTACCTCACCAAGCTCTTCTTCTGCGGCGAGACATCGGATAAAGTAGCGCTCATGCACCTGCTGGACCATCGTGCCAACCTGCTCAAAGAGTTAGAACATTTAGAGTGGGCGCGCCAGCAGTACGCTTCTCGCCCCACGCGCCGCCCCCGTCTCCTCGAATACCAGATGCTTGTACGTGAGTATAAAGAGGCAACCTTGCGCGCCGACCTGGAGGTCACTGAACGCGCTATCGAGCGGCTGAGGTCCAGAGATGGTGTGTAGAGGACTTGATAGCCTCTCCAGAATCGTGACCTACCCTTCGACTTCTAGAGATCGCTTTGCTGTGCTCAAATGTATCAAAATACTGCTGTTTTTCTCATCAGCTCTACCTCTTGTGAGTAGGACAAGAGCATGGTATGATTCGCCAGTAAAAATAGAGGTGGCATCGTGTAGCTGAGTTGCAAAGCAAATCCTATGGATGGGAGAGGTGCTTTCTTGAGTTATCCGACAACCTTTGATGAATTTCTCATTGCCTTCTTTGACTTGTTTTCTCAGAAGACCTTTCGCCGCGCTGATTATTTAACCTATTTGAAGCAGCCGCGCAGTGGTGACGAGGCATCTATAGTAGATACAGCCATAGTAAGTCCACTTTTGGGGCTGCTAGGTTTTGAACCGGCAGAACGAGTCTACAACCATCAGCGCCAGAGCGAGCGACCTGATTTTGCTCCCACAGCTCCAGTATATGGCACGTGCTTCGTGGTTGAGGATAAAAGTACATCGCTAAGCCTGACTTTCGACCTGGCCGATCATGATAGTCATCTTTCACAACTAAAGGGCTATGTACGTTCGGCAGGCCTGCGTTTCGGCTGGCTGACTAATGGCAGGCAGTTTACCGTATGGAACTTTGACAATCCTGATAACCCTACGTGCATTATTGACCTGGATATACCGGCAGCAATCCGTGATTGGCAGAATCATAATCCTCCAACGCTCTCTACGCCTCTCGCAAAGTCATTCCATGACCTGTTCGATCTGTTTCGGAAAGAGTCATTTACTGACCCGCAGCGACTTGAGCAGGAGGTAGGCACGGACTTTGGGGAGTGGTATAAACAAGCGTTACCCCTAGGCACAGGCAGTGGTAATGAGAGCCTATTGGTTGAAGCGTTGCAGTCAGTGGTAATGGATTTGCAGAGAGATGCGCGGCGCACTCTTGATAATCATTCGATGCGCTATGCTGAGTATGCTGATAAGACTAATCGCCTGGCTGATGATGCGCCAGAGCCTGCCGCGCAGCAGCTTAGGGAACTGCGTGAGAAAGTAATATCCATTCTCGTGAGTAGCTGGAGTAGTTACCATAAGATGTGGGGGCTTGAAACCGAGGATATTCGAGCGATCGAAACTATCCTGATCAAGCTCGAGCAAGATGCCAGGGCATTTTTTAGCCAGAAGGAAGTGCTTGCAGCCATATTGGATGTGATTAATGCTGCGCGCCGGCGTAAGTATGCTGCAAGACCAAAGTCTGCACATCCCATGTCAGATTTAAGTGATGAATCTTTGTTGGATAAGGCTCTGCAAACCTATTGCGAGAAAACGTTTGGCTGGCATCAACGACAGGCAACTTTGCGCCAGGATTACCAGGCTGATCGTAGTGTTTATGATGATTACACGATCTGGACCTCGCTTGTGAAAGAAACAATGCTTGGAGGGTTGAACGAGGATCAACAGAGAGATGAATTTGCACTACAAGCTGCTTACGTCGTCTTCATTCGACTTCTGCTGATACGCGTCTGCGAAGATAAGGGTATTTTCCCTCATCGCTTCCTCTCTGATGGAGGGCTGAAGCACTGGCAAGAAGATATTAAAAGATACCTCGTCTTTGCAAACGGGAATCCCTACTCTCCTCTTTTGAGTATGGCCTATGACAATGCGCAGAATATCTATGCGCATTTTTTTACTGGGCGCGAGCTCTTTAACTGGTATCGTTTAGACCGTCAGCGTCTGGTGATGGCGCTCCATCGTCTGAATCGATTCAATTTTACAGGTGTCGACTCCGATATCATCGGAACAGTTTATAATACATATGTGAATCGCAAGGAGAAGCGCGAGAAAGGGCAATACTACACGCCGCCAGCAATCGTCAATTATATCCTGGATACTGTCGGTTATAGCGGCAGGACCATCATTGGCCCCAATAGACGCTTAATCGATCCCGCATGCGGCAGCGGTTCCTTCCTCGTAACAGCAGCTAAACGGCTAGTGGCAGCGTACCAGGGGCAGTTAAATGATCCATCGACAGTCCTGGAACGGGTACAGCAAAACCTGTTCGGCTTTGATCTTAATCCTTTTGCTTGCTACCTTGCTGAAGTAAACCTACTGATTCAGGTGCTGGACCTGGTGAAGCTGGCGCATGATGCAGGCAAGCGCCCAAAGTTACAGCGATTCCATATCTACAACGTAGATGCGCTCGCTCGCGCGACCGGCATGTACTACTACATGAATTTCAACACACTTCTGGCAGAAGAGAGCGACCAGGTCGAACAGATCAAAAGTCGAGCACCTGGCACACCCTACGCAAATGGCTTCACCTACGTTGTTGCCAATCCGCCCTACGGAGCAACGCTCAGCGATAGCTACAAGGAGATGCTGCGATCTGGGTGGGCCGATGTCTTCTACGGTCAGCCCGACACTTATACTTTTTTCTTGAAGCTTGGTCTTGAATTCTTAGCAAACAACGGGAAACTGGGTTTCATTACGCCCAACACCTATTTGATGGGCAAAAACACTGCGGCTTTACGCAACAAGCTGCTCACGATGGGGCGCATTGAGCAGATTGTTGACCTGCCACAGGGCATCTGGCCAGATGCCAATGTGGATTGCGTGCTGCTCTTTGTTTCGGCTGAAAGCGACGAGGAGAAGCGCAAGGCGCAGCAGGTGCAGATCAACCTGCTGGGATTGCGTGATACGCTAAATAAACTCACGGAACGCGCCTGGGCCGAAACCATGACACAGCAACAATTGCGCTGGATGGCTGATCCAAGACATGAAATTACTATTCGCCATGATACTCTGCTGCAACAGATTGAAGATGCCTGTCGGGTTCCTGTCAATGGTGGCCCTGCTACAAAGATAGTGCGACTTGGTGATGTAACTGAAAGCACACAGGGTATAATTGTATATGAAACGAAAGAGGAAAAGCAGGCTAATCTCTACATCAAACCTCGCCGGAATATCCCATCTGCTGAAACGGATTGGAAACCACTGCTCGACAGTAATGCATTCGTAGGTCGTTACGAACTGCGGTGGGGCGCTGCGCAGTTTTATTTAAAATATGGAGGTTGGCTCTGTCGCCCACGTGAGGCAAAGTATTTCGAGTCACCCAAGCTGCTCGTTCAGTATATGCGTAATCGTGCTCTCAAACGCCGTTTGGTGGCGACTTTCGATGATCAGAAATTCTATAATCGTCACAACTTCAGTGACATAATCGCTAGAGACACAAACTACAATCTCAAGTATATTCTGGCGTTGTTCAATTCATCGCTGCTCAACTACTGGTTTGCACGACAGTTTGATAATGTAAATATTAATCCAGTCTATTTTCGCCAATTGCCGATCTATCCAGCCAATGCGGCCACACAAACGGCAATAGTGGTACTAGTAGATGAGATCTTAGCGAAGTATTCCGAACTAAATGAGTTGCGAGCGCAAGGCTATACTATCAGACATAAGCACGATGGCAGCATGTTGATTGACGTGCCATACGATAGCCTACTGAGCGATCTCCAGAGAAACCTCGGCCTGCCTACTCTCACCTTCTTCGATGCCAGGGCGATAGGATTGTTCAGCATCCCGGACCGTTGCGACATCCAGGCCAGTATAAGTAGCAACATCTATATCCCAGACAAATACCCTACCAGTGTTGTACTGCGCCATAACAAACTCTGGCTTGAAGTAGCGGATGACGATGTACGACGTTATTTACTCGGCTACCTTAGACGACCTCAGTGGCGCGGCAAAACATGGGATGACCTCAAGAATAGTGCGCTCATTCCAGAAAGTGCTGATGCGCGTGCAGCCATCTTTGCTGCCGAGGAGCGGCAGATACATTACGTCAAGGCATTGCTTGATGATATAAAGCGCATTGATGAGCACATCGATGAACAGGTGCTTGACCTGTACGGTATAACGAATACGGTAGACCGGCAGCGAATCCTCGGCAGTGTACCTGCTGTAGAGGAAGATGAAAAGATTGATGATGGGGATGAGGTGAATACTCAAGAGTTGCTTTAGCCCGGCTGCCAGTTGTATTTACGATAAATCTCCAGCGTCTGCTGGTCGCCTGGCACATAGCTGACCATCGAGTAGTTGTTGATGCCGCTAAACACGGTTGTGGCGGTGCGCAGCGTCACGCGGCCGAGCTGGCTGTGCTGTATCT
>WNFC01010488.1_pt1 | contig 10282 bp, 12 predicted proteins | sample 5400541 | NCBI WGS metagenome assembly WNFC01 (sample SAMN13153342, study PRJNA577476) | soil metagenome | isolation source: 120 cm saprolite under Douglas fir tree site 2 hole 2 replicate 1 | place: USA:California | collected 2015-04-18 | reverse complement strand
CCGCCGAGGCCCACGATCGAAACTTTCTCGCCGGAACGGCCAAGCGTACGAGTGGGAATGGAAGCATCGGCGGCGTGCGCGAGTTTCTTGTTCAGTGACGTTATGACCGTGGTAGCGGCTGCACTCTTAAGAAATGATCTGCGATCCATAGGGAGACTCCATAAGTCTGAGAGCAGCGAAAGGGGGACAAGGTTGCAATAACTTTTTGGCGGTGATTCCGGAAATGCGGAAGACGAGATTTCGTTAGGGCGTCTGGACTCACGGTCTACGCGGAGTGTACGCAGAATCCAGAACCAGGGCGATGGATGGACGCCGTCCCTACCAGTTCAACTTCATCGCGAACTGGAACTGCCGTGGATCATAAGCCGCCGTCGCCTCCCCGGCGTTCGTGAAGAGCTGATTCACTGCGGCTACGTTGTACCGATTGGCAATGTTGAAAAGATCGGCGATCAGCTCCAGGTTGAAGCGCTCGCCGAAATAGATACGCTTGGCCACGCGTACGTCGTCAAACACAGTCCAAGATTGTACTCCTGCATTGCGGCCCAGCGAGCCGTCGAGAGAACTCAGTGTCGGGGTGCCGCCAGTCGCAAATACGGCATAACACGGTTCAGAAAAGAAACCGGTTGGAGAATAGCGCGAAGCCACTGGACTAGCGCAAGGGGTGGCCGTGCCCGCCGCGACCGCGTTGGGGCGACCCGTGTCCGGCGAGAACTGGAAGTTGTCGGCGCTGCCAGTGATGATGTTGAACGGCCGTCCGGAAGAAAACTCAATGATAGGCGCAAACGTCCAGTTGCTGAACAATCGGCTGGCAAAGCTCTTGCCACCCAGATTTCCCGACTGATAGACGCCACTGAAGACAAATCGGTGGCGCTGATCAAACAAGGAATTCGAGCGCTCCAGCGAGGGGAAGTAGCTGTCCTGGGGCGAAAGAGGGGCTTGCAAATCAGTGGAGTCGTCGATTGCATGGGCCCAAGTATAGGAAGTCAGGAATTCGTAATGGCTACCGAAGCGCTTCCGCAAGTTCGCGGTAAATCCGTGATACACGGAACTGCCATTGGAGTAGTTGGCCGTCATGTCGCTGAAGGGAACACACCCAGCGAGCGTGGTCGGATCGCACGCCGTACTCAGGCCACTAACCTGGAGTAGCTGCTGCGCCAGGGCCACGCACGCGCCAGCTCCCGCGTTTTTTAGCGCAATCGCGATGGCTGGATTCAAGCCCGACGGACGGAAGAAGTTCATCAGCGCCGCCGAGACCCAGGGAATATTGTTGACCGCTCCGCAAGGGGCTGGACCCGAGCCAACAAAGAGCGGGCCTCCGGACGCGCCTGAGGTGGGGTCGCCAAGCGCCACTTGCCAGTTCCTTACCAAAAGATCTCCCCGGGGAGTATTGGCGTTTATCGGACGGTTCAGATGGCGGCCGCCGTTGAAGTTATAGGCCAGACTCAAGGAGAAGTCATGGCCGAGCTCTTGCTCGAAGCTCAGATTGGCTTGCTGGGAGTACGCGTATACGAAGTTCTTGGCCTGGGGATAGCCGAAGGGCTGGAACGCCAGCGGAAAGAAAGTTGCCGGGCTCAAATAGTTCTGATCAACGAACAAACCGGGGTTAGAGGCGGAGGGCGTCGAGAATGGCGCGGGATTAAATCGCTGGCCGCCGGCCTGATAGCCAGGAATCGTGGGCAAGCACGAGGGCAGAGTCAAAATGCCCTGAAAAATATTAGTCGCGTTCAGGCTCGCAGCGCCCGCATGCGCGGCATTCTGATCACACGGACTTCCCCCGGCAAACAGCAGTTGCCCGCTTTTGGAACCATCCGAGGCATCGCCCAGGAAATAGAGGCCGAGCAACGGATGGTCGTAAAAAATCCCGTAAGAGGCGCGAATGACAGATTTGCCGTTGCCCCTTGGATCCCAAGCCACACCAACGCGCGGCTGAATATTGTTGGCGTCAGTCTGTATTCCTTTCTGGATGCCCAACGAGTTGTAAGCTGCAAGCGCCAGGGGATCTGGGGGAGCGAACTTGGGAACAAATTCCACATCGTAGCGAACGCCGTAGTTGAGCGTGAGGTTATGCCTAACTCGCCAGGAATCCAACCAAAACAGGCCCAGCGGTTTATTGCTGAATGTATCATTCGGATTTCCGATGCCCTGCACAATCGTTTGGGGAATGCCTAAACCGTAGCCTTGCACGGCATTGAAACCGGGAAAATCAGGACAAAGGCTTGCCGGTAATCCATTTGCGGAGCAAAGATTGCTGAACCCAACGCTGGCCGCATCAATTCCGCCGAAGCCGTACACACCACCATAATTGACGGTGAATGTTGCCGAAATGGGAATGTAGTTGAAGTCCACCCCGAACTTTGTGTCGTGACGCCCGATTGTCCAAGAGAAATTGTCGGTGAACTGGTAGCGCTTCTCTGTACGCTGAATGTAGGAGTAGGGTTCGCGACCGAAGTAAGCGAAGCCGGGAATATTTACTGCCACATCGGATCCTCCGGGAGCGTTCGCGTAAAAGTAGGACAGTCCCCTACGCGCGAATTGAAAGCGGAAGTCATTCACCTTATTGTTACCGATGGTCCAGGTATCTTGTGCGACTATCGCCAGGTCACGATACGTCTGCTGCGAAGTGCGCGAGTAGGCATTCTGTCCGAAGGTTTGATTCTCACCATTGACCTCGATGCCGGTCACCGTGCTGGGGCTCACGTTCCCACGCAGCATCAAGCGATTGCTGTTGCTCACGTTGTGGTCCAGGCGTAATGAATATAGGCTTGTCCCTTCAAATACCGGAAAATTGCCGATTTGTGAATTCAGAGTTAGAAAAGATGCCGGCAAACTATTGCACAAACGGTTGCCGCTCGGATTCGCCGCAGTCGGCGCCACGTTGCACGAGGTAATGAACTGCGTCAACGGAGATGGAGTATTCGCGGGTCCCGGAATTAGAGTCCCTTCCAGCAGGGCAAAAGACGCCGGATACGATCCGTTGATCGCGGTACCGGACGACGCACCCACGAAGGCGGCATACAGTGCCGCTTCCTGGCCATATCCAGCAGCCAAGACCGGGCTGATCCTTGCCAGCATCACCTCAGCGGAAGGCAATGTCTGTTGGAAATAACTCCGCTGTTGCTGCGTACCCTGGATATTGAAGCCGGAGCCCGGAGGCGCACCAAAGGCGGTCGATGCATCGAAGGTCGGCATGCCAAACGTTCCACCGGGAGATCCGATGCTCGAGAATCCCGTTTCGTGCCGCCGCGAAATCTCGTAGGAGAAATAATAGTAAGTCTTGTCTTTCTTAATCGGCCCGCCAAAAGCCACGCCTGCCTGTACCCGTGTGTAGGCTGGATTAGGAGTTGTGCTGAATGGATTCACCGCCTGGAAATTGCGATTACGCAGGTAGCCAAAAACATCGCCGTGAAAGGCGTTCGATCCCGAGCGAGTAATGATGTTGACCACTCCGCCGGAAGCGCGCCCATACTCGGCAGCATAGTTATTGGTGATGATTTGAAATTCTTGCACTGCTTCCTGCGAGACCGTCGAGCGGACGCCGTTGGTGGAGTTGTCGATAGCGTCGGCTCCATCCACGTTCACCAAATTCGACCGCGCGCGCTGCCCACTCATGTTAAGTCCCGACGTAGGAGCGGCTCCGATGTTGGGCGCATTATCCCTAACTACCTGCGAATCGGTCAGCGTGAAGTTGATGTAGTTACGGCCGTTGATGGGGAGATTATCGATGCGGCGTTGGCCAATGGTGTCAGTGGTAGAAGTCCGCGAGGTCTCGACCAATTCCGCCTCGGAGCTCACCGTCACTACTTCCTTGCTACCGGCTATCGAGAGCGTGACCGGCAGCTCGGCCATCTCGCCGACCGTAACCGCAAGCTCGGTCGTCTCTGTCTTAGCGAAGCCGGGCGCGTCCACAGTGACGGTGTAGGTTCCCGGTGGCAGCAGACGCACACTGTATCCGCCCACGCCATCGCCGGTGCTGCCACGCTCAAGCCCTTTGGCTTGATCTTTGACCGTGACAGTCGCGTTCGTGACCAGATTGCCTTTGGGATCTTTCACGGTCACGTGCAAGTCGCCGGTGGCCGAGCCACCCTGCCCGAAGGCGAGCGCAGAGAGCAGCAGGGCGAATGAGACAGAAACGGCCTTCACCATACGGATCATAGAGTCTCCATGGAGCACGCCAATGCGACAGGGCTCGCACCGGAAACAACTCCGACGGCTGTCGAAGTAAGTACAAGCATGTTGGAAGGAAAAGGTCCCGCAGGTTTGTATATCAAAAAGGCGGCCGAAGGCAAGAAGGATCGGGGGGCGGGAACGAGTTGGTTATCTCCGAACCGAATTCACTTGCGGTGATGGGCGCCAAGATTGCATCATCGCAAAGCAGCCGACAAGCGCACCGGGACCGTCGGATTCTGCAGTCTGCCCAGAAGCATCGCTGAACCGTTCAGATGCTCGTAGCCGTCGGCGACACGCGAGGCGGCGAGACCGGAGTTCGGCCAAGCCATCGCCACATAAATCTTCGCCAGTGACAGGGCGGCGTTGCGGCGCAGAAGGACCGCCTCACTTACCAATTGCTGCGCAGCCTGCACCGCGCGGGCATCGGAGCTGGCCAGAGCAGCGTGACCAATCCGCATGAGGACGTCAGCATTTCTTCCGGCCGCTTTGACATAGGCAGCCATAGCCAGCAATCGCTGCCGGCGGACCTGACGAAACTGTGGCGGTGGCAAGCGCAGCCGCAAGTAGTCGTCTTCAGCGGGATCCACGAGGTTGCGAAATGCTTCCACGTCGATGGGCTGGATGCGGGCGCCAAGTCCGGCAGTTCGCGAAGTTTGAAGGCTTCGTGATATCGCGATCTGCAGGATGATTGCCAGCGCGATGGCGGCGGCAGTGACGATAAAGATGGCGAGAGTCATTGTTGAAGTAAGCGCTCCAGTTCCCGGTTCCAGACTTCGAGGTTGTGCTCGGGCAGCCGAACCGCGGACTTAGTGGTAGCCTTTTGGGGGACAAGAAGATAGTAAAACCACACCAAGACGCAGGCATGGAAAGTGGCCAGGTTGACGAAATCGAGAAGATAGCGCCGCTCCGCTAACCCCCCATTGGCCATTACCGCCCAAGTGGCAAGATGGATACAAGACGAGACACCCAGTCCGAGAGCAATCCCAAACGCCGCTCGGTTCCACGTTAGTCTGAAGTAGGCCGCAAACACGAAGAGAAACAAGACAAGTCCACACTCAATCATATAAACCGCCTGCTGAAGAATGTGGGAAGCCGGAATGAGCCAATGAGGGTTGTCAATTGGCGCATACGCGGCAGTCACCGCGGCGACGATGACCAGCAAAACCCCTGTCCAGCGGACTAGGAGCTTGGCCAGCCGTGCAAGGCTGGGATAGGACCGGAAAACATTAGTGAAGATCTCGGAGACCAGCACAAACGTTACCAGAGTCTCCACCAGCAAGCTCAGCCAGTAAGCTCTCCAGAAGTTTTCAGGCGTTACGGATGGCAGAATGTCGAGGGGATATAGAATAGCCCACTGAACGGCTTCGAAGAGCGCATAAATCCAGAAAACAGGGAAACGCTTATGCAGTCCTCGCCGCCACATCAGTGCGGCCAGGACTGCCAACAGCAAATTCGGCGCGATCCAAAGATAGTGCCAAAAAAGTGAGTGTGCCCGCAGCATAGTCGTAGCAGGGCACTATACCGCGACTCGCCGCGCGCGGCAATGTCGATTGGGCTCGTGTTCGTTTTTCGTAAGTTTACCCGGCAATTACGGCTTGCACCACGTGCCCCCGCAACTGGTGCCGCCTGGGGTGTCAGCATTTGCGATGGTAGGAATCAAAAACGTGTTAACGAACAATACGGCAGCACCCAGGATGAGCAGGATTCTTTTCACGGTATTTTTCTCCTTGTCGGAAAAACTGGTCCGTGATATTTTCATGAGCGCCCTTTGGGCGGTAAAAAGTTTTTGAACCGTCGAAATTCCGGAATTCGTAACAGAGGGCGTTCGTAGTCCCGGCGTTCGTAGCCAATGACGCTTAAATCAGCTTTGCAGGATCTGCGAGAAACCACGCTGGCCGCCGTTTCGGGCCTGCTGGCAAAATTGGCGTACCTAGCCTCTTTGCGGGACCGCGAGGGCGGCTATCGGCACTGGGGTATGTCGCTGGTGCATGGCCCCGAGCCGTCAGATCGGGCTCTGAAAGCGGCGCATGGCGAGGTGCTTAGCCGCGTTCTTAGGACTCCACTAAATTCATTGCTAGAAGATTTGCGAGAGTCCAGCCAGGAGAGCGGAGTCTCCTCGGAAACATATGTTCAGGGGATGTGCGGGCAATTGAATGAATTGCTGCCAGCCCAGCAGGACGAGGCCTCCGTCCGTCATCTTAATTCAGTGCTGGTGGCGCTTTCGTCGCTGGAGAAGTCTCAAGAGCGCGCCACTCGGTCAACTTCATAGCCACTCCCACGACCTGCCCTAGGACTTCCGCTTCTTGCGGATGTTTCAAAATCCTGACCGGAACCGGGGACAACGGATGTGGCTGCAGGATGATGTCATCGCGCCGCATGCCGCACCAGCAGCAGGTGTGGCCGTCCCGAGTCTCGACGAAGTAAATGGGTCGTTCGTACTCCGACCGCCACGCTCCTTCCACCACCTTGTTTTTCGCTTCATCCACTTGAACAAAACTGCCGGGCGGCAGCAGGGGAAACATGGTGAAATCCTGGTTCCCAATGTAGCCGTATGTAAAGTCGCTGTTCGCGAACTGAGACAGATAAGCCAACGGAACCAATCCCCACTGCTCCACCATGCGCCCGAGATTCGTAGTGCGCCGTTCGTCAAAGGCAGGATCCATGCGGGTCGGCACCTGCACCGCGGCTAGCCCCGAAAGCACGTCCGAGATGTGTGATCTGGGCGGCGTGACCATGCCCAGGTCGGCTGCCATGTTGTTCATGTCAACCCCGTACCAGGCCAATAGTTCCCGCAGATCGCGGCGATAGATTACCGACAGGGTATAAAGACGAAAAATGCTGGGCAGAATTCCTTTAGTCTCGACATCAGACAAACGGCTGGGCGGAATGGAGAACTCTTCATTGCGATACTTCTCGGCGATGCGCGCACTGGAAGTTTCGACGTCACGCATGGTGAGCCCAAGCTTCTCTCGCAAGGTACGAAGGTTCTTTCCGGCAGCCGGGAGCATGCTAAGTGCCTCCTGAGAGAGTGGGGGACATCATATCAAGCCTTTCAGTAGTTGTGTGCATTTGTGCAAATGTTAATATTCTGGATACCTGTTACGATTTCCGAACTTGCTTTTTACCCTTGCCCTGTCAGGCGACCCTAGCATGCCGTCCACAAAAGCAATTGCGGCCAGCGCCGGGCTTCGGGTTGTGGATTTTCTGTGTCTGTTCGGAATTCGTAACAAGAACCGAAAAAAGCAACTCCGAACCGAGGACGCAATTCTCCGCTTTTTATTCGGGTTTTCGTAGCCAGGCCGACTATTGCTTTCCCGCCTTAGGAATTTCACTCAGCCAGAACGACAACGGAACTGCCAGTACTGCTCACCGAAAATGACAATTGTCAGGCCGCCTGCATGATAATCCGCACTGGTGCGTTCGGAGGGGTTCCATGATGATGCCATCTCGGGGTGGGAACAAGTTCCAGGACAGATTGCAACGGGAGAGCAGAAAATGATCGCAACCCTTGAAAAAATTAAGGAGCACACCGAGCTCAACTGTAACCCGCGACATTGCTAGCCTCGCGGCGGTGAGCAAGAACTACGGCCAAGTGCCTGCGCTCCGGGGTGTGAACTTTGCCGTGCATGCCGGCGAACTCGTAGCTCTTGTTGGCCCTAACGGCGCGGGCAAAACCACCGCCGTGAAATTGCTGCTCGGACTGATGCAGCCCAGTGCCGGCAGAGTCCGCGTTTTCGGCGGAGATCCCACCAATCCTCAGAACCGCATGCGCGTGGGCGCGATGTTGCAGGTGGGGCGTGTGCCGGAAACGCTGCGCGTGCGTGAACATATTGATTTGTTCTCCAGCTACTATCTCAAGCCCCTGCCGCTCGCTGAGGTGCTAGCCGGCGCCGGGCTCGAAAAGCTGGCGGATCGTAAGTTTGGAGATCTTTCCGGCGGGCAGAGACAGCGTGTCTTGTTCGCGCTCGCGATCTGCGGTGATCCCGATCTGTTGTTTCTAGACGAGCCCACAGTCGGTCTCGACGTGGAGAGTCGGCGAATGTTGTGGGACGAGATACGGCGCATGGTGGAGCGGGGCAAGACCGTTCTGCTCACCACGCACCACCTTGAGGAGGCCGATGCGCTGGCCGATCGCGTCTCGGTCATCAACCGTGGCGAGATCATCGCCCAAGGCACGCCAGCGGAAATCAAAGCCAAGACCAGTGGCAAGCGCATCCGCTGCATTACCGGGCTCGGCTTGACCAGTCTGCGTCAGATTCCAGGGGTTGTTGAAGTGCGGGAGGATCGCGAGGCAGTCGAGATTCACTCCGGCGAAGCGGAGTCCGTTGTTCGGGAGTTGCTCACACTCGACCCGTTGCTCTCAGGTCTGGAGATCTCCAGCGCCGGGCTGGAAGAAGCCTTCCTGGCTTTGACCAAAGACAGCAGCAGTAATGCCGCTCCACAGAATTAGCCAGAACTTAATAGGTGCAACGATCTGCGCGGAGGAAAATGCTATGAGTGCTGCCTCAACGCCACTATACAACGCCCTGCCCCAGCGTTCGCCGGGTCACACCCTGACCATCTACCTGAAAGAAGCGAAGTACGAGTTTCTGAAGAACCTTCGCCTGCGCGTCTACACCCTATCGGTGCTCAGCTTCCCTCTGATGTTCTACGTGCTGTTTGGGCTGGTGCTCAATGCCAGGGAATCGATTGGGGGCACAACCATTCCGACCTACCTGATCGCAACGTACGGCACGTTTGGAGTGATGGGGGCGTCGTTGTTTGGGACGGCGGCAGGGTTGGCCGCCGATCGCGGACTTGGCTGGCTGCAGGTGAAGCGCGCCAGCCCCATGCCGCCCTTTGCCTATTTCGCCGCGAAAGTCGTCTTGAGTATGATTTTCAGTGCGATCGTGGTGTCGTTGCTCATGTTGCTCGGCTTTGCTTTCGGAGGAGTACGGCTACCGCTTGCCAATCTCGCTAAGCTGTTGGGAACGCTGGTGGCAGGCTCGCTTCCTTTCTCTGCATTGGGTTTGGCCGTTGGCTATTTTGCCGGACCAAACTCCGCGCCCCCCGTCATTAACCTGATTTATCTCCCCATGTCGTTCTGCAGCGGGCTATGGGTTCCCTATATGTTCCTGCCCAAAATGGTGCGGCAGATCGCGCTGGTACTGCCGCCTTACCATCTTTCACAACTCGCGCTGGGAGTCGTCGGAGGCGGGCGCCATGAATCCGGCGCCACGCATTGGGAAGTTTTGCTGGCCTTGACTCTCATTTGCCTCGGAGTCGCCCGCATCGGGTTCCAACGTGACCAGGGAAAACTATATGGATGAGATGCGTACTTTTGCAGAGGAAGATTCTATGAGTCGGGAATCGAAGAAGTCCGCGAGTTGGGCAATTGTCCTTGTGCTGTTAGGCTTACTAGCATTTTACGGCGGCACTCGCTGGCTGCTCGTTCTGATCCCGGTGGCGCTGATGATTTGGGGAATTGCGGGACCAGCGGTGCGTGCTGGGCGTCATTGACGATAGTGATAAGTTGAGTACGGAGTGATTTCGTGAGGCTTTTGCCCAAGAACAGCGAATACGTCTGGGCGCTGTATTCCGTCCTGTATTTCGCCTTCTTCTTTATTGATCCGATCGCTGGCCACTTCGGCCCGCGACAGTGGTTTTTCACGATTCTCGGAACAGTCGTATTCCTGTTTCTTTATTTCGGAATATTCTGGGTCAGCCAGCGCCAGGCACTGATGCACATTGCCGCCATGGTGCTGCTGGGGGTGGCGTATGCCAGGTACAACGGCGGCTCAACCACGTTCTTTATTTTCGCCGCTGCCTGCGCGCCATTTATCGTCACCACCGAGTTGGACGCGGTCAAGATCCTTCTGGCGGTGGAAGCCGCTGCCGGATTGACGTGGTGGGCCCTCCATCTCAACGGGTGGTTTCTCTTGTTTGCCTGTGGCCTCTCCTTCGGGTGGGCGCCAGCAATATCCACTTCGCTCAGCGCAACCGCACCAACAAGAAGTTGATCCGTGCCCAGGAAGAAATTGAACATCTCGCAACCGTCGCCGAGCGTGAGCGCATCGCTCGCGACCTTCACGACGTGCTCGGGCACACGCTCTCCGTCATCATTCTTAAGTCTGAA
>WNFC01010485.1_pt1 | contig 10283 bp, 13 predicted proteins | sample 5400541 | NCBI WGS metagenome assembly WNFC01 (sample SAMN13153342, study PRJNA577476) | soil metagenome | isolation source: 120 cm saprolite under Douglas fir tree site 2 hole 2 replicate 1 | place: USA:California | collected 2015-04-18 | reverse complement strand
CTCTTTCAGCCGCTCGCACAGCGCCTCGGCACGCTCGATCCGTTGCAGCATCTCTTCGAGCGCCAGATGCTGCGCCGGGTGGGCAAAGACGAGTTCGCCGAGCCAGCGGCGATGCATCTTGGTCCAATGGCCGTAGGGTTGAGTTGCGCCCCGGGGGGGGGAGAGAAACGCGGCCATGCCAACACGGCTCAAGATCGATATGAATCCCGAAGTTTGGGCTGGGAGGTTCGGGAAGCCAGCCTGAAAGGCCGCATCCCAATCAGCTTGACGATCCGCCAGCCGGGACGTTCTCTATGGAACGAACCGAAAACGGGTTATCCTCAGATGGTGCCCCTCTACGCGGCCCGCGTCGGCGATCTCAAGCCGGGCGATTTCGTCCAAGTGGAGTGCGGAGTTTGCGGCCATGATGGGCTGATACACCCGGCGGCTCTGCCGTTGCTCGGTTTACGGCCGGACGAACGGATCACCGATCTGGCTCCCCGGCTCCGCTGCCGCGAATGCGATGTTAAGCGGCCGGGCTGTTATATCGATCAGATGGGCATAGGGAATGGTGACGGCTTATTTTGACGACAGCGGAACGCACGACGACTCGCCCTTCGTATTGCTCGGCGGCCTATATGCCACTGACGAGCAATGGAAGGTCTTTGATCTGGCATGGCGGGAAAAACTTGCTGAACCGGTTCCGCACAAGCCGCCGCTGAAACGCTTCCATATGTTTGATTGCCATCATGGCGACGCGAATTCGTCGGCTATTCACGTGCCGAGCGGGATGCGCTCATTTACGATCTGCGTAATATCATAATCTCTCATGGCCTTCACGGGTATTGCTGCGGCGGCTCCCGTGTAGATTGGGATGATCTGGTATCCGGCGACATGCGCCGGTTTCTGGGCGACGCGGAGAGGTTCTGTGTCACTCAGTGTTTCGTGTGGACTGACGGATGGGCAGAGCGCGATGGGGAAAGGGAAATTTCATATGTGTTTGACAACCGGCCGCATAGGTCGGTGGCAAACAAACGAGTGTTTGAGTTTCTTCAGAGGTATCATGAAGTAACCAAGGAAGGGCCGATCAAAAAGGGTATTTCATTTTTATCCTCATTGGAGTTTACGCCGCTCCAAGCCGCCGACTTAATTGCATGGGAGTATTATCAATTAGGGAAAGAATGGTTGTTGACTCGGGACGACTCGAAGAAACGCCCGCATCTACAGCGGCTTTCGGAGGCACGGATTATGGACGTTCAATTTTTTGGTCGAGAACACATAGAGGCGATGGTCACCTATCACCAACAGCACAATCCTATTGTCCGCCAGATCGGCGACGTATTCGAGCATGGACTTTCTGCGCTTCCCCCCTTTATGCGCTAAGCCCGAACATCACTTTGCTGAATTGATGATGCGCCAAACACCGGCTCGTTGGTTTTCAACCCATTTGTCTGATATCTTTTTGAGATTACCGGCGTCTTGTCGAAGATCCTGCATTTCCTTATTATAGGCAGCAATCGCTGGGTTTTCGACAAAGATCACAAAGCTATCTTGTCTGACTGTGAATTTTCCTTCGTTCTCGTCGAGGATATTGTATAAGGCAATCAGATGTTTGTAGAAGTCCGTATAAGTCAAGGCATAATCGCGGACCAGTTGTTCACTCACAGGTCTTGTTCGATCAAATCCGGCCAGGACGGATTTTTGCATTCCAGGAGGCGCATTGTTAACCACCCGAAGCATGTCATCGCGCATTCGGCCATACTCGACAGCTACATCCTCAGATGCATGGTATGATGCCTCTTGTTTCTGCTGCGCAAGAACCTTTAAGAATTTCCTCTTATCACGATTTGCCAATGTATCAGCAGTAAGTGCCTCCTGCAATCTATCATCCTCTAATGAAGCAATAATGGCTTGAATTCGCTCTCCATGGTGGTCGGTGAGTTCAAGGACACTATTGAGCATTTGCCCGATATGGCTTTTAGATTGAGCAATAATTTGGCGAAAATTTACCGGCGTAGCATTGGACATTTCAGCGCGGTATTGGTGCACGTCATAGGCCTCAAAGATGCGGTCTGAGTTCGCGGACAGGAGTACGATCGCAGATACGACGAAGGCGATGTAATAAGGAATAACTGATGATCTCCGCCTCGTAATTGCGAAAGCAATCAAGCCAGGAATTAATAGCGTGCCAATACCCTCTCCGACAGAAGACGCTATTCCATCGGCGGTAAAGTCGTAAATATACCACGCCATCCATACCGGAATCGCAAGGTATAAGAGCACCGCGATCACTACATAGAGGCGGGTGACCGCGCGAGGGCCACTCCCCAAGTTAGTTGGCGATGAAGCGTTGGTCATGGACGCAGCGTCCAAGGCGTGACGCTGTGGTCGATCGCGGCATTCCCTGCACTCAAATAGATGACCCTCGCCGATGGCGAGAATCTTGCGATAAGGCTCCGCAAGTGATCCGCGAACTGACATCGTTCGTCTGCCCACCGGACGGGGGCGTGCAATAGACGCGCTTCCGGTGCGGTAGCAACGTGCGGATCTCTCACAATCACAAGGCGGAGCAGCCCATCGCCGCGACGCGACTGCCGATCACAGTATCTGATCTGCAACGGGGTTGTCGCGAGCAAGCATTGCTCGCACCGCCGTGGGGCAGATTTCGTGCATGAAACATTCACCGCAACGAGGAGTTCTCGGACGACACCAAGTCCGCCCAATTTCCCATGCGCCAGTATCGAGGATACCCGGAAACTCCGGGTGTAAGGATCGCGCCCGGTCTACCACTTCGTCAGGATCGGCGTTTTCGCGACACAGGCCGAGGCGGTGGAAAACCCGCCGAACATGGACATCGGCAGCTATGGGCAGCCCGGCATAATCGGATAGTGGAACCTTGAACTCACGAACCAGAATGAGGGCCGCCATCGCGGCGATTTTCGGGCCGACGCCGTGAAACTGCCGAAACCGGGCGACGACCTCGTAGCAAGGTGGTTTATCTGACCATATCCGCGAGGCATCGCCGCCATAGACGGTGGCGATCCGCTGCACCGCTTCGTAGAAGTTCACGCTCATCTTTTCCGTGAAACGATGAAGCGGGGTCGGCTTGGTCATCAATCCCCGCACGTCATCCAGGGTAAGAGCACGGAGCGTCGAAAACTCGAAATCGCCGAGCTTTTCGGCGAAGCGGTGCGGGATCAGCCATGCCAATTCTGCCTTGATTTGCCGATCCATCACACAAGCCAGGACGAAGGCGTGGGGATGATGTTCGAGGTCATTCAACAAATCGTCGGCGTCCGCATTGCCCGTGTAGGCGATCCGCCTCGGCGGTGCGTGCAGCAGTTCTTCGCCGCGTTGAACGAGTAGGTCTTTAACACTCGGCATCGTGGCTGGCTTTCGGGTGTCGTTCCTAAATAGTGGGATGACGATAGATTATCTGGCAGAGCGCAGAGCCGTTATGGCACGGGAGGCGTTGTCGATCTCGCTAATTCAGCGGCGAAATTCGAGAGGTTTTGCTGCGCTTCTTCGATGCTTCGGCCAGGAGGGTTTCGAGCCGCCGCAAAAGAGGGCACAGAGACAGCTATGACGCAGGCAATCGCGTATTACCGGGTGTCCACGGCCCGGCAGGGACGCTCCGGGCTGGGCATTGAAGCGCAGCGCGCCGCCGTGCTCCGCTTCGCCGAATCCGAAGGCATAAACTTAGTTGGCGAGCACACGGAAGTTGAGACCGGCAAAGGCGCCGATGCGCTTGAGCGGCGTCCGGAGCTGGCCGCCGCGCTTGCGGAGGCGCGGAAAGCGAAATGCCCCGTGGTGGTGGCGAAGCTCGACCGGCTGTCCCGCGACGTGCACTTCATAAGCGGGTTGATGAGCCACCGTGTACCGTTCGTTGTCGCCGAGCTGGGCGTCGACGCGGACCCGTTCATGCTCCACCTCTACGCCGCACTTGCCGAGAAGGAACGGACCTTGATATCAGCGCGAACCCGTGCGGCGCTCGCGGCGAAGAAGGCGCAAGGGGTAAAGCTCGGCAATCCTCGGAACATGCCGGAAGCCGCAGCGAAGGGGCGCGAGGCGCAGCGCGCCGGTGCCGATCAGTTCGCGGCGAACGTCCTGCCGGTTATCGAGAGCATCAAGACGGCGGGCGCAACAAGCTTTGACGCAATCGCGATCGCGCTCAACGCTCGCGGTATACGGACGGCGCGCGGCGGCCGGTGGCACTCGACAACCGTTCGGAACCTGCTTGCACGGAGCGGGATATAGGCTGAGGCGCCCACGATTGCCGCGCGCGTCGCTGATTTTCCAGATTGGAGCTTATGCGGCGGTGACCTGATCACGGGAAGAATGCCGGCACACAAGATGCGGAAGCCTCATGCGGACGCCGCCAAAAGGCTTTGATCGCCCTGAGCAACAACTTGAGCACTTGAGGGCCGTATAGGTTTCCCGCTGTTAAGGCCACCATCGGCACGGGTGTGCAGTCGACGCATCCAAGACTGCTCTATCTCCACAACCTCGACCATCGGCATGCTCGGGCCAACAAGTTCAAGGATTGAGAACCGGAAATTGTTCGGATCGCGTCCGCGAAGCCGCACGTTTCCGCCATGACCACTCATGGCGTAGGTGGCCCATCGAATAGCAAGATTATCTTCGCCGTAAGCAGACCCGACATAATTCTTGCCGTCGTTCATATCGTGAATGAGGTAGATGGCACGCCACTCCCGGAGTTTGGCTTTCCAGCTTTCCGGCAGCGTTTGTAAATCGGCCCACTCAATGATCAGGTTGCGCCAAGAGGGCATCGGTGGAACCAAGGCGCTTTCTTCGTGGATTGTTTTTACGGGAAATGTGTTCGGCGCTGCCCATCGTGACCAGCTACGGGCGGCGTACATCTCGGGCCATGTCAGAACAAGCCGCCCTTTGAGTTCGGCCATTTGGGGCATCAACCGAAGGTCGAACCATTTGACATGATGCTGATTCTTAGGCCGACTTCCGTACCCGTATAACGTTTTAACAACCTCCATCTCGGTAAATTCCGCGACGGGGATTTCCTTCCATGTTTCGACCTTATAGATGCCTACGAATAGAGCTTCGCCAGTTTTTATCCCGATAAACGACGCCAAGTGCTTAGCAATTGAAAGCTGTTTTTCTTGAACGGAATTTTGGTTGCTTTGGTAATTATTATACATTTCGGGGTTAGACACGGCCCAATTCCGAAGTCTCTTTAAGAGCGACTTCTCGGTCGGCGTATGCCGCATGACGAGGGTTTTGTCGAGGGGGATACCCGCATCGGTCAGGTAGGTATTTAGGTCGACGGTCATCGCGAGCCTACGTTTCTGATCGTGCACCTGATGTCGCACACTTGTCCGCAAGCTCCGAGAAGCCGGTTATCCGGCGCGCGGCTCGGCTGACAGGATCGCTGCAAGCTTATCGCTTCAGCCTGTCGGCGTCACGGTGACCCGACACAAGGAGCGGGCGTGCATAAATCAAGAATTTTGCACCACTGGCAGGAGGGGCGCCAACGTCGCAGGTTTCCCAGTCGCAGTATAAAAACTTTGTTCAACGGCGTTTATAATTATACTGTCCCGGCGAGTCTTTTCGTCATCAGAGGCTATTAACTCTACCCTCGCGTAAATCGCGCTAAACTGGATGAGGTAGCTTCCCAAAACAGTGACCGGCACAGCTAGCGTCATCCTGCGAGTTTGCCCTACTCTCAAGATCCGTTCAAGAAAAGGCGTTAATGTCGTGGAACCCTCTGCGAAATACGTAGGCGGAAGGTGGACAGCATTGGCAAGCCGTTGCCTGCCATTCTTACCGAATATCATGCGTCCAATAGTTAATGTATATTCATTAAATCCGATCCATAGATGTTGGCTTCCTTCGTTTGACAAGATCACTGTGATGATCAAAAGAGTTTTATGATCATTATCTTGCGGTTTTGCCTCAGACACATCGAGTTGGACTGCAAGTTGCGGTTGCATACTACGTATTCGTTCGCGAATTTCTTCTTGAGCGACGCGGCTTTGTTCAATGTCAATACGGGCTTTCTCAGTGTCTACTCGACCCTTCTCCATATCAACTCTACTTTTCTCGATATCAATGCGGGCTTTCTCCGTGTCAACGCGGCTTTTCTCAATCTCGATGCGGCCCTTTTCAATATCAGTAAGGATTTTATTGTTAGCTAGCTCAGCGGCACGAATTTTTTGGAGGCGATGAAATGTCCATGCTGTCCACACGCCCGCAGAGACCAATCCTACGATTTTGGCAATTTCGGTGAGCTGATCGAACGTTAAGGACCACATTGGTGCCAACACTCTGGGCTAACGTGTGGGCGCGAAAGGGTTGTGAACCATTCATTCAGGGCGAATTTGGGCACAATAGCAGCATAGTTGCGTCTCGACCAGGTGGCCCGAGCTACCCGCGACCTGGTGAATAGGCAACGGCCCTATAGCGCAGGTAGCTTGCTTCCCCGTCCACCCGGACGGAAGCGCACGTAATGAGACATTGGTCCGAGGTCAGAAAGTCGCCGCGGTGCGAAGTTCATGATTTTGCACGAACCCCGAGCACCTGAAATCAGGCCCGTTTCTTCGTGCAGAATATACGTGCAAAATGGTGGCGTGATCTACGGCTATGCACGGGTATCGACGGACGGCCAAAGCGTCGCGGCGCGGGCTGCGGCGCTGACGGCCGCCGGCGCTGAAAAGGTCTTCCGCGAAGTGGCGAGCGGGGCCAAGACCGACCGGGCGCAGCTCGGCCGATTGCTCGACCAGCTCGACGCCGGCGACGTGCTCACGGTGACCCGGCTTGACCGGCTGGCGCGCTCGACGCGCGACCTTCTCAACACGCTCGCGACGATCACCGGCAAGCAAGCCAGTTTTCGTTCGCTCGGCGACGCATGGGCCGACACCACGACGCCGCACGGGCGGTTGATGCTCACCGTGCTCGGCGGCCTGGCCGAGTTTGAGCGCGAGCTGATCCGCGCGCGCACCGGCGAAGGTCGCGCCCGCGCCAAGGTGCGCGGCGTCAAGCTTGGCCGCAAACCGAAGCTGACGCCGCACCAGAAGCGGGAGGCTCTTGAACGGCGCGAGCGAGGCGAGGAAACGCATGCCGAGATCGGCCGCAGCTACAACGTGAGCGGCTGGACGATTTCGCGGTTGAGTGCGTAGGGTTCATGCCGACCGACCCGTATTTTGCCGACCCATCAAACAAACGACCCGGTTGAGGCGCGACAGTCCGGCTCGATAGCGGAGAACCATGCACGATCAGTTTTGCCCGGAGCGGTGTTCTTGTAAGGAAATCGCGATATGGGTTTTGGGGACCTGTCCTATTCCGGGAAACGGATTTGTATAAGATTGCAAAGACCTCAATGGCGCAAAGCGCGCTCTTTCCTGAAAACCTTGCTTCTGTCCGGCCTTACGGAGCCGAACTTGAAAGCGTTCGCCAACGCAGTGCTTCACTGTTCAAACTGTGCGGAGGTATCGGTTGTTCTTAATGAGGCAGACGCCAGAGCCGTCAAACGCGGGCTGATACCGGACACATCACCGGGCGGCCCTGTGCAGCCTATCAACTACGAGGACGACGCCAAACGTATCGAAGCGATCGTTGGCACAGCGGTGCCCGCTTATGGCGAGATCATGGAGAAATGGCCCCTTGTGATCTTTCCGGTATCGCGTCTCCCTCTCTCCAAGGAGGAGATGAAAACCGCCTTGAGGCTGGCATGGAGGATTCGAAAGGAGCCTAACTTACGTGAATTTGTGGAGTTGGCGTATGCCCATATTTGTCAATTCCGAGACGACATCACCGCCCCAATCGATCCGACTCTCACAAAGGATGCTACGCCACAGGAAGCAATTTCGATCTTAGACCCGTTTCTCGCGATTGCTGATAAGGTCGAAGCCGAACGTGCAGAGCTCGAAGCCGAGTTTCGAGAGTATAAAGCGTTCATGCAGGCCCAAGGCCGCTGAAAGGGAGCATGAGGTAGTGAAGAAGGAGCCAGACCCCAACCCGAACAAAGAAGCCTTTGCGGTCGTTGGAGAGCTTGTGATGATATCCACGGCGCTCGACCAGCTTTTGAATCGGGTTCTGATCACCGTATTAGATTTGGGTGACGCACCACTCTTGGAGCCGGTAATCGCTACGCTCGACACCAGACTAAAGGCGGAAATTCTGAAAGCGCGGGCAGCGCAGATTCACGGCAAACAGCACGCTGTAGAGTGGAAAAAGCGTGTCAAGCAATTTTGTGACAAAGTTGAGAGCGTGTCTCACCAACGAAATATTGCATGTCACATACCGCCTGTTCTGGAGGCTGGCGTATGGGCGTTTAGGCCAGTGGCAGCAGCGAAATTGCTCAAGAACCTGAACCTGACTACAAAGAGCTTGCCAAATTTTTCACTTAACGACCTCAAGACAGCGATCGATACCGCCGAACAGGCGCTAGGTGCAGGTATGAATATTATCGAGAACTTCCAGCGGGCCAACGCGGAGATTAAGCGGCGGACTGCGCCGACCGCCGCCGGTGCTCACAGGCCCGTCCCTGAAGCGAATGGAAATTGACGGGGCATGTTCTTCGCCGAGCTATCGATTAAATTGAGAGGAGCGCGACGCCTTGGCGCTTTCGAACGAGCGCGGCGGCGTGGTATGTCGATTGAGCAAGCGCGCGCTTATTCAGACAATATATATCCGCCGACGCAACATGACATCGCCTTTGAACGTAAGCTGCTTGCCAAAGAACAAAAAACTAAATCGCGCGGCGCAAAACGGCCGTTGCCTTGGGTAAGCGGGATTGCGCTTCTATATCCGATTGCAGCTTCGTTTTATATTGCGGGGTATACACCCACGTCCGTTATGATCGTCGTGGGATACGGTTTAACGAACCTTGCTTATCTCATGTTTGCAGCCGGAGTTATCGCGGGTCACTTTTACATTTTTCATCTACAGACGCGGTTGCATGTTTTCCCAGCTGCAGTCGTGTTGTTTGGCGTAGGCACCCTGCTATCCAACATCGATTTTCCGTAATCTCCCTTACGAGACTTTGACCCGCGATGCCGACCGGCCCCTCCCGGCGCCTCGCCGGACACGGGCCGGGTTTCGTGAACGGAACCGCGCGACGTTTTCGGCCCTGCGGCTTCAATTCCGCACGCCAGCGGGTAGACGGTGCAGCTTGCGCCGTTAACCATAATTTTCCAATCTGTCGCGGTGTCCTCCCTTTTGCGAGTTTGCGAACGATGCTTCCCCGATCCCACGTCCCCGCTGCCGACGATTTTGCGACGATCCGTAAGCGTCAGCTGAAGCACGTCTTGTCATTGTCGCGCTGAGCGGGATGCTGCCCTGCGGTTTGGGGCGGTAAATCAGATGGATGACGGGCTACTGATTGATAACGAGGACCTCGGGAGTACTCATATGAGGGCTCGCGACGTTCGCGGAGAGGTGCTTACGGGCCCGGAGCGGCGCCGACGCTGGAGCGTCGAGGAGAAGCTGCGGATTTTGGCGCAGAGCGTCGCGCCGGGGTCGTCGGTCATGCTGGTTTGCCGAATGCACGGGATCAGCAGTGGCCAGCTATACACGTGGCGGCGGCAGTTTCGCACGGGTGAGCTGACCGGCTTTGCACCGGTGACGCTGGCCCCGCCGGTTGGGCAACTGGCGGCACCTTCTGCACCGGTCGATCCGGCGCCAACCCTTCCCCGACCACCACACCTGTCCGATGACGGCTGGGAGATTCGGCTGATGCTCTACAGGCAGTCGAACGCGATCAGCGCCGTCGCGCTGTCACCCTACCGCGCCATCGCCCTCGTCGGCGAGCTAGTTTGAGGGTGATCAGGCGGGCCTGGGGTACCAGCTCAGACAGCAGCTCGAGCCGCTTGGGCGCCAGCTCGAAGGCGAGGAGGCGCCAGGTCGTCGTTGTCGCTGAAAGTGGGCCCAGATCGACTAATTGTGCTATAGTCAGGCCGTCCAGACTATATGTTGAGTTCTGACGATGCCTGTTCTTCGAAATGGACGCCACGAAAACTTTGCTCAGCAGATCGCAGCAGGGAAAAGCACGACGGACGCTTACTTGCTGGCCGGGTACAAAAGCTCTCGGCTCAAAGCGCGACAGCATGGGTACAGATTGAAGACAAGAGGGGACATCACGGCGCGCATCCAAGAGCTTGTCGATAAGCCGCAAGGCAGGATCGCGACGCAGCAAATTGTGGAAGCCGTCCGGACGGGGCGTCCGACGATCTATCGGCCTGAACTCGCGACACTTGCTCGGAAGCTAGCGCTCCTCGGTGCGACCGACCAGGAAATGGCCGACGCGCTCGGCATCGATCAAGGCACGC
>WNFC01015984.1_pt1 | contig 10285 bp, 9 predicted proteins | sample 5400541 | NCBI WGS metagenome assembly WNFC01 (sample SAMN13153342, study PRJNA577476) | soil metagenome | isolation source: 120 cm saprolite under Douglas fir tree site 2 hole 2 replicate 1 | place: USA:California | collected 2015-04-18 | reverse complement strand
TTCAGCCGGCTCGTGGCGTTTTGGGGGACCCCCAGCGTATCGGGGTTACCGGGTCACCCCACCCCTGGCCGGACCCGGAACGAGCCCTCGGTCTTCTGCCGGAGCTCGGCGAGCGGCACACCCGGCGCAATCTCGATCAGCTCCATGCCGCCGCCGTTGCGATCGATCGCGAAGACGCCGAGATCGGTGATCACCATGTCGACGACGCCGGCGCCGGTCAGCGGCAGGGTGCAGCGGCGCAGCAGCTTCGGCTCGTTCTTGGCGGTGTGCTCCATCAGCACGACGACGCGCTTGACGCCGGCGACCAGATCCATCGCGCCGCCCATGCCCTTGACCATGCGGCCCGGGATCATCCAGTTGGCGAGGTCGCCGTTCTCGGCCACCTGCATCGCGCCGAGGATCGACAGGTCGATGTGGCCGCCGCGGATCATCCCGAAGGATTGCGCGCTGTCGAAATAGCTCGTCGTCGGCAGTTCGGTGATGGTCTGCTTGCCGGCATTGATCAGGTCGGGGTCCTCCTCGCCCTCGAACGGAAAGGGGCCCATCCCCAGCATGCCGTTCTCGCTCTGCAGCTGGACCGTGATGCCGGGCGGGATGAAATTCGACACCAGGGTCGGGATGCCGATCCCGAGATTGACGTAGAACCCGTCCTTCAGCTCGGCGGCGGCGCGCCGCGCCATGTCGTCGCGTGACCAGGGCATTGGGCTGCGCTCCTTCCTCAGACCGCCCGCGGGCGCACCGTGCGCTGCTCGATGCGCTTTTCGTATGACGGGTAGTGCACGATGCGCTGTACGAACAGCCCGGGCGTGTGGATGTGATCGGGGTCGATCTCGCCGGGCTCGACCAGATGCTCGACCTCGGCCACGGTGAGCTTGCCGGCCGTCGCCATGACCGGGTTGAAGTTGCGCGCGGTCTTGCGATAGACGAGGTTGCCTTCGCGGTCGCCCTTCCAGGCATGGACGAGCGCGAGATCGGCAATGAGGCCCTGTTCCATCACGTAAGTGTCGCCGTCGAACTCGCGCAATTCCTTGCCCTCGGCGACCAGCGTGCCGACCCCGGTCTTGGTGAAGAAGGCCGGGATGCCGGCGCCGCCGGCGCGGATGCGCTCGGCCAGCGTGCCCTGCGGGTTGAATTCGAGCTCGAGCTCGCCCTTGAGATAGAGTTCGGCGAACAGCCGGTTCTCGCCGACATAGGACGAGATCATCTTGCGGATCTGCCGGGTTTCGAGCAGGACGCCGAGGCCGGCGCCGTCGATCCCGGCATTGTTCGACACCACGGTCAGGTCCTTGACCCCGGCGTCGTGGATCGCCCGGATCAGCTTTTCCGGGATGCCGCACAGGCCGAACCCGCCGGCCATGATCATCATCCCGTCATGCAGCAGGCCGGCGAGCGCCGCCTCGGCATTGGGGTAGACCTTGTTGGCCATCGGCGGCTCCTGCGCAGTTACGGGCGGTGATAGTGCCGGTGCGGGGCGGCTGTCAATTTGCCCGCCGTCGACTTTCGCAGCGGCCCTGTGGCGCCTCGGTGTGCATTCGCTACTCGATCACCTCGTCGGCGCGGGCGAGCAGTGATTGCGGCACGGTGAGGCCGAGCGCCTTGGCGGTCGTCAGGTTGATCGCCAGTTCGAATGTCGTCGGCTGCTGGACCGGCAGATCGGCGGGCTTGGCGCCCTTGAGGATCTTTCCGACGTAAGTGCCGGCCTGGCGATAGGCACCCGTGAGGCTCGCTCCGTAGCTGATCAGGCCGCCGGCCTTAGCGAACTCGCGCAAGAAATAGATCGCGGGAATGGCATGGCGCGCTGCCAGCGCTACCAACTGTTCGCGCTGGCTGCCGAAGAACGGGTCGGCGCCGATAAGGACCGCGCCGGCGTGCAGTTGGACGAAGGGGCGTCGATCTCGCGTGCGGTGCTGCCTTTCAGGATAGGAAGCTGTACCCCCTTCGTGCGCGCCGCTTTGCACGTCTCGCATGATGCGCTCGGCAGTCGGATTGTTCGGGTTCACGAGCAGGGCGATCACCCTGGCCTGGGGAACCAGCTCGGAAAGCAATTCGAGCCGCTTGGGATGCAGTTCCACGAGGAGGAAGCTGACCCCCGTGAGGTTGCCGTCCGGCCGGGCAAGATTGGTGACGAGTCCGTCCCCGACTGGGTTGCCACTGGCAAAGACGATTGGGATCGCCGAAGTCGCGCTTTTCGCTGCTTGCGCTGGAGGGGGTCCGCCCGTCGCTGCGATCACATCTACCTTGCGGCCAACCAGATCTGCGGCCAATTCGGGCAGCCAATCATAATGGCCTTCCGCCCAGCGGTATTCGATCGCAACGTTTTGTCCCTCGGTATAGCCGGTTTCGCTCAGTCCCTGGCGGAACGTGGCCAGATACGGTGCAAACGGACCGGGTGAGGTGCCGTTGAGGAAGCCGATCACCGGCATCGCCTTCTGCTGCGCGCGAGCGCTCAGCGGCGGCGCGATCGCGCCGCCCAGGAAGGATATGAATGCGCGGCGCTTCATTCCGGCGATTATCCCTTGCGGCCGGGCGGCTGCTTCGGTGTGCCGCCGGGTTGTGCCGGCTCGGGCTTGACGCCGAGCTTCTGGCGGGTTGCGGCGTTGACGACGCCGTCGGCGTTGAGGCCGTTCTTTTTCTGGAACTGGACGACGGCGGCCGCGGTCCCGCCGTCATAGACGCCGTTCTGCGGCGCGGTCATCCCGGCCGCGGCGAGCGCCTTCTGCACCGCGCGCACGTCGTTGCCCTCCAGCGCCGGCTGGGCCGGACGCAGATCGCGCGGCTGACCGGGCGCCGGGTCGCCGCTCGCGAACCAGCCGGAGATGTCGCTGCCGTTGAGGGTGATCCATTTTTGCGGCGCCGAGGCGAGGTGGAATTTGACCTCCGACCCGCCGCCCGTCCCCAGCGCCTTCAACAACGGCAGGTAGTCGGCTAAGGGCATATCGCCGACGAGGTTCGGCACCGCGTCGAAGCCGCGCACGATGATGTCGCCCTCGGCCGTGTAGCCCTTCGGCGAGAGCGGCGATCCCCTGGCTTCCGCAGTGGCCTCGATGCCGACATCCTGGGTGGCAAGGGACAGCTGGTAGATCCGGAACACCGGGGTCAGCATCGCCGCCGCGCCGAGCATCCGCTGCGTCGCCTGCTGCGAGTTCCCGTCGCTCGCGCCTTCCCTGAACTTGGCGGCGGCCTCGATGATCGTGCGCAACGGCGCGGTGGCGACGCTTTCGAGCCCGAGATCGATCACCACGGTGTGCGGCACCTTGCTCGGGTCGAGGATCGCGGCGGCAAGGGTCAGGCCGTCCTGGCGCAGCGTGATGCGCAACGCCGCGCTGTCGCCCGACAGACCGGTCAAGGCGCCGCTTAAGCCGAATTTGGCCAGGCCGACCAGGGGTTCGCCGGTCGCCGCCCGCACCGCCACCCCTTCGACGATCGTCTCGCCTTTCAGCAGACTGAACAGGGTCGGGATACTCGGCAGCAAGTCGAGCACGGCGTCGATCTTCGCCGCCGGGGTCTGCTCGCCCTGCTGGCGCAGCGCCTCGACCCGGTCGCGCAGCCGGTTCAGCGCGGCAAGGTCCGGCCCGGCCGAGCTGGCGCTGTAGGCGATGCGGTCGATCGCGCCGCCCAGCGGCACCTCGGTCAGGAAGAACTCGATCTGCTTCAGCTCGAATTCGATCGGCGTCGCCCAGCTGCCATCGGCCTTGCCGGCCAGCTTGGAAGAGAAGGAGAGCGGGCCGAAGCCGACCCAGTCGCCGGTCGCCTTGTGTTCGAGGCGGGCGCCGGCAAACGACAATGCGGTTTCGCGAACCCGGCTGGACGGCTCTTCGACAACCGCGCTGGCGGTCGCGTCCTTGAGGCTGAAATTGGTTTCGGTGCCGTCCTCCAGTGTCAGGGTCGACTGTTGCGGAAAGACCATCGCCAGCTTGACCGCACCGCCGCCGTCGGCGACCGGATCGCGGCGGATCTCGACCCGGTCGAAGACGATCCGCGATACCTGCGGCTCATGGATCGAGAACCGTGCATTGGTGATGACACCGACGACGGCGGCGCCGTCCTGGCGAAAATCGAAGCTGTCCGAGCCGTCCCACTGGACGATGCCGTTGGTGGTGGCCGAGAGCTTTTCGAGAAAGCCCTGGATCTCGGCCTTGAGATCGCCGGTGCCGAGATCGGCCCCGGCGCCACTGGCCGCAAGCTTGCCGGCAAGGCCCTGGACCTTGGCGTTGAATTGGTCCGCCGTTGGATCGGCCGCGACGGCGGGCAGCGCCGCGGCGAGGCCGAGCGCCAACGCCGCCGTCTTCGCCCTGAGCCTCAACCGCATTTCCCGCCCCCTGCGCTCAATCGCCGCTCGCCTTGGTCCTCTTACGATAGCCGAACTTTCTGAAAACCCCGGCACGGAACGAAGCGGCGGCTTGTCGGTTTCCCGAGTATGGCAAATGGACGACCGCTCCCTCTCCCGGGATCTCCCGGGGCCCGCAACCAGGGCTGCACCTGTCCCCACCCTCGGCCGGGGCAGGGCGGCCGCGACAACCCGCCGGCATTCGACCGCAATTGTCCGTTGCACGGCATCGCTGCCGTGGCGCGGCATCGCTTGGCCGAGCGAGGACACATCGTCGACACCGAGGGCGATATGGTCGATGCCGCGACGGAGGAGGAGCTGCTCCCGCCGCTAGAAAGATAAGCGGCCGCCAAAGGCGGCCCATGGACTTAAAAAGGAGGCCGCCAAAGGCGGCCCATGGGCTTAAAAAGGAGGCCGCCAAAGGCGGCCCATGGGCTTAAAAAGGAGGCCGCCAAAGGCGGCCCATGGGCTTAAAAAGGAGGCCGCCAAAGGCGGCCTCGAGGCTGAGGGGAGGATGCCCATGCGGGCAGCGCGTTCCGCAGAGGAGCGCGTGAGACCGAGGATGCCCGACAAACCTCGCTAAAAGATTAACGGGCTGTCGCCGAGCTCGGGCCGCGGTCGAACCGCCGCGGGCCTCATGGGCCGTCCGGCAGAAAACCCTTGCATCGCCGAAGGGCTCGGCTTGAAATTGGCATGAGGCTGGGGTGCCGCCCGGCGGCGCGGGGTTGTCCGCGGGCAAAGGCGGCTGAGATCAGACCCACTGAACCTGGCCGGGCATGCCCGGTGAAGGGAGTCCGTCATTAGCGCGTCACTGGCTGTTGCATCGCACCGCCCGAAGACTGTCGTCATCGGCGCCGGCGTCGTCGGCCTCGGCATCGCCTGGCGGCTGGCGCAAGCCGGCTGCCAGGTCACGGTCTATGACCGCGACACGGCCGGGCGGGGCGCCAGCTGGGCCGCGGCCGGGATGCTCGCCGCCGCGGTCGAGACCGAGCCCGGCGAAGAGCCGCTATTGCCGCTCGCGCTCGAAAGCCAGCGCCTGTGGCCGGATTTTGCGCGGGAGCTGAAAGCGGCTTCCGGCATGTCGGTCAATTACCGCGACGAGGGCACCATCGTCGTCGCGCTCAACCGCGACGACGCGGCGCAGCTGGATCATTCCTACCAGTTCCAGAAGGGGCTCGGGCTCAATCTCGAATGGCTGTCGGCGATGGAGGCGCGCCGCCGCGAGCCGCATCTGAAGCCCGGCATCGCCGCCGCGGTGCTGAGCCCGGGCGACCACCAGGTCGACAACCGGCTGCTCAGCAGCGCTCTCGCGCTTGCCGCCCGCGGTGTCGGGGTCGAGCTCGTCGAGCACTGCCCGGTGCGCGAGGTCATCTTCGCCGGCGGCCATGCCGGCGGGGTCGTCACCGAGCGCGGCCGCGACCCGGCCGATATCGTGGTGCTGGCGGCCGGCGCGTGGTCGCGCGAGATCGGCGGCATCCCGCCCGCCTATCTGCCGCCGGTCCGGCCGATCAAGGGCCAGATGCTGGCGCTGCAGATGGATCCGGCGGCGCCGCTGTTGCGCCATGTCGTCTGGCTGCCGCGCGGCTATCTGGTGCCGCGCCTCGACGGCCGCCTCATTATCGGCGCCACGGTCGAGGAGCGCGGCTTCGATGCCAGCCTGACCGCGGGAGGCTTGTTCGCGCTGATCGAAGGCGCCTGGCGGGCGGTGCCGGCGATCGAAGAGCTGGCGATCGCCGAAACCTGGGTCGGCTTTCGGCCGGGCTCGCGCGACGACGCGCCGATGCTCGGGCCGAGCGGCATCGATCGCCTCGTGATCGCCACCGGCCATCATCGCAACGGCATTCTGCTGACCCCGGTCACCGCCGCCGTGGTCAGCGCTTATATATTGACGGGCCGGTTGCCCGAGATCGCCCGCCCGATGTCGCCCGAGCGCTTTGTCGCCGCGGCGACCGGCAGGCGGCGCGCGGCGGCCGGCGCGGAGGCCCGATGATGCGTCTCAGGATCAACGGCGCGGAAGCCGAGGTCGCGGTCGCGACGATCGCCGAGCTGCTCGCCGAGCAGGGCATCGATCCCAAGGCCCGGTTTCTCGCCGTCGCCGTCAACGGCGCGGTGGTGCGCCGCGCCGAATGGCAGATGGCGGCGTTGGCCGCCGGCGACAATGTCGAAATCGTCCGCCCCTTCCAGGGCGGCTGAGTTTGTCGAGTAGGAAGACGCAAATGACCGACCCGCTTGTGATTGCCGGCACCACCTTCTCGTCGCGGCTGATCGCCGGCACCGCCCGATATCCGAACCAGCAGGTCATGCTCGACGCGCTGGAGGCGAGCGGCGCCGAATTGGTCACCGCCTCGATCCGGCGGATCAGCCTGGAGGGTTATTCGGGCAGCCTGGTCGAGCTGCTCGGCGACCGCTACCGCATCCTGCCCAACACCGCGGGTTGCGTCACCGCGCGTGACGCGATCCTGACCGCCGAGCTGGCGCGCGAGGCGCTCGAGACCAATTGGGTCAAGCTCGAGCTGATCGGCGACCGCGAGCTGCTCTATCCCGATGTCGAGCAGTTGGTGCACGCCGCCGACGAATTGGTGCGCAAGGGCTTCACCGTCTTGCCCTATTGCAACGAGGATCCGGTCTCCTGCCAGAAGCTGGTCGATGTCGGCTGCGCCGCGGTGATGCCGCTGGGCTCGCTGATCGGCTCGGGCATGGGGATCGCCAACCCGGCCGCGATCGAATTGATCTGCAAGCGCAGCACGGTCCCGGTGGTGCTCGACGCCGGGATCGGCACGGCATCGGATGCGGCGCAGGCGATGGAGCTCGGCTGCGACGCGGTGATGATCGACACGGCGATCGCCAAATCGCACGATCCGGTCCGCATGGCGGCGGCGATGCGCGCCGCGGTCGAGGGCGGCCGCCTCGCCCGGCTCGCCGGCCGCATCCCGAAGCAGCGTTTCGCCGGTCCGTCGAGCCCGCAGCTCGGCCTGGTGGGGTCGTAGGGGCGGCCCCCTCAAATCCCTCTCCCGCACCGCGGGAGAGGGTGCCCGAAGCGCGGAGCGCGGAGGGTGGGTGAGGGTGTTTGCAGCAGGTCGCCCTCACCCTCCCATCGCTCCGCGATGGGTCCCTCCCTCTCCCGCATTGCGGGAGAGGGGCTCACAACCGGGCATCGCTGAGCCGTGATCTTCGCCCTGCCGCTCTATGACGACAACCCGATCCAGGAGACGCCGGTCGTCACCTACGGGCTGATCGGCATGTGCATCGGCGCCTTCCTGTGGCAGCTCGGGCAGAATGCCGATGTCGTCGCGCTGCAGTACGGCATGATCCCGGCGGTCCTGTTCGGCCACGCCCATCTGTCGCCGCGCCTCGCCGCGATCCCGCCCTGGGCGACGATCTTCACCAGCATGTTCCTGCATGGCGGCTGGCTGCATCTCGGCGGCAACATGCTGTTCCTGTGGATCTTCGGCAACAATGTCGAGGATTTGCTCGGCCGCGCCCGCTACGTGCTGCTGTATCTGTCCTGCGGGGTCGCGGCGGCGCTGATCCAGGCGATGGCGGATCCGCTGTCGGAGGTGCCGATGGTCGGCGCGAGCGGCGCCATCGCCGGGGTGCTCGGCGCCTACCTCCTGATCTATCCCTGGGCCAACGTGCATTGCCTGTTATGGATCGTGATCTTCTTCTGGATCATCACGGTGCCGGCCTGGGTGCTGCTCAGCGTGTGGTTCGCGATGCAGCTGTTGAGCGGGCTGGTGAGCGGGCCGCATGCGCCGGGCGTTGCGTTCTGGGCGCATGTCGGCGGGTTCGTCAGCGGCGTCGTGTTGATGCTGCTGCTGCGGCCGCGCCGGGTCATGCTGTGGCACGCGCAGAAGAGCCCGATCTTCGCCGCCGCGCCGCCGAGCGCGCTGCGCGGCCGGCGCACCTTCCACGAGGGCAGCGTGCCCTCGGCCGGGCAACGCTATCCCCGCCCGCCGAGCCCGTGGAATTGAGCCGGCAGGCTTCGCCGTTACCGGATCGGCGGCGGGTTGACCCAGCTCGGCAAGGCTTGGCGGCCGGTGGCTTGTGGCGCCGCGGGCGCGCCGGCCGAGCCGGTGGCGACCTGCGGGGCAGGAGTTGCGGGAGTTGATGGGGCGGCGGCTTGGGCCGGCGGCGTCGACGCGGCCGGAGCCGGCGGCGGGGCGGCGGCGGTCGTGGGCGGCGATGCGGTCTCCGGCACCAGCGCCGCGAGCAGACGATCGCTGACCCGCGGATCGACCGGCAGGTGGCGGCTGACCTCGAAGCGGATGATCGCATCGCGGGTGCCCGGGCCGAGGGCGCCATCCGTCGGTCCGGAATAGAAACCGAGCTGCTGCAACCCCTTCTGCGCGAGCAACACCGGATCCGCGGCGTCGACCCCGACCGAGGCGATCGCCTGGGGCATGTGTTTCATCCGGCGCTCATAGGCGATCAATGCCCGGGTCGTCTTCTCGGTCATGACCCCGTTGACCGGGCCGGGATCGAAGCCGGCCTCGCGCAGCTCCTGCTGCAGCGTGGCGATCGGCGCCGGCCCGACTGGCGGCGCCGATGTCTCGTTCTGCGCATACCCGGAACCGGGCGACATCGCAGCCAGACACAATGCGAACAAAATCCGCCTATACATCGCCATATCTCCCGAGACCATTCGCCTCGTCCGTTGTTCATATGGTGCCCGTGCCGCCGGGATCAGCAGGGAGGGAAACCATGGCCGAGCCGCCGCCCGTTTGCGGAGCCGCAACCCTGCGCGATAACCGGCGGGGACAGCCCTCGGCCGGGGGGTCCCGCCGATGATCCGCATCCTGCGCGGGCTGGCGCGCGTTGTCTTCATCCTCGTCGTCATCGGCGTGATCGGCGGCGGTGCGTTCATCGGCATCACGCTGAGCTATTTCGGGCGCGACCTGCCCAACTCGCAGCAGCTCGCCAGCTTCGTCCCGGCCACCGGCAGCAAGGTCTATGCCGGAGATGGCGGTTTCATGGCCGAATTCGCCAGCGAGCACCGCATCATCGTCCCGATCGATCGGGTGCCGCGGCCGATGATCGACGCGGTCCTCGCCGCCGAGGACCGCGATTTCTACAGCCATAACGGGGTCAACCCGGTCGCCGTGTTCCGCGTCGCGATGGCCGACATCGTACGCTATCAACGCGGCCAGCGCCCGCTCGGCGCATCGACGATCACCCAGCAGGTGGTCCGCCACTTCCTCCTCAACAACGAGCTGTCGGTCTCGCGCAAGATCAAGGAGGCGCTGCTCGCCTACCGCATCGAGCATGAGCTGAGCAAGGACCGCATTCTCGAGATCTATCTGAACGAGATCTATCTCGGCGCCGGCGCCTATGGGGTCGCCGCCGCGGCCGACACCTATTTCCAGAAGCCGCTCGACAAGCTCAGCCTGGCCGAGACCGCGCTGATCGCCGCGCTGCCGAAATCGCCCAACAATTACAACCCGCTCCGCCACGCGCAGGCGGCGAAAGCGCGGCGCGACTGGGTGCTGGCCGGCATGGCCGAGATCGGCTGGATCACCCCGGAGCAGGCCAAGGCAGCGATGGCGGAGCCGCTGCATGCGCATCTGCGCAGCGAGCCCGAGGGCGAGCAGAACGGCTATTTCACCGAGGAGGTGCGCCGCGAGCTGATCGGCCGGTTTGGCGAAAAGGCGGTCTATGAAGGCGGGCTGACCGTGCGCACGAGCTACACGCCCTCCTATCAGCAGATGGCCGACAATGCCTTCCGCAACGGCCTGGTCGAATACGACCGCCGCCATGGCTGGCGCGGGCCGCTGCAGCATTTGCCGACGGCAGCCGCCGCGCCAGCCGCGCTGCCCGGCATCGCCGACCCGGCCGGGGTCGGCACCTGGCAATTGGCGGCGGTCACCGCGGTCGAGGCCGGCGGGGCGCAGATCGTGCTGAAGAAAGGCGGCCCAGGGCAAACTACCCAGGGGCAAACTACGGGGCATATTCCGCTGAACG
>WNFC01011722.1_pt1 | contig 10285 bp, 7 predicted proteins | sample 5400541 | NCBI WGS metagenome assembly WNFC01 (sample SAMN13153342, study PRJNA577476) | soil metagenome | isolation source: 120 cm saprolite under Douglas fir tree site 2 hole 2 replicate 1 | place: USA:California | collected 2015-04-18 | reverse complement strand
CCAATAGGCACCGCCCACGGTGAGCGCCGCGACGAAAAAGAGTAGGCCAGCCAGAGCCAGTCGGTGGTTCCGCGATGCCCCACTATGAGCGCCTGCCCTCGCCGCCGTCGCACCTGCACTCTTGCCGCGTCCACCGGCGGTGCCGAGCTCTGCCACTTCCTCCATCGACTGCGGACGATCCTCTGGCCTCGGCTGTAGCATGACCGCAATTTCGTCGCGGAGATCCTCGGGAATCTTCCGCAGCTCGGGGACGGTCTGCCGCGCTGCGAATATGGTGTCGAGGGAGCGGCCCATGTCGAGCCGCGCGCCATGCCCGAGCGCCGCGGCCGCCAGCACCAGGCCGAGGCTATAGATGTCCGAGCGCGCATCCACCTTGCCGCCGTGCATGCCGATTTGCTCCGGCGAGGCGAAGGAGTACTTGCCGGAAAAATCGCTGCCGATGATGGTCTTCTCGCCGGCCTCGCTCGCCTTGGCGATGCCGAAATCGATGATCTTCGCGCTCTCGATGCGGCCGTCAGGCAGGATAATGTCAGGCGGTCGCGCAGCGCGCGCACCTCGCTCGGCGCGAAGCGGCGGTGCGCCAGCACCGCGCCGAGCGACGGGCCGTCGACGAACTCCATGACGAGGTAGCGGCGGCCGGTCTCGTCGAGCATGAAGCCCTGATACTCCACGATGGCGTCATTCCGCACCAGACGCAGCGCCTTGGCCTCCTGGTTCATGAGTGCGATGAATTTGGGATCGTCGGCGAGCTCCGCCAGGATGATCTTGATAGCGTGCTCGCTGTCCAGGATGAGGTGGCGCGCGCGGTAGACGGCGCCCATGCCGCCTTTGCCGAGGAGAGCCTCGATGCGGTAGGTGTGACCGAGCACCTCGCCAGGTTGGAGCTGGTGGGCCGGTCGGCCGGCGACTATGGTGGCATCGGGATCGATGCTCAGCTTCGAGCCGGTGGCGCGCCCGGTTTTAGCGATGCTCGCCGAGCCTGGGCCACCCTCGCCAACCGGCGGCCTCTCGCCCTCACTCGGAGAGCGCTCGTCGATCATCGACCGACTTCATTTCCGCGAGCTTCGACGGGTCGCCCGCTCATGAACATATCGACCTCAAAGTCACGTCCCGCGCACTCACAATGCGCAGCCAGATTGGCGGTAAGTACCGCTATGCGCTGCGCAAGCGTATCGTCAATCAGCGTGGCAGGCAATGAACAGGCATTGCCGACTCAGACCTTGACGACCGTCAGGCCGCTGGCCCCGCAACGAGCTTTTCCACGAACTCCTGCAGCAGCGCCAGCGTGTCGTAGTCTGCCTTCGACCCCTTGCCGTCGTTCACGTTGTGGAGCGCGCGGTTGTAGTCCTCGACGGCTTCGGCTTGCGCCTCCGGGTTCCACTGCTCCCACGGCGTGTTGACCAGCGGCCGCCAATCGTAGGCGCCGTCACGGTCGCCCTTGATCGCGGCCTTGGCCTGCGCCCACAGAGCCTTCGGCGCATAGGTCCATCCCTGATGCTGGTATTGCCAGACATGGGTCAATTCGTGGACGAGGATCCGCTTACCCTCGGTCGTCGTCTCCGAGGTGCCGGAAACGAACAAATCCGGTGTCAGATGGACGGTGTTGCCGATGGTCCGGCTTGCTCCCAATGAGGCGACGGCACCACCGTCGACGACGATCTTCGAGTAGTCGAGCGAATCGCCGAAGATGACTTTGGCGTCCGCCAACTCCGCAGTCGACAAAGGCCGCGGGTCGACTGGCTGGCCGCCAGACGCCGCCTCCTCGAGCTGCTTCACGATTGGTGCCTGGACGCCGCCGAACTGGTAGGGATCCGTCATCTCTTTGAGGAATTCGCTGGCCGCGTCGCTGGCTTTGTCATAGAGGCCGGACGCAGTGTCCGCGACATTCCGCACGACCGACGAGGCGGTATCCTCGACGCTCTGGACGACACTCTCGGCGGTATCGCCGATGCTCTGGACCGTGTCCTCGGCCTTCTGGATGACCGCCGACCCGGCATCCTCGACGCTCTGGACGACACTCGAGGCGGTCTGGTCGACGATCTGGACCGTATCTTCGGCCTTTTGGACGACCGCCGACCCGGCATCCTCGACGCTCTGAACGGCGCTCGAGGCGGTATTCTCGACCGATTGAACGCCATCTCTAACCTTGTCCGCGACGAAGCCGAGGGCATTCTCGAGCCAAGACGATTTGTCATCTGACACGATCTTATCTCCTCAGAGCCCCTCGCCCCCGCAACCTTACTCGAGTGCGGCGGGTAGCGCTATTTTCGCCGGTCGTCGCTTGTCGCACGACGTGCTTGCCGCGGCAGTGTATCGACGCTTTCCAGTTCCTCTTCGAGCTCGGCCTCCTGCAGGTCGTCCGCGACCCGCAAGCGCGGGCGTGTCGATGAGGATGATTCAGCCGATGCGGCGCGGCCGGGCGGGGGATCGACCGAGACCCGCACCCGCGGATGGGAGAGCGGCGGCTCGGCCGCACCGGACGCAGCATCGCCGGCGGCGGAATCGACTATAGCCGAGGCTTCTGAGAGATGCTGCTCGACTGCGCCGGCCGCGGCATCACTCGCCGCTGCCCCGCCGCCCGCAGCGTTCGCCGCGGGCGCGCTACCGCGGAGCAGTAGGCCCATCCCTTTGGGCGCGGCGAATCGGCTGTCGATCGTCGCGTTCTCGATGTCGCCGAGGGCAGCGTCGATCTCGGTATCGCTCGCCCCCTGCATCACGGCACGGACGTCGGTGGTGCCAACATCGAACACCGTGCCGAGTTCGCCATGGGCGGCGAGGTCGACGCCCTCCGCGGTGACGCTCGCATCGCCGGTTGTCTGTGCCGCGGCGAGCGTGCGGTCGATCGCCGCCTCAAGCCCGGATTCCTCGAGCATCTGCGCCGTGGGCGCGCCGCCGCTATTGGCCAGCGCCCGCGCCGCCGCGTTGTCGCCGATAGTCTTTTCCAGCGCCGTCTCGCGGCCAAGCTTAAACGTCGTCGCTTGGCGATAGGCGCTCTTGTCGAAGGGCGAAATCCCGGTCGCCGGATTGCGCGTCTGCTCGACGATGTTGGCTCGGCTGAGGATGTGCTCGGATTCGGATTTCCGCGCGCCGGCCGCGTCGCGCAAGGCGAGCCCTTGCTGATCATGTTGAGCGATGTTGCCGAGCGGCCGCGTCGCGCGTGGATCGGAGGGGCTACGGGGAACCTGCGCCTTGGGCGCGGCGGGATCGAGCGGTGGCTCGAGGACCGTATCGGAGCCAGCGCTGGTGTCGCCCATGGCCTCACCCGCCGCCTCGCCGGCATCCCCGACAACGGCGCCCGCCTCACGCGAGGCGTATGCCCCAGCATCGATCACGACGTCGGCAGCACGGGCGGCGGTACCGCTCGCATCCGCAGCGGCAACGCCGGCATCGGCGACTGCCGCGCCCGCATTGCCGACCGCGCCCGCCGCTTCCACGCCCTCCGCAGCGACGCTGGCCGCTTCGGCGCCCTCGGCGACAAGCCCGGCCGCTTCAGCTTCACCGGCGCCGACCGCCATCGAGGCGACGACGACCGCCGCCTGGCCGACGCCCTTGCCGATGAACTCCGCGCCATGGCCGGTCGCGGCGGCCTGATCGTAGCCGGCCCTGATCTGCTTGCCGATCTTCTCGCCGGTTCCTTGCGGGTCGATCACCGCGTTGCCGACGAAGCTCTCGACCCCCTTTGCCTTGTTCCAATCGTCGTCAAGGTCTTTCCCAAGCTGCTTGCGCGCGTCCTCGTCGACGGCGGCGTGGGCGAGGGTCGCCGCTCCCTTGGCCAGGGCAACCCCATCGGCCATGTCGACGGCCGTCTGCGCCATGCTCGCCAGATCCTTGACTCCGGTCCAGACGCCCTCGGCGACACCCTTTTGGTAATCCATCACCGTCGAGGCGGCGGACTTTGCCTCCTGCAGCACGCCCGGCGCGGCGTCCTCGACCTTCTGTACCGCCGTCGAGGCGGCGACCTCGACGGATTGAACGACGCTCGACGCCGTATCCGTTACCGCCTGGACGGCGGATGACGCGGTATCCTCGACGGATTGGACCCCTTGCCGCGCTGTGTCGATGACGAAACCGAAGGCATTCTCGAGCCATGAGGATTTGTCGTCGGACATGATGCATTTCCTTGTGTCTTGCACCGTCGGTCCAGCGGTCGACTATCGGCTCGCCGCCCGCCTATCTGAACTGCTGCTTATAGTCATCGAGGTTTTCTGCGATGATGGTCTTGGTCTTGATGTCGAGCACATGGCCGTGCGTCTTGCACAGCAGATGATGCGCCGGCCCGGGCACCTTGCCATGCACCGCCACGCAGTCGGTTTGCATCGGCTCGCGCGGGCGCGTCATGTTGAGCGGCGTGTCCGCTCCTGGCCGGGATGGCGGCGCCGCTGCGCGTTTGGCGCCGCCGGCGTACCGCCGTTTGTACTCGTCAAGGTCCTTGGCGATGACGAGCCCGGCATCGGTATCAAGGATGTGCTGATGCGTACCGCACAGCACATGGTTGCGTGGGCCGGGCACCTTGCCGTGAACGGGCTTGCATGCCGCCGTCATTCTCTCTTGTCCCTGCGAGGGTGGTCCCGGCGGCAATGTTCGCGACTCCGGCTGGGCCGACGCGGCTTGCCCCGCTGACGAGTACGGAGCGGCCCCCGCAGCCCCAGTCACCGCATGTTTCGCGTAGCGCCGCTTATAGTCGTCGAGATCATTGGCGATGATCATTCTGGCGGCTTCGTCGAGGATGTGGTGGTGCGTGCCGCAGAGCACATGATTGCGCGGGCCAGGTACCTTGCCACGGACGATCTTGCAGTCCCGCCCCATTGGTCCCAGCGACCCTGCGCCAGCGGCGGCAACCTCGCCGGCCGAGCCGGGAGCCCCAGCGGTGGCAGGCTCGGCGCCGCTCGCGCTCTGGAGGAACTTGATTACCGCGTCGATGTCGTGCTTCAACTTCGAGAGCGTCGCGATCTCACCCTTGTTGGCTTGGGCGTCGGATCGGTTAAGGCAAGCGACGAGAGGGCTGATCGCCGCGCTGACCCCGGCGAGCGTCTGGATGCCCTGGCTCGACAGAAGAATGGCCGGAAGCGTTGCAAGATTGTGAGCCCTCGCCGCCGAGGTGATCTGCGGTAGGAGCTGTTTCGGCGTGGCACCCAAGGCCTCGACGCAGCGCCCGACAGCGTCCGCCAAAGTGAGGTAGTCGTGCGCGCAGGCACCGATATTCTGCACGGTAAGGCCGATGCTCTGCAGCTGCTGCGCCGCCGCGCCGGTGATCGCGTTCCCTTCATCCTCGGCGGCACCTGCGACCTTTTGCTTGGCGTCGTCCCAGGCCTGGCCCGCCTTCTTCTTCAGATCGTCGGCCTCGTCCTCGACCACCTGCGCCGCGCCGCCGACCGCGCTCTTGGCGCCTTGGTAGAGTTTGCTTCCTTCATCCTCGACGGTTTTGAGAGCGCTAGAGGCGAGGCCACTGACCTGCTCGACGCCAGCGCCGAGCGTGTCGGATTCGGCCTGAGCGATCGTGGATGCAACCCCCGCCGCATCTTCCACCTTGTCTACGACAAAGCCGAGCGCATCCTTGAGCCAAGACGATTTGTCGTCCGACATCGCTTCTCCCCCGTAGATCACCCGAACTCAGCGAGCTTCGGGACCCCGTGATCGAGCCGATCGCCTTACATCTCCGAATTCAACTGATGGTCTTTGCCAGGTGGGCGAAGCTCGCCATCAGCGTCTTCTTGATGTTGGCCTGGACGCCGAATGGATTTGCGTCGATATGCGCGATCAGCGGCTCGGATTGTACATATTTGATGTGCTCCGCGAGCAGCGCCTTGGCAGTCTGCAAATGCTGCTTGCGCTCTGCCTCGTCATCGGCCTGATGCGCCTTCTCCATTGACTCCGCGAGCTTGTGGTCGAGCTTGTCCAGGATCCGCTGCATCTGCCCCATGCTCTTGTCGAGTTCAGAAAGGAGTTCGGGAGATTCGTTCGCATACTCGCTCTTGATAGCCGCCTGCAGCTTGTCGATATTCGCCGACATGACGTGACGGGTTTGGTGCCACACCTGTGGCGCCTGCTTGAGCGCTGCCAGCTTGGCTGACGCCGGAGCACCCGCTGTTCCTTGCGGACTCGCCGCTGCAGGCTCCTCTTCCTCCGCCTCTTCGTCTTCGTCTTCATCTTCTTCTTGTTCTTGTTCGTCTTCGCCTCCCTCGGCTTGCGTCTCGGCGCCGGCGTCCTCATCCTCGGCGGCATCGCCTTCCTGTTCGCCCCTCGCGTTTTCGAGAGCTTCGACCGCTTCTTCCACCGCCTCGAGCACCTCGACTTGGGCGTCGGCTTCCGAGATGTCCTCGTCTTCTTCTTCTTTCTCGAGCTTAACCAAGTAATTGAGTGACATCGCCCTCATCGCTTCCTGCATCTTGCGTTCGGCGCCGGCGAGTTTTTTGACATAGCGAATCGAGAGCGTGAACTTGCCGCCATCCTTGGCGACCGTTGCCGTACCGCAGCACAGCATCTTGCGGTCAGCATGCTTCTTCTTGATCTCCGCCATTAGCGCCAGAGCTTTCTTGCGGGGATCGATGACAAGAATGTGGTCCTTCTTGTCCTTGCCGGGCGCGAAAGCGAACCCAACTCGGGCCGTTTTCCCGTCGCTTGTCTTCATCATGGCTTTGCGCAGCGCCGTCTTGACGGTCGCCACATTCGCTTTCGCCTGCTTGGCATCCATCCCCACCATAAGCTCCTCCTGTCGAACGAGCGTTTAATCTATTGGCGACACCGGTTTCACGCTGTGAGGGGGATCACAAGACGAGAAACTTCTCGAGCGACCGATCATGAGATCGCCGCAAACAAAACTACTCTCACTTGACCGCAGCGCTCCCGAGTTACGAGGCCATCAGTCGACAATCTCCAGCCAAATTCAAACCGCCGCGACCGACATGCAAAGTCCTTCGGAAAAGTATCACATGATGCCGCTACTCCACAACGACGCACCCTCCGCGAACTCTCCTTGGCGAATCCACGTGATGAACTGGTTTTCGGAACCCACCATTGACGCCGCTTCCACATTGCCGGAACATGGGTCATCGTCATGTGATATCTCGATTCCAGGGGGCAACGCGTGTCCAAGGTCGTCATCGCATATTGCAACGAGAGTTGGTGGCTGGTGGCCGGCGTCACCCACCTCAACGACATGCTCGCCGCCACCGAGGGCCCAGACTTGGAGATTACGATCGTCTCGTGTCGGACGTGGCCGCAAGTCATGCAGCTGTGGGAGGAACCCGAAGACGGCAAGCTGCCATGGGCGATCCACCCGAAGATTGTTGAGCGATTAAAGTCACGCGAACGTACCACAGTAAGCTGACGCGAGCGGCCCACGACCGTGCCGGGCGGCGGGAGGCCCGCTTAGCTCTTTACTCGTGTGCTAGCAGACCGAGGTTGCCGCTGCACGTCAAGGATTGCTCGAATGTCGTGGAATAACAAAGTTATATGGTCCGAAGGCCTCTTCTTGCGCCCGCAGCATTTTCAGCAATCGGATCGCTACATAGAGAGGCTCGTGCGCCGGCGGGTCGAGGCGCTTCGCCCGTACCCCTGGGGCGTGACTGAGCTGAAACTCAACCGCGAGATGCTAGCTCTCGGCAAGTTTGCGATCGAGGAGGCGCGCGGCGTCCTCGAAGACGGTACGCCGTTCAGCATTCCCGACGATGCCGACCACCCGGCACCTTTCGACGTTCCGGAGGCGACGCGCAATAGCATCATCTACCTCGCTCTCCCTGGCTATCAGCCGGGTGCGCAGGAGGCGGCGCCGGCCGAGGCGATGGAGAGTTCCGCGCGTTTCGCCATTCACGAGCAGGAGATCAATGACGCGGTCGCGGTTGGCAGGGCAATGGTCGGCATCGAGGTGGGAAAACTACGCCTTCGGCTAGTCCTTGATGATGGCGATCGTGCCGGGCTGATCTGCCTCGGCCTTGCTCGGATCGGCGAGGTACGCGCCGACAAGCAGATCGTCCTCGACGACATGTTTATCCCACCGACTCTCGATTGCGCCGCCTCAAAGAACCTTTCCGGCTTTCTTGTCGAGATACACGGCCTCTTGCATCATCGGGGCGAGGCGCTCGGCGGGCGCGTCGCCGATTCAGGCACCCGTGGGGTCGCCGAAATCGCCGACTTTATGCTGCTCCAAGTCATCAACAAGTACGAACCGCTGTTTTCGCATCTCCATGCCGCCCAGCATATCCACCCCGAGACTTTTTACACAGTGGCCCTTCAGCTTGCTGGAGAGTTGGCGACATTTACTGTGGCAAGCAAACGGCCGCCCGCCTTCCCCCATTATCGCCACGACGATCTCGCCGCTACTTTTGCGCCGCTCATGCGGACTATCCGCCATTCACTGAGCGCCGTACTCGAGCAGACCGCTGTCGCCATCCCTCTGCAGGAGCGTAAGTACGGCGTCCATGTCGCTCCCATCGTCGATAAGACGCTGTTGACGACCGCCGCGTTCGTGCTATCGGTTGCGGCGAATATCGAGGCCGAGCGCTTGCGTCGGCAATTTCCTGCCCAGATCAAGCTCGGCCCGGTCGAGAATATCCGTGAGCTCGTCAACAGTGCGCTACCCGGCATTGCGCTCCGGCCGCTACCTGTCGCTCCGCGCCAGATCCCCTTCCATGTCGGCAGAGCCTATTTCGAACTCGATCGCGCTAGCCCACACTGGAAGGCGATGCAGACCTCGGGGGGCCTCGCACTCCATGTTGCGGGTGATTTCCCCGGCCTGGAAATGGAGCTTTGGGCGATCCGCGGGCAATGATTGCGCATCTACACCGGTTTGCGGCGAAAAATCCGCTTCCAGCGACGGTGTCCGCGACACCCGCCGCTGCGCCGCGACCGGCCGATTGGCGTTCCCCGCCGCCGCGTGATAGCATATCGGTGGTTCCATTTAGCGGATTGCGAAGCTGACCGGTGGGGCCGTGCCAAATTCCGCGCTGAAGATCAAGACCGCCACCGCCCAGGAAGTCTGCGTGCAATTCGAGCTTTCCGAGCTCGGCCGTGCGCAACTCCAAGCCGGCATGTCGCCCCTCGACTTCCTCAACGCACTTGTCGCCCATGATGCTTATAGCGACGCCATGCAGTTCCTCGCATGGGCTCTCCCCAAGCGGGAGGCTGTCTGGTGGTCGTGCCTGTGCGCGCGCGAACTGGTCGCCGGTAAAGAGGCGTCCAAACTGACCGCCGGTGTGCAGGCGGCCGAAGCCTGGGTTTATCGCCCGACGGAAGAAAATCGACGCAGGGCAGAAGCGGCCGCCAACGCCATCACGGCATCGCATCCGGCGCGCTGGTCCGCAATGGCGGCGTTCTGGAGCGGCGGCAGCATCGCCCCGGCAGACGCGCCCGCGGTCAAGCCGGCGGAGGATTTCACCGCCAAGGCCGTCGCCGGAGCCGTAATGATGGCGGCCGGGCTTGACCCGTTGGAATGCGACGCGCGCCAGAGGACTTTCGTCTCCAGCGGACTCGACATTGCAAAGGGCGGTACTGGGCGTCCGCTGGCGAGATCCTGATCGTCCCGCGCAACCTGCAATGTCTCTCGTCTTGCACCTCACAACAAAAGATCCTGCTCTCAGCAGCGAAGCCCCGCGCCGCATCGAAGTCGCCCAACGCCTGACGATCGGTCGCGGGCCAGGCAATGATCTGATGCTCGACGATCCGAATCGCTATCTTTCGAAGAACCACTGCGTGATCGATGCGAATGCAGGCGGCTATACCGTCACCGACACTAGCGGCAACGGCGTCTTCCTCAATGACAACCCTGAGCGCCTGCCGCGCAACGCACCAGTGCCGCTTGTTGAGGGAAACGTGCTGCGGCTCGGCCCGTACGAGATCACCGTCGCCACCATTGCACCCTCGCCTTCCGGTCGGCAATCTCCCATGGACGCGACCGCCGGCCAACCTGGCGGCATCTTCAGCGATCCGCTTGCGGAATTGGACGATGCCGCCACCGGGAAAGCGCCCGTTTCGCAACCGGCGCACGGAGTGGAGAGTCTCGACGGACTTAGCGCCGCCTCGCCATCGTCTCCATCACTCGGACCTTTGATACCGGACGACGTGGATCTGCTCGGCGGTGCTCCGCGCGACGACGGCTGGCGCGGTGCCTCTCAGGCCGACCACGCACCCTCGGATCAGGCATTCTTTGCGCTACCCAAGGCATTTGCCGAGAAAATTCCGGAGGACTGGGAGATGTCGGTAGCCTCGGCCCCGCTCGGTGCGGACGCCGCGGTCCACGTGTCCGAGGAGCCCGCTTTCCCCACGCCGGGCGTCGTGAAGTTCGCGCCGA
>WNFC01010478.1_pt1 | contig 10286 bp, 8 predicted proteins | sample 5400541 | NCBI WGS metagenome assembly WNFC01 (sample SAMN13153342, study PRJNA577476) | soil metagenome | isolation source: 120 cm saprolite under Douglas fir tree site 2 hole 2 replicate 1 | place: USA:California | collected 2015-04-18 | reverse complement strand
CCCCTTGGTAGGTGCATGTCTTCCGCGAATTGCGTTGTTGCAACGACGGGCGTCCTTGCCAATCCGTATTGAAAGCAGCCGGCGCGGGACCGGCTTGGTTAAATGCACCATATGCGGCGGGCTGGTTCGGCCGATGTTGGTAGTTGTGGCCTGCATGGACGGCGCTCGATATCGCCATGAACGGCAACAGGAGCGAAATCGTGAGAAGGTGTTTCGTTAACATGGTCCGGCTCCATCCTTGTTGGAGCGCGTCATGCGCTTCTAATGATGAGTTCGGCGCGAATCGTCCGCCGGTTACACGCTCACGCCGACGTTAGAACGGTCACCAAGTGCCGTTGACCCCCACGATAGCCGCGGTCCCAATATTGCGCCTTGGAAGGTGGACAGCACAATTGCGCCACCTACACCCGGCATTTCTGCGCTTTCCGATGGATCGCCAGCCAATGCAAGTTTCGACGATCCCATCGAACTCACATTATTTGATCGTGAAGGGTATGATGAGGTCGCTGGCAAAGGTCCATTGCGAGCTCTTCGTTCCTCCGCCGAACGGCGTGGTGTTGTTCAAAGACGCGTCGTAGCGAACCTCCGGCCTGATAACGAGGCCTTCGAGCTGTTTCGGAACAGGAGGCTTGATGGCAAGTCCGAGCGTCAGCGCACCGTAGGTCGTCGCTCCGCCGCCGATCGCGACGGCCAAGGGATTGCCATGCTCGATCCCGACAAAGTCCAGGTTGCCCGGGAAGGCGGCGACAAAGAAGCCGTTATTGTCGCGCCAAACCTCTGCGCGCCCGGTGATCTTCAGCCAATCGTTGATCGCATAGGTCGCATATTGCGCCCAACCATAGCCTGTCGCGTTGAACCCATCATCGCGGATGTAGTTGAGGTCGGACGTCAGGGTGAGCTTGTCGGTTGCTTTCCAGATCACGGTCACGTCATTGAGATAACGGAGAGCCGTGTTGGGATCGACGCCCGCAAGTACAACAGCCGACACATTCGGATTTTCCGGGCCGATATGGGTAGTTGCCGAGACAGTCAGCGCGCCATCCAGCAAATTCAAGCCGAAACCGCCGTGAAACGCCGCGGCCGTGTTGTTGTCGCCACAATTAAAACAATTGAAGTGATTGCCGAAGGTCGTATTCACGCCCGTATCTACGCCCAGATAAATATCAAGCATCGGATTCACATGCGTGGTCGTCATGATGCCGGTGTGCTTGAACGGAATGCCGAAATTGAAGATGTAGGAATGCGTGTATAGCGCATTGTCAGGCGCGTTGATGACTTCCGCGCCTTCCAGGGTCACATACTGTCCGACCTTTAGGTCTATGCCGCCGGAAGTAAGCCATGGCAGATGGAACAGAGCGTGCGCTTCGACGATGTCGATCTGTTCGCGGCCGGTGATTGCGTAGTCGAATTCACCCAGGAAGTGCGTATAGCGCGCGTCCGAACCGTACATCCCCTGGAACTTGAAGCCGAAATCGTATCCGGTGGCTTTCGGATCGAGAGGACGCTGCACCGTCAGCGATGCCTGGTTCAAGAAAAATGAATTGGCCTTGTCGGTAAAGAGCTGGCCAAAATTCGTGACGGCGGGATTATTCCCATTGCCCGAAGCACCCACTTCCACGAGGCCGGTTATCGTCAATGTATCCCACCATGAAGCCATGGGCGGAGCTTTTTTAGCCTTCACAGGCAAATCCGCGGCGTTGGCAGCCGTTGCGGCTGCGAATGCGATTACCGCGGATGTAATGATCCTCTTCATGAGAGCCCCGCCATGAATGAGCCCCTCGCCATTGAGTGCGCCTTTTCGCCGCTGATCGTTTGAACGCCCCAAAATTCTTGCGAGCAGGAGTCGATCACACACACGCGGAACTTATTGCTCCGCACATGAGGCAGCGCAAGGCGACGAGTTCGACAATTTTTCGGCGGTTGCAGACTTATTGTTCAATGGCAGAGAAGATTTCTCGTGATCTTTTCGACATGTTGTAATCCAGACACGGTTATCCCGTGCGCCGCAGCATTTCGGGAGTTGTCTGCTTGAAGCTGCCCAAACGCCCAAGCAGAATGCCGAGGAAAAGTCTGGTGGATCGGGTCAGAGAATCTGACGTTTCGCTAAGCTGATGGTGGAGCTTTTGCGGTGGACGTTTTTCGCCGATGGCCGCGTCCTTCCGGGCGTCGATCTCACGCAGCAGTTCTGGTCCGGACCAGATAATATTGCCATCGTCTTCAACGATGAACGCGATAGAGAGGGTCATGGCCCCCCTCAGCCGAGCGGCGCTTTTCAAGGCGTTTTCGTTGTCCGGATGCCGCTCGGACCGCACGAGGATGCTGAGTACGGACGCAGAAGTTTCCAGCAATATCGGATCGCCGGCATAGTCGGCATAGAGCAATGTCACAGGACCAAACTCCGGCCGCAGCTTCCAGAGACGCAGCAGTTCTTGACAAGCCAGTTCGACGGCAAGCGGCACCGGCCTGATCTCGCTTTCCCAATATTGAACGGCGCCCCGACTGAGCCCGAGCTTTTCCCCCACGACAGACTGCGTATATCCCAATTTCCGCCGCCACTCCTTGAAGCGCCACCGGTCCATCGTGTCATCCTGCGTTGCAGCAGCGGAAGATGCCGGAGTAAACCCAACTCCATGGCTGAAGCGCACGACCTGAGCTTCAATTGACGAGTTCGGAACAAATCGTCTGGCGGTTACAGGTTCACGCTGACGTGAAGCAACCTGACACACTTCACCAGCGCAATAGCCGCGGTCCCAATGCCGCGCCGGCCAGGGTGCACAGCACAATCGTGCTACCGTACCAGACCGCGACGAACGGCAATGAATCGTCCGTGCAGTGCACAGCATAAGCCATCGCACTCACGCCGCCTGCGATGAGACCGGCAACGGCACCAGTACGAACCAGATTCGTGGGCGCGGCTCTTCGCACCGCAAAAATGGTGACCGCGAAAGGTACGACAGCGATGATTGGAATCGAGAGCAGGCATTCAAGCCATTGATCGCCGAGGATCATCCTGTTCCAGTGTGAGCTTGGCGCCACACCGAGACTGATGGCGCCGATCAGCGCGATTGCCGCAAACGGTACCGCGATTACGAGCGGCGATATTCCGCGTTCGGCGCCGGGACGGGCGAGCCTTGTGAGATAACGCATCGCCACGCCAACCACCGCAAGCCCGAACGCAACCTTCAACAACAGGAAGACGGTGGCGTGGGTCGTCGTGAGGTCTGCGCGGACGCCCAGTGCGACGAGCATGATGCCAAGCGCGGTTACCACGCCGGCAGCAACGGCGATAGAAATCGTCCGTCCGACCAGTGAGCGTCCGACCGGTTCGACGTTCGTGCTGAGCATGGCAACCAGATCATCTGTTCTCATTGTTGGTCTCCCGCGCGATAAAGGTCGCCAGCGTGCGCAAGCCCCGGCGAATGTTGATCTTGACGCCCGATTCCGAGATGCCGCACTGTTTCGCGGCTTCCGCTACGCTGCGTCCTTCAAGCTTCACGCATTCAATGGCGCACCGCACTTTTTCCGGCAGCCGTCCCAGAAGTTTTCTGATGTCATGAGAGCTCTCGGCGTCTGCGTTGTCGTCTTGCGCGATGACCTCCACCCCTTCATCAAGAGGGATGCTGGCGGTTGATCGCGTCCGGCGCAGATAGTCGATGAGCTTGTATCGGGCGATAGTATGCACCCAGGGCGTAAATAGCTCCCCAGTGTCGTAGGTGTGGCGCTTGACATGAATGGCCAACAACACTTCCTGCACCAGATCTTCAGCCTCCGTGGCGCCGCGTCCGACGCGGGCGAGTTTGCCCTTGTAATAGGCTCGCAGCCTGCTGCTTAGCCGGTCGAGCAGTGACCGGTATGACGCCGCGTTGCCATCGAGGCTCGCTAGCATCAACGCCTTGAGTTCCAATTCGCTGGTTATCACCGGAGCGTCATCCCTAGTTATTCGCCATTGAAGCGGATTCGGTTACAGCGGTGATTGCTATTGGGCAAAAAAAGTCATCGCTGCACCAAGGGCGACGCCTCCGGGCTAATCGGCAGGGCCTATGCCCTGGGAATGGTTACGGCAGGCGCACCCCTGATACATATAGGACATTGTGCGCGGGCCTGGCGCGTATTCCGCCTGCAGGTTCGTTAGATTAAAGCCGGCCTGACGGATAAGGTCATCCATCTTGCGGTCCAGATGACAGCCGCCCGCGATGCGACGCCAGGGCGGAGTGAGCCGGCGCTGCCAGCGTTCGACGCCTGGCTCAGGCGAAAGCCCGTGCTCGACAAAGCAGAGATTGCCGTCCGGCTTGAGCACCCTCCGCATCTCACGCAAGGCAGCCAGCGGATCCGGAATCGAACAAAGAGTCCAGGTCATCACGACCGTATCAACGGCATTGTCCGCAAGCGGGATCGCGGTTGCAGAACCGAGAAGGAGTTCAACAGGTACTCCTGATGCTGTGGCGCGCCGACGCGCGATCGACAGCAAGCGCGCCGAGGGATCGATCCCGTAGACAAACTCAACCTGCTTGCCATACAGCCGGAAGTTCAATCCCGAGCCGACCCCAATCTCGAGCACACGTCCGCGTGCCGTAGCGACCGCCGCGCGACGGTACTTCGTGAGGTCCTTCCGTCGCATGACAAGATCGAGAAGCGGCGGCAGTATCCAGCGCTCATAGAAATCCATCGTCGTTCCTCCTCGCCCTCCAGTTCGCCTGTCGCATGGGCACGGGCGAACTGCTTCGCCGGCTCATTCAAAGTTGAATTCGTCGGGAGGGTTCGGCGGGTTACATTCTCACGCCGACGTGAGTGCGCCTACTTAGGCGGTTACCCGAGGGGTCCGCCGTTCCTCGGCTACGCCTCAAACTCGCTTTGCTCGTGCGCGGCTTTTTCGCGCATCGCATTCATGCTGCAATTCGAGGCTTGACCAGATGACAGTACCATCGCCTTCCACAATGAACGGCATGTTTAGATTCACGGTTTCCCCCAATTGAGCGACGCGGCTCAAGGCGCTTTCGTTGTCCGGATGTGGCTCGCATCGCAGGACCAGATCGCCAGAGGGAAGAGAGTCCACCCGCGATATCGGACCCTCGGCATAAAGCAGCGTGACCGGCCCGAACTCCGGTCGCTGCTTCCACCGTCGCAACAGCTCCTCGCAGGCCAACTCGACGGCACGCGGCACTGGCCTGATGTCGCTTTCCCAGTCTTGAACCGCGCCACGACTGAGGCCCAGCATTTCCCCTGCCACAACCTGATTGATTCCCAGTTTCTTCCGCCACTTTTTGAAGTCCCACTGGTCCATCACGCTATCCAGGAGTTTCGGAACGTGTGCGCGCTTTAAGTCATTCCGCGGCTTGCGAGCGGTCGAAGGGAGTTGGCGTCGTCTGGCCCTCGATGCCCCTTCCGACTGGAACGGCCGCATTCGGTTCGCGCGGCAACCCAAATCCCTTAATCAGCGCATAGACCGCGGGGATCACGACGAGCGTCAGGATGGTCGACGAAATCATGCCGCCGATCATCGGCACCGCGATGCGTTGCATGACCTCAGAACCGGTGCCGGTGCTCCACATGATCGGAATCAGCCCGGCCATGATGGCGACGACGGTCATCGCTATAGGTCGCACCCGCTCGACCGTGCCCGCCATGATTGCCTCGTTCAGGTCCGTTCGCGTAAACGGCTTGCCTTCCGCGAGCCGCTCGGCGTGAAGCTCCTTCATCGCGTTATCGAGATAGATCAGCATGATGACGCCGATCTCCGCCGCGACACCGGACAAAGCGATGAAGCCCACGGCCACTGCGACCGACAAGTTGAAACCAAGCCACCACATCAGCCACAGTCCGCCGACGAGCGCGAACGGCAGTGACAGCATCACGATCAGCGTTTCGGTCAACCTTCGGAAATTCAGATACAGGAGCAGGAAGATGATCAGCAGTGTGACCGGCACCAAAGTCTTCAGCCTGGCGGTCGCGCGCTCCAGATATTCGAACTGGCCGCTCCAGACGACGTAGTTTCCTGGCGGAAACTGCACGCTGGCGGCCACGGCCGCCTTGGCGTCAGCCACGTAGCTGCCGAGATCGCGGTCGCGGATATCCACGAAAATGTAGACGGCGAGCTGGCCGTTTTCAGTCCGGATCGAGGTCGGGCCGCGCGTCAGCTTGATGGCGGCCACCTCTCCCAGCGGGACCGTCCCGCCGCCCGGCATGGCGACCAGCACGTCGCGGGCGATCGACTGCGGATCGCTGCGCAGATCACGCGGATAGCGCAGATTGACGCCGTAACGCTCGCGACCTTCGACGGTCGTCGTAACCGTCTCGCCGCCAAGCGCGGACGAAACGGTGTCCTGCACATCGCTGACCATGAGGCCGTAGCGTGCGAGCGCCTCTCGATTCGGGACGATATCCAGGTAGTAGCCGCCGATGACGCGTTCAGCAAAAGCGCTCGACGTGCCGGGAACCGTTTTCACCACGGTTTCGATTTGCCGCGCCAGCTTCTCCATCTCCGTCAGGTCTTTTCCAAGCACCTTAATGCCGACCGGCGTGCGAATTCCGGTCGCAAGCATGTCGGTGCGGGCCTTGATCGGCATGGTCCAGGCGTTGGAGACGCCGGGAAATTGCAGCGCCTTGTCGAGCTCGGCAATCAGGCCGTCGACCGTCAGGCCCGGACGCCACTGCTGCTTCGGTTTGAGATTGACCACCGTCTCGAACATCTCGGTTGGAGCAGGATCGGTCGCGGTTTCGGCGCGTCCCGCCTTGCCATAGACCGACTCAACTTCGGGAAACGTCTTGATGATCTTGTTCTGCGTCTGCAAAGTCTCCGCCGCCTTGGTCACGGACAGCCCCGGCAGCGTCGTTGGCATATACATCAGCGTGCCTTCGTTCAGGCTCGGCATGAATTCGGTGCCGAGCTGCCGGGCCGGCCAAAGGCTGACCGCCAAGGCGACAAGCGCGAGAAAGATGGTCAACGTCTTGGCCTTCAGCACCCCACGGATCAGGGGCCGGTAGATCCAGATCAGGAACCGATTGATCGGATTCTTGTGCTCCGGAATGATTTTGCCGCGAATGAACAACACCATTAGGACCGGAACCAGCGTGATCGACAGGATCGCCGCCGCGGCCATCGAGAACGTCTTGGTGTAGGCGAGCGGGCTGAACAGCCGCCCCTCCTGCGATTCCATCGTGAAGATCGGCATGAACGACACGGTGATGATCAGCAGGCTGAAAAACAGCGCGGGACCGACCTGGCTCGCCGCTTCAATCAGAACTTCCAGGCGCGGCTTGTCGGGCGGTGCGCGTTCGAGATGCTTGTGCGCGTTCTCGATCATGACGATGGCGCCGTCGATCATGGCGCCGATTGCAATTGCGATCCCGCCGAGGCTCATGATGTTCGAGCCGATGCCGAGCGCCTTCATGGCGGCGAACGCCATAAGGATGCCGACCGGCAACATCACTATCGCAACCAGCGCACTGCGTACGTGCAACAGGAACGCGATGCAGACGAGCGCAACGACGATGCTTTCTTCCGTAAGAGTCCGCTTCAATGTCTCGATCGCATTGTGAATGAGATTCGAGCGGTCATAGACCGGTATGATCTCAACGCCTTTCGGCAGGGCCGACGCCATATCGGCCAGGCGAGCCTTCACATTGTCGATGACATCGAGCGCGTTCTGTCCGAATCGTTGCAGCGCAATACCGCTGGCGACTTCGCCCTCCCCGTTGAGCTCGGTAATGCCTCGCCGCTCGTCCGGACCGAACTCGATCCGCGCCACATCCTTCAGCAAAACCGGCGTGCCCTTGTCGACCTTCAGCACGATGTTCGAGAGATCGGAAAGGCTTTTGACGTAGCCGCGGCCGCGCACGATGAATTCGAATTCCGACAACTCCACGCTACGCCCGCCGACATCCATGTTGCTGCCGCGCACCGCATCGCGCACCTTCGCAGGCGGAATACCGAGGGAGCGCAACCGGTTCGGGTCGAGGATGATGTTGTATTGCCTGACGAAGCCGCCGACGCTGGCCACTTCGGCGACGCCCTGCGCCTTGGCGATGCCGTAGCGTATGGTCCAATCCTGCAAGGACCTGAGATCGGCCAGCGATTTGTCCTTGGCCTGCAGCGCATACTGATAAACCCAGCCAACGCCAGTTGCATCCGGCCCCAGCGTAGGCGTCACGCCGTTCGGCAGCCTGCGCGCAGCTGCGTTGAGATACTCGAGGACGCGCGAGCGCGCCCAATAGATATCGGTGCCATCCTCGAAGATGATGTAGACGAATGAGACGCCGAAGAAGGAAAAGCCGCGTACCACTTTCGATTTCGGCACCGTCAGCATGGCGGTCGTCAGCGGATAGGTGACCTGGTCTTCGATGACCTGCGGCGCCTGACCCTGATATTCGGTATAGACGATCACCTGGGTGTCGGAGAGATCGGGAATGGCGTCCAGTGCCGAGTGCTCCAGCGCATAGAAGCCGGCTGCCGCAGCAAAAAACGCACCGATCAGGACCAGCATCACGTTGCGGGCCGACCAGTCGATGAGCCGCGCGATCATTGCGGTTTCTCCCCGGAATCCAGGCCCTTGAGCGCGGCTTTGAGGTTGCTTTCGGCGTCGATCAGGAAGTTCGCGGAGACGACGACCTTGTCGTTTTCGGCGAGCCCTTGCTTGATCTCGACGCGACCGTCGCCGCGGCGCCCAATCTTGACCGCGCGCGGTTCAAAACGCCCCTGGCCCTTGTCGAGCAGCACGATCTGCCGCTCGCCACTGTCAATGACAGCGCTGCTCGACACGGTCACAACCGGAGCTTGCGTTCCGGTGTCGATCTCGACATCGGCATACATATCCGGCCGCAGCACGTCGTCTGGATTTGGCAATTCGATTCTGATCCGTCCGGTGCGCGTCTCCGCCATCAGATGCGGATAGATCAACGCGACTTTGCCGGTAAAAACCGTATCGGGATAGGCGCGAGGCCGGACGCTGGCCCTTTGTCCGATCTCGATCAGGGAGAGATCGCGCTCCGCGACATCGGCCAACACCCAGACCACCTGGTGATCCGAAATCCGGAACAGAACGTCGCCCGGCGCCGCGCGCATGCCGTTAACCGCGGTGCGTTCGATGATCTCGCCATCCTGCGGTGCAGGCCAGCTCACATAAGTCGGGATTTCGCGCGTGCGCTCGATGTCGGCAATAAACTGCTCAGGGGCATCCAGATTTTCAAGGCGGCGGCGTGCTCCTTTCAGGGCCTGGTTGCTAATGCCGGCGTCTGGGCGGGCATTGAGCGCCGACAGATATTCGGCCGCAGCGCTCGACAGGTTCGGGCCGTAGACGCGCATCAGCCGCTGGCCCTTATGGACATGCGAGCCGGTAGTGACGTTTTCGACGGTGTCGATGAAGGCTTCGAAACGCAGCGATACGACCGCTTTGCGGCGCTCGTCTTCCTGTACGGTGCCGGGAGCACGAACCACCGTGTTTAGAGTGCGCCGTTCCGCGACCTCGGTCTGAACACCCGCCTTTTGCAATTTGCCGGCACTCACCTTGACCGACGAATCGTCATCCTCGTCGCCTTCATAGACGGGCAGATAATCCATCCCCATCGAATCCTTCTTCGGAGTCGGCGATGTGTCGGCAAGGCCCATCGGATTACGATAATAGCGAATACGGCGCTCTCCGCCCTTCGCGGTCATGGTTTCCGGAGCCTTCTCCTCGAAACTCACGTCTTCGCTACTGCGGACTGCAAGATAGTCCTTGCCCGGCGAAGTCTTCTTCGGAGTCAGCGAATAGTCCGGCAGACCGTCCGGATCGCGGTAGTAGATGACAGATCCCGTCGCTTCTGATTGAGCGGGAATCTGTTTTGCGGCCACGGGCAGAACACCGTCGAGCCATCCGGGAAGCGGGACGCTTGACCGCCCGACGGCCAATCCGACCCCTCCGGCAGCCACAATCGCGGACACAATCAAGAAGGCGCCTGTTGGCCGTCTCATAGAAAACCTCCCGCCAAGCGTTCCATCTCAGCGCGTTGAATCCGGCAGGCGGTTGCGCACAAGACGTGCATCATCTGCGCTTCCTCAGTGAGTTCGGCTCAAATCGCCAGCCGGTTACATGCTCACGCTGACGTGAAGCCGCCAAATACGTTCCTCTATAGCGAACCTCCCGCCAGGCGTTCCATCTCGGCAAATTTCATTTGGAGCTCGACTTTGAGTTTCAGCAGATCGAGCTGAACGGTCCGGAGCCGGCGCTCCGCTTCGAATACAAAAAACAGATCGGTCGTTCCGGCCTGAAAGCCATTTCGTGCGGTATCGAGTGAAGCGCGCGCCGCGGGGA
>WNFC01010477.1_pt1 | contig 10286 bp, 8 predicted proteins | sample 5400541 | NCBI WGS metagenome assembly WNFC01 (sample SAMN13153342, study PRJNA577476) | soil metagenome | isolation source: 120 cm saprolite under Douglas fir tree site 2 hole 2 replicate 1 | place: USA:California | collected 2015-04-18 | reverse complement strand
GCGTGACCATCAGTTTTTCGTTTCGAACGTTTCCGGGCTTGCCGTCGCTGCCCCAGTAGAATTTTTCGAACGCCGCGCGCGCCTCTTCGTACGAAGTGGGGTGCCCGAGCGAACTTACCCACGCGGAAACCATGCTCCAGTCATCGTTAAAACCGGGCTTGCTCTTCCAGCGATGCAGCTCCGCGTATGTCACGCGCTTGCCGGTAATATGGCGCACTGTCTCTAGCGCCGAGCGCCAGTACGTGCCGCGCACATCCACCAGCACTCCGTCCACATCGAAGATCAGAATTTCCGGCCGCAGCTTCTTCTTCATCTTCTTCCGAGTCTCACCTGCCATTGTGGGTTTTCCCGTCAACGCAAAAGGAATTCACGTGCGGGCCGGAGAAAAATGCAAAAAGCAGGATATCACGAGGGCCGAACTGGAAAATTCCATGAGGAACGAAATAAAGGAAACTCAAAGGGATTGCGGGAAAGAAGAATGCCGCACCCGGCTTGCGAACGGGCTTCTTGCTCGTCCGTCATTCAGGGTGCGGCGGGGGTTAAGATTTCTGCGCCTGGTTTAGGCCAACTCCTGCGCGCTGTGGATCGCTCCGCCTCAATAACTCAGTTCTCGCTGTGCCACAATGTGATATGGGTACGCCTGGTTAATAGCCCGTATCCAGCAACTGTCGTATTGAAACGTGGCGCTGCCACCGCCGTTCCAGCCGAAAAATGGTTTGCCTGGCGGATTGTTAGCGCCCAAAGCAATGCGGGTGGGGTACGCAGGATAGGGGCCTGGTCCGCTAATACCAGGATTGCCGGTGTATAGATTCGCGGCGAAAATGGCGCCGTTCAATGTGGCGCCGCCTCCGCCATCTTTCACGACCGCGCCTTCCCCAATCACCAGGATGAGCCCGTCCCAGCTGAAGTTTCCGTTCAGCGTTAATGTGCCGGTGACCAGCAGCACCCCTGCTCCCGAGCCCCCGATCGTAAGGTCGCCGTTGACGACGTTAACCACGGGAGAGCTATCGGTCCCGAGGTTCGTGGGGACGGTGCCGTTGGGATAGACGTTGGGGCCGGCCGCAGTGGTGATCATGTTGGCAAACGTCGTCAACCCGTCCACGGTGGTCAAGTTGACGGAGTCGGTGCTCATAGTATTATAAGTGTTTGAGATCGCCGGGAAAGCCGGATAAGGAGCAGCCGAAGTATATTGGTTTGAGCGATTGGGGGGCCCTTGCACGGCGGACGTTAAGGTGCTCACGGCCGGGTCGTCAAAGGAACCCAAAGCGGGCTGATTAGCCGGTGCGGGGCATGTTACTCCATTGATCGCATTCCCAGCATGAAGGTTCGTGTCAGCGCCAATAACGTTGAAAGCGTTGGAGTTTGGCGGATTAAAGCTGGGGTTCGAACCATCAAAGACGAACGCTCCGGGTATGGTCGGGAAAGCGTTTTGGGCGACTTCGTATTGCATCATGCGGCGTGAACCACCTGAAGTTACTGCCAACGAGGTCAACTCATAGACGGGCATATAATTGGCGTTGGCCGCGTTGCAGCTCCCGAGTGTAGTGGTAACTTCATGTGTCCCGGTCCAGCAAACGCGATTCCCGTTCATTGTGCCGTCGACCGAGGTGACTTGGATGCAGCCGGTGTCGGACTTATTGATCTTCTCCATCACCCGTACCCACTTCCACTGGAGTTTCGGGGAGGCCGCGTAGCTCGTACTCGCCGTAGGGACTATGGGTACCCACCATGTCCCCGTGGGTGCCGTGCCTGCACAGTTGAGTTCCTTGGCTATCTGGTTGTCGGGATAATTGCTGCCCGCAAGGAGCCAGGGAGCGACGGTCTCGCCGCCCAGGGGGTTGATGACGTAAAGGATCCCGCTGGGCGCGCCTGCCAGCGTGTTCCCAAGCGTCGTGGGGAGGAGCAAGCTGTCCGTTGCGCCCGCTCGCAGCCGGTCGCGTATCTCTTCAATGCCCGCCTTGGCCGCGAAGTAAGCGGTTTGTTCATCGCGGAAATTCGCGCTGACATTGGTTTCGGTGTTAGACATTAAGATCATGCCCATGCCGACGGCAGTAATCAGCAGCAACACTAGCAAGGCGATGACCAGTGCAACTCCTCGTTCCGTGCCGCCGGTCTTTTTTCTGTAGAGTACCATCACGGTCTTTCTCCTATTGGCAGGACGTCGCCTGGCCTGTGGTGGCCATCGAGCAATTATTGATAGAGACTTCCCCTTCGAAGTTCGTCTCGATGGCCTGGTTTGTCTTACGATCGATGACGCTATTGTTACGAATCGTCAGGCTGATTTTGATGGTTTTGATCGACGCAAGGATCGTAGCACCGTTGCTGATATCGAGGGGCAGCGACGAATTCGGGATTTGAGTTCCGTCCGCTTTGAAATAGGTAAAAATCGGGTCGCTGAGCACATCATTGACTTCAGTTCCCCAGTTTTGCGGCTGGCCTAAGAGCGGATCTGCGGAGATCTTATCCACCTGACTGCGCTGGAGGCACAGGGCGCAACCGCCGGAGCCATTAATCTGGTAAATAATGCTCTGCACCACGCCATTGCCAATCATGTCCCCTTCGAATTGGACGGCCTTCGCGTTGATGCTTACCAAGCCGATTGCCATTCGGTTGTCAAAGATATATGGGTTGGCCAAGGGATAAGTGGTCTGAGGAGGCACGAGTGCCGGCGACCACGAAAGGCTTGTGGTATCCACGAGCCGCGAACTGGGATACCCGATCTGGTTGATGTCGCGAAAGAACTGGTCGACGAAGTCCCGAGCCTCCTGGAAATTGTCGAGCTTCACCTGCTCGCTATAGCCGCGCTGCTGCGCCTCGTTCATCTGCGAGAGGATGCCCGCGGAGATGACTCCCATAATCGCCACCACGAGCATCATTTCGATGAGCGAAAACCCGTGTTGTAGACGGCGAGCCAGATTCCGGGTCTTCATGTCAATCCCCCTGCCCGATCATTGAGCGAATCGTTACCGAAGGAGAGAACAGCACGGGGTTATTGTTCGAACCTTTCAACTTCGCCGAAACAGTCACCAACTCGGCATACGGTGACGGCGTCTTGATATTCCAGCGGACGTCATAAGTGGATTGCCTGCCACCGCTGCCGCAAGCGGTATAAAGCATGTAATAGCCAGTAGGGTCGCCGGAGCTGCCCGCGGTTTGTGAGAAGTCGATGTCACCGCTGGATAGCAGCGTCCCGCCGGACCCCGTCGCCGATCCCGAGGCAGTGATCGTCGTTGACGCACCCGTACAGTCTGAGAGCGTCGGTGTTGGCGCTCCCGGGGGCACGCTCAATATTTTTTCCATGAGCATCTGCGCGATGACTGTCGAGTTGCTCTGCTGGCGGTTCTTCGAGTTCGTTCCAATCGCCAGGGGAATTAAAGCCGCCATTGCAAGGACCCCGACCATCAGGACCACGCAGGCGATCATCATCTCGATCAGAGACATCCCACGCTGGCTCGTTTGTGATGCTCGCATCATGTGCCTATTCCGCCTCGTTAATTCCATTGCGAACCATTCCAGTTCACAACTTTGGTCCTTCCGGCCTTGGTCACAACCACCGCCGCCCAACCCGCGCCGCCAACCCGGGTATCCGTGAGGTAGTGAACGAAATACGTCGCCGCCGGAGTGCTGCAAGTCGGAGGGCTAGTGTAATCACAAGGAAAACCTCTGGGCGTGAAAGCAATGGTTTTGGTGTTGTCGAACGAAGCGCCTCCGATTACGGTGTCTCCCGCGAGGACGTAGGGACCGGGTTGTCCGCCGCTTCCGCTGGGAGCGCCTGCCGCCGGCACCACCGTCCCGCTTAACTCGGTTAGCGGCTCGCTCAAAGTAACTCCATTCACCGTGACACTAGAGCTCCATGAGCCATCACCGTTAAGGTCTATGTAAGCGATCTGTCTCCCACCAAGGACGGCGTACCGGATAGCGTAAACGGGTGGAGTTTGAGGATTGTTCTTCGCGGCCATGATTCTCGCCTGCTGCATGAGTCCGGCCAGATCTCCCGCCGAGGCGCGCAACCGTATGTTCGCCACTGCCAACAGAACGTTCGGAACGGCGATCGCCGCCACAACCATCACCACGAACACAACGATCAAGATTTCAATCAGGCTGAATCCGCCGGTGCGGCCGCGCCGCGGGCAGTTTCTCTTGCGATCAATTCTCATTCTTGGTCTCCAACTCGGTTCTGGGCGCCTACTGCCGGGGCTCTCACAGGGCATACCCTAACTTCCGTCAGAATGAAAATAGCACTTTGCACGCCACCTCCTGATCGTTAGATAAATCCTTTTGGTACAGTAACTTATAGAATTCCAGAACCTGGATTCTGTTTCGGAGGAAGACGGCGTGGGTAGAAACGTAACAAAACTGGTCGTAGGGGCAGGGTATTCCCTTAGTCCCACCGAAGCAGAACATTGCTTCTTCTGGAGCGACGGCGCGTTTGGAAGCACCCTAACTGGACCTAAAACAGCTTGCCGGTCGGAATGCCGGATCGCGAGCGAGCCGGAAGTCCCCTTCGGGAGCGCGAACAGCATTTAGTCCTGTAATAGCTTCGTCTGGGAGTCCTGTCTCCGCTTCGTGGCGGCACTGCGAATCAACTTGGTAAAATGATTGCCCGGCGGGGCAAAGAGGAGGGCGCCTTTCCCCTGCCCCTGGGCCTTCACTCTTTGAACATCTCGCTGCGAGGGACTCACACCTCGCGGCTCTTCCGGCGTATTCTTACGTAACGGATCGTCCCTGGAGCACGTCCAGGAAAAAACCAGTCGCCGAGGCAAACCTTATGTCGCTGAAAATCATGGTTGTCGACGACGAGCCGCTGAGCCTGCAACTCATCAGGTCTCTTGCTGCCCCCTCCGGTCATACGGTCTTAACGTTTGAAGACAGCCAGGAGGCCGGGGAACGGGCGGAGAAACAGCGGTTCGATGTGACCTTCGTGGGCATGCGCATGCCTCAACTGGAAGGACTTGAGCTGGCCCGCCGAATCCGCAACTCACAGCCCAACCGCGAGACCACGATTGTGATGCTCAGCGCCGCGGACGACATTGGCAACTTACGGAAGGCTTTCGGCGAGGGCGCCGACTTCGTTCTTGCCAAGCCCGTGACCGCGGCTCTTCTCCGCCCGATGCTGGCCGCTATGGACTCCTCCGGGTGGAAAGGCAAAAGGCATGCGGCCCGTCTACCCCTCTTTACGGAGGTCGTCTGCAAGTGGGATGGCCGGCAGATTCCCTTGCGCAGCATGAATATCAGCGAAAGCGGCATGCTGCTGCAACCCACGGTGGATGTAGAAGTGGGCCAGGAAGTTGCATTGGAGTTCAAGATCGCAGAAGTTCGTACCTCGCTGAATGTGCTTGCACGGGTGGTACGCAAAGAGGGAACTGAGCGCGTAGGCATGGCATTCGTAGGCCTCGCGCCGGAAGATCACAATGCGATCCAGCTTTACGTCATGGGACGCCTGCAGGAATATACGCCGTCGCGAGACTTCTCGGGCGTTGGAATGCGCAGATTATTCAATCCGTAGGACGGAACTTCTCAAGTCCCGCAGCTTCCAGAACTTTGCACCCTCACCGGATAAGTCCGCATTCCGAAGCACAGTTTGTTGTTGCCTCTTTCAGGGGCTTGCTACAATTGCCGTGTTAGAGTTGGGGCGGAACGGGACGCGTTTCGGGAACAGTGCCCGCAGCAAGATTATTTCCCTCGGAACCTATCGCGAGTGGCCGGACGGAAAGCGTGCGATCCACCTTTGCGCGCCGCCCCCGACTAGGTCGGGGCCGCTAGAAGCGAGGAGAGAAGTATGGCTGGATACGGCGGCGTAGACTTTATCGATTTTGATTCGCAACTGAACGATGAAGAAAAACTGGTGCGGCAGACGGCGCGGCAATTTGTCGAAAACGAAATCATCCCGATCATTGAAAAACAGAACCGTGAGGGCGTTTTCCCAAAGCATCTCGTGCCGCAGCTCGGCGAGCTGGGTTTTTTTGGCGCGAACCTGCACGGATACGGTTGCGCGGGGATGTCCAACGTCGCGTATGGATTGATGACGCAGGAGCTGGAGCGCGGGGATTCCGGGTTGCGCAGTTTTGTTTCAGTGCAGGGCGCGCTGGTGATGTATCCGATCTATTCGTATGGGAGCGACGCGCAGAAAAATAAATGGCTGCCGCTCTTGCAGCAGGGCAAAGCGATCGGCTGCTTCGGCCTGAGCGAGCCGCAATTCGGATCGAATCCCGGCGGAATGCTGACGCGCGCGGTGAAGAAGGGCAACAAGTACATCTTGAACGGCGAAAAGATGTGGATTACCAGCGGATCGATCGCGGACGTGGCGGTGGTGTGGGCCAAGACCGAGGACGACAAAATCCGCGGATTCCTGGTGGAAAAAGGCGCCCCCGGATTCAAGACCTGGGACGTGCACGGGAAATGCTCGCTGCGCGCTTCGGTAACGTCCGGATTGGCTTTCAGCGACTGCGAAATCCCGGAAGAAAATCTGCTGCCCGGCGTTTCCGGCTTGAAGGGGCCGCTGAGTTGCCTGAACCAGGCGCGCTATGGAATCGGCTGGGGCGCGCTGGGCGCGGCGATGGCGTGTTATGACACGGCGCTGCAATACGCCAAGACGCGCAAGCAATTCGCGAACAAGCCCATTGCTTCACATCAACTGGTGCAAGAGAAACTGGCGTGGATGATCACGGAGATCGTGAAGGGACAATTACTGGCGCTGCACGTTGGCCGGTTAAAAGACAACGGAAAAGTCGATCCTTCGCACATCTCCATGTTGAAGATGAACAACGTGGCGATTGCGCTGGAAACGGCACGCAAGGCGCGCGATATTCTGGGCGCGAACGGGATCGTGGACGATTACTGCATCATGCGGCACATGAACAATCTCGAGAGCGTGTCTACCTACGAGGGGACGAACGACATTCATAAGCTGGTAATCGGGGAGCGCATCACGGGGATTGCCGCGTTCGTGTAGAGAAGGACGTGACTGGTGACTCGTGACTGGTGACTGGTGAAAACCTCCAACCGAGCGCGGCGGGAGCAAGCACCCACTTTCGAAATCCAAGCAATGAAGGACTTAGGCAAATCTTGTATGCTGTGGGGCGCAGCATCCCGAGAAGGTCGGGACAGGTGCTGCGCCCCTACGAGGAGCACAGTCCAATGCATCCACCTGCCATCACCTTGATTCGATTTCTCCGCTATTCGATTGCCGCACTGCTCATAACACTCGCCGGCAACTGCGGAATCGTTCAGGCACAGCAGAAAACTGCGCCGGCGCAAGAGAAGCCGAAGATTCGCGCAATTACGGCGTTCATCAACCTGGATCGCACGCAATACCAACAGCAGGTGGCGGATGCGTTGAAAATGCTCAGACGCGCGCAAACGGTGTTTGAATCTCGCGGATACCAAGTCCAGACGATCCGCATTGCGACGCAGCCGTTTCCGGAATACACGAAGGGATTGACGACCGAGCAGGCGGTGGGGTTTTTCAAGCAGTACGACGCGCTGGCGGCAACGGAAAAGTTTGCGGCATCGATTGGCCCGGCGATGGTGAACGCCGGGGACAGCGATTCCGAAGCTGACCTGCTTGCGGAAATCCTGAGCAATACAAGAACGCTGAATGCCAGCCTGGTCGTCGCGGGCGAAGACGGCGTGAACTGGAAAGCCGTGGGTGCCGCGGCCCGCGTGATGAAGAAACTGGAGCAGACGGAGCACAGCCAGGGCAATTTTCATTTTGCGGCGATGGCGATGGTGCCGCCGCTAACGCCGTTTTTTCCAGCGGCGTATCACACCGGATTCGGGCATCAATTCGCGATCGCCTTGGAATCGGCAAACGTGGTGGCCGCGGCGTTCAAGGACGCGCCGGACCTGGCGACGGCCAAGCAGCGGCTGACGGATTCGCTCGCGGCTAGCGCGTTTGACATCGAGCGGCATGCGGGGCGTGTCGATCAGGACACCGGCTGGACGTATATGGGGATTGATCTCTCGCCGGCGCCATCGGGAAATGTTTCCATTGGCGCGGCCATCGAGAACCTGACGACGCAGCCCGTGGGCATGAGCGGAACGCTGACGGCGGCAGCGACGATTGCCGCGGCCGTCAAAGACGTCAAAGTAAAACAGACCGGATATTCCGGTTTGATGCTGCCGATCCTGGAAGATACGCGGCTGGCGCAGCGCTGGAGCGAAGGACACATTTCGATCGATGCGCTGCTCAGTTATTCGGCGGTTTGCGGCACGGGCCTTGACACTGTTCCCCTGCCCGGCGACATCACGGCCGAGCAGCTTTCGCTCATCATTGGCGACATGGCCAGTCTAGCGTTTAAGTGGCGCAAGCCGCTTTCCGCCCGGCTGCTGCCGGTGCTTGGCAAGGGGTGGGGCGAGATGACGGAGTTCGACGACCCGTTCCTGGTGAATGCGAAGCTGCAGTCGCTGGACGTTAAGTGATAGATCCTTCTTGCCCGATGGAGGTTCAGGACCAGATGCCCTATATCGCGTGTCTAGTGATAGACCAAACCCCGAAGGGATGCGGCACCCGAATCTTCTCACCCAGTTAAGGATGCTCCACCCGCCTCCACCCGCCAAAATTCGTCTTAGGATTTATTGTCCGGGCCACCCGCCCCACCCGCCCGGGCTCTTGCAAAGCTCCTCTCAGCAATGAAATCTGCTTGCTAAGATTAGTTGTCTTCGTCTCTAATCGTGGGCATAGGAGGAAGCCTCCTTGAAAAATTGGGCAGAGTTTGCTTTCTCCAGGACCGCCATACTGCTGGCTATCTCTTTGACAATTTTATCCCCGGACGGCCTTGCGCAAACGCAAATGGTGCTGGTTACCACCGGTTCGACAATGCTGGAGCCGCTGTACATGTTATGGGGAGACGAGTACCACAAGTTGCACCCTGAAACGCAGCTTCGCTACCTCGCGGTGGGAACCAGCGAAAGCGCCAACCGTGTTCTTTCAGGAGCCGGAGATCTTGGCGGCGGTGATGCGCCGATTTCCGAAAAGCAGTTGAAAGAGGCGGCGCACGCGGCCGTGGAATTGCCCACGGTGCTGGTGGGCATTGCGGTCTTCTACAATGTGCCAGGCAGCGCGACGAGCATTCGCCTTTCGGGGCCGGTGCTTGCGGATATCTACCTTGGAAAAACAACCTCGTGGAGCGACCCGGAGATTGCCGGGCTGAATCCTGACGGCAAGCTTCCTGATCTGCCGATCAAGGTGCTGCACCGCACGGACGGAAAAGGGTCGAACTACATTTTTTCCGATTTCCTTTCTAAACTCAGCCCAGAATTCCGAGCCAAGGTCGGAAAGAATGTTTCGCCAAAGTGGCCGGTGGGCGCCGCTTTTAGCCGGTGTCAGGATTTGCTGGCCAGCGCCGCCCAGACGCCGGGGGCCATCGGTTATGCCGAGCTCCGTTGTGGGGAGAAAACCGGGGTACCGATCGCGCGAATTCGGAATGCTGCCGGAGAGTTTGTGAAGCCATCGACGAAGAGCATCAGTGAAGTGGCTATGGCGATGGAGTCCAAAATGACGGACGACTTTCGCGTTTCGCTGACGAACGCACCAGGCAAGGAAAGTTATCCAATTGTGAGTTTCACCTGGTTTTACGTGCCCGTGCATCCGCAGGACTTGCAGCGGAGCCATGCGGTCAGCGAGTATTTAAGCTGGGTGTACGCGTCCGGACAAAAGATCGCGCAAGCGCAAGGCTACGCCCCGCTGCCGTCGTCGGTTCTGCAAAAGGTGCGCGAGAGATTAGCCGCGCTGCACTAAACCGCGGTGATTATCTAAACATTGAGAGTCAGGGAGACCAGGCCGGTCCGAAGAGGCGCTGGCATCGGCGGCCTGGTGCCCCGCCCTCGGTCTTTAGAGGGTGGACGTTTTTGGGGTGCGATGCCGAAGGGGTTAAAACGGCACCACGGTCAAGGTCATCTTCATTCCTGACGTTCAGTCGCTCCCGGCGGCTGTGTTAAGGGTGCTCCACCCGCCAGTTGGACAGTTTCAAGTTTGAGACGGTCCAGGTTCCTTGACAAATCCTCCTCTCCCTAAAAATCAGTTGCCGCAATCTTCGCACTGGCAAAGAAGTAGAAAGTCTCAAAGAAGCCGAAAAGGAAAGCGCCCCGCGAGGACTTCAGCCGGACCGCTTGCCGTGTCACTAACCTACGCAGACCAAACTGACTACTAGCCTCAGTTTACGAAATAGCACCCACAAATTCTGCAGTGATCTAATCCATTAACCGGGCCCGCCGACCTCGCAACACAGAAAACGCCGGTCCAATGCGGGTATTTCGATAGCCTGCTGCGTCTGGCGGCGCGTTGT
>WNFC01010475.1_pt1 | contig 10287 bp, 12 predicted proteins | sample 5400541 | NCBI WGS metagenome assembly WNFC01 (sample SAMN13153342, study PRJNA577476) | soil metagenome | isolation source: 120 cm saprolite under Douglas fir tree site 2 hole 2 replicate 1 | place: USA:California | collected 2015-04-18 | reverse complement strand
ACACTCAGCGCCAGGGCTGCGGCGTGCGCCTCGAAGCCTTGCTCGATAAGCTTGGGGCCGCCGAGGACGATGACGGCCAGCAAGGCGAGCACCGCGACGTCGAGAGCCTCCGGTCTCTGCCAGGAGTGGGAAGAGTCGTAGCCGCCACGGTGCTCGCCGAAGCCTCTGCGGCCCTCGCTGAGCGAGATTACCAGGCTCTGCGCGCATACGCAGGCATTGCGCCCGTTACAACAAAGTGGCAAGCGCCGGATGGTCCTCATGCGCTACGCCCTGCAACGGCTGGCTGCGTAACGCGCTCTATCACTGGGCGCGGGTCGCGGCGATGCGTGACCCGTCCAGCAAAACCTATTACGCCGGCCTGCGTCAGCGCGGCCACTCGTACGCCCGCGCACTGCGCAGTGTCGCCGACCGGCTCCTGCGTGTGCTCATCGCCATGCTCAAGCACGGTAGCCTCTTCGATTCCGCTCGGACAAGCCCGTCAGTAGGCGCTGCGGCTGCCGAGGAGGTTGTATGCAGCTCTTGACAAATGGTGGGGAGTCCTTCCCGTTTATAGGAAAGGGGGTGAGGGGGCTAGGTCAGACGGCGAGTCGCTTGCTGTTCCCCCTGTGAGCGGGATACGCGGCCGGGCCGCGTATCCCGCTCACAGGGAAGGGGAATGGAAGCCGAGGGCTATCCCGCAACCTAACCGCCTAGCCCCCTTTCCTCAAGGAAAGGGGGAACATAACCGTGAAACCGCTGGCCTCTTTCCTCGAAGGAAAGGGCTGAATAGAGCCCTGAATTGAGGTTTTTGGGCTTAATGGCCTATTTCTGTCAGTGCCGATCGGTGGCCAGCCTCAGGTCGGGGCTCTCCACCAACCGCCGCAGCATTTGCCCCAGGTCCGGCGGCTTATAGAACGGATGTCGGCGGTAGATGTCCGCGCATTTATCATCGAGGGTCTTGATCGTCTCATACGCCTTCGGCGCTGCTTCCCGCACCTCGCAGATTCGCTCGCGGACGAACAGGAGGTTCTCCGGATCGACGTGGCCTGCTTGTATGAAGCCGCGGGTCTTCTTGGCACATCGGCAAGGATTCGCCTGGTTTACGAGTCCGCACTTGTCGTTCATAAAGTTGCGCAGGTCACGGCGGGCACGGGCCAGCCGTTGACGAAAGTTCTCGGGGCTGATCTCCAATACCTCGGCGGCGACGGTGTCGCTCACTTCGAAGATTGCGCCGAGGATGTAGCTCAAACGCTGTTCACGATCGAGGCACAGCAGCATACCGGAGGTGCAGGAGAGCATCGCTTCCCTCACCAACAACTTCGTGTCCGCTGATTCGCCATTCGGATCGGCCAGGTCTAAGTCCGGCGTGCCGTCGAGCGCAGCGCCGTACGAGCCAAAATCCGTTGATGCATGCTCCACTCGCCCGCGCTTCATATTGAGCACGTGGTTGACGACGATCCGGTAGAGCCAGGTGCGGAAGCTGCTTCGGCCTTCGAACGACGAGAGGCGGGTCATCACTTTGACCAGGATCTCTTGCGTCGCGTCCTCGGCGTCCTGCGGATGGAAGAGCATGCGAACCGCGATGTTGTAGATCCACCCCTGATGACGCTGGACCAGGTCTTCAAGCGCCTCGCGATCACCCGAGCGGGCGCGCATTACGAGACTCTGATCCTCGTGGTCGGTTGGCGAGTTGTCGGCCAACGGGTTATTGACGCTCATGGCTAACCTTCCAGGCTGCCGGATACCGTCGCCTGCTCTTCAAGGGGTCTGGGGCATGGCCGAGAAGTGGGCGCTCACAATCTTCCACTGCCCGCTTTGTTTGATGAAGACCAAGGTGGTTCGCCCGTGGATGGTCAGGGCCTTGCCGTCCTTGGTTGCTCCCATAAACATGTCGTAAGCATTCACGATCCCTACGGTATCGTCGTACACGCGGCATGATGGCTGCCGGAAGCCAAAGCTCATCGAGGCGATACCCTCGACCGCTTCGTTGAGATATTTGGCGAAAAGCTGTTTGCCGTCGAACCGATAGGGAACGTGGTCGAACACCTCAACGTCGTCCGAAAGCATCTCCAGGACGGTCTTCATGTCACGCTTGTCGAATGCGTCGGCGAATCGCTGCGCCAGGATTTGGATTTCATTCACGCTCATGGGTGGTGTCCTCCTCTCTGTCTATTTAGACACGCACCGAGAGAGAGTGTGACAGAAGCGCCGCGCGTCACTTTCCGCGGTCGGAGCACCCGGCGAGCGTCACTTCAGAAGTGCGAAAAAGTGTTTCCCATGTTGCCGGATTAAAGTGTTACCTATGTTCCCGGTTGCTCATTCTACAATTATCGACGGCGCCCCGTCTTGTCATCCCAAGCGAGCCGGAGCGCCAGCAGAGGCAGAGCCTGCCCCGAGTCTGTCCGAGGGGAGGGATCAACGCGAAGCGATTTGCCTGAGAGCTGTGAGGCAAGTGTCGTGAACAGCTACTGGTCTACATCATGTCCGGGCGCACGGGACTTTGTACGTCGGCGTGACCAATAACCTCGAGCGCCGAGCCTGCGAGCACCAGGATAAGCGGTTCTCGGGCATCACCAGCAAGTACCGGCTCGATCGTCTGGTCTATTTCGAGGAACACCCAGCATCCGCGCCGCCATCGAGCGAGAGAAGCAAATCAAGTCCTGGCGGCGAGAAAAGACGGTAGCCTTAATCAATCCCAATTGAGGGACCTAAGCGTCGATTGGGGGCCTGAAATGGTTCGCGCGGAAGGCGGAAAAGACGAATCGCTCCGCGTTGATCCCTCCACTACGCGGCAAAAAATGCCGCTCCGGTCGGGATGACAAAAAGCCTTCGAAGGACAGACTGTAAGCAGCAGAAAATGTAGAAACTCCAGTTCTCCCCGTCCGGGGAGATTACAGAGAGGGAAGGGTGCGGAAGGCCTTTTTCCGCAACCTGCTAGGCGCAACGAAGAGTTCGAGGGTTCAAATCCCTTCTGCTCCACCTTCTGCTCGCAGGCAACTTGCGTCTGGCTGACGGTGTACCGAGGTGGTGGTAAAACCAGGGTTCGAAACGCTGGGAAACTGGCTTCGCCTCAGGAGAGCCGTTCATTCGATGCCGATCGTCTGATGCTGATAGTACCGGCCGAGAGGCATATCGGAGCGGCGCCTCGGCCTCTGCGCAGTAAGGTCAGCCGGCTGCCAACCGGAACAAGCCGCTTCAAAGACATCAGACGCTGACAGTAGTCCCACCATAGTAATGCCGCAAGATTTCTGTGTAAGTCTTGCCCGCATTTGCCATCACTGCCGCGCCGATCTGGCATAGGCCGACACCATGTCCCCAGCCGGCTCCTCTCAAGACAAAGCGGCCGGACTCCTTATCCACGACGAATGCAGAGCTGTAAAGATGCGTGCGCGATAAAGCGCGGCGAATTTCCAGTTCTTTACCGATGATGATGTAGTCGCGTTCCCCGGTGATCTTCAGCCGGTATATTCGCCCTGAAGGTCCGCGAGCGAGCGCCTGCACGTCGCGAATCGGACCAAGGCGCACGGCAAGCCTGGATACGATCAGAGCGGCGAGTTCTTCAGGCGTGTACGCGAGCCGCCAGCGATAGAAATCGCGCGTCTCCTGATCGAATCCGGGGAGAACGCGTGAGAGGAGCTCCGAATCCTGCGTATTGCAGTAAGCCGGCGGGTTTGAGCGTATCCATGTCTCAGGACTATAAGAGCCAGATTGCGCCGGGCCGTCGTAAACAGATCCAAGATAGGGAATATCTTCATCTTCCCAGGCGGTCGCGTAGCGCTCGGTTATTCCGCCGCAGGATTTGGAAAACCGTGCGTCGCAGATAATGCCGTTGTATCGGAGAAACTCGCCGGCGGTGGCGCGAACCGCCTGGGCTGCAGCCGGAGAGAACGCCTTCGTGATGCCCTGATACCGTTGGCAGTGGTCATCGGCACACACATCGAAATCCAGATGCCCTTCGCGGCCGTACCAGCGAAGGATTTCGTGGGGTTTGGGACCCTGACTCTGCCTTTTCTTAAAGGGAGCGGGATTTGCTTTCGGAAACCACAGCCAACTGCGCGAAATCACCGCGTGAGCTTTCAGCAGTTCGAGCGGACAGGACGCGCTCATCTCGGATGAAATCACGCTCGTGACGTACTCTTCGAGCGGAACATCATTAATGACCGTCAGCCCGGCTGCTCGTTTCACGAGGCGCAAAGCCCCACGGAATACCTGGCTCTCCTTGCGTTCCCAATGAAATCCGATTCCAATCGTGACCTCGTCCAGCGCAAACGCGCACGATGCCAGGTCCGGCGGAGTAAGCGTAACTTCAGAAGTAAATCGGTATCGCCCGGAAGTGTACGGGTTGCCGGAACTATCGGTAAACGTACCCGTCAATTCGACTTCAACCGCGGACTGTCCTTCAATCAGCGCTACAGATACGTTCAACGCTCACTCTCCAGCTTCTCGGCAATTTCCTGAAACTGACCGTCAGGTAAAGTGACCTCGCGAAAAATTGCGGCGATGGCATCACCCGTGATTCTTTCGAAATCCTGCGCCAGCGGCACAACAAATATTCCGCACAAATCAATCGATGCCGGACTTACCGTCAGTTCGCCCGTGTGAAAGACCTCCGGCCGATGTTTTTTGCGTGGAAACAGATACGTGACCCACTCCCCTCTCTCATGAAAGACCGCGATGTTGACCATCGGTTCTGGTCGCTTGCCAGTGGTTTCCGCGAGCAGAACAATGGCGCGATCCATTCGATGGATCAAAGCCGATCGATCCCGTCCACGAAGTAAGAACACGTTTCTTCCGTAATTCGGCACAGCAACGCCAGTCAGTCCAGCGGTGTCCTTCTCGATAGGAAACAATCCTCGCCAGCCTGCCTGAAAGTGCATGTGGTCTGGTGCGGATGCTCCGCATTCCGGACCGTTATAGATGACGAAATATCCAGGCAGGGCTGCCGCAAGGTCCAGCATATTTCCGAACCGGTTCTCGATCTGCTGCAAGCCGTGTTCTCCGTGAACAATCGTGAGGTGATGCTCCACGATCGGAAGCGGATTACAATAGATCGTGAAGTTATCAAACTGCAGACCTTCTTCCTCCGCAGGCAGATTGTCCGCACATAAAAAGCAGGGGCGTTTCGCAACGGACTCCCGGTCGACAGACGCCGTTGTACTGGCCACACGATGGGGAATGTGACGGATGAAGACATCAAACCAATCGATCCGCACTGGCCATGTCTTCGCCCGTGCGAGGCCTTCAATGCCTTTGGCGAACTGCGGCCATTTCCTCACCTGCCGTTCAAGAAGTTCTTCTATTTCGTGAATCATTGCCCTCACAGGCGCACGTCGCAGACTCCTGACCCTTCGACTGCACTCAGGGCATCGGCCAGCTTCGCCAAGCCTCGGCTCACCGGCTCCCCTGAGCTCCGCCTGTTCGCATTCGAGCCTGAATCTCGATAGTTCGGAGCCAGTCCTTGTATCGATCGTATCGATTGGCAACCTCGAGCGGCAGGGCGCTGTCGCTATTGCCTTCCCAGCGGCGGCAAAGATAAACGGACTCGTAGATCCGGGCGATCTCATAATCACGGCTGATGCGCAACGCTACGGCGTAATCCTCGCCATAGCTGACATTCGGAAATCCGATACGGCGCACCACCGACGTATTGAATGCGCGCGGCGCGCCAAGACCATTGACGCGGAGTGCATTGTTTCTGCCGTTCTCGCGGCTCCACTCGCGGTGATCGATTAGACCAGGCGGAATCTCTTTCAACGAAAAATCGACCATCGTGTAGGAGCCTATGGCCATCGCATAAGGTCCGGCTTCAAGCTCCGCAACCATCCGGCGAAGGACGCTGTCATTGATGTAGAGGTCGTCAGAATCAAGTTGGATGGCGTATTCTCCGCAGTCCCTGGAGTAAATCGCCTCGTTCCAGCACCCGCCGATTCCAAGGTCCCGGCGTTCGGGAACGATGTGTTTGAAACGCGAATTGCTAATACCGCGCAGGATTTCCGTCGTCCGATCGGTTGAATGGTTATCGACGACGATCACATTGAAGTCGAAATCAGCGCTCTGGACGAGGGCGCTTTGAACGGCGTCGAGAATCGTCCGCTCACGATTCCGAACCGGGATGACGACGCTGGCTTTGACTGGAAATGTTTTCGCTGCAGCCGGAACTTTCTCGAAGTGCGGCTGCAACCAGGCACCGATTCGTTTGAGATGCGCCGTTGCAATGCGCTCCGTTTCGATTTGGTAATCGCGATTGCGCGGATCCACATAGTCGAATTGCTTTTGACCCGTCCGCTGCGCATCAATTATCGACGCGCCGTATAACGGTTCGGGAATCCGCACGATGGCGTGTTTTCTCGAAATCCTCAGCCGTAGGTCGTATAGTCCTCCCCATTTCCAGGTGCTCTCGATTCCTGACTGACGCGCAGCCTTGACCGACACACCAATTACCGGGCCAAAGTCGAAACTGTCGCGGATGCTCCCGCTTTGATAGTCGATAAGAGGATGGCCGACTGCGTCGGCATAAGCCCAGCCGGCGCCGGTTTCACGTAAGACCTGCGTCATTCGATCGAAGAGGCGCGGTCCGGGCTCGATATTCACACGCGGATCACCGAGAAAGAGGACATCGGAATCGGCAGCGTCGAGGAGTTGTTGAATACCTGCGGACGAGTAGTCCTTTGGATAGACGATGTTCACCTTCCACCCCGCCGCTTCGCGCCATCTCTCCTCCGCGAGGAGGGAGTTCGTCTCATCAGTAAACGCGTCATCCTAGTTACTAACCGCAATACGTCGCGTCACCCCTTGCGGCCGCACGACAATGACGCCAGCCATCCGATTTGCCTTAAGAAACTCGCTCAATTCCTGTTCCACGACAAAGCCCTGGCTGCGCGAGGCGTGACGCATGATGACCCTTTTGCCATCGCGCACGATTATTCCAGCATGAAACACATCGAGATTCTTGCGTGTGGAGACGAAAAAAATCAGATCACCGCTTTGCAAATGCGGTTGGAGCCGTGGCGCTGCCGGCTTCGGTACACATTTCACGTGAGTCCGCTGTGCAGCGAGTCCGGGTACAACATTCAGGACGCGTTCCCTGCTGTGGATTGGGACAGCCGGCATTGAAGCCGGCCGGATTATCCCTGTGCGTACATTGTTGCGAATCCAAAGGGTCATATAGTGATTGCGCCGTTTCCATTGAATGCGGCCTTGTTCATACCGAATCTTTCGCAGCCACTCGGTGAAGTCATCAACGTTTGAAGCGCGGGCGAGCGCCACAACCGTTTCGATGTACGTGACACAATCGAATCCATCGAGGGATGCCGTGAACACTTCGGCTGTGTTGGCCGATCCAATCAGCGGATTTGGTTTGTAGGAACGCCCAAGGAAGCGGCGCGAGAGAGCGTCAATTCGGCTACCGGCTGAATTGTCATGCTTCGTTTCCGAGAGGAGCCGCTCCACGCGCCGACGGCTGAGACCTCGTGGTTGTGCGTGCTTCATCAGATTTCATTTTAGTACGCGCTTTCGACCTGTTCAGCCCTCTCCGGATCAATCAATTCACAATCGGTGCCCCCTTGGGCATCGAACTAGTGCACTCGGTCATGCGTTGTCGAAGCCCGGATGTGCAAGCAAGGCATCGCGCCGGCTCACAAGTGCCTTACGTAACGCGGTTTCCACTATGTCCGCAACGTAGAGTTCGAGGGTTCAAATCCCTTCTGCTCCACCATTTGTCCCTTGTAAATAAAAGGGTTTTTTCGCGGGATTGCCCCTCCATGGGGCGAACGTGGGGCAAACTTCTCTTTTTTGGCGCCCATGGGGCCGATCTTGGCGAGCTCCAATGCGTCGGCTTGGCTCGCGTGAATGAATCGGCCGTAGTGCGTCCGAAGCGTGCTCTCCATGACTCCGGTCTGCTCGGAAAGCCAGGTCAGGTTTAGCGCTGCTGAGGTTCTGTCTCCGTTGGCGTCTCGGTGGAGCGGGGCGATTGGGTCGAACCGGCGACGTCCAGCCTGAAATCAGGCGGATTCACATGTTTGCTGACAACCTCGTTGTCCCGAGCACGGGCGCGATTTTGCAAATCTTCCCCCGCCCCGCGTGTGCGAGGAGAAGCCCGACCTGAGCGACTTATGCTTCGCCAATTCGCTCAAGGAAGCGTCGGATCAAGATACGGTCGAACCGATATCCTTCCGACTGCATCTGGGCGATGATCGGCCGAACGACAGTGATTTGCCCCAACCGTTTCGCTTCGGCGAGGATGCGCAGCGTCCCGATAACATCGATTCCAAGCTCACCCGCAACGCGCCGTGCGCGAATTTCGTCGATGAGCAGCTGCGCCCCTGGCTCCTTGGCAAGGGCGATCGCTTCGCGCTCTCCTTCGTGCAGAACGCTTGGCAGGCCGTCTATGATTGAACGGTTTGCGACGGAGGCTTTCTGAATCCACGCGGCTTGAGCCACCTCGGCCGCGCCCGGCGTACCGCCTTTCTTTACGACAATCTCGTCGTAGACAGCGTCGGGGATTAGCAGGGAGGCGGTAACGTCACGGAGAAGGGAAAGCCGGCCGATGCGGACGAAGATAATGATTGGGCCGGCATCGGAGACGATCATGTGGCGCCGTTACGCTTGACCTCGGTGGCGAGCTCGCGATCTAGTTCCTCTGCGCTCATTCGAACGGCCGGTACGTCGTAACGTCCCATCAGTTCGAGAAGCTCCCAGCGTGCGAGTCCTAAAATGGCTGCGGCTTGCGCCTCCGAAAGCCTGTCGAGCCGTAACAGCTCCATTACGAGCGCCTCGCGTACGCGGCTGGGCACTTCCGATTCGTTCCAGCCAAAGCCGCCGACCACCTCTTGGGGTAGGCTTACGTGAAAATCCTTCTCAGCCACAGGACTTACCTCGTTTGGTCTCGATGCGACCGGGCGCAGCGCCAAGAGAAGTATTGTACTTATCATACGCTCGCGGATGGCGCCGTGACCACGGCTCAGAGCCGACGTGGCAGAGCCTTATCGAGTTTGCCCCACGTGGGGCAAACTGTACCAAAACGGCCACTTTGGGACACCTTTCGGGCCGCCGGTCGGCTCACTAGTTTGGGCGCTTTCGCTGACGCGGGCGTCGCTGGATTCCGGCCTTTACCTCTCCCTTATGTCGGGAGAGGTCGCGCGGCGTTTTTACCGCGCGGTGAGGGACCACTACGGGATGACTCCGATCGCCCCAACCAAAGGGCGGGCGGTGGAGCAGAAGGGATTTGAAATCCTCCGCGCCGCGAGGACCGAGGCGGAACACTACCGGTGCGCGCACGCGCCAACAATTGGCTGGTCGGGCGGCGGCGGGTTTGCACGGCCGGCCTGACGGAGTGCCTCCCTACTGCCAAACTCTCTTCAGTCTTTTTCTGATCTCTCAAACACACCGGCAGATGATCACACCACATGCCGGCTCAATTCAGACTCTCACGAGTCCGAGACTTACCATGAGCGCCCGCTCGACGTTTATCATGGTCGCGGGCCGGACCACGCCCAAACGACGAACCAGCCGACGCCGGTCGATGGATCGGATTTGGTTGAGGAGGGCAACCGAGTCTACGGTAAGTCGCGCCTCAGGGGCTTTGATCAGCACCTCCGTCGGATAAATACCCTCTTCGAACTGTGAGGTGATAGCAGCCACAATAGTAATGGGGCTGTGGCGATTGGCGATATCGTTCTGCAAGACGAGCGCCGGCCGCGTCTTTTTGATCTCGGCTCCGATCGTGGGGTCGAAACTCACTAGCCAGACCTCGCCACGCTTGGGCCGGGTTACCCATGAGCCTTTTGCCATGCTTCTTCTTCAAGCGGTACCCATTCCTCGCTGAGGGCGAGGTCGCGCTTCGCCCGACGCCGAGCGCCTTCTTCAAGCTGCTTTCGGAGCGATGCCCGCTGCTTCTCCCGCAGGTATTCTCGCACGGCCTGGTCGATCAAACGGCTGCGATTGCCGCTCTTTGCGATACGGTCGATCTGGCGCACGGTCTCTTCGGGCAGCGTGATATTCAGCCGCCGATGCATGTGTCTTTACCTCCTTGTTTCGTACATGTAATTATACACATTACTAGTGTGTATTACGATGAGCAACAGAGTCAATGTGAGGAAGTGGACGGCGGAACCCAAACGAGGCCGAGCCTTTTGGCTTCGAAGACACTATCCTCGGCCCCTATTCGTGCTTCGGACAATTCGATCCTTACTTCGCATGGGCCGCTACACACCGGAGGGTCCGGGTTGAATGAGGAATACCTGGCCGTCGCGGCGCTTCACCCGCACTGCTCCCACGCGCCGCGCTCGTTCGAGAAGGGAGGCGAACTTC
>WNFC01010473.1_pt1 | contig 10288 bp, 13 predicted proteins | sample 5400541 | NCBI WGS metagenome assembly WNFC01 (sample SAMN13153342, study PRJNA577476) | soil metagenome | isolation source: 120 cm saprolite under Douglas fir tree site 2 hole 2 replicate 1 | place: USA:California | collected 2015-04-18 | reverse complement strand
GACCGACGAAAGCGAGATGGGCCACATCCGTCTGTCGCGCGAGACCGAGCTCCTCGTTGTCGCGCCGGCGACCGCCGATCTGATTGCGCGCATGGCGGCCGGGCTGGCCGACGACCTCGCCGCGACGACCCTGCTCGCCTCGGACAAGCCGGTGCTGATCGCGCCGGCGATGAACGCGATGATGTGGGCGCATCCGGCGACCCAGGCCAATATCGCCACATTGATGGCGCGCGGCGTTGCCCGCATCGGCCCAGCCGCCGGCGATCTGGCCTGCGGCGAGGTCGGGTTCGGGCGCATGGCCGAGCCGGCCGAGATACTCGCCGCGATCGCGCATTCGCTGAGCAAGGACCAGCGCCTCGGCGGCCGCCGCGCGCTGGTCACCAGCGGCCCGACCCGCGAGCCGATCGACCCGGTGCGCTACATCTCGAACCATTCCTCGGGCAAGCAGGGTCATGCGATCGCCGCGGCGCTGGCCGCGCTCGGCGCCGAGACCGTGCTGGTGTCGGGACCGACCGGCGAGCCGATTCCGGCCGGGGTCAAGCTGGTCATGGTCGAGACCGCGGCCGAGATGCTGGCCGCCAGCGAGGCGGCGTTGCCGGTCGATGTCGCGGTCATGGCGGCGGCGGTGTCCGACTGGCGCATCGACGGCGCCAGCGCCCGCAAACTCAAGAAGGACGGCAAGGGGCCGCCGACTTTGCGCCTCGTCGAAAACCCCGACATTCTCGCCAGCCTGTCGCGGCGCGGCAACGACCGGCCGAGGCTGGTGATCGGCTTTGCCGCCGAGACCGAGGATGTTGTCGCCAATGCCCGCGCCAAACGCCTCCGCAAGGGGTGCGACTGGATCCTCGCCAACGACGTCTCGCCCGGCACCGGCACTTTCGGCGGCGACCGCAACACGATCCACCTCGTCGATGACGACGGGGTCGAGGATTGGCCTATCATGACCAAGCATGAGGTCGCCGAGCGCTTGGCCGCGCGCATTGCCGCGACCGTTGTCCCCGATACCGCGCCCGCCCCCGCCTCGCCGCGCGTCCCGGGCGCCGGACACTGACCGGTGCCGGGCGCGCAGTGGCACTGAAAATCGAGCTGAAGATCCTCGATCCGCGCCTCCCGGGCTGGGGGTTTCCGCATTACGGGTCGAGCCTCGCCGCCGGGCTCGATCTGCATGCCTGTATCGCGGCGCCGCTCCTCCTCCGGCCACAGGCGTCGGCGGTGTTGATTTCGGCGGGCATCGCCTTCCGCATCGGCGATCCGGAATGGTGCGCGCTGGTGTTGCCCCGATCGGGGCTCGGCCATCGCGATGGGCTGGTGCTCGGCAACGCGGTCGGGCTGATCGACGCCGATTACGAGGGCACTTGTTTTATTTCCGCCTGGAACCGCAACCCGCCGCGTGCCGACCACAACGACGAAGGCATCCGGATCAACCCCGGCGACCGCATCGCCCAGCTGGTGTTCACCCGGATCGCCCGGCCCGAATTCGCCATCGTCAGCGAGTTTTCCGAGGCCGGCGCGCGCCAGGCGGGCGGCTTCGGCTCTAGCGGAATCGCTTCCGCTTGTCCCGACCCGGCGGTGCGGCGTAAACCGTGATCCCGGCCTCGGCCGGCGACGGGACGACGCACCCATCATGATCCGGCTGACCAAGAAGCTGCTGTTCGCGATCGAGGCGGTGCTCGACATCGCCTATAACGCCGGCGCGGCGCCGGTGCGCTCGGCCGAGATCACCGAGCGCGAGGGCATCCCGCGGCGTTATCTCGAACCGGTGTTGCAGGAGCTGGTGCGCGAAGGCGTTCTCGTCGGCATCCGCGGGCCGAGCGGCGGCTATCGGCTCGGGCGCGAGCGGCGCCATGTCAGCCTCGGCGACATCGTGCGCATCGTGCGCGGCTTGGAGACCGGCGAAGACCCGATCTCCGACCCGGCCGGCAGCGCGCTCGGCCACCGGGTAGTGCGGCCGATCTGGCTCGAATTGCAGGACGAGACGATGCGCCGGCTCGACGCGCTGACCCTCGACGAGCTGTGCACCCGGGCCGATCGCGCCGGGATCGCGGGGCGCCGCACCCCGGCGGGCGGTCGAGGGAGCTGACCAGCCGTTTGCGTAGCCGAACGGCACCGGCGGGGCCACATCACAGCGCAGCCGCGACCATCGCACCGGTACGCCATGGAACTCAGCGAACAACAATTCCAGCGCTACGCCCGCCACCTGATCCTCGACGAGGTCGGTGAAGAGGGGCAGGCAAAGCTGCTCGCCTCGCGCGTGCTGGTGGTCGGGGCGGGCGGGCTCGGCTCGCCGATGCTGCTCTATCTCGCCGCGGCCGGGGTCGGCACGATCGGCATCATCGACAACGACCGCGTCGATCTGACCAATCTGCAGCGGCAGATCGTGCACGCAACGCGCTCGGTAGGCGACCTCAAGGTCGACAGCGCCCGCGCCACCTTGAGCGCGGTCAATGACGGCATCCAGATCGAAACCCATCCGGCGCGGCTCGAGGCGGACAACGCGGCCGAGATCGTCGCCGGCTACGATCTGGTCGCCGACGGCAGCGACAATTTTGCGACGCGCTACCTGCTGACGGACATCTGTTTTCGCTTGAAGAAGCCGCTGATCGCCGCGGCGCTGTCGCCCTTCGAGGGTCAATTGTCGAGCTTCCGGCCCTATCTCGGCGACGGCCACCCCTGCTACCGCTGCCTGTTCCGCGAGCCGCCGCCGCCGGATCTGGTGCCGCGTTGCGAGGAGGCCGGGATCCTCGGCGCGGTTGCCGGGGTCATGGGCACCTTGCAGGCGGTCGAGGTACTGAAGGAATTGCTCGGTCTCGGCGACAGCCTCGACGGCACATTGCTGATCTATGACGCGCTCAGAGCGCAGTTCCACCGCATCCGAATCGCCAAGGACCCGGACTGCCCGACCTGCGGCAGGGGCCCGGCGTAGCCGGCCATTTGACTCATTTGCGTCGCGCGGCTTGACCCGAGATTCCCGCCGGGCTTATGGGGGTTCGTGACGTGTTGGGCCGGGGGGAAGGATGGCCCGTGCAGCTGCCGCTCGGGCGGTCATCGGGATAGTCGGCGTCGTCGCGCTGCTGACGGTCGGCGCGCGCGTCGCTGATGCCGCGCCCGGCGACGCCGAGGCGGGATTGCCGGTGCCGCGCTTTGTCAGCCTACATGCCGACCGGGTCAATCTGCGCACCGGCCCCGGCGACCGCTATCCGATCGACTGGGTGTTCACGCGCAAGGACATGCCGGTCGAGGTGACCGGGCAGTTCGAGCATTGGCGGCGCATCCGCGACTGGGAGGGGACCCAGGGCTGGGTACATGAGCGGATGCTGACCGGCAAGCGCGAGGTCATCGTCAAGGGCGGGGTGCGACCGCTCTACCGGCAGCCTGAACCGGCCGCCGCGGTGATCGCCCGCGCCGAGCCGGGTGTCATCGGCCACCTCCTCGAATGCCGCGTTGGGTGGTGCCGGATCGAGGCGGGCGACGTCACCGGCTGGGTCCAGCGCGGCGATATCTGGGGCGTCTACCCGAACGAGACGGTGCCGTAACGCCGGTCTATTTCTTGTCGAAGAGCCGCATCGCCTCCTCGGCCAGGACGCCGCCGGTGATCGAGAGCGGCGCGAACGGCGCCGTGTTGGCGATCTCGGCGCTCGACACCATGATCTGGTCGAGCCTGGTGGCGAGCTGCGGTACCGATGCCGCGAATACCAGCCGGCCGATATGGCACCACAGGATCGCGCCGATGCACATCGCGCACGGCTCGCCCGAGGTGTAGAGCGTCGCGCCCTTCAGCGCCTCTCGGCCATGCGCGGCGAGACAGCGGCGGATCGCGACCATCTCGCCATGCGCGGTCGGATCGCCCTCGCTGCGTCCCAGATTGCGCCCGCGCGCGAGGATATGGCCATCCCGCACGATCACCGCGCCGAACGGCAGATCGGCGCGGCGCGCCTCGGCGATGGCGATGCGCATGAAGCGTTCGTCCTCGGCGGCATCGACCGCCGCGGAGTCGAGCGGGGTGGCCGCGGGCAACGCGGCGATGCCCACCGAGCCCGCGACAACCGAGCGCCGGCTTACCGCGGTGTCGGGGCGATGCGAATGGGTCGTCCGCGCCCTCGGCATGGCGATACGCTCCCCCACATTCGGAATTGCACTCCCGCCCGTTTTTTCACCGCCCGTCCCGGCGAAAGTAAAATCAGGCCGGCAGTTTCCAGCCGAGCCAGTCGCACAGGGCGCGGCCCATCGCCAATTCGAGGTCATAGCCCTTCAGCCAGGGCAATTCCTCGGTGAACAGCGTCACGCATTGCTTCCACGAGACCGGCATACGGGTGATGTCGGTGCCCCAGAAATAGCGCTGCGGCCCGAACGCGTCATAGAGCTGGCGCAGGTATTTGTGGATGTTGCGGAACGGGTAGGGCTCGCTCGATTCACCCGCGGCCCCTGTCGCCTTCAGCGCGACATTGGGGAATTTGGCGAGCGCGCAGACCTGCGCGATATTGGCGAAGGCCGCGTCGTCCCGGCCGCCGCGTGCCCGACCGAGATGGTCGATGATCAGCTTGAGGCCAGGGTGCCGCTCGGCGATCTGCGCGACCTGCGGCAGGTAGTTCGACGCCATCAAGGCGATCGGGATCTGGGCCTTCTCGGCGGCCGGCCACAGCCAGTCCATCGTGCCGTCGGTCATCCAGTTCGCCTGGTGCGGCTGGGTGAACGCATAGCGCAGCCCGAGCATGCCCGGCCGGCTCTTCCAGCCGGCGATCAATTCGCGGCTCTCCGGCTTGTCGAGCGGGAACTGCCCGAGGATCGCGAAGCGGCTCGGGTATTTGGCGCAGGCCGCCTCCGCCACCGCGCCGGAATTGGGATCCCAGCCCGGCGGGTGGATCAGCGCCGCGTCAACCCCGGCCGCGTCCATCTCCTTCAGGCAATCCTCGGCCGAATAGGACGGGATTTGCCGGTGCATCGCGTTGGTCGGCAGGTTCTGCGACCAGAGATGGATCTGCGCGTCGACGATCTTCATGCCTGTCTCCTATTCCCGCTTGAGCGCTACCGAAACCGCCGGCTTGCCCGCTTCGCGAATGGCGAGGGTGGCCGCGTTGCCGGCGCGGGTCGCGGTCGCTTCGCCCTTGTCCCAGGCAAAGCTCCGGCGGCCGTCCGGCGCGGCGGCGGAGCGCACGACGTCCTTGTAGTCGTTGCGCCAATAGAACGCGATCAGGGTCTCGCCGGCGAAGACGAGCTGAACCCCGTTGCCCTTGTCCCAGCCGCCGGCCCAGGTGCCGTCCCAGCCGACCCGGCCGCCCTGGCCCAGCGCGGCGCCCGCGACGAACAGCGCCAGCGCCAGGCCGAGGGAGAGCCGCGCCAGGGATCGGCTCACTGGTCCATACCCCCACCATCAACGAATGACATGGTGTCCTCCTGCCCGACATTGGGACCTGCCCAGCGCCGTCCCCTTTCGCGGGCGTCGCAAATCCACCAATCGATCTGCCATTCTTCGTAGCCGAAGAGCATGCCTTCGAGCCGCTCGAACCCCACATTCCAGCGGCACTTCGCGGTCGCGGCCCAGAGCAGCCTCATGGCCGGAACACGCCACTCTTCACCTTTTGGGGTGTAATAGACCTCTCGCAAGCCCTCGATGATCTCAGCGCCCTTCGGCCGGACGGGGGATGCGAAGGGCTCGATGTAGACCTCCTTGTGCAACAGCCCCTCAGCCACATAGTGGTCGAAGAGCTCTTCGCCGTGATGCCAGAGCGGCGGATATGGTTCGCCGAAGCGCGCAAGCGTCTTTGTCCCGTACAGCAGCAGGAATAGTTCGTATCCTTCGTGCACCAGGTAGGGAAATGCCCGAAAGTCATGCCAACCTAGAAGGTACACCGGTCGATCGCCAGGATCGAACTCGACACCGAAGCGCTTCGTAATGGCGGCCAAGTCGTCGAGGTCGATCGAATACCACCGCTCCAGCTCTGGATCGTTGGCGGCGCACGGCCCCAGCACGGCATGAAGATCGGCGAGATTGGCGACAATGAACATGGCTTCGAGAACCGGGCATCCATAGTCCGGATCGATGGCCTGTAGGAAAAAGCGGTGCGCCGGGTCCGACATGCTGTTGCAGTAGCGATCGCGTGATGGGGCGGCTCTACATGCGCCGCCCCATTTTGTCTTCTACCGTTCCAAGCCGGGCGCGCCGGCCGGGACGTCGTAGAAGGCGAGGGTCAGCGAGACGCTGGTGTAGAAGCCCATCAGGCAGATCACGTCGGTGATCCCGACATGACCCAAAGCTTCGACCGCGCGGTCGTAGAGCCCCTTCGCCACCCAGCGCGAATTGGCAATGCACGTCGCCATCTCGTAGACAACCTGCTCGCGCTTGTCGGAGAATGAGGTCGGCAGGCCCGAGAGTATCGCCTCGACCTTGTCATCCGGCAGCCCGGCCGCCTTGCCGGCCCGTTCGTGCGCGTTGGTCGGGTAGATCGAATGCCATTTGCTGTTGATAATGCACACGGCAATTTCGCGCTCGCGCTCGCTGAGCGAGTAGCCGGTGCGGAAATGCGCGCCGAGCGGCCCCATCACCTTGGCCAGCTTGGGATTGTGCACATAGATCTTGTTCGGGCCGGGCAGCCGGCCGCGCGTCTCGATCAGCGTGCGATAGCCTTCCTGCTGCTCCGGGGTCATCTGGTCGTAGGGGATTTCGGCGTAGCGGCCAAAGGTCGGGGTCTCGGCCATGGCTGTCTCCTCCTCGGTGAAGCTGTCGTTGAGGTCAGCATAGCTCGCGCCGCGGCGGCGCGCGAAGCACCGATTGCGCCGGCAACAACGACCGCTGCGACCGGCTGACGCAGGCGCGCGCCGCGGCCTGAATAATATTGCGAACCATTCGCAACATCCCTATGTTACAGTCCGTTACCGAGCGTCGAGAGCCTGCCATGTATGTGTGCCTGTGCAATGCGCTGACCGACCGCGACGTCTCTCCGCACATGGCGGGCGGGAACTGCTCGGTTTCGATGGTCTACCGCGCCTGCGGCTGCCAGCCGCAATGCGGCAAATGCGTGCCCTTCGTCCGCCAGATGCTGCGCCAGGCGGCCGAGGCGGAAGGAAAGAGCGCCGGCGCCGATTGATCGCTTTTCGCCCGGTTGATCTATTTTTCCCCCGGCGGCGTTAGCTTCGCAGTTTAGGCATTGCCCGATAATTGCGGAGGCCGGACATGCGGGGCGATCAGACCGTCATCCAGCATTTGAATGCGATGCTGAAGACTGAGCTCACCGCGATCAACCAATATTTCCTGCATGCGCGGATGCTGCGCCATTGGGGCGTCGAGAAGCTCGGCGACCATGAGTACAAGCAGTCGCTCGACGAGATGAAGGATTCCGACAAGCTGATTGAGCGTATCCTGTTCCTCGGCGGGCTGCCGAACCTGCAGGACCTCGACAAATTGCTGATCGGCGAGAATGTCCGCGAGATCCTCGAATGCGATCTCCGGCTCGAGCAGGCCGGCCTCGCGCGGCTGCGCGAGGCGATCGCCTATTGCGAGGGGGTGCGCGACTTCGTGACCCGCGACCTGTTGAGCGACATGCTCGAACAGGAGGAAGGCCAGGTCGATTTCATCGAGACGCAGTTCGAGCTGATCGACCGCATCGGTCTCGAACGGTATATCCAGCTGCAATCCGGCCCGGTCGAGTAACGCCAGTTACCCTTTCCCGCACCGCGGGACTGTTGCAAGACCGATGATTGGGATAATCGGCTGGATAGGCGCTCCGCGTCCTTCGAGACGGCCGCTTTGCGGCCTCCTCAGGATGAGGTTTTTCTCAACGCCTTCAAAACCACACCTCATGCTGAGGAGCGCCGAGAAGGCGCGTCTCGAAGCACGCGTAATGCCGATGCAGCCTTCATCCCGATGCGTTCTCCACTTTCGCAACGGTCTTGCCGTGCGGGAGAGGGTTAGATGCTCTGCTACTTCCGTCTGGCGGCGGCGATCAGGCTTTTCAGCGTGTCGAGACCGATCGCGCCCGGCACAATCTCGTCGCCGATCACGAAGCCCGGCGTACCGCGGATATCGAGCGCCTCGGCGAGTTGGAGATTGGCCTTCAGGGCATGGTCGATCTCGGGCGCGGCCATGTCGCGCTTCAGCCGCTCGGCGTCGAGCCCGACCGACTGGGCGACCTTCAGCACCGTCGCCTCGTCCAGCTGGCCCTTCGTCCCCATCAGAGCGTGATGCAGGGCGTCGTATTTGCCCTGTTTGCGGGCGGCAAGCGCGGCCCGCGATGCGGTGACGGAATCGGCCCCCAGCACCGGAAACTCCTTGTAGACAAAGCGGAGCTGCTTGTCCTGGCCGAGCAGGGCTTCGAGCGCCGGCTCGACCTGCTTGCAATAGGGGCAGCGGTAGTCGAAGAACTCGACCAATGACACATCGCCCTTCGGGTTGCCGCCGACCGGAGATTCCGGATCGTCGAGCACCTCGCGGCGCCGCGCCGACAATGCCTGCGCCGCCTTGTCCTTGCTCTCGCTCTTCAGCTTGTCCTCGGCGGCCTGCAGCGCATCGAGCAGCATTTCGGGGTTGTTGGCGAGGTAGTCGCGGATGATCGCCTCGATCGCCTTCTTCTGCTCGGGGGTGAACTCGGCGGCCGGCGCGGCACGCGCCGGCAGCAATACGATCAGAGCGCCGAGCCACAGCGCGGCGGCCCACCAGCGGGCACGCATCAGCGGCGATCGGCAGACATCAAACGGCATTCTGGGCTCCTGTCGGAAAAGCGGCCGCGGCCGGCTCACTCGTCGAGATGCTCCGCCTCGCGGTGGATATCCTCGGCGCGGGAGTAGGGCGGGGTGTTCTTGGCCAAAGATTGCTTGGCGCGCATCGCCTGTTGCATCGCATCCTTCTTCTTGCCGTTGGCGAGCGCCTCCTCGGCCAGCGACAGCGCCGCCATGCCGAGCTGGTTGTCGCGGCCATAGGCGATCGCCAGGAAGTGCCAGACCTGGCTGTCACGGCCCTCGCTGCGGCTGACGTCGTTGAGATAGGCGATCGCCCGCTTGTTGAGCGCGGGCTCACCGCTCTCGATATATACCTGCGACAGCGACATGCGCAGCAAGGCCGCCGAGGGCGCCAGCCTGATCGCGTCCTCATAGGGGTGGATCGCGTCGCGCACCCGGCCGTTCTCGAACAGCATCTGGCCCTTCAGCTCGCGATAATAGGGATCGTTCGGAAAGTCGCGGATCAGCCCGTCGATCTCCGGCAGGGCCCGGTCGAGCTTCGGGATGCGGTAATAAGCGATGGCCCGGGCATAGCGCGCAAGCGGCGAACGGTCGCTCTCGGGATAGGCGGCAAGCGTCTTCGACTGATCGTCGAGATAGGCATGCAGTTTCGCCTTGACGCGCCGCAGCAGCTCGACCGAGCCGGGCGGATCGGGAGCATTCGAGCAGCGCGCCTGCTCGACATGATCGCGCATATATTGGACGCGCTGCTGGGTTAGCGGATGGGTGCGCACCCAGGCCTCCTGGCGGTCGCCCGACAGCAGCTCGTTGCCCTGCAGGATCTCGAAGAACTTCAACAGACCGCGGGCCGATTGGCAGCTGCGGTCGAGAAAGTTGAGCGCCGCGTGGTCCGCGGTGGCTTCCTGGGCGATCGAGAATTGCAGAAACGAGCGCTCGCCGACGCCGGAGGCCCCGAGCATCGGCGCGCCGCTGCGCGCGACCACCGAGGCGGCGGCCGCAGCGACCATCGCGATGATGGTTTCGATGCTGGCGTTGCGCATTGCCTCCTTGGCACGCAGCACATGCCCGCCGGCGCTATGGCCGGTCTCGTGCGCGATGACCCCGATCAGCTGGTTGGGCAGCTCGGCCCGCAGGATCAGGCCGGTGTTGATGAAAATCGCCTGGCCACCGGCGACGAACGAGTTGAGCTGACTGTCGTCGACCAGGTAAATCCCGACATCGCCGGGCTCGAGCCCGGCCGCCCGCAGGACCGGGCTCGCCATCGCCCTGATGTCGTTCTCGATCTCGGCATCGCGCAACAACCGCGGCGCTCCGCCGGCCATCGCGGGCAGCGGCGCGCCCAGCGCACCGACCAGCGTCGCGACCAGCACGAGTCGATGCAGCGAAAGCACGCTAGTGTGGCCCCCCGCCGCCGCCCTGGCGTTGCCGCGACGCCGAGGCGACAGATCTCGCCGGCTCGGTAATCCGCGATTGCGGCAAAGGCGGCGCAGGCGGTCCGCGCCGATGGCGCCATTGGGGCGCCAGCGCGGCGCCACGCGCGTCACGGCTGGATCAGCCGTTGCCACCAGCCGCGACGCGGATTTGCCGGCTTCTCGGTCACCGTCAGCACATCCTCGTT
>WNFC01021615.1_pt1 | contig 10290 bp, 7 predicted proteins | sample 5400541 | NCBI WGS metagenome assembly WNFC01 (sample SAMN13153342, study PRJNA577476) | soil metagenome | isolation source: 120 cm saprolite under Douglas fir tree site 2 hole 2 replicate 1 | place: USA:California | collected 2015-04-18 | reverse complement strand
CTGCACGTACTCCGCCTTTCTCATTCCGACGATCGTCGTTGACACCTCCGGATACGAGAGAACAAATCGCAGCGCCGCCTCAGGAAGTGACATGCGGTCGGGAAGCTCGCGGCGAAGCGCTTCGACACGTCTGAGAGTCTCGCGGAGATTCTCGGGATTGAAGTAGTGGTGCCGCCAATCGTCAGGTGGGAAGGTCGTTTGAAGCGTCATCTTGCCGCCGAGACTTCCTTCGTCGAGTGGAACGCGGGCAATCACGCCGACGTTCGCAGCGCGACAGGCGGGCAGAAGCTCATCCTCCGGCTCCTGCTCGAACAGATTGAAGACCGCCTGCACGGTCTCGACGAGCCCGGTGCCGATCACTTTGATGCCGTTCCACGGCTCGCCACCATTGAGGCTCACTCCAAATGCACGGATCTTTCCGCGCTGCTTGAGCTCAGCCACTGTGTCGCGCCATTCATTGTCGTCGGTCCACGAGTCGTCCCACACATGGAACTGCAAGACGTCGATTCGATCGACGCCGAGGTCGCGGCGGATCGTCTCGACGAACTCCAGGACGTGCGCGCGCGGAAACACGTCGCGAAGCCGGTCATCCGACGTTGCCGGCCACTTCATGTTTTTCGGCGGAACCTTCGACGCGGCGATCAGCTTCTTGTCGGGAAACTCACGCAGGAGCTGACCGAGCAGGCGGTCGCTGCGCCCCTTGCCATAATCCCAGGCGCTGTCGAAGAAGTTGATCCCGATGGCCACAGATGCGCGCAGCGCCTCGAGCGCCTGCCTGTCATCCGAGCCGGTCCACGATCCCATTCCCCACAAGCCGTGGCCGATTTCGCTGACTTCGAATCCGGTGCGGCCCAGAGGTCGGTAGCGCATCGCGAGATCTTGTACGATTCCACACCTTGCGCAAGAAGTCGATCTTCATTCTCGCTGTTTTTCTTTTCGTGGCGCCGCTCGCCGCGCAGGCGCCGAACCTCGATGAGCGCGTCGAAGCGCTTCTCCGCCGCATGACGCTGGAAGAAAAGCTGGGGCAGCTCATTCAGTACACACCATCGCAACCCGACATCCGCGCACTGGCCGCGAAGGGGAGCGTCGGCTGCGTATTCAACTACGGCAGCGCAGCGCAAACGAATGCGTTGCAGCGCGCTGCCGTGGAAGAGTCGCGGCTCAAAATCCCGCTGCTCTTCGCGCATGACGTCATCCACGGCTACCGAACGATCTTCCCGATTCCGCTCGGGATCGCCAGCACATGGGATACGAGTGCGGCGGAGCTGGCCGCGCGAATCTCGGCGCGGGAGGCCAGCGCGAGTGGCGTTCGCTGGACGTTTGCTCCGATGGTCGACATCGCCCGCGATCCGCGCTGGGGCCGCGTCGCCGAGGGCGCAGGCGAGGATCCTTTCCTCGGATCGGCGATGGCCGCGGCTTACGTGCGGGGCTTTCAAGGCGACTCTTTTCTGGCATGCGCGAAACATTTTGCCGGCTACGGAGCAGCCGAGGCCGGACGCGATTACAACTCGGTCGACATGTCGGAGCGGACGCTGCGGCAGGTTTATCTCCCGCCATTCAAAGCCGCAGTCGACGCGGGCGTGTCGACGATCATGACGGGATTTGATTCCTTGAACGCGGTGCCGGCGACTGCGAACGAGCATCTTCTGAAAGAGATTCTGCGCGGCGAATGGGCTTTTCGCGGATTCGTCGACAGCGATTACCACGCCGTCGGACAACTCATCGATCACGGTGTCGCCGCAACGCCGCAGGAGGCCGCGTTGAAAGCCATCACCGCCGGCGTGGACATGGACATGTTCGATGGGACTTATCTCACGCTCGCTGCCGCGGTCAGAGATGGCCACCTGTCAGAGTCTGTTATCGACACATCCGTCGGGCGCGTTCTCCGCGCAAAGTTCGACCTCGGCTTATTCGAGCGACCGTACGCCGACGAGCAGCGGGAGAAGACTGTTCTATTCGCGAAGGAGCACGTCGACGCGGCGCGACGCATCGCGCAGGAATCGATCGTCCTGCTCAAGAACGAAGGGGCGCTCCTGCCGCTGTCCAAAAATGCCGGAACGATCGCGGTGATCGGACCGCTGGCTGACAGCAAAGCCGACATGCTCGGCTCGTGGTATGCGCTTGGGAAACCGGAAGAGGCCATCACCGTCCTGGAGGGCGTCCGCGCAAAAGCCGGCCCGCAGACGCAAGTTGCATATGCGAAGGGAGACGACATCGCGCCGGCAGTCAGCACGGCCGGGAAATCCGATGTCGTTCTGTTGATCCTCGGCGAAGAAGGAAAGATGACCGGCGAGGCGAGCTCGCGCGCGTTTCTCGATCTTCCAGGAAAACAGCAACAGTTGCTCGAGGCGATCGTGGCAACGAAGAAGCCGGTGGTGCTGGTGGTCATGAGCGGCCGGCCGCTGACTATTTCCTGGGCCGCCGCAAACGTGCCGGCCATCGTCTGGCCATGGTTTCCCGGAAGTCAGGCGGGCCATGCGATTGCGGACGTTCTCTTTGGCGATGTGAATCCGAGCGGGAAACTTCCGATCACGGTCCCTCGCTCGGTCGGACAAATTCCGATCTATTACGCGCATCTTCCGACCGGACGGCCTGAAGATCCGGCGATCAAGTACACGAGCAAATACATCGACAGCCCGAATGATCCTCTATATCCGTTCGGCTACGGGCGGTCTTACACGCGTTTCGAATATTCGGATCTGAGAATTAGTGGAGGAGACTCATTCACGGTTTCGGCCGATGTCCGCAACGCGGGGCAACGCGCCGGTGACGAGATTGTCCAACTGTACGTGCGAGATTTGGTTGCCAGCATCTCCCGGCCGGTGAAAGAGCTGAAAGGCTTCCGGCGCATCACACTCGGCGCCGGAGAGAAACGGCGCGTCGAGTTCACGATTACCAGGAACGATCTTCAGTTCTGGTCGGATCACGGATGGACAGTCGAGCCGGGGACGTTCAAGGTGTGGATCGGCCCAAGCTCGGTCGAGGGCCTCGAGGGAACGTTTGAGGTGAAGTAAACCCTCACCCGCCGCTTCGCGGCACCCTCTCCCCGGCGGGAGAGGGGTCTCGCCAACGAAATCCCTCTCCCTTTGGGAGAGGGTGGTCCCGCGGAGCGGGACCGGGTGAGGGGTCACCTCCGGCGAACCATGATGGCGGCGATCGACGCCTGCCCCGCGATCGTGATCCCCTTCCCGTTTGCGGCCTCGGTGACGAACGATCGCCGCACTGCAAAGCCGCCTTCCGTATACCCGAGAGTGACTTCGTATGTGCCGTCGGGCACATCAAACTGGTAGCGTGGCATCCCGTCTCGCGATGCCTGGTAAAGCGCATCATCATCGGTTCCGAGAACGGCGCGATGCGTCAGCTTGGCTTCTCCGCTGACGTATCCCCAACTTCCGGGCTGATATGCGCGATCGGCTACCCAGTAAACGTGAGAGCGATCGATGTAATCGTATTCACCGCCGGCGTTGACCGCGACGAATGTTCGGTCGTCGAAGAGGATCGTCGTCGCATCCTCGAGTATCCCGGCACGCGCGACGATGCGGTTCTCCCGTGCCGGCAGCTCGACCTGCCATCGTGCGGTGCGGTTCTGCACCACTTGTGATCCCGCGGAGCGGCCGTTGACGAACAGCTCCACCTGCGCCTGATTCGTGTAGACCCAGACCGGCTGACGATGATCGCCAGCGCGCTCGCGCCATTCGCGCGCGATCGTTAGCACCGGCTTCGTGAGGAGCGCGGCCTGATAGTAGAAGGACGAATCTTTCGGCGTTCGATCGTAAAAGAACAGTCCCTTGTTGTTGATCCCATATCTCGAGTCCTGGCGGCTGGCAGATCCGAAATCGAATTGATTCCACACCGCCGAGCCGAGAACGAATCGCCGGCTCTCGATCTGGGGGAGCGACGCCAGATGGAACTCTTGTCCGTACTCCGAGCTGAAGTCGAATCTTTTGGGATTGAGTGCGTGAATGCGCTCGTCTGTGCCGGCGCCATACTCACTGATTATCAGAGGGCGGGAAGGCCGCTGAAGATGCATGCGATCGAGGAACTCTCCCAGGTCCGCGAACTTGCCGTAGTACCAGCCGAAGTAGAGATTCATGCCGAGGATGTCGGGAACGTCGCCGACGCCTTTGTCGTCGAGGAGCTCGCCCTGTGAAAGCGCCATCACCGTCCGCCGCGTGGGGTCTTCGGCGTGCGCGCGCTTATCGAGCCGTCGTGCCAGCTCGGAAAGGATTTCGTAGTAACGATCCGGAAGAGGATTCGGTTTGCGCAGCATGACCTCGTTCATGTATCCCCAGAAGAAGATCGAGGGATGGTTGTAATGCTGTCGAATCATCTCCACCAGCATCCGCTCGCTGTTCTCAGCAAAGGCTGAAGACGTGCTGATGAGATTGACGACCGGAATCTCCTCCCAGATGACCAGGCCGGCGCGGTCGGCTTCGTCCAGCACTGCCGGATCCTGCGGGTAATGCGCGAGCCGCAGAAAGTTGAAGCCGGTCTCTTTGATCAAACGGACATCGCGGCGATGCAGATCGTCCGACAAGGCGTTGCCGAGGCCGGCGTAATCCTGATGCCGATTAGTCCCGTAGAGCTTGAGCGGCTGTCCGTTCAGCGTTAGGCCATGTTGTGGATCGATGGTGTATGAGCGGAACCCGAGCGGATTCTCGACCACATCCACCAACGCATCGCCTTCATACACTTCGGTCCGCACGCGATAGAGGTACGGTGTCGATGGCGACCAGAGATGTGGATGAGCGACTGCAGTCATGGCGCTGAAAGATGCGCCGTCCGAATTCGTCCGCGCGACCAGGTTCCCGTCGGCATCGAGAACGTGATTGACGACACGCAGGCGCGCGGCACGGCCACTCTGATTCACCACCGTGCCCTTGATGTGCACGGTGCCATCCGCGTCAGCAGCGATGAATACACCCGGCGACGCGTGATCCATCACGTCGATGTGAATCGGAGATGTCGCCAGCAGCCATACATCGCGATAGATCCCGCCATAGAACGTGAAGTCGGCGTTCAGAGGCGGGATATCGGGATTGTGAGAGTTGTCGACGCGCACCACGACGACGTTAGGCCGGTCGTATTGCACCGAGTCGGTGATCTCGAAGACGAAAGCGGTGTAACCGCCGACGTGTTGTCCGGCGTGCACGCCGTTGACGAAGACGTCGGCGACTTGATTGGCTCCTTCGAAATAGAGGAAAAGACGCTTCCCGCGAAGATCCGGGTCGATCGCGAGCGATTTGCGATACCAGCCGATCCCGCGGCGATAAGGAGTGATTTTGTCGAACGCATCGGTTGCATTCCACGTGTGAGGCAGGTTGATGCGTTGCCAGCCGCTGTCATCGAAGTCGGCGGCCGCGGCGCCCTCGATGTTTCCGGGCGCATAGCGCCACTGATCATTGATCGTGGTTCGGACGCGCGGCGCTTCTGCGCTCGCAAGGGCCGCCGCCAGGCCGATGGCGGCAAGAAGTTGCGTCACCAACTGTGCACCATAGTCGAGCTATAGTATTTCAGTCCTCAAAATTGTGGCGGACATGTACCACCAGAACTACAACCCGTTCGGGAACGTGTTCCTGTCCACTCTTGTCGCAGCCATTCCGATTCTCGTTCTTCTGTACTTCATCGCTCTCCATCCGCATCGCGACCGGCAGGGGATCAAGCACTTCGGGATCTCCGCCCCTTACGCTGCGTTCTACGCCGTGATCGCAGCGTTCCTAGTAACCGGTCTGGCCTTCGGGATGCCGCTTCCTGCCGAGGTCTCGGCATTCGTCCTGGGATTGCTGTCGGGATTTCTCGGCATCATCTGGATCGTCCTGGCAGCGATGTTTCTCTACACCATGACGGTGATCACCGGAAAATTCGAGATCGTCAAAGAATCGATCATCCACATCTCCTTCGATCGCCGCCTGCAAGTGTTGCTGATCGCCTTCTCGTTCGGCGCGATCATCGAAGGGACCTCCGGCTTCGGAACGCCGGTGGCAATCGCAGGCGCGGTCATGGTCGGTCTCGGCTACTCGCCGTTTCAATCCGCGGTGCTCAACCTGCTCGCCAACACTGCACCGGTAGCGTGGGGCGCGATCGGCACGCCGATCGTCACGCTGGCGACAGTGAGCGGCCTCGATCAGTTGACGCTGTCAGCGATGGCGGGCCATCAACTTCCGTGGGTCTCGCTCCTCGTCCCCTTCTGGCTCGTCGTCACGTTCGTGAAGATGGAGGGTGGAACGTGGAGGGAAGCGTTCGAGGTGTGGCCGGGCGCGCTGGTCTCCGGCGGCACATTCGCGTTGATGCAGTACTTCGCCTCTGGCACGAGCTCGTTCCATCTGGTGACCGACGTGGTCGCGGGCGTGTTCTCCGTCATCTGCACGGCGCTATTTCTCCGTTACGTGTGGCATCCGAAGTCGCGATTTCTGCTCGCGTCGGAGCGCGGCACTTCTGTGGCCACGACCGAAAGACCGGCCGAGTGGACATACCGCTACACCGCCGGTCAGACCGCCGGCGCGTGGCTGCCGTGGGCCATCCTCATTCTCTGCTGCGCGCTGTGGGGCAGCCCGCCCTTCAAAACCAGACTCAACAACCTATTCCAGAACGAGAAGTTCGAGACCACGCTCTTCGGTTCGAAATTCTCGGGCACTCTCTCGCTGCCGGTGTGGAGTATGCCGGCACTGGATAACAAAGTGCAGCGGATGCCGCCGGTGGCCAAGCCCGGCGCGAAGCCGGAGGGGGCGAAGTTCACCATCAACTATTTGTCAGCAGCGGGAACGGGCGTTTTCGTTGCCGCACTCCTAGCGGGGCTGGTGCTGCGACTCAGCGCCGCGCAATGGAAGGAAACGACGATCCGTACCGCGCGACGCATGAAGATTCCGGTGCTGGTCATTGGCCAGGTTCTCGGTCTCGGATTTCTGACGCGTTACTCGGGCACGGATGCGGTTCTCGGCCTGGCCTTTACATCAGCGGGCGTGATGTACCCCTTCTTCGCCGCATACCTCGGCTGGCTGGGAGTGTTCCTTACCGGCTCCGACACGGCCTCGAACGCGCTGTTCGGAAGTCTGCAGCGGATCACCGCGCAGCAACTCAAGCTGAACGAGATCCTCATCACGGCAACAAACTCCACCGGCGGCGTCATGGGAAAGATGATCGACGCGCAATCGATCATGGTCGCGTGCGCCGCATGCTATGACGATCCGTATCAGCGCGCTCACGTGGCACTCGGTCGCCGGCGCAGCGGTGATCGGATTGATCGCGCTTCTGCAGGCGTATGTGTTCCCGGGCTCAATCCCGATCCCACCCAAGTAGGCGGTCACGGATCGCTACTCTTGAACCGCTCAAGACGTGCCTTGACGCCATCACTTCGCCGTAGCGCTGGCCGTGTTCGACGCCGTGGAGACGTTCCCCGCCGCATCGTTGGCCTGCACGTAGTACCAGTACGTCGTCCCGGAAGTCAGGCCGGTATTGGTGTACGACGTCGCCGTACTTGTGGCGATCTGACTGAACGGGCCGGTGGAGCTCGTCGCGCGCCAGATCTGGTACCCGGTGACTCCGACGTTGTCGGTCGAAGCAGTCCACGTGAGGTTGATCTTGCGCCTGCTGCCGTTGCCATTGCTGGCTGGGGTCGACGCCACGAGATTCGTCGGCGCCGTCGGAGGCGTGGTGTCGGCAACGTTGCTGACGGTCACCGTGACTGTCGTCGAAGTGCCGATGTTCCCCGCCGCGTCGTAAGCTTTGGAGTTCAGGTTGTGACTGCCATTTGCGCTAGTCGTCGTGTTCCAGCTCCACTGATACGGCGTAGCGGTCGATGTGCTCTGCAGCACATTGTCGAGATAAAACTCCACCCTGGTCACCCCGACGTTGTCCGAAGCCGACGCCGTCACCGTCGTCGTCCCGGAGACGGTCGCACCATTGGCCGGGGCGGTGATTGACGTGGTCGGCGGTGTAGTGTCGGCAACGTTGCTGACGGTAACCGTGACTGTTGTGGAGGTGCCGATGTTCCCCGCCGCGTCGTAAGCTTTGGAATTCAGATTGTGACTGCCGTTTGCGCTGGTGGCCGTGTTCCAGCTCCACTGATACGGCGAAGCGGTCGCTGTGCTCTGCAGCGCGTTGTCGAGATAAAACTCCACCCTGGTCACCCCGACGTTGTCCGAGGCCGACGCCGTCACTGTCGTCGTCCCGGAGACGGTCGCACCATTGGCCGGGGCGGTGATTGACGTGGTCGGAGGCGTGGTGTCGGGCGTGCCTCCCTGATTGATCCAGATCGGCGCTGACCAGATCCGGTCACCGGTATTCATGGTCACGTATGCGTAATAGGTATGGTTGCCGTTCGACGGCGTGAAGGTGTAATCGAACGGCGAGCTGGTCGCAGTGGCGATCACCGTTTCTGCGCCGTTGGTGTTCCCGGGCACCGGCTCCTTGATTTTGATCGAGGTCGCCGACTCACCGGCATCAGGATCCCACACCGAGATATGTAGAGTGATCGAGCCGCTGGTGGCTACCGGTCCTGCTGTGCGAATGCCGCCAGAGCCCATCCAATAGGTCGTGGCGTTGGCGTTCATGTTGTAGACGAGCTGCACGTTCGAATCCGACGTCGCGTAGACGCGGCGCTGATGAATGGCGTCAAAGAGCGCCGCTTTCGTCAACGAGCTCGCCAGAATCACAGTCCGGTCCCGTGTGGATGTGCCGTAGTTGGAGCAGTGCACGTCGGGATCGGCAGCCGGGGCCACGTGATAGCCGGCCCCCAGGATGCGGTTGAACATGTCGATCGAGGTGTATGCCGCGTATTGGGTACCGTTCACCGGCTCACCGGCGTAGAGCGCGCCCGTATCGGTGGCAGTGGTGGAGAAACCGGCCGCGGGCCCGGAGATCACAGCCGCGGTGTGAATGAAGTCGTCGCCGTCGGTGGTGTACTGCATGCTGTTGAAGTCGACTCCCTGACCAGCGGCGCTCTTGGTGCCATCCGAGGGATGCATGAACTGACCGAACGCACCCCATTGCGAAGGATTCTGCAGAGCTGTGGTGTACATCGGCGCGTATCCGGACGAACCGGAGGCGGTGTAGACGTCGTAGTAGCAACTGCCTGGAGCGCACGTATTGCTCGGCTCCCATCCGAACAGTTTCGGGGATTCGAAGATGCCGACGTGTCCCTCGTTGGGGAAGCCTGCATCCGGATTGCTGATGTAGCCCCACTCCATTCCATAGATGCCGACGAAGCTGCCGCCGACCGTCGCGTTCGCGGCGGCCGTGAGACCATCGTGATAGCGCTGTACCACTTGTGTCGCGCTGCAACCGCTGCAGGCGTCATTGAAAAGGTGGTTGTGATCGGCGATCCCCATGAAGTCGAGATGCGCGGTATTGCGAGCGTAGTTGTACGCTGCGACCGGATCGAAATCGTTTGCGCCGTGGATGGTCGATGAGGCGCAGGCACTGTCGTTGGGATGTCCGCCATCGGTATATGAGGTCTGGTTGTGCAGCGTGCCGTAATAAAAGTTGTAGGGAACGCCGGGATCGTGCGGGGTCTGGGACTGAGCGACGGGGACGCGGCCGCGCCTCACGGAATCGATGATTACCGGATGCGAGGTTGCTTGCCGAATCATCGCCACGCGCGGTTCGTCGCCCTCACTGATCGGCCGTACGCGTTCGCCGGCAGCTTGAATTTCGACTTCGACTGTCGCGGTGTACATGCCGTTCGGCAGAAAGCGCCCGCTTTCATCGCGTCCATTCCAGGTCGGAGCGAAGAGGATCGCTTCGCCGGGCTGGAACTGCTGTCGCGCGCTGAAGCGCCTGACTGCGTTTCCTTGTGCGTCGGTTACCGTCACATGCCAGTTCACCTGCGCCGGCACATCGAGGTCGTGACGCACCTGCGCAACAAGGTTGGTCGATTCGACCGCCGGTGCGAAGCTGCGCGGATATGGCGTGACGGTCACCGAGCTGTCATCGTTCCAACGCGGCAGATCAGCGGCCAGCGCGGCGCTGAAGAAGAGAGGCAAAGCCAGGAGGGGCACCAGTCGGGCTAAGCGCATTTTGATCCTCCCCTGATAAATTTTGTCTGTCGTTCTTGATTTTAGCTCGGATCGAAACTGAACGAGCAAAAAACTTTCCGGTTGACGCGCGACGGAATCACCAACTGTGCACAGTCCCGTCAGTTTTTCGGTTCACCGGCAGATACGCGCGCTCGTACGGAAACGTCGCCGCCAGCGACTCGTCGATGTCGACGCCCAGCCCCGGCGCGTCGCCAGGATGCATGAAACCGCCGTCAAATGTGTAGCCGTGTGGAAACACGCGATCGGTCTCCTCAGG
>WNFC01066985.1_pt2 | contig 10291 bp, 8 predicted proteins | sample 5400541 | NCBI WGS metagenome assembly WNFC01 (sample SAMN13153342, study PRJNA577476) | soil metagenome | isolation source: 120 cm saprolite under Douglas fir tree site 2 hole 2 replicate 1 | place: USA:California | collected 2015-04-18 | reverse complement strand
ATTAAAGACAGTGATCAGTAGAAAGTGGCATTCACCATAAACGAGGGACTCTTTGAACCAATGGTCATGTTCTTTAAACTAACCAACTCTCTAGCAATGTTTCAAACAATGATGAACACAATATTCCACAACCTTATCACAGATGGAAGCATGACAGTATATATGGATAACATGGCCATTCACACTACACAACAACCAGGAGAGACCAAGAAAGACCATGTTAAATGACACCAAAAAATTATAAATCAAGTACTAGCAAAACTTAACAAACACAACCTATACCTCAACCCAGAAAAATGCAACTTTGAGCTACCCTACATTGATTTCTTAGGTGTATAAGTTGTAGAGGGAATAGTTCAAATGGAACAAGGGAAGGTTGACAAAGTCAAAGAATGGAAGCCACCATATAACATAACTAAAGTCTGAAGGTTTCTAGGATTTATAGGCTACTATTAGTACTTTATATAAGGATACTCACAAATTGCATGACCCCTCCTAAACCTTACAAAAAAGGTGACACCTTAGCACTGGAATAACAAACAATAGGCAGCCTTTAAGAGACTAAAAGACAAAATATGCACAAAACCAGTACTACAACAACCAAACTTTGACATATTGTTCTACCTACAAATGGATGTGTCAGCATATGGCATGGAAGCCATATTCTCACAAGAGGGAGAATCTACAAACTCAAAACCCAAACATCACTGAGTTGCCTACTACTCCACTACCTTTACTCTAACAGAACAGAGATATGATATCTATAAACAGGAATTCTTAGTGGTAATAAAGGCACTAGAGAACTGAAGGGCCTATCTGATCTAGACAAAAACCCTGTTCATTATTGAAACAGACCATAAAAATCTCACATTTTGGAAATTCCTAAAGAAGCTAAATGGAAGGACAGCCTGCTAGCATGAACATCTACAAGATTATGACTTTAAAATCATCCATATTGCAGGAAAGATGAATATGCTAGCAGATGCACTATCTAGACCTATTGGAGAAGACATACCTAAAGACTTCTGAGAGATAGCATTACTCCCACCAGAACTGTCCATCAATATGTTTAGTGTAGACTCCAACAGATCTCTAAAACACAATATAGTCCTAACACAATGAATGATGAGCAAGATAATAAATGACTGGATAAAACACCTACCCATCTGGTGATACGACCTTTCAGGATAACTGCTTATTCTACCAAATGATGAAATCAGAAAGGAGATTATGAGAGTCTAGCATGATCATTGAGGAGGGGGATATTTGGGATGGGATGAAATAGTCTAAAAGGTATAACAGGAATACTTATGGCCAAAAGCCCAATACTGGATCAACCAATACATTAAGGGGTACACAACCTGCCAACAAAATAAAAACCTAACCCATCAACCATATATACCTCTCTTTAAGATCATAGTACCAGATAATACACCCCCATTCATACAGATTGCAATAGATCTAATCACAGAACTCTCAAAAAGCTAAGGCTATGATGCAATCCTAACCATAGTTGATTATAGGTGCAGCAGAGGTGTAATATTCCTTCCTTATCTAACCACTATCACAGGACTCTAAATCGCCCAGCTATATTACTAACATATATACCCATGGTTTGGACTCCCATAGAGGCTTATATCTGATCATAGCCCTAGATTCACATCTCACTTTGGTAGAGTCTAGCAAAGGAATTAGAAATCATATGGAACCTCTTAACAGCCTATCATTCCCAAACCAATAGACTCACAGAAAGGAAGAATCAGTGGGTAGAACAATACCTCCATCTTATTGTGACCAATCAAGAGGACTAGGCAATGGCATTACCAATTGCTACCTTAGTATATAATAATGTGAGAAATGGAATGATAGGCTTCTCCCTGAATGAACTTCTGATTGGAAGAGAACCACCAACCATACCATCTTAAGGGAAAGGCACCCAAAACCCACTTGCAGAACAAAGGGTCAAACAATTAAGGCAATGGCAAATACTTGCCACTCAGGCCCTCAACAATATAGCAGGAAAGTCAAGACAAATGGAGGCTAGGTAGAGTCTAGAACAAAAGGTTTGGCTAAAAGCTAAGAATCTAGCCCTGCCATAGGGAACAATAAAGCTAGCCCCTCAATGTTATGGACCCTTCAAAATATTGAAGGTATTGTTTTCTTTTTTTTCTTTTTTTAAATCAAGTTTATAGTCCAAACTATAAGGCTATAAGACTGTAAATACAGGCACATTATATGTCTACACCAGGATCAGGTAACTAAACCTAAATGAGGTATTGTGTATGTGATATTGTAAAGCTTGTGCTCACCAGCAATCCTAAGTGTCGTAGGGTGGGGTTAAGAAGGCAAGAGGAGCAATAAATGGCTAGGTAGGCAGGTCCAACCCCAACCCCTGGGCTAGAGGTGGGACTAGAGATCAGGCACATTTCACAGGGTGATGGTAACTACCTATCCCTAATCTAGGCACCCACAGTGTGTCAAACCACTCCAAGACTCCAGTACGACCTTTGTGAGGTAATAGATATAGTGTTGAAGAATGCAGCCCTATAGCCACACAATAACCATAACTCTGAGCTAGGGGTTGCTAGCCCCTGACCCTCCTGACCCAGGTTCCAAGGCCCAAGCTGGGTATACATAAGGTATGTTGTACCCATAGGGCATGTGTGTGAGTTGTAAAGGAGGGGGCATATTATGGAGGGTATAGGGCTAGAAGGCCAGATACTTTTGTGGCTGCAAGTGGCTAGTGAGAGGGGAAGGATTAATGATGCTGCTCCTGGTGGCTATGTAGGGTTCCAGCTGTGAAGGGCCAGAGGTTGAGGGGTGCACAGCTAGAGGGCTCCATTAAAAGATAGAGATAAAAAGGATGCTGCAAGGGTGTGTTGATGCTATGAGACATGCCACAACTCTAGACCTCAGTCAACCTAGGTGTGGGTGAATTGGTGGGCAAGTGACCGCCAGTGCAGCCTAGTGTGAAGTTGGTCCTTAGAGAGGTAATAGTGGTGGCAAGGGTGAGCAAACCCAAGTGAAACCAAGGGGCATAAAGTAGGGTTGTGGCAGCCATAGGTAGTCGGTGAGGGGTGTCATGATCTGAATGCTTAGACTTGACCCAATACAAGCAAGGATAAACCTCTTGGTTGCCATAGCACAGTGTGATGATGAAGTGGAAGGGGCCACTTACTAGATTCTAACAGCAAGTCAAGAAGGGATGAAAATATTGAAGGTACTATCTCTAGTCATATACAAACTAGAACTTCCATTCTAGTGAACAATATACCCTATGTTTCATGTGTCACTACTAACCCCATATGTCAAAACAATGGAGCATAGTGAGAACTTCTCAAGATCACCACCTGACCTTGTTGACAATGACAAACAATACAAGGTTGAGACCATTTGCAGCCACAGATGTCATAGGAGGAGAAAACAATTACAGTATCTCATCAAATAGATAGGGTATCTAGAGAGTGATAACACCTGGGAACCAGTTGAGAACATCTAAGCCCCATCACTGATAAAACAATATCACAGACATCACCCCCTCAACTCTATAAAAACCAATTAAGCACAAGTGATACCACAGCAGTTAAACTGGGTCACTGATGCCCCCACTTCTGTCCTAAACCTAAAGGACCCTCTATCCCCACTCTTGACCTTGCTAGTCTCCTCTGCTCCCCCCCATATATAACACATTGCTTCATCATCTTCCAATAAGGGAAACAATACCATATCATTCACAAATACCAACTCTAGCACACCTACTTTTGCAAAGACTACTACTGTTCTGCCTATCACCCCTAAATGTCAGTCAGTTTATCCAACAAATCCCCTGCCTTGTCTTATTGCTTATCTATCTCAAGTGAGGATAACAACCTCCCCAGACTCATTGCTGTCCTAGAAGAATGCCTCCCTACCTTTGCTAAAGCAGCCACCACAAATCTACCCCACACCACCATCAACACAGAAGATGAACCCCTATCATTCTGCCTCACCATTGCTAACCAAGAAGCTGAGCAAGAATACCCCCCTATCTTTCCTCACACGGCAGAGGTGCTCCTCTAAACACACCCTAACATCAATAACACTATCCACATGGTTGTCTTCGGACTCATCACCACCATACACCAACACACTCTGGCATCTAGCCAAGAGCTCAACCAATCTTGAGTCCATGAACAACAGTTATAAACACAAGTCGTGTCGCTTAACCTAGAGATTACTAGACTCCAGGGATAATTAGGGGCTGTCAATATCTCAGCAGGCTTTGAGCCAAACCTTGGCAATGTTACTAACACTATACCTCTTAGCACTGGAGAAAGAGTCATCCCACAATTTGTTAGACAACTAGGATTAGGGGAAGTGGAAATGGTGGCAGGTAGGGAGGGGAATAAACCAGTCTACATAGCCCAACATTTTCTTGAACCAGATTGCTTATTATCTGCCACTGACCCCATATGCCTATGATTCAGTGACCTCCTCAAATCTCTAGGTAACAAGTTTAATATGCTTGCATATGCCACATACAACTTATCCAACTGGGCCACTCATACAGAAATCATGTGATACTATTGCATTAATAAAGAATGCTATGAAATTAAAGAACAGTTGGCCAAACTTAGGGCCTGCCTATCTATTAACAACAAGGCCCTTAACACATATAGGTTTTGAATTGAGGCAAGCAGAGTTCCCCATCAGCTGCAGAACTTACAAGGTTATTCTGACTTCCTGTGAAACCAAAGTGAGCAACTTGGGCAATATGCAGAAGAGCACCCATACAGTACTGGGCCAGGGGTTTCAGTCTGACAAGAGGGTAATATTACCACCTAAGCTTGCATGTTATGATTCTACTCCCTATTTTCCTTTTTCCTTCACATGCTCTCCCATATGCCCTATTATGTGCATGCCCCACATGACCCACCCAAAGGCCTCTGAGGACTAGATGACCCTTCTATCACCTTCATTACTAATGCAGCCTCATCAGTGATGCCATGTCATGATTCTTCTCTATGCCCTGCCAATAACCCCCTAACATTTCCCCATTCCCCTATTCCCCTAATATTTCCCTGTAGACCACCATAAAAGCCCTCTGACTCCCTTCTCCAGTTCTACAGACTCTTGGCTGCATTGCCCACCCAGTCATACCTAACCTAGTCCAGCCTTGAGTCCTTATGCCTTTCCCTCTGCTACTGCACAGTTACCCCTACTCCACCCACCAGTTTACCAAGTTCCACCCATATTGTATGGATGGCGATGCCACTGTTCTCAAGCCTGCAGTTAGACCACACATCACCTATATCCACACCCTTAAGCACTAGACCTTCTGTGCTAAGTGCAACACTTGTTTTGCCCATTATCCATATAGGCATTAACCTTTAGATTCTGATATTGCTCCTATTCTATCTTGGCTTATTCTTATTACTATACTGGTTCCATATTGTTATGACTAGTGGTGGGACATCCCTTTCATTCAACTCAATACCTATACATACCGATACATGTATTGCTATCTTAATTTGGCTTATATTCACCTTCTACCTTAGGCTACCTTACCAATATGGGTTCTATCTTGATCTTACCATACTTATTCTGCTTCTTTAATCTGTCACCTTTTCTGGTACAGTCCTAGGATAGCTCATATCTCCTTTACTATACTATAGCTATGTATTTATTTATTGCCCCTTAGTTAAGACTCAGATTTAGACTCAGTTCCCCTTGTATATAAAACCCTTAAGAGGCTCCTCTGCTGCCTCTTAAGCCTGACTTAATCTCCAATCCAAGTCACTTTACTCTTCCCCTTTTCTACTGTCTAGGGTTGGGACCCTAACAGTGCTGTATGCTATAAGGGGTGTACCTTGGCTCAGCAATCTCATCTTTTGCCCCCTAACTGCTTCTCTCTATAAGTCCTTCTATTCACACCTTTCTTTAACTCTACTGGCACACACTTGCCTTCAGGCTTGCTGCTTGAGTTTATTGACTGTGTGGTATAGCAGCAACATCATTACCCCTCTCACCTTATACATCTAAGCACCCTAAAGTGATTACGCTTAGGTGTGGGCTAGACCAAGCATCACCCAACATCTTATAGTGGCCCTCTGTGCCCTATACCTATCTATCCTTGAAACCTTGTGACTGTTGCCTTAGCCTCCACATTAGCCATGTTAGCTAACTAGTGCCCAACTTAGAGCGTTACACAAGTTAGGCTTCCCTATAGCCTAGGCAACACCTAGACTAAACCCTAGAGCCGAACTTAGAAGGAACTAACATCCCTTAACTAAAATGAACTAACCCAGAATAAAGTGGTGCTCTAGCTATAATGGAAGCAAGGAAGAAACAAGCTGTCATAAAGATACAATTGTTAAGCACTCTGGACCAAGTAGTCAATCAGGCTCTGTTCAACCTCAAGGAACATGCATTCCTACTCCATCTAAAGTATACTAAGGAAGGATATCATAAGACCCTCCTCTCTAGTCTCATCGAAGGGTTGCCACTCCTTATAGGAAGCAAAAAGGTTGCCTAGTAGAACTCCAAGCTGAATGGGTTCTGCTACCTAAAATGATTCACATGAAAGTCACAGGCAACTATTGCCAACATCTTAGAACCCTTTCTAAAAGGGCAAGACATTAAACAGTTTGAGGTGTTTGAACATAATGATGCCTAAAAGATCTAGATTGATTGCCTAGGCCCCTGATCTTACTATTACTGATAGGCACATGAATATGCTCTTGGCTCTGCATACATTGGATGTTTTGATAAAGCTGGCCTCTATGGAGGTGACCCTAGAAAGAAACCTCTCACCCCTCACCAATGTGCCCTTAAGAAGCTCTTAGGGCTATACACCTCCAAGCAACTAGCCTTTGCAAAACTCTTAGGTCTTAAGTGGGCTCTCATAAGTGAGAGGCCCAGGAAACCCTCTAACTCCCCTGATTGGCATATTAATGCTGCCTCATTTGACCCCACTATCCACCGCCCTAAAGCATTGGAGTCAGTCTATTAGCTCCAGTGCCTAAGCAAAAAGATGAATCCTGTGGCACAGTGGTGCTTGCTTCTCATGTAGAGAAAAAGGACACAAATCTGGAGATTGCCCCTGGAAGGGCACTTGGAAGAAGAAAGAAGGACCAAAGGATTCTGCTGAGTATAAGAGACCGGCCCTCACCCAGCAAACAGAAGAAACATCAGATGCCCCTATGACCCATGCAATTTATAAAGCAGCCACTATAGTGTAAGGCGGACTTTTCCGACCTCTTAGCCACCAGAATTTGTTTTGGCTACTGCTTCCTCAAGACATGCCCGTTTGCCATGAAAAAGGGCATATTTTAATCGCATCGAGAAGTAGAATAAAAGTTATTCGTTACTTTTTATTTTTATGTTTGGTGCCCATGTTTTGAACCCAAAATTGAAACAAATCTTGATTTAGCTCAATTTTAGGTGAGCACTTAACTACTAAAACTAGTCTAGAAATTGAAACAAGCACCCAAAAATGTGAAAACTTCAGAATTGGTGTTTTTTACCCACTTTCCTTCTCAGATTTTGGCTGCTTGGCCGGACTCTCAATATTTAGGCTCCTACAGAGAGGATGTGAAAGTGTGTCTTACACCGTAGTGGTGCCGAGATCCCCATCAAAGAAAAAGGTTGGAAAGTTCTAGAGGACCTTTTTAAGAATGCCTATAAAGAATGGGTGGTCAAGGGTCTTCTCCAAGGGAATATAGAAGGAGAATAAGAGCAATTCTTTGATAAAGTAATGAGGGAAAGACTCTGCAAGGAGTCTAGGTTCAGCTGCCTCGCTAGAGCCTTAAAAATCTGTATAATATATATCTTCAATAGGAACAAACTGGACCTCTCTATTGCATTTATAACAACCAGAGGAATGTTTCAAGAAAAGGCCTTGGTTGATAGCAGAGCCATAGAAAATTTCATAGACTGTAAAACTATAAAACAACTCAGATTGGGATCAAAGAAACTTGTAACCCCAATCAATGTGTGAAACATCAACAGAACAAAGAATATTGGAGGAATGATCACCAGCTATCTCAATCTAATAATGTCATGTGCAAACAAGAAGGTTACAGAATGGTTCTACATCACAAACCTTAGAGAGGACAGGATAGTACTAGGATACCCTTAGCTCTGAGATTTTAACCCCCAGATTGATTGGGCCAAATATAAGCTCATTGGACCATCAGTACATCTCAATACAACAGTTAACATCAAGTTCCCACACCTATAGAAGATGTTGGTGAAAAAAACTACAGATCTATAGAGTTGTGCTAACAAATGATGTCCCCAATTTGAATCTGTCAAAACCACTAGGAGTACAAGAGGATCTGGACCCTGATCTAGAAGAAGAAGCCAAGAAGGTGGTCCTAGGACAGTACCACAACTATGTTGACATATTCTCAGAAGAGAGAGCCAAACAACTCCCCCCATATTGGGAATAGGACCATCATGTATAGCTTACCCTTAATGCCCCTACATCTATTCAATGCAGACCATACCCTCTGTCCCATGCAAAATAGGAATTCCAGGCCCAATACATTAAAGAGCAACTTGCTAAAGGCTTTATCTATGAAACAAGTTCCCTATATAGAGTCCCAGTCTTTTACAACTGGAAGAAAATGGCACATTCTAACCCCTCTTCAACTACCAACCCATCAATAAATACATAGTCAAAGATGTTATGCCACTCCTATGTATCAACACCATTATTGAGAATACTAAAGAGGCCATCTTGTTTAGCAAATTCAACCTCTATAAAGGGTACTATAATGTTAGAAATAGCAAACAATCAGAGGATATATTGGCTTTCAAAATAACTCAAGGACTTTATGCACCAATCGTAATGCCCTTTGGACCAACTAACTATCCTGCTGTCATGCAAAGGTTTATGAACCATGTTTTCAAGCCCCTCTATAACAAATATGGCCCTCAGTTTAAAAATTATATAGACAACTGTGGAATATTCATGCTAGAAGGAGAACTTGAGCTATACTGACAAATCATAAGGGAATTCTTCAATATTCTATGAGAAAATTCCCTGTTCCTAAGGCCCCAAAAATGCACATTTAAGGTAGCAGAAGTCGACTTTCTAGAACTACAGCTCACAAGCGAGGGGATTACCATCGACCTAGCCAAAGTATCTGCTATGAAAGATTGGCCCTACAACCTACAAAATCTAAAAGAACTCCAAAAAATCCTTAGAGTCCTAGGATACCAACACCCCTTTATCCCAAACTTTGCAGCTATTGCCAGACCTCTTATGACCTTACTCAAGAAGGATGCCCCCTTTATATAGACAAAAGACTGCGTTGACACTCTTGAAGCCCTTATTGAAGTTGTAACCTCTCACCCTATACTTATCACTCTAGATCAAGACTGACAGTTTGAGTTGGAAGTGGATGCATCTCAATTTGCCCTAGGAGAAATCCTATGGCAACAAGACCCTACCAACACAAAGAAATTGCAAGCAGTTGAATACTTTTCTAGCATACTAAATTCTACAGAACAAAACTATAAAATACACAACTGGGAACTCCTTGCTATAATACATGGCCTTCAATATTAGTCCTATCTGCTCAGAGGGACCCTGCCAAACCTACCCATCATCATTTGGACAGACTACAAGAACCTTATATATTGGGCCATACCCCAAAAGGTTAGGCCCTAGGCAGTGACCTGGCAACATCAGCAAAAAGGAACACTCCTTGCCATGCCTTACAGAATTTCTATCTTGCAGATGCCTTACTACATCAATAGTAAGTGCATTCAAGGTGATTAAGGGAATAAATTTCTGTAAGACCTATCAAAACTAGTTAGATATGGGATTTTTGTATATAATACAGACATTCTAGACCAACACTTTTCTCAGATGGTTTATAAGCACTCACAAGGCACTCACAAAACATATAAGACAAAACTTATATTGTAAGATAAAAGTAATTTATACAACTTATATAAAATTTCTATGCAAGCTCCTACAAGTGCAGCAGATTTCCCTAAGCTAATCTATAAGCACATACAATCCCAACAAGTCTGAAGCATACAGTGCCATGTTTGGTGTTGCAGTTGCCACTGTTACACCATGCATAATGTTGTAGGCATTGCACCACATATGGTGTCATGGGCATTGCACTATGTGTAGTGTCGTGGGCATTGCGCCACATATGGTGTCACGAGCATTGTATCATGTGTGGTGTTGTGGGCATTGCACCACATGGTGTCGCAGACATTGTACCACACAGTGTTGTGGGCATTACACCATATGGTGTCGCAGGTGTTATACTGCATAGTGTTGTAGGTG
>WNFC01015762.1_pt1 | contig 10292 bp, 6 predicted proteins | sample 5400541 | NCBI WGS metagenome assembly WNFC01 (sample SAMN13153342, study PRJNA577476) | soil metagenome | isolation source: 120 cm saprolite under Douglas fir tree site 2 hole 2 replicate 1 | place: USA:California | collected 2015-04-18 | reverse complement strand
AATTACCAAAAGCGGCCAAAGGATAAGGGGATGATCATGAATACATGGCGCAAGCTTCAACACGTTCTTCTGGTTCTCGGGGTTGCGTTTGTTATCATCAACGCCGCATTTGCCTCCTCTGTCACCCATTCGGTCTCGACGGTCGCGGCAGCGTCCCGCGAACCCGTCCGCGCGAGGCATGGAATCGTTGCTTCTACAAATGAGGTTGCGTCGCGAATAGGAGTCGACGTTATGAAGAGCGGCGGTAACGCAGTCGATGCAGCGATCGCGGTAGCCTTTGCGCTTGCTGTAACTCATCCCGCCGCCGGTAACCTCGGCGGTGGCGGCTTCATGATGATTCGCCTGGGGAATGGCAAGACAACCGCGATTGACTATCGAGAGATGGCGCCAGCCGCCGCGACGCGCAACGTCTATCTCGACAAGAACGGGAATCTGATTGAAGGCGAAGGTGGCTCGCTCGTCGGTTATCGCGCCGCCGGCGTACCGGGCACCGTGCGAGGAATGGAGTTGGCGTTAAAGAAGTACGGCTCGGGAAAACTCAACTGGTCCCAACTTATAGAACCCGCACGTCAGCTTGCGGCAAACGGTTTCACGGTCACTTATTCACTGGCGCGCTCGTTACGCGGCAACGACGATTACCTGTCGCAGTATCCGGAAACGAAACGCATCTATCTGAACGGCGGCAAGTTCTATAACGAAGGGGAAATATTTCGCCAGCCGGAATTAGCGGCTACCTTCGCGCGCCTGCAACAATCCGGCCCAAATGAATTCTATCAAGGCGAAACTGCGCGATTAATCGCCAGCGATCTGCAGCGTCATAACGGCTTGATGACCATGGACGACCTGCGTGGATATGTAGCTAAAGAGCGCGAACCATTGCGCGGCTCTTATCGAGGCTACGAAGTCATTTCGATGCCGCCGCCTTCTTCGGGCGGCGCAGTGTTGCTGGAAATGCTCAATATTCTTGAAGGCTATGAATTGAAACAGATGGACCCCAATTCCTCGGACCGCTACCACCTGACTGCGGAAGCCATGCGCAGGGCATTTGCTGATCGCGCTGAATACATGGGCGACAGCGACTTTGTGAAAGTGCCCGTGGCTGGACTGGTGGACAAGTCGTACGCTGCGAAGCTGCGCGCGACCATCAGCACCGAGCGCGCTTCGACGAGTGCAGAAGTGCGGGCCGGTCGTCCCGCCGGTTATGAATCAGAGGAGACGACGCACTACACAGTTGTCGACGCTGAAGGAAACGCAGTTGCCAACACATATACACTCAACAACTCGTACGGTTCGGCGGTAGTTGCGAAGGGTACAGGCATAATAATGAACGACGAGATGGACGACTTCGCGGCAAAACCAGGAACGCCAAACATGTATGGATTGATTCAGAGGGAGCGCAATGCGGTAGCGCCGCGCAAGCGCCCTCTATCAGCCATGACGCCAACGCTGGTCTTGCGCAAGGACGGCAGTCTTTGGTTCACAGTTGGCAGTCCCGGTGGCCCGACGATCATCAACACGGTGCTGTGCGTCATCACCGATGTCATCGACTACGGAATGAACATTCAGCAGGCGATCGATGCGCCACGAGTCCACCACCAGTGGCTACCTGACGAATTTGTCTGGGAGCCGTATGGACTTTCCGGCGATACTCAGCGTGCGCTGTCAGCCCGCGGTCACAAGCTCGCCAAGCCGCGCTACCTGGGTGACGCCGAAGGAATCATGATCGAGGAGAAAACTGGAGTGCGGCTCGGGGCGACGGATCCGAGACGAAGTGACGGGGCAGCGGTGGGGTATTAATCGTTAGTCCGTGGTCAGTTGTCCGTGGTCAGTTGTCTGTCCGTGGTCAGGTGTCCGTGGTCAGTTGTCCGTAGTCAGTTGTCCGTGGTCAGTTGTCCGTGGTCAGTTGTCCGTGGTCAGTTGTCCGTGGTCAGTTGTCCTTCGTCTGACCTACACTAGCTGCGACGCACTCGCTACGGACAACTGACCTCCACTGACCACTGACTACTGACTATTGACTTTGATCATATCAAAACTCAAATTGACGTTAGCCGGCGAAGAACAGAAACTCCTCGCTTGCATTCATTGCGGCCTTTGTCTCGAGGCATGCCCAACCTACACCATCACCGGTGATGAAAACGACGGACCACGCGGCAGACTTTATCTTATGCGCGCTGTCGGCGAAGGGCGACTCGCAAACACCTCGGAAGCTTTCAGTCAACATATCGATCGCTGTCTCGGTTGCCGGGCCTGCGAACAGGTGTGTCCGGCAGGTGTGGAATATGGCCAACTTCTGGAGGCAAGTCGTGCTGAGTTGCGTGATGCAGGAAGCAAACGAGGTTTCACCAATAAAGTACTGCAATTCATATTAACTCGCGTTTGGCTCCATCCGGCGCGCTTGCGGCTCGCCTTTCTCAGCGCACGTATTTTTCGGGACTCCGGCCTCGGCTGGTTACTTCTTGCATCGCGATTGGCCCGACTAGTTTCTTTTCGATTCGAATTGGCGCTCGCGTTACTGCAAAACTCATCACCAATCTCACTCAGCGAACACAAAGGTTCGGCAACAATCAGGCGTTCGGCCGCTGCGGAGACTTCGGGACGCGCTGACGTGCTGTTGTTTACCGGTTGTGTGACCGAAGGTCTCTTTGCGAGAGTAAACCGAGCAACGACTCGCGTGCTTGAAGCAAACAGTTTTGCGGTCCATGCTCCGCCGCAGCAAGCTTGCTGTGGGGCATTACACGCTCATGCAGGAGATCTGGAGGGCGCTCGTATTCTCGCTCGAAAAAATATAGAAGCTTTCAAGGACAACAGCGAGTCTGCTGTTATTACAAATGCCGGGGGCTGTGGAGCTATGCTCGCAACCTATGGGCACTTGCTCGCTGGGGACGAATTGATAGCGGACGAGGCCCGTAAGTTCAGTGCGCGAATCCGAGATGTCAGCCAGCAACTGGCGACGGTTGAGGTGCAAAGCGGCGCCGGCATCTCGGCAGGCATAGTCACCTACGATGCTTCATGCCACCTCCTTTATGGCCAACATTCGGGCGAGGCATCGTTAAAGATGTTACGGACGATTCCGGGTTTGAACTTTGTGAACCTCGAAGGCGCCGAGAGATGTTGCGGGGGCGCGGGCATTTACAACCTGATGGAGCCTGAAATGTCGCAACGCGTCCTGGCCGAAAAGCTAGATCAGATTGTAATGACCAAAGCGGAGATTCTGACTACCGGCAATCCGGGGTGCCAGATGCAAATTGGTGCGGGCGCGAGCCTGGCTGGTATTCCTATGAAAGTCTGTCATCCTGTAGAGCTGCTAGATGAATCGTACAGGCGCGCTGGCTTTTACGATTGAAGCCTTGCCAAAGGACACTTCTCATTCTCACCTAGTTTCGGCGCACCCATCTCATTCTAACCAGGCAACGGCGCAGTTATCTCATTCTCACCTGGCTTTAGCCAGGTGAGCGAGGCAAAATAATAATCTGGGAACCGTTTTAACGGTTTTCTTCGTCTCACAATCGACCTCACTAGAAAGGACAGCTCACCATGTCTACTCACTCATACTCACGCATCTGGCTCCACTTAATCTGGGAAACCCTCGCCCGCGAAGCGATGCTCGACAAGCGCGCGGCCGCGCGAGCGTCAAAGTTCCTAACGGAGTATTCCGCTGAAAAAGGAATTTATATGAAGATCAACTACTTCAACGCTGAGCATACCCATGCCTTGATTGATCTGCCGACCAACAAGTGCGTTGAGGAAGTGATTAAGCTCTTCAAAGGCGGGTCCTCTTACTGGATAAACGATAACAAGTTAGTCGGTGGAAAGTTCGCCTGGGGGCGAGGATATGGCGCATTTTCCGTTTCCCACTCAGACGTGGAACGAGTTGCCAGGTACATCGCCAGGCAAGAAGAGCATCATCGCAAGAAGAGCTACGTGGAAGAGTATGAGCTATTCGTAAAGCGGTATGGTCTCGAGTGGCGCGACGAAGAAAACCGTTAAAACGGTTCGCCTATCATAAGACCGCTCGACTCACCAGGCTAAAGCCTGGTGAGAATGAGACACCAACGCCTGAGTCCGCCCGAATCCAGCTACCTGAGAGGACTTCTTGCTACCACTTCATCTCTGAAACGCGAGGATGCCCTCAATGATCGTCAATCGCACGTTACCATCAGAGCCCAAGGCAACGAGATCCGCGCGCTTTCCTTCCTCGATGGAGCCACACTCATCATCGAGCCGCAGTAACCGCGCCGGATTTGTTGAGGCCATCCCCGCAGCATCGACTTCTGAAACTCCAAGCGAAAGCATCAAGCGAACGGCGTCCAACATTGTGATAACCGAGCCTGCAATGCTGCCGGCCGCGTTGCTTGTGCGACCGTTGATTACCGCGATCGTTTCACCCCAAATCTTGTATTCCCCGTCGCCCATTCCTGCCGCGGCAATTGAATCGCTTATGAGGCTCAAGCGTTGTGGACGTTTCACTTTCAAGAGTAGTCGGAGCATCAACGGATCCAGGTGTATGCCATCGGCCACTACATCGCAGGACACATCATCCCGCAGCAGGCCCCACGCTACTGGTCCAGGCGACCGTTGATGCAGCGGCGCCATCGCATTCATGAAGTGAGTCATGTGGTGCGCTCCTGCCTGATGCGCACGGTCAAGCACTTCAGGCAAAGCTCGGGTATGACCCAGCGAAACTATCCAGCCCTTGCTACTAAGATCACGCACCAGATCGATACCACCCTCGATCTCCGGTGCTAATGTCATCATCATCCTCGCGCCAGTCGCGTTCAGGACGGGAAGGCCATTGAGTTGTGCGGCGTCTGAATAAGTTTGGAAATGTTCAGCATGCAGCGCTCCACACTGCGCGTTGTTAACGAACGGACCTTCGTAGTGTAGACCAAGAACACGCGCACCACTTTGCGGCGTCGCGTTCTGTTGATCTGCGATCAATTGCTCAACTTCCTTGACCGCGCCGGCGTAACTGTCATCAGCTGCCGGCACCAGCGTTGGCAGCCAACCGGTCACGCCCTGCGCTATGAGAAACTGAGAGACTTGGCTCAGCTGCGCAGCGCTCGCATCCATCGTATCAACACCTACCGCTCCATGCAGATGGACATCAATGAATCCGGGATAGAGAGTTAGACCATCCAGGTCGAGTGACTCTTCGTCTGAAAGTCTTGCTGCTTCGCCAGTGACAATAGAGGCGATGCGACCTGCTTCAATCAACACAGCAGCGGGTTTCAATAAACGATCCGGCAAAACAACGCGGGCGTTGCGCAGCAGAAGTTTTGGTTGACCTGAGGTTGTGCTCATACGGCAATTAAATCAGGAATCAAAGCCCGGGCCAAACAAGACAATGCCCGCAACGCTATGGGCGTTGCGGGCACTGCAGTCGTTTTAAAACATTGACTGAAGGCTAGAACAGAAACTTGACGCCTAGCTGGATCGTGCGTGGGTCGCGGACGGCGCCAATTTGGCCGAACACGCCTGAGGTGATGTTCAGACTAGAAAAGCTCCTGAAGTTGGTGTGATTGAAGATGTTGAAAGCCTCAGCCCGAATCTGCATGCCCAAGCTCTCAGTGAAGTGAAGGTTTTTCATCATGGAGAAGTCAACTCTCTTGGTTGGTGGTCCGTTGATGATCCCACGTCCCGCGTTTCCTGGGGTATTGGGGAGTCCTGTGGGGTTAGCGGCAGGGTTGGCCTGAAAACAAGCAGTATTGAAGTACTGCAAACGTGTGTGTGGCGCATTTGCGTTCGGATTACAGAGCACGTTTGGCCTGTTGCCGGCGATTGCTGCGGGATTATTACCCAGACCAGCCGCGTCGTAGCTTGAGGTTGTAACGGTAAAGGGTAGCCCCGTGTTAAGGACGACGATCCCAGAAGCCTGCCAGCCACCTAAAAGTTTACCGACAAAGTCATCCTGAGTTTTGAAGAAAGGCAACTCGTAGATGTAGTTCACCGTAAAGACATGGCGTCGATCGAGCGTGGCCCTGCCATAGTCGAGCCGGGTGCTGTAGGAGTTCTCCGGCGCCGTAGAGCGATCTGTTTGATTGTCCGTCATGTTCCTGGCCCAGGTGTAGGCTCCGTTGATCTGCGAAGCGCCGGAAAAACGCCGGGCCAAAGAAACTTGCAGACTGTGGTAATTCGAATTGAAGCGTGGCTGGATGATCGTAATCGATCGGTATCCTCGGAAAGGACGGATCTGGTCGATAATATTTGTGGCCGCCGAAGATAGGAAAGCGTTGCCAGGCGGGAGACAAGTAACAGTCGTAACGCCCGGAGTTTGTAGCGTATTGTTTCCTGTCGCACACTGCGAAGTCGATGCTTTACCCGGAGGAAGTTCATCCAGCTCAAAAGCGCCAATCAGGTGCGTGCCCTTTGAACCAAAGTAGCCGGCTGTCACGACGGTCTTACCAGTGCTTCCAAACTGCTGCTGGAAATCGAGCGACCAGTGTTGCATATACGGATCTTTCCAGTTCGTCTGCAGCGCCCGAATAGTTAATGCCGCGGTAGAGGCCGCAGCCGTCACCGTCTGCCCGGCAGGCAACGGCTGATCAAGCCGAGTTCCAGCGATAGTAAATGTCTCTTGGTAAGGAGGGTTAACGCCGATATTTTGCTCGTAGGTACCATTCAGGACCTGATCATAGAAAATTCCATAACCAGTTCGAATTGAAGTTTTGCCTTTGCCAAATGGATCCCAGGCTAGACCCACGCGCGGAGCAAAGTCGCGCTTGGGGGCTTTAACCACATACTTGCCAAAAGGTGAGGCCGTTGGCGTGCAATTGTTCGCGGCTGTCTGAAAATTCTGCGAATTGACAATCATGCCGTTGCAAAAATTTCCTGTTCCGATAACGCGGTTCCCTAAACCGGTAACTTGAGGCGCACTGGCACGATTGAACAACGTTGGATCAAAATTTGAGAGGCGACCATTCCTATCATAGGGCGAACCAAAATAGGAGTGGCGCAGACCAAAGTAGATTGTGAGATTTGGCCGGAAACGCCATTCATCCTGCGCGTAACTCTCAACCGCTATCTGTCGTAGATCTGCGGTGTAGTCAAAGTGGGCCTGCGAGAACGAGACGTTGTTGCCCAGCAGGAAGTTCGCAAACGACTGGAAGTTTGCGCGCCGCGCGGCATTGGTATCCTGGCCGGCGATCTGCGGCGCTTGCACACTCGCTTGTTGAGCGCTGGTGGTCAGCGTATTAAGGAAACCACTGTAAGTACCTTCATTGCTTCCTGCCAATGCGTTTTCATTCTTGCGGTAGTATCCATAAACCCCACCGAACTTAATCGTGTGATGCCCCATAAGCCAGGTCGCATCGCCGGAGAAGTTATGTTTGTAGGAAAAATTGTCGTAGGGGCCAAAGCTTTGTAATGGACTAAACCCATTTCCAGTGATGGTGGGGACGCGATCACGCGTGTTTGGATACGGCAGCGGTGGCGCGATCGGAGAGTTAACAAGTGCAAGGGTGCCGACATTCTTGCTCAAGATTGCTCCATAACCGTAGGTGTACCGGCCGACAAGAATGAATTTCGGACTGATGACGTGCGTCGACTGGAATGTATGTGTCCTGCCGGGAGAGTTTGTTGAAGTGGTTGCTACGCCGGGCAACCCGGAGCCTGAAGAAAACAAGGAGTTGGAATCAATGGTCGGGATCTTGTCGTTTTCGTACCGATAGTAAGCTGACCACTTGTTGCTGAAGGTATGGTCAAGCTTGAATATCTCCTGCCGGAAATTCGATATGTTCTTGGCCGGAGAGACCAATGCTCGTGAAACTGGATCCGTAGGCGCGGGCAATTTGCTGTAAATGAAAGAAAGGTATTGCTGGGCGATAGGGTTGACGGTAGTGCGAGACGATAAAGGCGTACCAGCCGGCAGTATATTAGTACAGGGAATCGCTCCCGTCGTGGCCGCTGTAAAAGCACTCAAGCAGATGTCGATCGGAAAAATACCCTGACGCATATTCAAGTCAGGCACACCAGCACTCGCAGTTAGCAGAGGATAGCGAAGATCACGTCGCGCTTCTTCAGAGAAGAAAAAGAATGTCTTGTCTAGTTTGCCGGCTATACGACCGCCCGGCTTCCCTTCACCAAACTTAAAGAAGTAAACAGGTCCACCGATCGTTCCACCAAAGTTGTGATAACGGAACGGGGTCCGTTTTGCTTTGCCATTTGATTCCCGACCGAAAACTGGATTCGTGACCGTATTAGACAAAAAATCATTAGCGTTGAGTTTCTCGTTCCTCCAGAATTCGAAAAGCGATCCGTGAAACTGGTCGCCGCCTGAACGGGTAACAATATTCACGAGACCGCCACCGGCGCCACCGGATTCAGCTGGATACAACGAGCGCAGCACGTTGAACTCACCAATTGAATCTACGCTGGGATAAGCTTGAATCGTGATGTTCGAGCCGCGATCCGTGATATCGGCGCCATCTACTCGGTAGGTGTTTTGGGCGCTGCGTGCACCATTGACTGAAATGTTGATGGTGTTGGCCTGGCCGGCAGGGTTGGTCGTTCCCACGTACACTTGATCCGCAAGATCGTTGGAAACACCCGGAGAAAGCGCAACGAGCTGCACCCAGTTGCGATTATTGAGTGATAGCTCACGCACCTGGTCGCCGCTTATTACGGTGGTGGCTGTTGGCGTAGTTAACTGCACCGCAAGGGGAGCAGCTTCGACTGTGACAACTTCCGAGATATTGCCAGCTTCCAGGGTTACATCAACCGTGCGCTTATCACTTACGTTGACCTTCAATCTCGTCTCGACGTGCTTCTTGAAGTTTGGCGCTTCGATACTAACGTCATAGAAACCCGACGGTAGGTTTGGCGCGGAATACTGTCCGTTATCATTGGTCGTCGTGGTGCGCAACACTACTTTCTTGTCTGCATCTGAAATCGTCACGGTTGCACCAGCCACGGCCCCGCCGGCAGCGTCCTTCACTGTACCATTCAATGAACCTGTAACCTCTTGAGCAAAGATCATGGAAGCGATGGCGCACACGGTTAGAACGGAGAGTAGAAGTCGCAGAGTAAATCGGAAATAAGGTTTCATTGGGTAATCCTTTTCATGGTTAGAATGGAAGCCTGCTACTGCAAAGACATTCTCAGACCGATTGTCTGAGAATCAGCTAAGACGTTCTTCATCATTGAATATCCGGGTCCACGGAGCGCCACGCCGGGGCGCGCTCCGGTCATCACGCCGTCGGCAAGAACCAACTCGCCACCAACAATCACTTGACCAATGCCCGTCGGAAATTGATTCGGCTTATCAAACGTCGCGCGATCAATTATTGTGTTCTCATCGAAGATAACCATATCCGCGACAAATCCTTCTCGAATCATTCCGCGATCGCGAAAACCAAACGTTTGTGCCGGCAACGAAGTCATTTTTCGCACCGCGTCTTCCAGAGAAATCAGTTTCAACTCCCGAACGTAGTGGCCAAGCACTCGCGCATTGTTGCCGCAACCACGCGGATGAGGAACACTTTCATCTGCCTGGCGCACACCACTATCAGAAGCGATCATGGTAAAAGGCTCCTGCATAATTCGCTTGACATCGTCTTCACTCATTCCGTGGTAGACCATTCCGGCGCCACCGGCTTCGTACATCGCTACGATCTGTTGGATCTGACTGGTAATATCGCTCTTGCGCCGCACCTGGTTTGTGATTTCGGCAATCGACTTTCCATTAAAGGATCGATCGGGTTCGTAGTCCGCCACCGTTGCATACGAGTAGTCTTTGAATCCACTGCGCTTTAGTCCTTCCTTCATCTCCGCGACAACACGATCCCGAGTCGCTTTGTCCGTGAGTCTTTTCTTTGCCTCTTCCAGGCCACCGGCACGCAACCAGGAGGGCAAGCGCGAATCCAGCGAAGTTGAGCTGGCAGTGTAGGCGTATTGATCGACAGTAACCATTAATCCACGTGCGCGCGCTTCACGAACAAGCCCCAAAGTCATGGGGCTCTGACCCCACAGTTTTTTGTTGCTGATTTTGAAGTGTGATATCTCGACTGGTAGTCCGGCTTTCTCACCAATCTCTATGCTCTCGCGAATAGCATCCGCGACCTTTTCGCCTTCGTTCCGCATATGTGTGGCATAAAGACCACCATACTTTGCTGCTACTTTAGCGAGTCCGATAATCTCTTCAGTCTTCGCGTAGGTGCCGGGGACATAGATAAGTCCCGTGGAGAGTCCGACCGCGCCATCTTTCATTGCCTGCTCGACCAGTGCTTCCATCCTGGTCATTTCCTCAGGCGTTGGCGCACGGTCATTAAGGCCCATCACCCTTTGTCGCACGGAGC
>WNFC01017145.1_pt1 | contig 10293 bp, 10 predicted proteins | sample 5400541 | NCBI WGS metagenome assembly WNFC01 (sample SAMN13153342, study PRJNA577476) | soil metagenome | isolation source: 120 cm saprolite under Douglas fir tree site 2 hole 2 replicate 1 | place: USA:California | collected 2015-04-18 | reverse complement strand
CTCCTGCTTGACGAACCCCCGCGTACCACGATGAGGCGCTCCTGGAGTGGCGAGCGCCCGTCACGAATGTAGGTCCGAACTGCCTCCGATGTCAATTTCTAGAACAAGGCATGCTTGGAGTGCGAGGAGCTCTCGACGCCGGCGCGCCGGGAGAGCGATCTGGATGGCCATGGCGTCCGCTGACGAGGAGTGCTATCAACTCCTCGAGGGTGTGGTCGTAGACGACAGCGGAGCCGGGCGGACCCCCGGGAATCGAGCGGCCCTACATCAGAGCAGAGCGAGCTCCGTCTCGGCGTCGAAGAAATGCAGCGTGCGCGTGTCGAGCCCGAGCTTGACGGTGTCGCCCGGGTCGACCTTCATGCGGGGATCGACCCTGGCGGTGACCGAGTCGGTGCCGACCTTGCCGTAGAGGAACTGGTCGGAGCCGAGCCGCTCGACCACGTCCACCTTCATCCGCATCGAGTTGGCCTCGTCGGCAACGCGGTCGGTCACCGCCTCAGGCCGGAAGCCCAGTGTTCCTTTGGTCGCCGAGACCGCCTTGGGTAGAGTCACCTTGAAGCCTGATGCCTGCGCGGTTCCGTTTTGCGTGGTCGCCGGCACGAAGTTCATGGTCGGGCTGCCGATGAAGCCCGCGACGAAGAGGTTGGCCGGGTGGTCGTAGATCTCGCCTGGCGTCCCCACCTGCTGCAGGATGCCCGCGTTCATGATCGCGATGCGGTCCCCCATCGTCATCGCCTCGACCTGGTCGTGAGTAACGTAGATGAAGGTGGTCTCGAGGTCGCGGTGGAGCTTCTGCAGCTCGATGCGCGTCTGGCCGCGCAGCTTGGCGTCGAGGTTCGACAGCGGCTCGTCGAGCAGGAAGACCTTCGGGTTGCGCACGATCGCGCGGCCGAGGGCGACGCGCTGGCGCTGGCCGCCTGACAGGGCTCGCGGCTTGCGCGCCAGGAAGTTGTCGAGGCCGAGGATTTTCGAGGCGTTCTTGACGCGCTGGTCGATGTCCGGCTTCTTCATGCGCTGCATCTGGAGCGGGAACGCCATGTTGTCGTAGACGCTCATGTGCGGGTAGAGGGCATAGGACTGGAAGACCATCGCGATGTCACGATCCTTCGCGGCAACCTCATTGACGACTCGGTCGCCGATGCGTATCTGGCCTTCGCTGATCGATTCCAGGCCCGCAAGCATCCGAAGTGCCGTCGACTTGCCGCATCCTGACGGGCCGACCAGGACCATGAACTCCTTGTCCTTGATCTCGACGTTGAAGTCTTTGACCACAGTCAGGTCGGATGTATAGCGCTTGACAACATGGTCGTAGGTGACTGATGCCATCTATATCTATTACCTCATGCCGGTGCGACCTGGACCTTTAGACCGCTTCCCGCGAGGAACGTATCGATTGCGCCCAGGTAATCGTCGAGCTTGAATCGATTGGTGATCATCGCCTCGGAATCGATGACGCCCTTCGCGAGCAGAGCAAGGGCGCGTTCGAAGCTGTGAAGGACCGCCATCGAGCCTACGATCTTGATCTCGTCGTTGTAGACCCGAAAAGGCGAGAACGTGGCGGTCGCGTCGGCATTCGCAACGCCGAACATGAGGAACGTTCCGCCACGCGCCACTCGTCTGATCCCATCCTCGATGGCCGGCACGACTCCTGTCGCATCGATCACGACGTCCCAGCCTTGCGGCTGGTCGAGCTCATCCGCGGAGGCCGCGATCCGGTCAGCGGCGAGCCGCTTCGCGAGCTCGTGTCGCTGGGGATTCTTTTCGACCATCTCGACCCGGCTGGCGCCAGCAGCCTTCGCCAGCTGCGCGAGCAGCAGGCCCATGGTGCCTGCCCCATAGATCAGGTAATCCTCGGCCACCATGACGTCGACCATATCGAGGCCGTGAACGGCACAGGACAAGGGCTCGACCAGGGCCCCCCAGTGACGGGGAAGGTCCGACGGCAACGGAAACGCGTTCGCCGACGGAACGGCAACAAACTCGGCGGAAGCGCCGTTGACGGAGCCAACCCCAATCGCGTTCCAGTTCTCACATAAATTGAAACGGCCGGCCCGGCATTGCCGGCATCTCCCACAGAACAACGATGGGTCGACCGCGACGAAGTCGTGAACCTTCACGTTGCGGACGTCACCGCCGACCGCTACGACCTCGCCACAAAACTCGTGACCGGGCACGATTGGATAACGAGTGGGAGCGAACTCGCCGCGGAGGACGTGGATGTCGGTGCCGCAGATCCCGCACGCCTCGACCTTGACCACCGCCTCGGCGGGGAGCGGCGTCGGATCGGCGATCTGCTTTACGGCGACACGATTCGGCTCTTCGATCACCACAGCCTTCATTTGACTGCACCCATGGTGAGGCCTCGGATCAGCTGTCTCTGCGCGATCCAGCCGCCGATCAGAACCGGGAGGCTGGCAAGCGTGGCAGCTGCCGCCAGCTTCGCGTAAAAGAGGCCGCGGCCGCTGATGAAGCCGACAAGGAAGATCGGCGCCGTGGCCGCGACCGAAGAGGTGAAGTTGACCGCGTAGAAGAACTCGTTCCAACTGAAGATCAGACAGATCAAGGAGGTAGCCGCCATTCCAGGCGCGATCAGCGGCACCACGATGCGTCTCAGCTCAGTCAGAAATCCTGCTCCGTCCACACGGGCGGCCTCGAACAGCTCCGGTGGAATCTCGAGAAGGAATGAGCGGAGCAGCCAGACCCCAAGCGGCAAGTTGATGGTGGTGTAGATGAGGGCCAGCGCAAATATGTTGTCCAGCAGATGCAGGTCGCGTGCCAGAAGGTAGAGGGGCACGAGGCTGGCGGCGAACGGCAGGAATCGCGTCGAGATGAAGAAGAAAAGTACGTCGCGCGTCCGCTTGACCGGCCTGATGGCCAGCGCGTAAGCGGCGGGCAGTCCGAGGACCAGGACCAAAAGCGTCGACCCAATGCTGGCGATCGCCGAGTTTATGAAGTACGGCGGGAAATCGCCGGACAGCACCAGCTGGAATTCCTCCAGGGTGGGTGCGAAAAAGATCGTCGGTGGCGAGCTCGCCGCCTGCGGCTCCGTCTTGAGGGACTCCAGCCACATCCATAGGACCGGGAAGAAGAAGACGAACACCACCAACCAACCGACCACCGACCACAAGACTTTCGACGTCGGGAACTGGCTGCGGAACTTCACATTCGCGCTCATCGCCTTGCCTCCACATTGAAGATGGAGAACAGCGTGCGCAGGGCGACGGTTGCAATGATCGTGGTGAGGATGACGGCGACGACTCCGATCGCAGACGCCTGCCCGATGCTGAAACCCTGGAAGGCAACCAGATAAAGCAGGAACGGAAGGTTGGTCGTGTCTTCACCAGGACCGCCAAAGGTCAGCATGTAGATCGAGTCGAAGGTCTGAACGACGAACAGCGATCCCAACAGCGCACCCAGCTCGAGGAAAGGCCGGACCAAGGGGAGGGTGATGCGGCGAAAAGCCTGAAACGCGTTAGCGCCATCGACACGCGCCGCCTCGAGGACCTCGGGGTTCTGGGACTGCAGGCCGGCGAGGATGATCAGCATCATGAACGGCGTCCAACGCCAGACCTCGACGGTCACCACCGCCGCCATCGGAAACTGGTTAACCCAGTCCACCCGGCTTAGGCCGAATGGGCTGAGCACATATGGCAGCAGTCCAAACAACGGGTTGAGGAGCGTGTCCTTCCAGATGAGTGCACCCGCGGTGGGCATGATCAGAAAAGGCGCGATCATCAGCGTCCGCATCAACCCCTTTCCGAAAACTTCGGAATTCAGGAGCGTTGCTACCGCGAGGCCAAGAACGACCGAGATCCCGATGACACTGATCGTCAGCAACACGGTGTTCCAAACCGCGGTCCTGATGCTCTCGTCGGTCAGGAGCCTCGCGTAGTTGTCGAGCCCGGAGAACTTGAAGCTTCCTGGCTTGAGCAGGTTCCAGGAGAAGAAGCTGTAGTAGATCGTCAGCAAAAAGGGGATCTGGGTAACCACGATGACGTAGAGGAAGGCTGGAAGCAGCGGAAGCCTCCGCAGCCAGCCTTCCCGGCGGGCAACAGAGGCGGCGGTATCGGCCCGCACGCCTCCGCTGCCAGCGACCGAGCTCATTCCAGTCGGATGTTTAGTGTTGAGCCTTGCCGACGGCAGTAGCGAGAGCCTGCGCCTTCGCCAGTGCCTGATCCACTGTTTCACCGCCCGCGAGGACCTTGGCGAACTCTTGAGAAACCTGGTCGCCAAGCTGTTGGAATTCGTCTATGTCGACGTACTGGACACCTATGTAAGGGACCGGGTCGACAGTTGGGTGGGTCACATCGGCGTGCGCGATCGACTGAAGCGTCACGTCCGCAAACGCGCCGGCCGCCGCCTTGTACTCAGGCAGGTCATATGTCGAAGTGCGGGTTCCTGGCGACACGTGCTGCCAGCCCAGCTTGGTGCCGACCAGCTGGATGTAGGCCTTGTTGGTTGCCCAGTCCGCGAAGGTCCACGCCGCGTCCTTCTTCTTGCTGCTGGAGGGCATGCCAAGCGACCACGCCCACAACCAACCCGACCAGTCCTTGACCTTGGTCGGGGCATAGGCGTAGCCCGAATTCTTCGCCGCGTCTCCGGTGAAGAAGCTCGCCGCCACGGTGGCGTCGTACCACATCGCCACCTTGCCGCTGTTGTATGCGTTGAGGCACTCGGTGAATCCGGCGTTACCGGCCCCCGGCTCGCCCGCAGTCTTTAGGAGGTTCACATAGAAGGTGACGGCATCGTGCCACTGCGGCGTGTTCAGCGTGGCGTTCCACTGGGGGTCAAACCAGCGTCCGCCGAACGTGTTGACGACAGTGTCCAGGGGCGCGAGCTGCTCGCCCCAGCCGGGAAGGCCGCGCAGGCAGATCCCGTTGACGGTGGGGCTGTTGACAGCCTTCGCGACTGCCGCCACCTGGTCCCAGGTCGGATGGTCGGGCATGGTCTGGCCCTTGGCCGCCAGCATGTCTTTCCGGTACATGAGCATGGAGGACTCACCGTAAAAGGGCACTGCATAGAGATTGCTGTTGTAGCTGAGAGCCCCCTTGATTCCGGGGATCAGGTCGTCCGGCGCATAAGACGGGTCTTTGGCGATGTACGGGCTGAGGTTCTCAATCCACCCCTTCTTGGCCCACAGCGGCACCTCGTAGGTGCCAATCGTGAAAAGGTCGTAGCGCCCACTGCCCGCCGCCACGTCCTGTGTCACCTGTTGCCGGAGGACGTCCTCGGGCAGAGTCACGATCTTGACAGTGATGTTCGGGTGCGAGGCCTGGAAGTCGGGGACGAGCTGTTTCAGGTCCGCCATCGACGGGTTGTCGACCGCCGCCAGCGTGATGGTCGTGCCTCCCCCACCGCCGCCGCCGCCGGCGCCGCCGGAACACGCTCCGGCCACCAGTGCGATCAGCACCCCGAAAATCGACATCGCGACGCGCCCGGACGTGGCTCGGCGCCGGTTCAGTGATCGAAGCTTGATCTTGCTCATACAGAGTCACCCCTTCTATGCAGGCCAGCTAGTGACCGGACGGACCCAAAGTGACAACGTTGTCAAAAGACAACGTTGTCTGTTCTATCACAGATCCGTTTAGACTGCAACAGGAGATTTAATTAGTTCCTGGCGGCGAACACTTCCAGCTCAGGAGACTAACGTTGACATTGGACTCAGACGACAGGTCCAGGGCGACCATGCGTGACGTTGCCGCGCTCGCAAAAGTGAGCATCAAGACGGTTTCGCGCGTGGTCAACGGCGAGGCTGGCGTCTCCCCACGCCTCCTGCGGCGAGTCCTCGCCGCTTCCGAGCGGCTCAGCTATCAGCACAACCTGACCGCCAGCAACCTGCGTAGGTCCAATGGCAGAAGCGCCACGATCGGTGTGGTCCTCGAAGACGTCGCCAACCCCTTCTCGTCGGCTCTGCATCGGTCGATCGAGGACGTGGCTGTGAGGCGAGGCGTGCTGGTCCTGGCCGGTAGCTCAGACGAGGATGAGGAGCGCGAGCGGAAGCTGGTTTCCGCGTTCGCCTCGAGGCGCGTCGACGGCCTGATCATTCAGCCGTCCAGCCACGACCACAGCTACCTGCTTGTCGAGCGACGGGCCGGCACCGCGATCGTCTTTGTGGATCGGCCGCCGGCTTTTTTCGACGCCGACACCGTGTTGACCGACAACGCCGCTGGCGTCCGCCGAGGCGTCCGACACCTGATCGCTCACGGTCACCGCCGGATCGGTTACCTCGGCGATATGCACACCATTGCAACCGCGGCCGATCGGCATCGTGGCTACGTCGACGAGCTCGCAAATCAAAAAGTGGAGCTCGAGGAACGGCTGGTGCGAATCGACCTTCGCGGAATCGAGAAGTCGGAAGCGGCCGCTACCGAGCTGCTCAAACTTTCGCAGCCCCCCACCGCCCTGTTCACCGGTCAGAACCTGATCACCATCGGCGCATTCCGCGCGCTGCGGCGCATGGACTTGCACAGGCGGGTGGCCTTGATCGGATTCGACGATATCCTGCTTGCCGATCTTTTGGAACCAGGCATCACCGTCATCGCGCAAGATCCGACAGCCATCGGGCGCGCAGCGGCGCAGGTGCTCTTTCGACGCCTCGATGGCGATCGCGCACCATCCGAGCACCAGATCGTGCTGACACGGCTGATCGCAAGGGGATCAGGCGAGATCGCTCCGTGATCGTCGTTTGCGGCGAGGCGCTGATCGACATGATCTCCAACGGGGACGGCACTCAGCAGTCGGCCCCCGGCGGCGGCCCTTTCAACACGGCGCGCGCCCTCGCAAGGCTCGGCGTGCCGACGGCGTTCCTGGGCCGGCTCTCGGATGACGTTTTCGGACGCGAGCTCGCTGAGCTGCTAAAGGCCGACGGAGCCAACCTGCAGCTGGCGAGCGTTGGTTCCGAGCCCACCACCATCGCGATGGCGGAGGTCGACAGCAACGGCTTGGCCGAGTATCAGTTCCTAGTCCAAGGAACCTCCGCGCCCAACCTCACGCCGGAGATGGTCCCGGAGCGATTCGGGCTTGAGGTGACTGCCCTTCATTTCGGGACCCTGGGTTTGGTGCTCGAGCCAATGGCGTCGACCCTTATGCAGCTGATGATCAGCGAGCGCGGCCGGCGTCTCGTGATGCTCGATCCCAACATCCGAATCGGGCTGGTTCCCGACTCTGAGTACCGCGACCTTCTGTACATTGCGATCTCGCAAAGTACGATCGTCAAGGCAAGCGAGGCTGACCTCGCTTGGCTTTATCCCGGGCTGGACCATGAAGAAGCGGCTGATCGGATTCTCAGCGAAGGTGTGAGCCTTGTCGTCGTAACGCTTGGCGCTCGCGGAGCGTTTGGCGCGCACCGCGACGCACGCCTAAGCGTTGATGCCCCATACGTAGAAGTCGTCGACACCATTGGGGCCGGCGATGCCTTCGGGGCCGCTCTCATGGCGTGGCTGTACGACCATCATCTCCTCAGTGTCGATCTCAGCCTCAGTCCGGACGAGCTTCGAGCGGCGCTGAAGTTTGCCTGCCTGGTGGCTGCGTTGACCTGCGCACGGGCCGGCGCGGACCCCCCAACCCGGGCCGACTTGCAGAACCTGCGATCTTGAGAGGGCAAGCAACGGCGCTGCACTCGCAGTGACCCTAATGCTAGGACTCGACATCGGGACGACAGGTGCCCGAGCGCTTGCTGTTGACGAGTCGGGTCAGGTTCTCGCCTCCGCCTCGGCAGAGTATCCCCTTTACTCGCCAAGGCCCGGATGGACCGAGCAGCACCCGGAGGATTGGTGGCAGGCGAGTCGGAAAGTCCTAGGGTCAGTTGCAGCTGCGGTACCAGGGCAGGTGGCAAGCCTCGGCCTGACCGGCCAGATGCACGGGGCTGTATTCCTTGATTCGAAAGACAGCGTGATCCGGCCTGCTCTGCTGTGGAACGACCAGCGCACCGCATCGCAGTGCACCGACATCACCAATCTGCTTGGGCGCGACAGACTCATGGCCATCGCCGGTAATCCCGCGCTGACCGGGTTCCAGGCACCCAAGCTTTTGTGGCTTCGCGAAACAGAGCCCGCCAACTACAGGCGAATCGCCCACGTGCCTCGAGGTGCCACGCGAATGGTTGCCGGCAGTTTATGAGGGCCCGGAAGAGACGGGGCGGCTTCGTGCGGACGTCTCGAATGAGCTCGGCCTTCCCGCCAGCATTCCGATTGCAGCCGGTGCCGGCGACAACGCTGCCGCTGCGGTGGGCTGCGGAATCGTCGAGGTAGGGCTGGTCAGCTCCTCCATCGGGACGAGCGGGGTGCTCTTCGCCTACACCCCTCAATTCATGCCCGACCCATCGGGCCGACTACATACGTTCTGTCACGCGGTGCCGGGCGCCTACCACCTGATGGGCGTCACTCTGTCTGCTGGCGGTTCGCTGCGATGGTGGCGGCATGTTCTTGGAGACCGGCATTCCTACGATGCTCTGATTGAACTGGCCGCATCTGCGCCGTTGGGCTCTGAAGGTTTGCTGTTTCTGCCCTACCTCACTGGCGAGCGCACGCCACACTCCGATCCGTTCGCACGCGGCGCTTTCTTCGGCCTCACCAGACGTCACGACGTGGCTCACCTGACCCGGGCGGTGTTGGAGGGGGTTGTCTACAGCCTCGACGACTGCCTCGAGATCATGAACGGCCTTGGAATTGTGGTGACACAGGTTCGAGCGATCGGGTCATTTCCGGAGCGTCCAGGAGGCTTGTTCGGTCATCCAGCTCCGCTCGGAAGTAGCAGAGCCAGAGCCATCTAGTACTGAGCTTTACGGGCGCTACCGCGACGCATACCGAGCACTCTATCCGGCCACAGCAGAGGTCATGACCCGCTTATCCGAGCTGGGGACTGACTAGTCCCTTACTCGGGCAGCTCCAGCTCGTGCGGGGCACCTGACACCGACCCCAAGGCCTCACGGTCCCGAATCACACGACACTTCATCCAAACATGTCGGTTTCTGCGCTTTTCAGTTCGATTCTTCAAGTCGACGCGCCGAGGGCGTCCAGATTTGCACGAATCTTCGGACGGATTACTGCATGACGTACTACAGAACGCAGCGGGTCCGGCCGGCCAGCGCTTCGATGGCCTCTGGGTACTCGCGGTATGGGCGGTAGCCGAGGAGCCGATTCGCCCTGGTGCAGTCGAGGGTGAAGTCGTACGCGATCTGCGCGACCACGAACCGGTTCAGCACTGGCGAGCGATGCTTCAGCACGGCCTTGTGGAACGCCTCCGACGCCCCAGCCGCGGCCCACGCTGCGCGCATTGGCACGTGGACGATGCGCGGCCGCAGCTGGAACGCGCGGTGGAACTGGAGCAGGAGATCGTCGACTGTCGCCTGCAGCGCGTCGGCCACGTTGAACACGCCCGAATGGCGCGCGCACAGGGCCAGCTCCACAGCGGCGGTCAGGTTCTCCACGTGCGTGAGCGAAAGCCGGTTCCCGCCGTTGCCCGGCACGAACACCGCGCCGACGCGGCGGCGGAACGCCAGCAGCCGCGGCAGGATCTTGTTGTCTCCGGGGCCGTACACGATGTGGGGGCGGAGGATGACGGCATCAGGCCGTGACCTCTTCACCAGCGCCTCGGCGGCGATCTTGCTACGCACGTAGCCGCTGAGATATACGCGTGCGAGCGGCGCGTCCTCCCTGATGTCGCGCTTCGTCTCCTCGAGGTCGTAGACGCTCGCGCTGCTCATGTGCACGAACGATCGAGCGTCGGCGAATGCCTCCAGCACGTTGTGCGTGCCGGTCACATTGGCGGCGTCGAATTCGTCGTCCGAACCCCACTCGGTGACGGAGCCGGCGCAGTGCACGACCGCGTCCACGCCGGGCTGGTCGCCCCGCAGCGGGCGCGTGATGTCCCACCTGCGGTACTCCAGGTCGGGATACTCGGGCAGGGCTGGGTCCGCCCGCCTCCCATAGGCGACCACGCGATGACCGCCCGCCACCAGCCGGCGCGCGACCTGGCCGCCGATGAATCCGCTGGCGCCGGTGACGGCCACGTGCATCAGATCAACGCCGACACGTGCCGCCTGAGCGCGGGCTTGTCTGTTTTGAACGAGCGTCCGTTGAGCGGGATGGGCGTGACGACAATGCGGTCGGGCCGGGCGTAGACGTCGATCCGGTTTGAGCCCTCGACGAGCTCGCGCGTGACCCGCGACCGGAGCTCGGCTGGATCGATGCCGTCGCCCGGCTCCACCGCCAGCACCACCAACTCGTCCGCCGTGCGCTCGTCGTACACGCCGACCAGGGCGCAGCGGCGGACGCCGGACATCGACCCGACCAC
>WNFC01012726.1_pt1 | contig 10293 bp, 9 predicted proteins | sample 5400541 | NCBI WGS metagenome assembly WNFC01 (sample SAMN13153342, study PRJNA577476) | soil metagenome | isolation source: 120 cm saprolite under Douglas fir tree site 2 hole 2 replicate 1 | place: USA:California | collected 2015-04-18 | reverse complement strand
CATCGCGATCGAGAACCTCGGCAAGACGATCATTGCCAATGTCGGGGACCAGGAAAGCGATCTCGCCGGCTTGCATGCCGAGCGAACCTTCAAGGTGCCAAATCCGTTCTATTTCATTCCTTAGCTGTACACACTTGTAGAGCCGCTGGCGGCTCGCCCATACGGCCCCATCGCGCGCCCGTTGCGCCGCGCACCCGAGCGCCTTTGCAACACCATCCCGCAGCGCGCCAGCTGCATCGGCCCGGGCAAAGCGGCATTACCAGAATCCCCTGGACAACGCGCCCTCGCCGCGCGACCGTTCTCGGCCACCACCGCTGACGAAACACCGGCAGCAGGCCGCATCTTCAACGCCGGCCGCATCGCCTCCAGGGAGGACATCGCCATGACTCTCCACATCTCACGCCGCCGCCTGCTCAAGACCGCGGCCGGCTCGGCGCTCGCGACGAGCGTCGGCATGCCGGCGATCGTGCGGGCGCAGGCCGACACGATCCGCATCGGCCACCTCACGCCGATCACCGGCTTCCTCGGCCCGCTCGGCGAGTACGCCGTGATGGGCGTCAAGCTCGCGGCCGAGGAGATCAACGGTGCGGGCGGCGTGCTCGGCCGCAAGATCGACCTCGTCATGGAGGACTCGGTCAACCCGCAGACCGCGTCCGCCAAGGCGGAGCGGCTGATCGAGCGCGACAAGGTCGCCATGATCATCGGCGAGATCTCGTCCGCGTCCGGGCTCGCGATCGGCCAGGTGGCGAACCGGCTCAAGACCGTGTTCATCAACACCGGCTGCAATTCCGACGCCCTGCGCGGCGCGAGCTGCAATCCCTACATGTTCCACATCGAGGGCGCGAACTCGATGTACGTCATGGCGGTCGGGCAGTATCTGCTGCGCGAGAAGCGGTCGGGCAGTATCTGCTGCGCGAGAACATGGTGAAGGGCAAGAAATGGTACTCGCTCACGGCCGACTACGCGTTCGGCCATGATCTCCTGCGCGTCGCCAAGCGCTTCATGGAAGCCAACGGCGGCCAGTTCGCCGCCGACGAGCTGGTGCCGACCGACGCGACCGACTTCTCGCCCTATCTCCTGAAGATCCGGCAGGCGCGGCCCGACCTCGTGATCTCGAACCTCGCCGGCAACCAGATCACCAACTTCCTCAAGCAGTATTCCGAATACGGCCTCGCGTTCCCGGTGGCGGGCTTCGGCTTCGACACGGTGGTGGCGTGGTCCGCCGGCAAGGGCAATTTCTCCGGCATCTGGCCGCTGGTGTGGCACCACCTCGTCGACACGCCGAGCTCGAAGAAATACGTCGACACGTTCCAGAAGAAATACGGCAAGCTCCCCGACAACCAGTCGTGGGGCGACTACAACTCGCTCAAGATCGTGGCGCAGTCGATGAACGAGATCAAATCGCCCGATCCGATCAAGCTCGCCGAGCATCTGCGCAAGGGCGCCAAGTTCGACGTGTGCAAGAAGCGCGAGGCGTATTTCCGTGCCTACGACGGCCAGATGATGATGGAGATGTACGCGGTGCGCGCCAAGGAGCCGGCGCGCATGAAGGACCAATGGGACATCTACGACGCGCTCGGCGCCGTGCCGGGTCCGAGCGAGGACCTGGAGACGATCGCGCCCCCGAAGGATGGTTCGTGCAAGATGACGTGAAGCGCGCTAGACATGCGCTAGGCGCGCGGCGTGTACTTGCCCGCAAGCACGGTCCCGACCGGGAATAGCCGCTGCCTGCCGGTGCGGGCGCCCTTGTAATTGTCCACGAATTCGAACGTGCCGTCGCGCAGATCCAGGATCGTCGCATCGGCCGGCGCGCCAACGTTGAGCGTGCCGCGGTCGTCGAACGTCGGAAACACGCGCGCCGCATTGACCGTGGCGCACGCGATGATCTCCTTGAGCGGCATGCCGAACATGATGAACTTCGACATGATGTTCGGGAAGTCGACGACGCCGGTGGTCCGGGATTCCACGTTCCAGTCGGTGGAGAAGGTATCCGGCCAGAAATCCTGCCGGGTCGCCTTCTCGACCGTATCCCAGTCGAAGTGATCGTTGCGGCCGTTGCCGAAGTCGAACAGGACGCCGCGCCGGCGCGCCGCGGTCACGTCGGGATACAGCCGGCCCTTGTCGTCGAGGATGCCGTTCATCCCCGGTGCATACAGATGCGTGACAATGTCGCCGCGCTTGAGCAGCGGCAGGATGGCGCGCATCGGCGAGTAGTTCTGGCCGACGTGCACCATCACGGGCAGATCGCCGGCGGCGGCCTGGGCGCGCCGCAACGCTTCGAGATCGTTCGGACCGGCGACGTTGTTCGACAGGCGCGCCTTGACACCCACGACGACGTCGCGATGGCGGGCGATCGCGCCGCGCGCGAGGTCGACATTGGCCTGGTTGAGATCTTTCAACTCGCCGCTCGCGCTGGTGCCGGTGCGGGCGATATTGACGAGCGCGCGGCCGATCTGCGGCGCGCCGCGGGCGACCGCCGCGATCTGGTCCATCTTGTCGGCGCCGGCGGAGCCGGCATCGACCCAGCCGGTGACGCCGTCCTGCAGCAGCATCACGGGCCCCTCCTTGGAGCGGCCAGCGTGGGTGTGGATGTCGATCAGCCCCGGGCTCACGATCTTGCCGCGGGCGTCCACCGTCTGGGCGGCCTCGCCCGCGATATTGGCTTCGACGGCCGCGATGCGGCCGCCGGCGATCGCGACGTCGCGGATCGCGTCGACTCCGGCCGAGGGATCGATGACGCGACCGCCCTTGACGATCAGGTCATAGCTCGCCGCCCGCGCTTGCGGAGGAAGCGCGAGCGCTGCAGCGCCAGCCACGCCGGCACGGACGAACTGGCGTCGGTTCAACACGGTGGCGTCTCCCCCGTTCAGCCGGAAGCGGCCGGATAAGCGGCGGATGCTAGCAATCTTCCGCGCAACCCGGATAGGGTCATCGCGTGGCGAGTAGCGAATGGCGAATGGCGGGAAGTCAGATACTATCGCGCTTCGGTGTTCGTCATTCGGTACCCGCTGACCCCGTGCAAACCGTCCTCATCCTCGAGCAGGTGCTCAACGGCCTCCTGACCGGGGCCTACTATCTGCTGATCGCGCTCGGCCTGTCGCTGATCTTCGCGCTCGGCGGCATCGTCAACCTGGCGCATGGCGGCTTCTACGCGATCGGCGCCTATCTCGCCGTGATCCTCGCCGACCGCATCGGCTTCGGCGGCGCCGTCGTGGTGGCGCCGGTGCTGGTCGGCCTGATCGGCGTCGCGACCGAGCGGCTGCTGTTTCGGCACTTCTATCGCTCCGATCCGATCCTGAGTCTGCTGCTCACCTTCGGCCTCGCCATGGTGATCGAGCAGGGGCTGCGCATCGTGTTCGGCGCGTCCTCGCTGCCGTTCTCGATCCCGCTCGAGCTGCGCGGCCAGGTCTTCGTCGGCGATTTCATCTACTCGCGCTATCGCCTCATCATGCTGGGCGTCGCCGCCGTCGCGGTGACCGCGACCTGGTTCATCGTCTACCGCACCGCGTTCGGCCGCGTGGTGCGCGCCGGCGTGCAGAACCCGGACGTGGTCGGCGCGCTCGGCATCTCGCTCGCGCCCTACATGACGGCGATCGCGGCCCTCGGCGTCGGCCTCGCCGGGCTCGCCGGCGTGCTGCTCGCCCCGATCACCGGCGTGCATCCGGCGATGGGCGCCGAAATCCTCACCGCCGCCTTCGTGGTCGTGGTGATCGGCGGGCTCGGCTCGTTCTGGGGCGTGATCGCGGCGTCGCTACTGGTCGGCGTCGTGCGCGGCATCACCATCTCGTTCAATCCGTCCTGGGGCGAAGCCTCGATGTATCTCCTCATGGCGCTCGTCCTGCTGGTGCGCCCGCGCGGCCTCTTCGGCGAGCGCATCCAGAAGTTCGAGTAGGGCGATGCGGCGCGAGCACGCCCCGCTCCTCGCTGCGGCGCTTGCGCTGGTCGCCCTGCCGTTCGCGCTCGATCTCACCGGCCTCACGCTGCGCACCTCGGTCGACGTGGTGGTGTTCGCGATCGCCTGCATGGGGCTCAACGTCCTGGTCGGCCACACCGGGCTCGTGTCGTTCGGCCACGGCGCCTGGTTCGGGCTCGGCGCCTATGCGGCGGCGCTGAGCCAGCGCTACTGGTTTCCCGGCGCCATCATCGTGCCGGCGCTGTTCGCGCTCGCCTTCGTGGCCGCGAGCGCGCTCCTGTCCGGCGCGCTCATCCTGCGCCGGCGCGGCGTCTATTTCTCGCTGCTGACGCTCGCGCTGACCGCGCTCCTGTTCGCGGTCGGCTATCGCTGGACCGAGCTCACCGGCGGCGAAAGTGGGCTCGGCGGAGTCACCCGCGCGACCCTGCTCGGCGTCGATCTCGAGCGCGACTGGTCGTACTACTGGGCGGTCGCCGCGATCGGCATGGCGGTCTGCTATCTGCTCTGGCGCTTCCACCGCTCGCCGGTCGGCGCGGTGCTGATCGCGATCCGCGAGAACGAGGAGCGCGCGCGCTTCATCGGCTATCCGACCAACCGCTACAAGCTCATCGGCTTCGTGCTGTCCGCGACCGTGGTGGCGGCAGCGGGCGCGCTCTCCGTGTTCAACCACCGCTTCGCCTCGGCCGAGCCGCTCACCGTCGCGTTCTCGGGCGAGCTGGTCGCCATGGTGGTGATCGGCGGCATGCGCAGCTTTCTCGGTCCCGCGCTCGGCGCGCTGTTCTTCATCCTGTTTCGCGAGTTCCTGTCGATCTGGACGCCGCACTGGCTGTTCTGGTTCGGCCTGCTGTTCGTCGGCTTCATCGTGTTCTCGCCGACCGGGCTCGTCGGCGTGGCGGGCCGGCTGATCGCGCCGTTCCGCAAGCGCACCATCGAGGCCGCCGCCATGGCGGGCCGTGCCGTCGCCGAGCAGACGGCGCTGCCGCCGGTCTATCGCCGCAGCGCCGCGGGCGACGGGCCCGTGCTGGTCGCGCAGGATCTCGTGAAGCGCTTCGGCGGCATTCATGCGGTCGACGGCATCGCGCTCGCGGTCAAGGACCGCACCCTGCACGCGCTCATCGGCCCGAACGGCGCGGGCAAGACCACCGCGTTCAACCTGCTGTCCGGCCTGTTTCCGCCGGATGGCGGCACGATCGTGCTCGATAACCGTTCGATCGCGGGCCTCAAGCCCGAGGACATCACCGCGGCGGGCGTCGGCCGCTCGTTCCAGATCACCAACCTCTTTGGCGGCCTCACGGTCGAGGAGAATCTGCGCCTCGCCGTGCAGGCGCGCCACGCCAAGCGCTTCGACCCTTGGACCGCGTGCACGGCGCTCGCCGACGTGACCGCCGAGACGCGCGAGCTCACCGCCTTCCTCGGCCTCGCCGGCATCGAACGCGCGGAGGCGGCCGCGCTCTCCTATGGCGGGCAGCGCCTGCTCGACATGGGGCTCGCGCTCGCCACCCGGCCGCGCATCCTGCTGCTCGACGAGCCGCTCGCCGGCCTTGCGGCGGCCGAGCGCCAGCGCATCGCGGCGCTCGTCAAGAATCTTTCGGGCGAGATCCCGGTGCTGTTCGTCGAGCACGACATCGATCGCGTCTTTGCGATCGCCGACCGCGTCACCGTCATGAACGAAGGCAAAATCCTGGTCGACGGCTCGGTCGAGGACGCGCGCGGCAACGACAAGGTGCGCGAGGTCTATATCGGCTCCGGCGCCGCCACGATCGCCGCCAAGCCACGGCCGTCGGCGGCCGAGCCGGCGCCGCTGCTCGTGATGAACGGCGTCGACACGTTCTACGGCAAGAGCCACATCCTGCACGGCGTCTCGCTCGACGTGCATCAGCACGAGATCGTGGCGCTGCTCGGCCGCAACGGCGCCGGCAAGTCGACGCTCCTGAAGACGCTCATCGGCATCGCGGCGCCGGCGTCGGGCGCGATCGAGCTGATGGGCCAAAACACCGCCGGCCTCGCCTCCGCCGAGATCGCGCGGCGCGGCATCGGCTACGTGCCGCAGGGCCGCGGCCTCTTTGCCGGCATGACCCTCGCCGACAACCTAGCGCTCGGCCGGCTCAAGCGCATCACCGGCGCCGGTACCCACTGGGACGACGACCGCATCGTGGCGTTCTTCCCGAAACTCGCCGAGCGCTGGCGCACGCCGGCGGACTTTTTGTCCGGCGGCGAGCAGCAGATGGTGGCGGTCGCGCGCGCGCTCGCCGGCGACACGCGCGTGCTCCTGCTCGACGAGCCGTTCGAGGGCCTCTCGCCCGCCGTCACCGAAGAACTGTTCGAGGCGTTCGACCGGCTGCGCCACGAGGTCGCGATGATCATCGTCGACCACCACCTCGATCTCGCGCTCGCGCTGTCCGACCGCACCGTGGTGCTGGAGCGCGGCAGCGTGACCTGGACCGGCGCGTCGCGCATGCTCAAGGACGATCTCGCGCTGCGGAGGAAGATGCTGTGGCTGTGACGCGTTCGATCGTCGCTGCGCCGTCCATCGCATCGGGCTGAAGGGGCGGCGAGCTCGGCGAGCGACCGAGCAGCTTCGCCAGCGTTGTCATCGCCCGGTCGATCAGGGATTCCTGGTAGCGATAGAACATCTCATTGCCCATCGGGGTGACGAAGGACGCGGCCTGGCGCTGGCAGCGCGCGCGCAACTCCGCCAACCGATCCACGAGGCTTTTGGCGGCGGCGCGGCACTCCGCGCTCACCGTCAGGCGCTCGGCCGGCGCCTCCCGCATCTGCGCGAGCGTGAGGCCGGGGGCGACGAGCGCCGTGAGGGCGGTCTCGAGCTTTTCGCGCGCCGCATCGAGCCGCCAGAGGCGAAACCGGCTGAACACGTTCATCGCGTTGAACAGAATCGTGACCGCCATCACCAGGTAGACCCAGTAGGCTGGCGACATCAGGTTCACCAGCCACGGGAAGTATCGATCGGCGAGCTCCGGCTCGCCGGTGCGGAAGAATTGATGCGCCTCGGACGCGAGCGGCAGCATCGTGGCGGAGCTGGTGGCGCTCGGCGGATTGCCGCGCACGAACCCCGGGAGCTCCGCGGCGAGCAGCATGAGAAGCGCGACCCGGTCGGCGCGCTGCGCGCACGCACTGGCGACCACCAGGGTTCCGAGGTGCGCAATCTGCCTGTCCTTCGCCGGGAGCGGCCGCACAAGGTCGTAACGCCCGGCCGGGATGACGCCGACACTGAGCCACGGATAGCGCGAGATCAGCCCATCGAGATCCTGCGGCGACACGATATCGAGGCCGTACTGGTTGATGGTGGTGCGGAGAAATTCGGCGTCTTCCTGCATCACGATGGCGGCAAGGTCGAGCTTGCCCTCCGACACCAGCTGGGCCTGCTCCGCCAATTCGTGGTTCGACAGCCGGACGTCCAGCCCCTTGAGGTCCGGGCCCTCGAACAGCTGATGCACCAGGTACGCGGTGCCGGAGCCTTGCGGCCCGATCCCGATCGATGCGCCTCGCAGATCGGCAAAGGAGCGAAAGGCGTGGCCCTGCCGTCCCAGCAGCAGAAGCGACTCCGGCTTGGGCAGCCGGCCCAGCAGCTCGAGCTGGGCGTCGGCCGCTACCGGCGTGCCGTCCTGGATGAGGGCGAACTTCTCGGCGCAGCGAGACCGCCCCTCGGTCAGCCGGCTGACGTTCTCGATCGAGCCCGCCGTCGAGACGACCGTCAACGTGCCGTGCTCGCGCTGCGCGCGATCGGCAAGCCGCGCGGCGAGCGCATGATACTGGCCACCCGCAGACCCCGTCAGGATCGACGCGTGCAGATAGCCGTAGTCGCGCGCGATGCCGAAAGCCGCCGCGACCGCCGCGACCACGGCGCCGACGGCCAGAAGCAGCAAGGCGCGGAGAAGCCCCTTGCCGAACCAGCCGCCGGGCCAGCTTGCGAACCGGTTTACCGGAGGCGTCGCGGGGACCAATCGTTTTCTCCGGTTCAGTTCCTGTCTGCCGGCCGAGCGGACATCGTCTTCAGGCGCGTGGTCCTGGGACGCGTGCGCGTCACCTGGCGAAGAACGGCGGCATCCGTCCGCTGCCGCGCGACGCCGGCGGCGAGCTCGGATTTTTGCCGATTGAGGCGGGCGACGCCGATGAAGCAATCGCTGCGCGCCGGGCCGACCATCGTGTCGCAATCGACTTGTGCGGTTGCGACGCCGGTCGCGCCGGCGGCGACGGCCAGCAGAGCAGCGCCGCCAAGCAACGCCGTGCGTCCGCTCCGCATCATGCCTCCCCGGAGCGTCCTCCCCGCAGCTGGCGGCCGGCGATCAGGCCGGCGACCGCGACGAGCGCCAGCGCGCCCAGTAGTTCCGACCGGGTGCCTTGGCGCAGCGCGTCGGTCGCCAGCCGCAACGAATGCTCGCCACCGGCCATGAGTTTTGCTGCGCCTCCTTGGCGGACCGCGCCGAACAGCGCGGCGGGGTGGGCGATCTGCAGCGCCGGCCGCGCGCCGACCCGCGGACGACGCAGCACGTAGGCCAGACCGAGCAGGATCACCGTCAACAGCAGCAGGCCGCCGCCGATCATGCCGAGCGCCGGGAGCGCACCCACTTGCGGCGCGAGCCAGGAATAAAGGGCGATGAGGCCGACCACCAGCGCGCCGAGCCCGGCAAACGCCGCCAGGCCGTAGAGCACGCCGATGAGCCCGGCGTAGCGGACCTGGCGCCGGACCTCCTCTCCCGCCCAGCCGACCTGGCGATCGACGTCGGCCCGGATCGCGCCCACGAGCGCAGCGAACATCAGCGCCGTCCCCGGGTCATTACCCCGATGATCACACCGAGGAGCAGCGTACCGGCGATCGTGGCCAACGGATTCTGCCGCGCCATCCCTTCGAGCTCGGATGCGAGCGTCTGGGCGCGCTCCTTGGCGGTGGACGCAAGGTTGGATCCCTTGTCCGCCATTCCGCCGGCGGCGCTGCCGACTTGCGAGGCCACCGTCTCGCTCATGCTGCGGAAGGCTTTCGTCGCCTCGCCGCCGGCCTGCGAGGCGAGCGTCGCCAGCGTATCCTTCAGGTTGGCCACGTCCCGGCTGAGCTGGCTCACGGTGTCGCCCAGGCCCTCGTGCCGGGCCTGTTCGACGTCGGATTGGATGGAAGGTGATTCATGAAGGGAGGAGCTCATCGTCATCGTCTCCCGATGGTTGGAACCGCGGGCATTACAGAACCGCCCCCTCCCCGACATGCCGATAGACGCTATTGAAATGAACAGATCAATTGGACCGCGGTCCAACACCGCCGACCCGACGGGCGTTCCGGCCGGCGGGTTTCGGCCGAGTTGTAGAGACGCTTTCGGCACGCGAGAATGATACCGCGCGGAGGGAGATTGCCGTGAGCAACGAACGTATCGCCATCGTCGGATCGGGCCTCATCGGCCGCGCCTGGGCGATGGTGTTTGCGGGCGGCGGCTGCGACGTCGCGCTGTACGATTCGGTTCCGGGCGCCGCCGAAAAGGCGCGCGGCCTCGTCGCGGAAGGCCTGAACGAGCTCGCCGCGCACGGACTCGTAGCGGATGCGAAAGCGGCCGCGGCGCGCGTGCGCGTCGCAAGCGACCTGGCAGATGCACTCGCGGGCGCGACCTTCGTGCAGGAAAACACACCCGAGACCGTCGAGGCCAAGCGCGCGATCTTTGCCGAGCTCGACCGGCTCGCCGCGCCTGACGCGATCCTCGCCTCCTCCACCTCGACCATCGTGGCGAGCCTGTTCACGGAAAATCTGAAAGGGCGCCATCGCTGCCTGGTCGCGCATCCGGTCAACCCGCCGCATCTGGTGCCGCTGGTCGAGCTGGTCGGCGCGCCGTGGACGTCGCCGGACACCATCGCCAAGGCGAAGGCGCTCTACGAGGCGGTCGGCCAGGTGCCGATCATCGTCCGCAAGGAGATCGAGGGCTTCATCCTCAACCGGCTGCAGGCGGTGCTGCTGTCGGAGGCGTTTCGCCTGGTGGAGGACGGTTTCGTCACGCCGCAGGACCTGGACCACACGCTCAAAGACGGCCTGGGCCTGCGCTGGTCGTTCATGGGGCCGTTCGAGACCATCGAGCTCAACGCGCCAGCCGGCATTCCCGACTACTGCGCCCGCTACGGTCCGAGCCTCGCGCGACTCAGCCACGCCGACGCTGCGATCTACGACGGCGACAACCTCGCGCGCCTGCTGGCGCTGTGGGGCCGCGCGCCAAGCAGCGACGAGGTCGCGGCGCGCATGCGCTGGCGTGACCGCCGGCTCGCCGCGCTCAAGGCGCACAAGCGCGCACAGCCGGCCGGATGAATTGTCAGGCCGTGTACTCATAAATCGAGATCGGTGAGCCAGCGTTTTGGTCAATGTGCGCTTTGCCCCCAAAAGCGGACTCTTT
>WNFC01011311.1_pt1 | contig 10294 bp, 9 predicted proteins | sample 5400541 | NCBI WGS metagenome assembly WNFC01 (sample SAMN13153342, study PRJNA577476) | soil metagenome | isolation source: 120 cm saprolite under Douglas fir tree site 2 hole 2 replicate 1 | place: USA:California | collected 2015-04-18 | reverse complement strand
AGTGACCTTCGGTAGGATCTACCTCTTCTAAATGCTTCTCGACTTCACGTTGCTACAATGGGTATAAATATCGGACAATAAAAGATACAGGGAAACAAAGGTACCTCGTCGAGAGCCATACGGTTCTGAATGAGGAGAGCAATCCTTTGATCAAGGTAACGCACATCACGCTCCAAGATGAAGTTCTTCTTGGACTGCGTTGAGATACGAGCTTTAAGGTCTCGTAAACGCTTTTGCGCTAAACGTGACGTTTTGAATTTGCCTGAGGGAAAACGTATGGGATCGGGATATACATACCTCTAGCCAATTCATCTTCAACTTCTACGTCTTGTTCGGCAGCCATGCTGAACAAGGCAGTAACACTATATCTATTAGTGTTCCTGTTGGTAAGACGCCGGGATGACATTGTTGCAGGAGAGGAGGGGGATTCAGAAAAGGAAGACATTGTGGACGGTGTGCGCGGGGTGGAAAAGTGCGATCCTAGGGTCGGACGGGATTGATTGGTTGGTTATCGTTATTTCTATAGGACGGAGATGGTGAGGAGAGCGACACCAGCGCTGTACAGTGAGAGAATACGGGGACGGAGTGGAGATAGGGAGGGGTGGCGTGTGGAGGACAAAGAAAAGAGGAATAGAGAGCGGTTGAGACTGGCGAAGTGGAAAGTGACGGAGCGTATCGGCTTGCATTCTTTCGGCCCGCCGTTCATTCTTCCCCTTTCGGTAATTATTCCTCTCCGGCCCCGTTTACGCCGTCCGACCACCTTTGGCCAGCGAGCGAGCTTCCGTGGATACGCCATGACCACGGTCTTTTTCACTTGCAGCGCCTTGATGGTTCGCAAGTTACCGCGCACAGCCGACAAACAAGCCAACTGGCTGATGTGCCGCCCATCGATCAGTCGCGCCGCGCCTCGAACGAGTCAAATACCCTCTTACCCGGCAGCGGTTCCGAGACGATTAATGCATAGTTCGATTCCAACAGTACCCGTAGTCGGGGCTTTGTACATAGAAAATTTACTGTAAATCGTACATCGAAGTTACGGTAACCACTGGCCATACGTGGATGGCCTCTGTGCACGTTACGTTTACGAGAGGCGATCGTTCCGTCATCGGTGGGACAAAGCAGAGGATCCACGTATACGGGTGCAAATATCGAAATGGCACCTACCGTCGCACAACAAAATGATTCCCAGGATACGGTAAAGGGGTAAGGTCATTTCCCCGGCCTACGCATCACAGCTTCCTCGGGGACTGTTGTTTCTGCTGTTCCTTCAATCGACTTAACCTCAATCTTGTATCCTCTGCCTGTGACCTGTTTGTGGCTTGCAATTAGTCGAATCTTTTTATGTCTAGCAATTGGACAGTGGGTTACCGCGGAGGTGAGAGCAACGAAACCAACAATGACCCCAACGACCCATGTATCGGCGCCGATTAGTACATTGACTCTTTGCCCCTGAAGGAAAGTTTCTCATGAGATGATAACTTGAGCAGCGAAAATGACGAACCATCCCCTGCAGAGAGCAGAAATCAAATCCATCAATCGAAGCGCGACGAAAGCAAGAGCTCGCTTACAAACTTGAAGCCCGACGCCTTCGATGCTTGGGCTGGCGGAGGGCCACCACTTGTAGGTGCCAGGGGCGAAGGGTGTTCTGGAGGTCGGTAGGCATGAGAGGCATGGGGAGAGCCAGGCGAGGGCCCAGATTGAGGCCGGTAAAGGTCATTAGAGGCGTGAGAATAGGAAGGCGACGGGCCAGACTGAGGCCGGTAGTAGTCATGAGAGGCATTAGGATTAGAAGGCGGCGGGCCAGGTTGCCGGCTGTAATCATGATGGTTGGTATCATTACCATGTAGCCCGACATTTGACGATAAAAAATATGGGTTTGCAGGTGGCGGGGGAGAAGGGTATGCCCGGCGCTCGGAGTAGGGTCCCGTGTCAGGGACGGGAGGACCATGTCGGTTAGCGGGCATAGGGGCCGAACTTGAAGGGGTCGAAGGGGGCCATTGTGGGGAGTTGTAGGGTCCTGGCCGAGACATGTGGCCAGGCTGCTGCCTGGCATTGACATCGGTTGGGTAGGCCGGGTAGGAGCTCATATAGATTACACTGAGGGTCACTGAGGGACAGGAATGCTAATAGCCAACAACAGGCTGGCTATTTAAGGTCGCGGGTGTGGAGACCTCCCAGAGAATAAGTGGGACAAAAAAGGCTTGCTAAGCATCCCAACAATGATAGTGACCGGAGAGTCATATCGTATCGCTGCCAAGCGATAAACCGTTTACAATTGATGGGCGTCCAGTTCAGGCCGTTCGTTCGTTCGTTCGTTCGTCGTCGACAGGCCAGTGACAGGCCACAGCCGTGTCAGCCACCGCATATCATGTGTGCGCACGGCTGACCTTACCGATTTGTTTCCCCGCATTCAAAGGAGAACCGGAGAACCCTTTTGGTCCAGTTGTCTATCCCCTTCAAGAAGACCTGTTCTCCCATTGACGCATATTGATGGACGATGAATTTCGATGAAATACAGTCTTGCCATCCAACCCCTCTTCGAACGGCGATGTTTGCCATTCAACCGGGGCCGATGTGTTGCCCACCTACTCAAATGCGTCAGAACGTTTCATCGCTCGCCAGGCGCGTTCCAGGACGATTAGGGGATAGTTCCATTGCAGCATAATGTGACTGCAGCCAAGGCTATGTAGACAGTGAAAACTAAAACGTACACGGGAGTCACGATAACGACACAACTACAACACGTAGCTGATCTCCTCCGCCGAGCTTACTACACCAAGACAATCATTCTGTCATCCGTGCGTCAACTTGTGTGATGTCGAAATGGCCTTCCCCAGTAGGATAATGAACCCCAGGATGCCCCGATCAGATAAAGTCGTTGGATCACCCCCCAGGTCGAAAAGGCATCAACTCTTCGTTAGAGAACTCTCTCCTTTCGCGCCGTCCGCTCCCATCTATCGATTCGAACTCTACCATGTATGTCCGGCCTGTGAGCTGTTTGATGGCTAGCGATCAGCTAAAGTCCAACACGTTCAACCATCGGACAGTGGTCACCTTGGCGCAGATATGCGCAACGCCGATGATGACCCCCATTACCCACGTATCGGTAGTGATGCGGGCACTGACTGTTTGCTTCTGAAGAAATGTGATGGACATCAATCCCATGTGAAATGACAACTTGGACCGTGAAAGTGACGAACGATTCTCTACGGAGTCACGTCAACAGAGGCTCTGTGGCAGCAAGAACCCGCTTACGTAATCCAACACGGGTAGAGCCTTCGATGCGTGAGGCAACGGATAGCCACCACCGGCTGGTGGTCGGTTTGGAGGTGCTGGGAGCGGGTAAGCTGGGGCCGGGAAGTAGGGTCCTGTGCCATCATGAGAAGCGTAAGGATCACTCGGCGAGGGGCCAGGTTGCCACCTGGTGTCGTAGTGATTGTACGGTTGGGAGCCCATATAGATAACTGCGGGGGATTGGGATGCTCGTGGCCAACAAAACTCTGGCTATTTAAGGTTGCGGATCTGTAAACAGTTCCCAGAAAAGAAGTGCGATCCTTTACCGAACGAAAGCTTCTTGCGTCGTACTGGTTTGGCCTGGGATTCCGCAACTGGGTATTTGGGACGAAAGGGCGCGCGAAAATATTCCAACAATAGCAACATTACATTATTGCTATTAAGGCGACAAATCATTCACAACGAATGGGCGTCGAGTTTGTGCGGCGTGTTGATGCGTGTACATCACACGAAAGACTTACCGGTGCCGGTGCCAGTGCGCATCTCGCACGCGCGTCATTGTTTCACTGTGATGATCATGAGATTGCGCCCTGTACCACGCGTATAATGCGTGGTCGAAGGTAGCGTTCTAAGTCGATCATTATTGTATTGACAGCCGCAGAATGGGGTGTGTAGTCATCGCATTGGTATAGCCGATAGCCGCGACCACTGACGCTGACGTATCGCTATCGCCGGCATCACCCTTAAGCGTGTGAACAAACCACAGGGAATTGAACTCCCCAATCGGTCGTCCATGTTATCATAGACATTGGTTACCTTTACATCGAATCTATCATCTTTGATCCCAGAGCCCAGATGACCAACCAGTTGTCTATCCCCTTCAAGAGGACTTACGCCATCCCCTTAACGGACACCGTTTACAACCACATCAGATCCAAAAGACACAACGACCATCCCGAAGCGTTCAAATGGGACCTGAGCAAATGGGAGGAGCTGCGTAAGGCGGTGGCGAATTGTTCGGTTCACGTCAATCAAGTCGAGCCAATCCTTGAGTAAGTTCTCAATTTACACAAATACATTGATTCCGTCCATCATCCGTATCGCAGATATCATGCACAGCTCGCATTTATTCTCACGAAATTACCCGCCAACGTATGGATGTCGCGGCCTTCTTTCAGACCTCCGCCTGACAACATTCTAGGTATCATTAGACATACCTTACGCGCCAGTCTTCTCTCCAGATGAAATCCCCATCTCCCTACCCAACCTCCACTTCGAACGGTGTTGTTTGCTATTCAACCTAGCTTCTCTCTATTCACAGTTGGGTCTCACTGAGGACCGCGCCACGCCAGACGGTGTGAAGCGAGCGAGCGCGTTTTATCAGGTGAGGCTTAATTCGGACAGCCTTGGAGGCTGAGCGTTGTTGATTTGGAATCTGTCACCGAGAGCTCTGCCGGAACGTTCTCGTACTTGAAGGCATCCGCATGGCCCAAACTAAAGGCTTCTCTCCCCGATGAAGACGGGCTCCCTTCGGACTTGTCAGAAGCATTTCTCGACTCAATGGAGTCACTCATGCTAGCACAGGCACAGGAATGTGTGTGGCAGTGGGCGGTCATGGGTGCGATCACGGGTTTGGTTCGGTCCTCCGTATCAGGCTATTCCAACCTCTAAAGTCTAGGTCGCAACTCGAATGGAACTATAGCAAAGCTGGCTGCTCAGGTCGGTTATCATGTCCTTTTGTTTTGTTTTTCCTGTGTATTTCTACCAGTTTTTCAGATCTCGGTCCTTTATGACAATGCCCGATCGGCCATTCGTGATGCGATTACACCGATCTCGAGCGCATTGCCATCAGTGAGCGAGTCTTGCACGTCACTCCCTGGCCGCTCAGCTTGGAATATCTTATCTAGGAGTGGACCGTCCACATTGAAGTCAAATACCTCCATTTCAGCGCAGCGGCGCAGTATCGAAAGTCCATTGATGACACGGAACACAACAAGTCTGCCATCGCTGCAATAGACTCCGGTTTCGCGATTGACCCCTGACCCCTTAGGTACGGGCATGAAGTTGCGCGCCTGACTATTGCACAGTCTACAGCAAAAAGTGCATTTGCCACGGCACGCCGCGGAGCGTCTAAGCCAGTCATGGAAGACGTCAAAGTATGTTATCGTGCCCCTTGTTAATTATTTTTCCGACAACCATCTATAAATAGTCACTCCTGGAGATTCTGGACTCGAATCTCACTCGCGCCCAGCGAGACAATGATTTAATTTATCATCAGGATGTGCTACCCGCTTCTTCTCTCCCGGTGATTCAACCGGTATCAATGGTTTCAACCATTGTACCTCCGGGCCTTCTCGAGCCCAGAAAGATCCTGGGAAATAATAATCTGATATTTGGGGAGCTCATTTGCTTGGGCGCGCAGATCGCAATAGGTGGGTGGCGTATCCCACCTATCGCTCCCCTTTTCAAGCCATTTTGCCAGAAATCTATAATGACAGGCGAAACACGGCGATCAAAGAACTTGTCAAGGACAGAGCACAACAGCTCAATAATGCCTCTACGCAGTCAGTCACGACATCCGTAAACAGGGATGGCATGGGGGTTCATTTAACTGCTTCAGGGCATTGCAGTTTCACAATCTTCCTGCCGTATTGGATGCGTTAGATAAGCCCATTGGCCTGCCGCCCAGTCTTCTCAAAAAAGCGGAGGAGATCCGGTTGGAGAATGGACCTGAGCGGGTCGAAAAACTATTGGAGGACGTCCAGATGTTGGCCCGCCGTGCCATGGCCATTCTGACGGAGGTACGCGTTCGACGTCGCCTTGATTCATCATTTCATCATTCTTTTTCCCAGTCCCTTGATATTTTAGATCAAGAAGCTTCAGAAGATGAACGGCTTCGCAGGAGCACGCCAACCGAACGGCCGCCTTCCCATCAGGCGAACGAACAACTAACATCAAAAGCGGAGCGCTACCGTAACATCCTTGACCAGGCGGCGGAGAGCGATGCCGTCATAAAACAAAGATGGGACGAATGGGAAAAATGTATTGCCCAACTGACTTGGGACGAGGTATGTGGCTCAACGTGACATGGGCCCACGTTTCGGCTCACAGCTACCACACTAGGCAAAGCTAGAGGCCGCTGTGCCTTCCTCTACCGTTGTATGGTCAAGTCCCCGTCGACCGGCAATCGGAGACACGCAGACTCAAGCGCGTGCACTTCGCGTGCTGTTGGAGCAGCTAGATGATCTCGCGCTCGAGCGCAGCCAATTGGTGTTGCGGGCTCAGCGCCTTGCAGATGCTGACGATATCAGTATACGAATCGTAAGGGAAGCGGCGGGATTCGAGAGATGGACCGAGGTTCAGCCATCAATGTTCGAGGGCACCCTGGATCAGGAGTTGGCCAAATATGACAAGTTCCGGCGTGATATAGAAGAAAATGCTGCCAGGCAGTCGGAACTACTGGAGAATGTTAAGGAAAGCGTCCTTTCGGCCGGTGGATCATCTCCGGCTCTGTCCTAACGTCTTTATTGTGCAGACCCGAATGGACGCCTTCATTTCTTCTCGGAAAGAAGATCCTTCCGTGAAGGAGAGAGAACACGCGTTGCAGTCATTGGACCTGTCCTATCACAAATACAAAGAAATTGTCCGCCATCTCGACGAGGGAATCCAGGTACGTTTTCTTACGGGCCTTTATTTCCGCAGAATTTTTGAACGGCTATTTCAACAGTTCTACAACGACCTGACTGCGATGTTGATACAATTCAAAGAAAGTTGTGTCGAATGGATGATCGGTCGACGGTCGGAACTTAAGTGAAATTCAATAGTCTTTTTCGTGTGAGGCATCTTTTGATTAATTGATCGGCGAACAGTTCAATTACCAGCTCAATGAGCAAGCTTGCAATAGAAGTTGATGCTCCAGCGCAGCCCACGAACCCCCTATCTTCACGTTCCCTTTCAGTGCCTGTTCCGGGAGCCCCACATTCAGCCCCGCAACGTTCGCGCCCATCGCGCCCTGTCCGAGAAGCTGCATTAGATCTTCCACCTCCTGACTCAGATCAATGGCAGGTAATGGAAATGCCTCCCCCTCCGACTCATCGGACCGGTAAGCAAAGAAAGAAATAAGCTTAGGGGATCAATGAGCATGCAGGTATATGTCCGACGTGATGTATTTTATATTACCGATATGAAATGGCTCGAGAGGTTTATTCGTTTGTTCGCATGCCCGAATTGCCCGCTGTGTCGGATGAGGGGATCACTGATTACTGGTACTGCTCCTAAAATACCCGATGGAGGAAGGAATTGATTAATATTGTTCGCGGGGCGCTAAATTCGCTTCGCGGCGCGGAAACAGTCAAAGGCGGATCTGCGATTCCAGCTGATACTCTGCGATACTGTACCGCGTCCCATCTGATTCACAACCCCATCTCGACGTAGTCCACAAGCGACCACATTCCTAGTACTACGATCCTAGGATTCTGCATCAGCCTCCAACTCGTTGCAACAACGAGGCGTCTTTTTTGTAATCTCTCACTATGGCTCCTTCGCAACGCCGCCGCAGCGTCGATTCCTCCTCGAGCTCCTCTTCCGGATCCCCACCTGAAACCCACGATCAATCGCAATCCAAGATGCCATCAGACTTGCCCAAGGGGGGAGGAGGTGGTGGCGGCAGCACTTCGAGGGATGCGCAATCCGGTGGCCACCACGAGCCGCCGCCCCCGAGTTACACGCCCTCGACGATCGTGCCGGTGCCGCAGGTGCCGCCCTCGGGGTACCGCATCCCCCTGACCCTCCCCGGGCCCCCGTTCCCCGGCGTCGAGCGGACGCGCGAGGCCCCCTGCACGGACGCCGACGGCAAGTCGCCCGTGTTCATCGGCTCCGCCATCATGCAGTATTCCGTGCACCCGTGCAAGATCGCGCCGAACCAAGTTCACCACTGTTACGTGTCGTACGGCGGGGAGGAGGTCCTGCACCGCGGGCGGTACGACCTGCTCCCCTTTGTGCCTGAGCACATGGAGTTCGTCCCGACATCGCACGGCCGCGTGCCCCCTGGGAGGACACCCGTTAAAGGCGGATTTGAGCATGATGGGGCGGAACTGTACCATGCAGTTGCTGTAATCGATGGCGTCAAGGTTCCTGGGAAAACGGGCATCAATTTGGTACGCCCTTGGGGTTTTCTGTACCGGTTGTCTGCATGTGGAAAGTCAAACTCATATCTCATCGTCAGGGGGCCTGTAACGTCCCTTATGGCGGAATGGAGCATGTCGTGAAAGATGGGTATGAAATACTGTAAGAAAGGTTTTTCTGTCTTTGGCAATCACTCATCATTGGCATGCAGGTGCTGGAAATTCTAGACCAGCCCGTCCCTGCAACCGCGTGGCAGGCCCAACTGCTCTGACTACATGGTACTATGCGATACATCGGGCATCATACGTCAATTTGATATGGTGCTCAGGGAGAGTTGCTAGCTAAGCTTAACGTGGGTGTGTCATATGTGGTCAATGAACGGATCTCGGCCAACGAGTGTCACCTCGAGGGGTGGCGCAGGCAGAGCATGCAAGGTGATCGTCATCGTTATCGCTGGAATAAGGTAGCGGTACTGTATGAGGCATTGATGCGAATTGAATAGAATTTGACGTACAGCGTGCACACCAGACAAGACCACTTGGAAATTCCTTGATTCTTTCCTGTCCTGGTAACTTTGCCAACTTTCAAACTCTGCTTGGAATTTGAAAGAGTGGAGTCAGGGTCAGTTATGTCGAGCGGTTCAGTGACTGTATGGCGCAGTGATCCATTTTCTTCGCGCCACAACACTTCCTTTGCTAGTTTTGCCGGCCTGGACTGCAATGACTCAGGGTCTTCACCTGTCTGTACGGGCGCTGATGTCGTACACGTGGCGATCGAGGTATTCCCAGTTATCTGCGGTATGCCACGAGGTGATGCGTGGTCCTCAGCGTTTTTATCGCCTGTGGCGTGACCCTTACGAGTCGTGTGTTTCGGTAAGATGAAATCGCCCCAGAAGTCTGGCAAAGTGCCTGTCCTCAGTTGATTGGCCTCTGATGCGTCCATAGATGTCATCATGGCCTGGCGACGGTCCTTATCTGTCTCTCGTAATTCCTGCACGTCGATGTCTGAGTCATCCTCCTCCGGATCTTGGGAAGGGGTCGTGGATGCTGTATGATAGGGCTCAACCGGGTCGCTATGCCACATGGAGAATTCCTTTTACCATCACCTTGTAAGGCAAACAAGCGTCTTTCTGCAGCCAAGGCCCGTTCTTCGCGTGCTCGTTTGCTGGATCATGGGACATCAAGCGAGGAAAGTTACGAATCATATCGACGCACCTGCCAGCTTTCTTGCGGAACCCGTTTCCCGTTCTTTTGTCATTCTCATCGGCATTCAGGGCTTGACCGCCGCCGGCGAAAGTACCGGCAGTTGCAACACGAGAACCTGCTTTCCGTCGCTTCGCAGTTTGAGCACCTGTTAGCTTGGACGGCCCAGCGACCGGTTGTCGACGTCGTCTGCGTACTGCAGGGCGCGCGCGCCTCTGCGCGCCTCCACACTGGCTAGGTGCTGTTCAGTGGACTAAGTTTCTGCTGAGAAGCTGACTTGATTGTTACCATCCCCGTAGTAGCCCTTCGTCTGAAGAGCTACGACATCCTTTCGGAGCTGGCTCCAAAGGGCTTGGAAATCGGGACCGTGGTTCATGTGCTGCGCATGCACGTCAACAGACTAGACATGGAGCGCGCGGAGGAAAGTTAATCACCTTGATATGAGCGAGCTAGTCGACCACCCTTCGTAAGACCCAAGAGTATAATAACGTAAACGTAGTACGCACTTCATGGCATAACGTCCCCATTAGCCAGGACGTCGAGACGAAAGAGTCGTCCGGCCGGCGAAGCACGAGCTCTGTGTAAACGCGACCGCTGGGCTACCAGGAAAGCTTTCGAGAAGAAAACGGATTTACCAACAGTCTCCCCGTTGTTCCAGTTCCTACCAGCGAAGACGTTGTTATACTCGTACTGTCACCGCGCTCAATGCCGCGCCGTCTCAACCAGCTTAGGCA
>WNFC01010468.1_pt1 | contig 10294 bp, 5 predicted proteins | sample 5400541 | NCBI WGS metagenome assembly WNFC01 (sample SAMN13153342, study PRJNA577476) | soil metagenome | isolation source: 120 cm saprolite under Douglas fir tree site 2 hole 2 replicate 1 | place: USA:California | collected 2015-04-18 | reverse complement strand
TGCGGTTTGGCCAGGCCATGCACATGCCTTGCCGGGTGCCGCCGAAATGCGATGCCACTTGCTTGGTCCACTTGAACGGCGTGTCAAACGCCCAGGACCAAGCCACGGACATGTGCGGCTGCGTTACGTCGGAGCCCCAGACTTCGTAGAACTTCAACTGCTCTTTGACCGGAATGTTGATACCCTGGATCGCGCACATGTCGAACGGTGTGCCGAGCGTGGAACCCTCCGCGCTCGTGCCATTGTCGCCAGTGATGTAAATGACCAGCGTATTATCGAGCTTGCCCATGTGGTCCACCGCCTGGATCACTCGGCCAATTTCATGGTCGGTGTAGGCCACGTAGGCGGCGAACACTTCTGCCTGACGCGCGAAGAGCTTCTTGCTGTCGGCGTCGAGCGTGTCCCACTTCGGTAGATCATCGGGCCACTCGGTCAGTTGCGTATTCGCCGGTATCACCCCCAGCCGCTTCTGCTTAGCGAAGATGTCTTCCCGGAGCTTGTTCCAGCCCTTGTCGAACTTGCCCTTAAACTTCTCGATCCACTCGGGCTTCGGCTGGTGCGGCGCGTGGGTGCCGCCGGGCACGTAATAGAGAAAGAAGGGCTTTTCCGGAGCGGCGGCGTTCAAGTCGCCCATGTACTTGATGGCTTCGTCGGCCATATCGGTGATCAGGTTATAGCCAGGCTTGCCAATCCAGGGAAAGATCTGGGTCTGATTGCGGAACAGGTAGGGAGTCCATTGATCGGTCTCGCCGCCCATGAAACCGTAGAAGTATTCGAACCCCATGCCAACGGGCCATTGGTCGAAAGGCCCAGCCAAGGTGTACTGAAAGCTGGGCGTGTTGTGTTCCTTGCCAAACCACGACGTGGCGAAGCCGTTTTGCTTCAAGATTTCGCCAACCGTGGCGTTGTTCGGGCCGATGATGGAGTCATAGCCCGGGAAGCCGGTGGATTGCTCGGTGATCACGCCGAATCCGCAGGAGTGGTGATTGCGGCCGGTGATAAGCGCGGCTCGCGTTGGCGAGCAGAGCGCGGTGGAATGAAACTGGGTGTAGCGCAACCCCGCCTTGGCTACCCGATCCATGGCGGGCGTCGGGATGACTCCGCCGAAAGTGCCCGAGACGCCGTAACCCGCGTCGTCGGTCATGATGAGGAGAACATTGGGCGCGCCCTTGGCCGGAACCACTCGCGGAGGCCAGTAGGCTTTGGAGTCCTTGGCGTCGAGGCCGATTGTGCCGCCGAACTTCGGCGGAGCGTTCGGGAGGTATCTTCCGTCAATGGTCGTGGTGGCGGCCGCCGAGCCGAGCGGGGCCGAGCGTTGGGCCGTGTCCGTGCTGGCCTTGGCGTCGGACTTGTTCGTGTCATCCGCCCGGAAATCAGCCCGAAGATCAACAGCGTTTTCCCCTCCAAGAGCCACCTCAATCTTTCGCGTGACCGTTTTGCCTCCGGACGTCGCTTTCAACGTGTATGAGTATTTTCTTCCCGTCTCCAAAGGTGGCGTTCGGAACGAGCGTGTTTCTCCAATCTCCTCCGTTTTGTTTCCATCGATCTCTAAGGTCGCGTTGGCGGGAAGCAAAACCTTAAAGGAGATCGGGCGTTGTTCCTGAACCTGCTCGGCTTGTGCCAGTCGGTTCAATCCGAACTGGCCCGACGCCGCCAGATATCCCAGCAGCGCGCCGGCCGCCAAAACTAAGCAAACCTGAATTCTCGATGTCTTCAACATAGACCCCTCCATTTTGAAATTCCCCCATGCTCAAGACCGTATATTGGGCCGAATTTCAATAGCCTATTCGGGGAAATCACAGAAGGGTATTGGACTTTGGTCCAATAGGGAGAAAATTTCTTCCGGCTGGCGTCTTTGTGACCCGCCACTGATGGATGGAGGATGCATAGTGACCGGAAGCACTGATGGTTCGAAGTGACCCGATTCATCAGGTCGTCGGTGTACCGACCGCATGAATGCAGTCACTACAAACTCCTTAAGCTAGATACCGTTGCCATTTCATTAGGTGCGCGCGTCGGCGAGCGGGGTTGCGTAAGCGCCCCGAGTTCTCCCGGCGCTAACGCAACCGGGCTCGCCAGGACGCGAAACTTGCCAAGTAAAAACGCCACTAGACATGAGAGCACGCACAGAAGAATACCTGCCTCTTCACGGTAATTTCATCAAAAATAACTTGCAGTTGAATCGCCGGACGCGATAATGGTGGATTGAATCTTGCAACCGGGCGCCGCTTCAACTCACGTCTCTCTAGGTCCTCCGCTCGTTTCCGAATGGGAGCTGGCGAGCAAAAGAGAAGAATACGAGTGGGCACGGCATCCAGCCTCGCAAAGAATGCGACGGAACATGAGCCAGCCAGTCACTTCCGGCGGAAATCCGAATTTTGGCGACATCCATTTGTTCGCCAGAGATGCCCTCGCGGAGATGGATCGACAATTGATGGTCGAGCAGGAAATGGAGCCGCACTTTTCCATTTTGGATCGGCTCGGTGAGCGGCTGCGCTATGAGATGCTGCTGGCCCGCCTGTCGGCGGACTTTATTCACCTGCCGCCGGACAAAGTGGATAGCCGAATCGAGCACGCGCTTCAGCAGATCGTGGAGTACCTGGAAATCGAACACTGTGGGCTTGCCCAGTTCTCTGAAAATGGCCGTGAGCTGTTGGTCACTCATAGTTACGCGATTCCGGGTTTCGCTCGGTTCCCGCGGACGGACATCGGGGTGATTTTCCCCTGGCTCACCACTCAAATCCGGCAAGGGGAATTGGTCCGCCTGACTCGCCTTCCCGATGATTTGCCTCCCGAGGCGGAGACCGAAAGGCAGTATAGTCTCCAAACCGGTATGCGTTCTTATCTGGCCATTCCGTTCAAGGTGGGCCACTCGGTTCTCGGAGGGATCGGGTTCGAGTCCTATGGCAGAAATCTCACCTGGACCGAACACCTGGAAAATCTGACGCTGGTTAGCGAAATATTTGCGAATGCTCTGGCCCGCAAGCGGACGGAAAACGTCCTTCGCGAGAGTGAAGAGCGTTTTCGGCTGATGGCCGACACCGCGCCGGTGATGATCTGGATGTCCGACACCGATAAGCTCTGCACCTACTTCAACCACCGCTGGCTCGACTTCACCGGCCGGCCGCTCGAGCAGGAGCTCGGCAACGGCTGGAGCGAGGGCGTTCATCCGAACGATTTGCCGCGCTGTTTGGAAACGTATGTTCAAGCTTTTGACGCCCGCCAAGAATTTCGGATGGAGTACCGCTTGCGACGATTCGACGGCGAATACCGCTGGATATTCGATTCGGGGGTGCCGCGGTTCGAAGCGGACGGCGCCTTCAAGGGATATATCGGCTCGTGCATCGAAATCACGGAGCAGAAGCGCATGGTGGAAGCTCTCCGCGAGCGCGAGGCGAGCCTTCGCGGCCTTCTGAACGCGGAAGAGGAATCGCGACGATTGCGCGAGCAGCTCGCGCGCGTCGGCCGAGTCAGCATCATGGGCGAATTGTCGGCTTCCATCGCCCACGAGGTCAACCAGCCACTTTGCGCCATCGTCAGTAATTCCCAAACCGTCCAGCGGATGTTGCGAGGCGGTGAATTCATCCTCGATGACTTGCTGGAGGCGGTTGAGGATATCACGAAAGACGCGCAGCGTGCCCACGAGGTGATCGCGCGGATTCGCGGCCTCTTGCAGAATGCCCCGGTGTTGCGAGTTCCGGTGGATCTCAACGAGCGGATTCGCGAAATGGCTGCCCTGATGGAGGGCGAGCTGGCCAAGAAGGAAATCCGCGTGTGCCTGGAGCTGACGGACCGATTGCCTCTCGTCCAGGGCGATAAGGTTCAGCTCCAGCAAGTGATCTTGAACCTCATGACCAACGCGGCCGCGGCCATGGACGAAGCCGCCAAGGATTCGCGGCAAATGACCATTAGTTCGAGCCAGGACACCTTGGGCGCGGTTACGGTGGCGGTGAAAGATTCCGGCGTCGGACTTGATTCCAAAAATGTGGATCGTATCTTTGAACCTTTTTTCACGACCCGAGGCGGCGGCACCGGCATCGGGCTCGCCATCTGCAAGTCGATCATCGAAGCCCACGAGGGGAAGATCGGAGCCAGTCCCAACGTCGGCGGCGGCGCTGTCTTTCATTTCACTCTGCCGGCCCTCGTCGTCTAGTCTCCTGCTCTTACTCCTACTCTTGCTCCTACTCTCTTGTGCCTAGGTCAGAAAGAAGAGCAAGAGTAGGAGTAAGAGAAGGAGTAGGAGCAAGAGAAAGAAAGGAAGAATGTTTCATGAATCCCTCCGGCCCTCTCGTGTTGGTGGTCGATGATGATCCCTCCGTGCGAAAGGCACTGGGTCGGCTCTTGAAGAGCGGCGGATTCCGGGTTTCGGAGTTCGCCTCAGCGGAAGAATTCCTCAGGAATTCATTTACAGATTCATCGATTAGCGCTCGGACCAAACAGCGAACGCTAAACGATCAATCAGCGGACCAGCCTATCTGTGCAATTTTTGACGTGTGCCTGCCGGGCCTGAGCGGGCTGGACTTGCAGCGCATGCTGGCGGAGAAAAATCTCAATCTGCCCATTGTGTTCATCACCGGGCGTGGAGATATCCCCATGGCGGTACGAGCCATGAAGACCGGGGCCGTAGATTTTCTTCCGAAGCCGTTCGACAATAACGATCTGCTGGCGATTGTACAAAAGGCGGCGAGCCGGTTTGCCAGAAACAGGCGCGCCCAAGCCGGCCTGGCTGACATCCGCCGCAGAGCCGATTCGCTCAGCCCGCGCGAACGGGAAGTCATGGAGCTCGTCGTCAAGGGGATGTTGAACAAGCAAAGCGGAATTAAGCTCGGCGTGACGGAAAAAACCGTCAAGGTTCACCGCGCCCGCGTGATGCACAAAATGGGCGCTCGCTCAATCCCCGAGCTGGTGCACATGGCCGACCGACTCAGGGGTCAGGAGTCAGGGATCAAGAGTTAGCAGTCAGGAGCAATTGATCCGCCTCATTGTGTTTTGCCTCCTCGTTTCTGATTTCTGACCAATCGCTTCCCTATTGGCCTAAGGTCCAATATCATCTTTCGACCAGGGTGCATAAACTTCAAGCTTAGTGTCGGCTGCTTCCTTGCAGGCAAGAAGTCCAGAGGGAGGAATCAGGAGTCCCGCGCAAATGGCGGGGACTGTCTGATTCCTGATTTCTGTAGGACAGGCGTCCCGCCTGTCCTACCTGATCCTTCGGGAAAACCATCATGGCCGCGCCCCCGCCAGTGGCGCCCAAAGCGCCTACCGTTATCATCATTGACGACGACGACTCGGTGCGCCGGGCGCTGGGGCGGCTGATAAAGTCCGTCGGCCGAAATGTCGAGTTGTTTGCCAGCGCTGAGGAATTTTTGCGAGCCTTAGCCTCAGAGGCCACCCCAGCTCCCATTCCGCATTCCGAATTCCGAATTCCGAATTCGCCCGTCTGCCTGATACTCGATTTGCACTTGCCCGGATTGAGCGGACTGGAACTTCAACACCGGCTGAAGACCGAGGGCAAAAACTTTCCCATTGTATTCATCACGGCTTTCACGGACGATCACGCCCGAGAACGCGCCCTCTCGGCCGGCGCGATCGCTTTTCTGTACAAGCCATTCGACGAGCGCGCCCTGCTGGAAGCGGTCGAAAAGGGCCTCGCCCAGTCAGGCAGGAATCAGGAGTCAGGGGTCAGGAGTCAGGAATCTGACCCCTGCCGGCTAACTCCTGACTCCTGACCCCTCACTCCCGACCCCTGACCTCTGACTACGGACTACCTTGAAAGCGCTGCCAGCTGGCGAGCAGCTCGCGCTCATCTAGGGGGACAAGCTGGGTCCGCTCGTCAAGGCGGACGCCGGCAAGCTCCGAAGCCAACGTGGCCAATTGCGAAGGGGTAAAATCTCTGTTCATTCCCGGTTGAATGGCATGCGCCTCCTGACTCCTGACTCCTGACCCCTGACTCCTGACTTTCGAGCCGCAATGCGAAAGGTCCCACAAGCGAACTGAGTGGTCTTTGCCAACGACCAGCAATCGGCCGCCATCCGGGCTGATAGCTTCATAATGAAGCGGAACCCGCGCATGCAGGGGAGGTGTTGCCTGCTTTTGAGTAGCCAACTCCCAAACTCGAAGCCGATCGTCGCTTCCAAGCGCGGTCAAGAAACGACCATTGAGACTAAACTGGGTAAACGGGTCAATGCCTTCGAGACTTCCACTTGGAATAGTAAGTATCGGTTGGTCACTGGCGTCCCACCGCCACAAACGGGCAAAATGATCTTCGGTGGCCGTGAGGATATGATCGCCTTGTGGAGTAAACATCGCTCGCAGAACCGGGTGCGTATGCGTCAGCGGCTTGCCCCGAATTTTGCCGGTCGCAACCTCCACGATCCGGACCGTTTTCTTATCATCGAGCAGCGCGGCGAACCGCCCATCTGTGCTTAGCGCGCTTGGCACTCCGGCATGCTGAATTTCCAGTTGCACCTTGGTCAACGGAATCCCCGTAGGCTCCCAAAGGCGTTCATATCCAGAGGGGTCGAGGGAATAAGCAAACGTCCCATCGGGGCTTAGAATTGTTCCCTTATCGCCCGTGATGGCCTCCAACGAGATATGCCTTCCATTTTCGACTATCCAGGCGTGTACTGTGCTGTTGTCAGTGTGTGTGACCAAAACTCTGCCGCTCGGGTTGAACATTAACCGCTTAAATTTAGTGCCAGGGGAATTGGATGACGCTAACCAGCCCGGCTGCTCGGAAGTAGCCGGGCTGATGAGGTCGGATTCGCCATTATCCAAACGCCAGATCCGCAGCGCGCCGTCGGCACTGGCCGTGGCCAGGAATCGTCCATCCGGAGAGAACTCCGACAAGACAACGGCGGCCGCATGCTCGAGTCGAGGACCAACGTACGTGCTGCTATTAACATCCCAAATCCGGACCAAATGATCGGGGCAGGCCACGGCTAACAAACAATCATTTGAGGTGAATCTTGAAGCCAAGGTCTCCCCGTCACAAATTCCGATTTTAGTCAACCACGGAACGTGCTCAAGCACTTCCAGGATGCGCCGCCGGTGATCCGTATTGGCTTCATCCAATTTCAAAGCCTCCGCGAGCCACACCAGTGCTGTAAAAGCGTCACCACTGTCCAGCTCGCGCACGGCAATGCTGACGTGTAGTTGGACAATCTGCACCCGTCGGTCCTCCGCCAGTCGTTCCTCCTTGGCGAGTGACTTCTGAAGTCGTTCGTTGTAAACGATAACCGTGATGAGCAAACCAAGTCCGAGGACCGCGGTTGACGTCAGAGCGGCGGCTGTCAACGGCTGGCGGCAAAACCATCGCCAGGTCCGCTCCACCATCCCGATGGGCCGCGCCTTGATCGGTTCGCCCGCTTGGTAGCGGCGCAGATCCTCGGCCAGCTCCGCGGCGCCGGCATAGCGCCGCTGGGGGTCCTTCTCCAAGCACTTCAAGCAAATCGTATCCAGATCGCGCGGCAACCCGGGGCGCCAGTGGCTGGGAGGAAGCGGATCGTCACTAAGCACCTTTATTAAGGTGAGTGCAGGACTCTCATCCTGAAAGGGCGGCCGTCCGGTCAACAGCTCATAAAGGATGGCGCCCAGAGAATAAAGATCGGTCCAGGGGCCTAGTCCGCTAATGTCGCCCCGTGCTTGCTCCGGGGGCATGTACCAGGGGGTTCCAATCACCGTCCCGGTCTTTGTGGCGCCTCCAGAGCTTTCCAGGCGTTTGGCTAATCCGAAGTCCGTGATTTTCGGAATGCATTCGGACAGGGTGTCAAGGAGACCAGGAGAAAGGGAAACCGGGTGAGAAAATTTACCAGTCCTTTCTCCCCGCCTTCCTTTCTCCTTGTCTCCTTGTCTCCTTGTCTCCCCTTCTGAATGTGTTCCTTTCTCCTGGTCCTTGGAAGCTCGAGGACCTTGCAAGAGAATATTGGCCGGCTTCAAGTCCCGGTGGATGATGCCGCGGTCGTGTACGGCGGCCATCGCCCGGGCCAATATTTCTCCAATATGTGCCGCCGCCGAGGGCATGAGGGCCACTCCAGCGGTCACTTGAGCAAGGCTCGGGCCTTCAATAAATTCCATGGCGAAATATGGGAGGCCACCGTGCTCACCGATCTCAAAGATCTGGACGATGTTAGGATGATGGAGTTGAGCCAGCGATTCGGCCTCGGTGCGGAAGCGGGCCAGATCGTCGGCGCTTACCGGCCCTATCGATAGCAGCATCTTCAGCGCGACGATTCGATTCAATCCGGTTTGCCGTGCTATGTAGACCACTCCCATGCCGCCGCGACCCAGTTCTTCCAAAATCTCGTAACCGGGAATTGCCGGCGAGAAATCTTCCAAGTTTTCGGAGACTTCCGAAGCGGATTGGTCGGCCGGTTCGGCCTTATGGGTGGCGGCATCGTTCGAGCGCGCCCGATGGTGCACAGGGCTGGCCAGGAAATCCGTGGCGTCCGGGGCCGCTTGGTCGTGGGCGAGAAGGGCTAATACCGCCGACTTGAGTTTCGGATCGCCGGCGCACTCGATCTCCAGGAAGGCCGCCCGTTGCTCCGGGTTCAGATCGACGGCCCGGTGAAACAATACCTCAATTCGTTCCAGCGGCGGATCGGACATATGCTAAATTCCCAAGTGTGAGTGGTGAGTAAGTGAGTGGTGAGTGGTCAAGCATCGTTTGTCGGCACCCATCACTCATTACCCAGACCACTCACCTACTCACCACTCGACCACTCACTCTTTTTCCAGGCGATTTCTCATCCAGGCCTTAATGAACCGCCAGTGGCGGTGCACCGTGCGTTCCGAGATGTCCAGCACTTGAGCCGCTTCCGCCGCATCCATGCCGGCGAAGTAACGAAGCTGGACAATTTGGCCCTTCAGGGGATCTTGCCGTTCCAACTCCGCCAGCGCTTCGTGGAGGGCCAGAACGTGTTCCGCAGGCGGCTCGTCGAAAGCCAAGGCGTCTTGCAATTCCAGCCGTTGGCGATCGCCGCCTCGTTTGGGTCCGGCTTTGGCTCGGGCCCTTTCTACCAGGATATCCCGCATGGCACGAGCGGCGGCGAAAAAGAAATGTCGCCGGCTCTCCAGGTGAAGATCTTTCTTGCCCACCAGTCGGAGATAGGCCTCGTTAATAAGGGCGGTCGGCTGCAGCGTTTGTCCGGGAGGGAGCTTGGCCATGCGAGCTTGGGCCAGCCGATGAAGTTCGGAGTAAAGCAGGGGCAAAAGCTGAGCGACTGCGTCCTGATTTCCCGCCTGGGCCGCTTCAAGAACCTTCGTCACAACCCCTGACGGCTTCTTGGACATTTCGAGACAACCTTCCATTTTTCTTGGCAGCTTCCCGATTGAATTATCGGCTTGATAAATGAGGCAGGCAAGGGATTTTGAACTTGCCTGCGCAAGTCCATGCGAAAGCGGCCTAGTCCGCTTTCAGCGCCTGACTGTCACCCGTCAGCCGCCTAACCGGCGAGTGGAGCCGGGAGCCCACGAATTCTTTCCCTCCCGGTGGGCCTCCCAGGCTCCCCTCCCAATGAGATGGTTAAAAAATGAATGAGCCGGCCGCGCGGGGGGCGGCTCTGGCATCTCAAATAGGAGTTCCTCATGACCAATCGGTTTTCTGCAAGGCCTCTTTACATCCTCGCTCTTTGCGGCATGGCCGGCTCGCTGGTGAGCCAGTCGGTGCTGCTCGGCGAAATGAAATTGGGAACCGTCCCGAAGCGGTCAGGACAGGAGCCGCCTTCCTTTCATAATGTCGTCAAAAACGTTCTGCCCGCCGTGGTCACTATTGAGGCGACTCAAAAGGTGTCGCTGAACCGGACGAACGGAGCAACTCCTCGCGGTTTCCCTGGGCAGCCAAACCCTGGGCGACCGAAGGCAGGCAACTCATTCAAAGATTTTCCGGGACTGCCCGACGAACTTCGCAAGCGATTTGAGGAATTCGGCCAACAACCGTTTGAACCGCAGGAATCGCTACCGCGGCATGCTTTCGGTTCCGGTTTCGTGGTCGATCCCAAGGGCGTCATTCTGACCAACGAGCATGTCGTTCATGGCGCCAAGCAAGTCGAAGTCCATCTTCAGGATGGCCGGAAGTTTGTTTCCAAAAATTTTCTCACCGATCCCAAGACCGACTTGGCCATTGTGCGGTTGGATGTCAAAGAATCATTGCCCTACTTGGACTTAGGGGACAGTGACGCCATGGAAATCGGCGACCGCGTTCTGGCAGTCGGCGCGCCCTTGGGAATGGCCGGCACGGTCACCTCCGGGATCATCAGCGCCAAGGGACGGGACATCCGCATGAACATGTATGAGGATT
>WNFC01010467.1_pt1 | contig 10294 bp, 11 predicted proteins | sample 5400541 | NCBI WGS metagenome assembly WNFC01 (sample SAMN13153342, study PRJNA577476) | soil metagenome | isolation source: 120 cm saprolite under Douglas fir tree site 2 hole 2 replicate 1 | place: USA:California | collected 2015-04-18 | reverse complement strand
GCCGCGATGCGAAAGGGCGGTCGGCTGGCGGTTATCGATCCGCTGCGCACGAAGATCGCCGAGCAAGCCGATCTGCACCTCGCCTTGCAGCCCGGCACCGACGTGCTGCTCGCCTTTGCCCTCGCCGTTGAGCTGGAGCAGTTGGGCGCGCACAACCACAGCTTCATCGCCGAACACGTCAGCGGCTACGAGGAGTTCATGACGCTGGCGCGCGCCTGGCCGGCGGAGAAGGCGGCCGCGGAATGCGGTGTGGCGCGCGCCGATATCCGCCTTCTCGCAGGCTGGATGGCGGCGGCCGACCCGCTGGTACTGGCTCCCGGCAATGGGCTCGAGCGCGGCCGCAACGGCGGCAGCGGCATTCGCGCGGCCATCGCTCTGCCCGCGCTGCTGGGCAAACTTGGGCGGGACGACGGCATTGTGCTCGGCGCCGGCAACGCCTTTCCGAAGACCCCGGCCCAGCTGCAGCGGCCCGACCTTATCCCGCCCGGAACCCGGACGATCAATATCCTCGATGTCGGCCGCCACCTCGAGAGCGATGATCTCGCCCCGCCATTGCGCGCGGTGTTCATCTACAACCACAACCCGGTCGTCGTGCACCCGGATCAGAACCGCATCAAGAACGGACTGTCGCGCGAGGAGATTTTTTTCGTCGGCATCGAGATCGCGATGACCGAGAGCATGCAGTATTGCGACATCGTCTTGCCCGCCGCGAGCCACTTCGAATGCGACGATCTCTACGCTTCCTATAGCCACCATTGGCTGCAACGAGCCGAGGCGGTGATCCCGCCGATCGGCGAGGCGCTGCCCAATACCGAGATCTTTCGCCGGCTGGCGGCGCGTTTCTCCTTTACCGACGCCTGCTTCCAAGCGAGCGACCGCGAATTGATGGACGACGCCGTCGATGCCGCCGACCAGCGCCTGCACGGGTTGCGGGGGAGCGAGATCCCGGCCGGCGAGGCGGTGCACATGACGGCGCCGGACGGGCGGCCGCTGGCGTTGTTCGACAACGTCATGCCGGCGACGCCGTCGGGCCGCATCGAGCTGGCCTCGGATGCACTCGCAGAGCGCTGGGGCGAGGCCGCCCGCCTGCCGGGGTTCCGCCCGCGGGGCGGCAAATTTCCGCTCTCGCTGATCTCGCCGTCCTCGGCCAGCCGCATTTCGTCGACCTTGCTGGGCCGCGGCGGCGGACCGAGCGATGCTCCGCCGCTCATGATGCACCCGGATGATGCGCGCGCCCGCGGCCTCGCCGGGGAGCGGCGTATTCGGGTGTGGAACGATCGCGGCTCCGTGATCCTGAAGCTGCAGATCACCGACGCGGTGCCGCGAGGCGTTGTCGCATCCGAGAAAGGTGCCTGGCTTGCGACGAGCCCGACCGGGCAGACGATCAGCGCCCTGGTTTCGGCCGACGACCGCGCCGATCTCGCGCAAGGTGCCTGCTTCAACGACACCGGCGTCGAGGTGGGGCTAGCCTGAAGGGTCTCAGGGCCCGCCGGGCGCCACCGAGCGAGCCATGGCTTTCGAGGGGTAGATACAGTCATTCGACCGCGTCGATACTGCGGGGCCGGCTCCGCGAAAAGCGAAGGCCGAAACGCCTCCAGCGCGTCCTGGTCGTCGCCGGTGGCGTCTGGGGATGCACGGTGGCTCACGCCACCATCTCCGGTTTCCTACCATCTTATCGAGAGACTGATCGGCATCGATCGTTCGACCGCTTGGCTCGGGACGGCACGCAGCGTCTCGAGGGCGGCGAGCGCCTCGCGCATGACCCGGGCGCAGCGCTCGGCCAAGGGGATCAGATCCTGACCCAGCCGGTTGATATACTCCTCCACCGTCAGGCCACGAATTTCGCCGTGACGATCCCGCAACCCGGCGCGCGGCCGGTCGCGGCCAAAGAACTCAGCCTCGACCATCAGCGCCGTGTTGCCGGTCCACCCGCTGATCCGAATGAAATCCCGGTAGGCAGAAACGGCGCGGTCGATCAGCATCGTCGCCGCCGGACCGGTGCCATATTCGTCGATGAGCCGACGGCGGAGGTCGAGCAACACGACAGCGAGGTCCTGATCGACCACCAACCCTGCACCTAGCCGATCGATCAGGAATGAACCGTCCTCATAGCTCGTCAGGACACGCTCGACCTGCTGCTGTTCGGCTTCGTTTCGAAACCGTCGCATGGCCCGAACCACCGCCAACGAGTTGTCGCTGAGGGCCTGGACCACAAGCGCCCATTCGCGCTGGCGGGTCACCGCCGAAGGGCGGAACCTCGATGCCGTCAGATTTTGTCTTTTCTTCTCGAGAGGGCAAAAAGCCAACGTCAAAGGGTAGTTGGTCGCGAGGAGGGCAGCGGAGGAGCCTCGCCTCCCCCCGCCCATACGGGGATGGTTTCTATATGCGTGTCACCGGTGCGGATGTCAGAGGCTTCGAACGTGTCACCGGCGCGGATGTCAGAAAATGGGCGATTTTCGCGCAACTGGTTGGCGACGTTACCGGTTTCATCGACGCCGGGCATCGGGGCGGGCGACCTCGGCGAAATCGTTGTCCGCAGCGTTGATACGTTCAACGCCCTATAATCCGCGTCGGTGACACCGGGAAATGATTTTTCGGGTCCGATCTCGGGGTTCGCATGAAGTCCTTGGTCGCCTTTTCGCCGCCGGCCTCGTAAATGGTCAGGCGCCACTTGCGCGGCATGGCGTAGCGCAGATCTGCTGGCGCCGTCTCGACGCTGAAGCCGGCGTCTTCGAGCTCGGTCAACGCGCGCTCTGTCCGGTCTCGACGAAACCGATGTATCCGCCGTCCTTTCCGCCGAACGAGATGGCGCCGTTGTTGTTGCCGTCGAAGCGGCACATCAACTCGATGAAGGTGCACTTCGCGGGCTTTGACAACGCGATGTAGGCGACGGATTCAAGCAGCCAGTGCTCGACTTTGATCCGGCGCTCGCCGAACGCCAAATTTATTGAAGGGGGTCTGCCTGCAACCGGGTATATCGTTATTTCCCATTCCCGCGTTTGCTTTTGACGATCTTTGATGTTGAAGGCACCTTCCCTCCGCAGCTTCAGGAGACGGCTTTTCCGTAACTCCTTGAGCTTGCGGTTCGCGGTCGCAGGTGAGACGTTCGCGGCCTTTGCCCCTGCGGCGCAACCATATCCAATCGCACCATTGTTGTTCCCGTTGTGGCGTTTGCAGACGTCAATGAAGATTACCCTCGCTGCCGGATCGAGCTGAATCCACTCCCCGTGCGTCAGGAGATTGTCAGGAAGCATAAGAAACCGCTCTCCCGGCGCGGAGAGGTTCGCGCGTTTCTTGCGGCGGTTCATTTTGATGGCCTTGTTAAGGTGCGCAGGTACAGAAGCCCTTCGCGCGCCTGGAGGCGCACCCAATCGCGAACGTTATCGCTGGCTTGTTCCCATTCGGGCGAGGGAGGACGGCAGTGCGTCGAGTAGATTGCGCGAGCGAGGCCTTCAACAACCTGTTCCTCCGGGATAGCGACCCGGGATAGGCGCTCAGCCCACGACATCGAGGCCATTTTGTCCATCGATGATCTGTGCCAGCGCGTCATCCCAAGCAAGACTGGGATGCCGAGCGAGGTAACCTCGCAGCTGAACTTCAATCCTCTCCGGCAGCGCGGCCGCCGACGCCTGTATCGTGATCCGATCCCGGATTTCGTCGAGTGCCTCGCGCGCAAGCCGCCGCTCGATCAGGTGCCGCGCAATGCGCTTCGATAATGCCGGCATCGGGAACTACCTTTGCAACACCGTGCATGGTGAGCTTGGCTTCGATGAAGTCGATGAACTGACGCGAGGTCATCGCATTTAGCTCGGCGCGCCGATCGCGGATGAAAGTGATCTCGTCGTTCGTGGCACCGTGCCTCGCCAGGGTGCCGCGGCGTTTCGACCAATCCTTGACCTCAACCGGCTCGCTTTGCAGGCCCATCGTTTCGACATCGACAAGCCGCAGGCCAATATCGATGATCGGTACGTTATTCGTGAACTGGTAGCGTCGGCTGTCGGTCCCCAGGGTGCCGGCTGCCGTCGTCGCTGGCCTTGGCATAGGCCTGCTCCATCGCCGCCCAGGCCGCCTCTTTGATCGACACGGTAGTGGGCGGGCGAGCCATCGCGCGATGCGCCGCCTTGGCCGCCTTGCCGACAACCTGGATAATTGTTCCGCGGACAGGAAAGAGCACGGGAGTCTTACCGTCGCCGGCCAACTCGACGAACGGGATGATATACTAACGATGATGCGGTAACTGCCGGCGCCGGCGCCTTCGATACGTTGGTGGATCCCGCAGCCCTTTAGAAAGAGAGTACCACCGTATATGGCACCGGCGATCTCCGCGAAATTCGGGGATCGGTTCAGCCACAGCGTAACTTCCGCCTCGCCCTGACCGCGAGCCTCGCCGCGGCTGCACACGGCCCATGCCTCGATCACGAAGGGGATTTGTGCGCCGCCAATCGCGGCCACTCCGGTTTTGATCGCATAGCTGTTGTCGAAGGCATTGGGGGCCGATATGGCCGAGCGCCTCAGCCGCCACAGGCGGTGATGCGCCCTGAAGCTGCGCCAGCACCTTCACGGCGTCTTCGCGACTAAGGTCGCGCGCGCGCCGATCATCGTCCAGCGGAAAACCAAGATCGGCGACAACTGCACGCACCGTCGTCGTCGCGGGCTCAACGCACCGCAATAACCGGTGAAGCCCTCTGTCCGAATACCAATGCGACGACGACCGCGCCGTCGTAGGCTCTCCCCAAGCGCGCGACCCGGATCGCCGGCCGAATGAACTCACCCTCGGCACCTCGAAAGCGGAGTCCATTGCCGAGCGCCACACGTACGACGGTGCCGGGGAAAAGCGGGATCGGTTCGTCAGCCTTGATGGTTGTCAAGCCGGTGGTGTCGTCGATGTGGAGCACCAGGCGATGCCCGCGGGTCTCGACGACAAGCGACCCCTGCGACGCAGCCACGGCCCCGGCGACGACACGCAGACCGTTGCCGAGCATCCCGCGCAGCGGCAGCCGCCGCAGTTTGCTCGACAGCAGCGGGCGGTTGATCGAGAACAGCGTCGGTACCATTGACGGTTCAAGGCCTGGGCCATCGTCCGCGATGACGTATTCGAGGATGGACCCGCGCCAGACCGTGGACAGGGTGACATCACTAGCGCCGGCGTCCAGACCGTTGTCGACCACCTCCTTCAAAATCAGGGCGGGTAGATCACGGGGCTGCACACCAGCCTTTTGGGGCAGAGTGGCGACGTCGAGAAAAAGCTGCCAGTCGTCGCGGGCATAGAGCAAAGCCGCCGACCGTGCTCGATCGCGTTGGCGCCGCTTGCGCTCGGCAGCCGACAGGGGTGTCACATTTAACCGGGTCAGTTCACCTTGCTGAGTGCCGCGTCGCGCCGTGACAGGGGCGCCGCTCACGGCTTCCTTCCACTGTCAGACACGCCGGGATGCGCCGCCTCGACCGATTCGACAACATGCTGGCGGTGCGATTCAACACAGTTCATCGCTGGCGTCTGTTTGGTGCCTGCTGGCGCATCCGCGTGCACCCTAGGGCGCGGTCGCCGTGATGGCCGCGATGGTGTCTTCCGCTCAGGCGCCTGCTCGAGCACTTCTCGCTCATAAGGCTCGAATTCCGGGGGAATGAGGGTTTCGAGCCTTCGAAGTGTCCCGACCGCGGGGTTCCAGTCGCGATGATCGAAGCGGCGCAGGACGGTATCGGTCATCCCGGCCTCGATCGCGAGCCGGCTCTTTGACCAGCGCTTTTGGTGCGCATAAGCCCTGATGCGAGCAATTGCTACATCGACAGACATTGTGAGGCGTGCCTACCGCATCTCGCTTCAATGCGAAGCCAGCCTACTGTATTTTGATGCGGTTAACAACCCGCGAATCGCATTGAAATACGGTCGCACTTCAATGCGAGGCATGGCACTCTTCCCCTATGAGAGACGACTCCGTAGATCAGCTTCGCCGATCACTGCGACGTTTCATGGAACTCGCGAATCTGACAGTTGCCGGATGGACTCGCGAGGCCGGTCTTTCCGAGGGAACGCTTCGCAATTTTTTAGCCGGAAAATCGGCGACGTTAACGCATGCCAGCTTGGCCGCTCTCGCCCGGGCCTCTCGCCAGCCGGTGTCTGCCCTCATCGGTGAAGCCCCTCTCGTCGGGCTATTCGTCGAACCGATAGCCGTGGTTCATGAGGTCGACGTTTCTCCTGGTACAAATACGCCGCTTATGAGGATGACGAATTCTATAGACGCTTATTTACCGCTTAATATTTATTTACCACCGGACCTTCGTTTCCCCGGCGCGGAAAGATTTGGAGCTGTCATAAGGGATGATTCTGCCAGCCACCTTTATAGCCGGGGATCTATTGTCATCTGCGTAGACTTTGTTGATGTGGATGTGGATCGGCGACCGGCGACTGGCGATCACGTCCTGGTCACCGAAAGGTTTCGTCCCACGCATGAAGTGGAACTGGAAGCAGGCTTGGACGAAAAGTGCCTGGTCACGATACGGGAGGTAGATGTTAACAAGGAGACCGGTGAGACTTGGCTCACCCTGCCGGCGAGTTATGAGAACCTACCCAGAGGTGTCCATCCGATGGTCGCATTGACCGGCGAAATCATGCGCTTTGAAGGGGAGAGGGGCTTTCACCACCTGACCGCTGGCGTTGATACGACCATCGAGGGCCTCATTGTTGCTAGCTACTCGCTGGAGGCAACCATATCGCATAATAATACGACATAGGATTGACGGTACTCGCATTGAGATGCGATTATGGCCCCGATGTCTGCGGAGGCAACGGGAGGGCCTTGGGAGGATGGCAACCGCCTATCAGACGCTCAATGAGGTCGCGGACGAGCTACAGGTCAAATCACGCTGGCTGCGCGACGTCATCAGGGCTCACGGGATCCCTGTCTTGCAACGCGGACGGGTGATCCGGTTCGATGTGACCGCCCGCCACCCCTGGAGGAAGCACTGCGATGCCCCGCCCCTCAAAAGCCCGCAATCGCGGCGGCCTCCGGGTCACGACGCGGAAAGATCGGGAAGGCCTCTGGATCGTTGGGACGCCGTTCTCCGGTGCCGACCGCGTTCGCCGACGCGCTGCAAGCGACGACCCCAAGCTCGCCTGGGAGGAGACCGCCGCACTCCACGCCGAAATCCTGCGCACCACCTGGCACGGCGAACGTCGTCTCACTCGATCATACGCGGAAGCGGTCCTCAGCTACCTCGACGCTGAACCCCGGTCTAACGGCGAAAAGGCCCGGCACCACCGCATTCTGAGGGCTCTCGGCGACGTGAGCCTCTCCGAGGTGAACCAGGAAGCAGTTGACCGGGTGCGCCGCAGCCTACTTGGTCCGGAAGCGGCGCCTAGCACCGTGCGCCGCGGCGTCGTCACGCCGATCCGCGCGGTCTTGCGGCACGCGCATCGTCGGGGATGGTGCGATGTCCCGGTTTTTGAGATTCCGAAACAGCCACAAGGGCGAACCGCCTATTTGCTGCCCGCCGAGGCGGCTCGCCTCATTTTTTCCGCTGCGCCGCACCTAAAACCACTGCTTGCATTTTTGCTCGGCACCGGTGCGCGGTTATCTGAGGCGTTGGAGCTCAACTGGCGCGATGTAGATCTCGCTGGCGGCCGCGCGATCTTCTGGCGGACCAAGGGCGGCCGGCGCCGCATTGCCGCACTCAACCCACGAGCCATTCTCGATCTGGCCGCATTACCCGATCGAGACGGCCCCGTCTTCCGCTGGGAAACAAAACGGCCCACCACGAAGCGCCAAGGCCAACCGATGCGCATCTCGGCCTACGCCGACCGGGAACGCCAAGGGGGCGGCCAGATTAAGCGAGCATTCGGCGGCGCGTTGCAGCGGGCCCGCCTGTCAGGCTTCACCCCCCACGACCTGCGGCATACCTGGGCGTCCTGGCACTATGCTATCCACCGCGATCTGCTGGCGCTGAAGGTCGAGGGCGGATGGTCGAGCGTCGCGCTGGTTGAGCGCTATGCTCACCTGATGCCGGCTAGTCAGGAGGCAGAAATCCGCGCATTTTGGCACCTGACTGCCCCCGGTGCGCTCGAGCATCGCGTAAGTGCGTGATCTACAACCCAATATTGGTGGAGGTCGGCGTCCCTCCGAAGGCAGAGGTCGTACGTTCGAATTGTGTCGGGTCGGCCATTAATTACGGCTTCAGAGAGAGGGGCTACGCTGACCCGTCGCAACCGGCGATGGGAAAACGGCAGAACCGGTCGCTCGGAGCGGGAACGGGCGGCCGCTTCTCGGTGTTCTGGTTGCTTGGCGGTCCTGTCGGGCTCTTTCGGGGAATCGTGTACCTATGGCTCGCATATTGCTGGTCGAAGACGATTTGGACGTGTGCCTCGTCATGGAAGACGCTTTATTGGATGGCGGCCACGCGGTCGATGCCACCGGACGGGTATTGGCCGGTTTCGTATTGCTCGGATCCCACCCCTACGACCTCGTGGTTACCGATGTCCGGTTGCCGGACGGCAGCGGCATCGAGGTGGCCGACAGAGCGCGAGAGAAAGGCATCCCGACCCTGATCGTCACGGGATACGCGTTCAACCTCCCGAAGGATGAGCTCAACCGCTTCGAGTTTCTGTTGAAGCCGTTCCGCCAAAAAGAACTGTTGAGCGCCGTCGAACGGGTGCTCCAAACCGAATTGACGTGACACGGCCAGCGCCTGCGATGCGCTGACCCTCGGCGGCGGCGCCTGCGGCCCGCAACGGCGCGCGCCTAATCTGCATCCGATCGGGCGCCTGATCTGCATCCGATCGGGCGCAACCGAGAGCAAGATTTCTGTCCCGGTTTTAGCCGACGTTTAACGCTCATCAGGTAGATCGTCCCGAGCCATCAGGTTGGGGAAGCAGAAATGTCTGATTGGGTGCTGCATATCGTGGCCTTGATCGTGTTGGGGGTCGGCGTCGTATTGCTGATCTGGGCCTGAATGCCAGGCGGTCGACGCTAGCGGCGATGGCCCCCGGCGGCTGACCGGGGCGGCGCTCTTCGATCTCTTCGGCTTCTGCCGCGAACTCCGCGGGCGCCTCGCTAAATCCGCTCCTGAAGCCGAGGTTTGCTCCCAGGTGGCCAAACCGCCCGACCCGGTTATGATCCCCCCTGGTTGCCGGTTCAGCCCGGGGGAAAATCATCCGATGCCCGACCTCCTGCCCGCGTTGAGCCTTGTCGCCGTGCCGGGACGCCGGCGCCTCACCCTCGAAGTCGCGCGCGAGGCCGAACGGCGCGGGTTTGGCGGGCTCTATGTGCCGAGCATCTTCGGCAACATGGCGCAATCGACAGCGCTCGCCTTCGCCACCGAGCGCATCGTCTTCGGCACGGCGATCGCGCCGATCTATGCCCGGACGGTCGAGGATTTCGCCCATGCCGCTTCCTATATCCACGAGGTCTCCGGCGGGCGGTTCCGCTTTGGCATCGGCGTCGCCCACGCCCCGAGCCATCTGCGCATGGGGGTGACCGCGGGCCGCCCGCTCGCCGACATCCGCGCCTTTGTCGCCAAGTTCCGCTCCCACAACGACATCGGCGCATTGCCGCCGATCATCCTCGCCGCCTTGCGCCGGCATATGGTCGCGCTCGCCGGCGAGATCGCCGACGGCCTCGTCTTCGCCAATGCCAGCCGCTCGCACATGGCGGATTCGCTCGCGGTCATCCCGGCGGAAAAGCGCGCCGACCCGGATTTCCTCGTCGCCAACATGATCCCGACCTGCATCAGCGAGAATGTCGAGGCCGCCAAGGCGGTCAACCGCCGCACGCTCACCCGCTATGTCATGCTGCCGAACTACCGCAATTACTGGAAGGAAGCCGGCTATATCGAGGAGATGGCGGCAATCGAAAGCGCGCTCGAAGCAGGGCGGCGCGACGATGTTCCGGGCCTGATGAGCGACCGCTGGCTCGCCGACGCGACGCTGTTCGGCACCGCGGCGGCGGTGCGCGACGGGGTCGCAGCCTGGCGCGAATCCGGGATCACGACGCCGATCCTCGTGCCGTCCTCGACCGAGGGCAACCAGCTGAAGGCGATCGAGGAAATCTTCGCCGCCTTTGCGTGAGTTGCCCCTCACCCCGGCCCTCCCCCCGCCCGCGGGGAGAGGGAGAGCCTGCAGCGCCTCCGGGGAAAAGCTGTCACCGCCCCTGTCTCGCACTCGCCGCTGCGTCCCCTCTGCCCGTTTACGGGGAGAGCAACTGTGTTGTTGAGAGGTAGCCCGGTGATCGGCCGGGCTCAAGGCTGGCGCTGCGCGCCCCCGCCTCCGGCGGCTGCGGCCTTGACCCCGGCCGCCCACCGGTCT
>WNFC01017369.1_pt1 | contig 10295 bp, 9 predicted proteins | sample 5400541 | NCBI WGS metagenome assembly WNFC01 (sample SAMN13153342, study PRJNA577476) | soil metagenome | isolation source: 120 cm saprolite under Douglas fir tree site 2 hole 2 replicate 1 | place: USA:California | collected 2015-04-18 | reverse complement strand
GAATGCGCGCTGGACCGTCTTCCGGCACAGCTTCCGGGGCCAGATAGATGCTTGTGGCCGGACCTAATTCGAGCTTCGGCGGCAGCGCGATCCAGAGCTGGAAGCCGCGCGTCCGGCCCGCGTTAATCCCGCCGCCGTGCCACATGCCGCGTCCAGCCTGCATCCATTCGACGCCGCCGACCGGAACTGTGCCCTTGACGTTGTCCGGGTCGATATAATTCACAGAGCCTTCGAGGATGTAGCTCAGAGTGGCGATACCCGAATGAGGGTGGAGTCCCGCGGTGAAAGCCGCGCCTTGATAGTCGAAAAAATCGAGAAACACGAACGGCTTCAGGATCTCGCCGAAATCGGACGGACTCATCAGACGTGTGGTGGAGCCCAGCGTTCGGCCACGGGTACGCTGCATGATCGCCCGCGCCAGGCTCGGCACTGGTGAACTAGCTGAGGTAGGGGTCATTGGGGTTCCTCCTTTGAATCACTCTCACCTAACTTTGTGCCGTCGACGCGGAGCGTAACGTCGATATTGCCACGCGTGGCGTTCGAGTAAGGGCAAAGCTCGTGCGCTCGTCGCATGAGATCCTCGGCGTCGGCACGTGACAGATTCGGCGCATGTAAGTCGAGGGCGACTTCCAGACCAAAACCGCCGTGGCCCGTGGGACCGATTCCCACTTGGGAAGTGATTGTCGAATTGGAGGCATCGAGCTTTCGACCCTGGGCCACCGCCAGCACCGAGGACTGGAAGCAGGCGGCGTACCCGATCGAGAAAAGCTCCTCTGGATTAGTTCCGGGTCCGCTCTCACCGCCCAATTCTTTCGGGACAGACAGAGTGACAGCTAACCGTCCGTCCGAGGTCCGTCCATGACCTGCTCGCCCTCCTTCGACGACTGCCTCGGTTGTGTACAGGATCTTCATGTCTGCTCCCTTACCTAGAAGACACTCGGTTTCTCTGCGGCTCAGGCCACGACCGCGGTCTCGGCGCGCTCGTGGTGCGGCACCGGGCCGAGCAGAAGGCCGCCGTCAGCGATGAACTCGGAGCCGGTCGAGAAGCTGGCCAGGTCGGAGGCGACAAACAGCACCATCTGGGTGATCTCTTCAGGCTCGGCGATGCGCGGAATAGCCGATAACCCCACCCCTGCTCCCTCCATCGTCGCCGCCATCGCAGCGGCGTCCGGCGCATCATTGGCGAGGATTGGCGTGCGAATAGCACCGGGATGAATCGAGTTGACGCGAATGTTGTCGTGTCCGAGCTCCAGCGCCGCCGTCTTGGTCAGTCCGCGCACTGCCCACTTGCTGGACACATACGCGGCGAGCCCGAACGTGGCAGTAAAACCGGCGCCCGAGGAGATATTGACGATCGCGCCGCCGCCTGCCTTGCGCATCGAGGACACCACCGCGCGGATCCCCAGATACGCGCCGGTCACATTGATTTCCAGCACTTGGCGCCAGACTGCCGGCTCGGTCTCTTCGATCCGCCCGAAGCGCACGATGCCCGCGTTGTTGATCAGCACGGAGACCGGGCCGAAGGCGTCCTCAGCCGCGGCCACCGTCGCCGCCCAGTCCCTGTCGTTTGTGACGTCGAGGCGGGAGAAGATCGCGCGATCGCCGAGTTCGTCGGCGAGCGTCTGCCCCTCCTGTTCGAGTATGTCTGCGATCACGACGTTCGCGCCCTCGGCGACGAAGCCGCGCGCGTGGCTGGCACCCATTCCGCGGGCACCGCCTGTGATGATCACTGTTCGATTATTGAAACGTTTCATGACTTCCTCTCCCTTCATTGTTTGCCTCCTTAAGTGGTGGGCGAGGTGGTCACCGCGATCCGCGCGCTGGCAACCGACCGCGGGCACCTCCCTTACCACTCGATGCGACGTCAACCGGAAACCTGGTTCGCTGGTGCGGCGCTGATAAAGCTTGGTGGCGCCACGACACCGGCTGCGATTTGGTCTAGAACGTAGTCAACAAGGAAGTTCGTGCCGCCACCTCCATACTTCGTGTAGATGGGGGTCATCAGGGCTCGTTCCTTCGAAGTGTAGTCCGGGGCCCACTGGCCGGACGCGTTCATCCAGGTGATCGGATGGGCCCCCGCCTGTGTCATGAGGGCCTTGGCGTCCTCGTGTGCCTCTGTCGTCACATCGCCTGAGCAATCGCTGACGAAGTAGACCTCGAACCCGTCCTTGACGGCCGCTAGTACCGACTGAGAGAGACAGGTTCCGGTAACGATGCCAGCCATGATCAGATTTCGGGGAAGATGGCCTGGATCTCCTTGAAGATGGGATCGACGAGAACGCTCCCCTTCGCGCCGATCGTGGTCAGCACTGTCGGCACGCCCAAAGCCTTCGCTGCCGCTGCGAGACCACTGACGTTGTTGACCAGCATGGTCCTGTCAATGGAATTCACGGCCAAGCCGACCGCCGGCTGGTGATCGATAAGCACCACAGCCGAGTTCTCGATGGTTAGTTCGTTCGGATTATTCATGATGATTCTGTTCTCCTTTTCAAATTGGTCGAAGTGGCTCGTGCCTCTTCGCTGGTGTTTAAGTCACGGTCGCCCGCATGGCCGACCTCGATCGTTTGGAGAGCGGTCTTACTTCCTCCCCTGAGGTGGAAACTTCTCGAACATCTTCTTCATCACCTCATTGATTGCTTTCGCATTCTTTTCAGGTTTGCTACTGATCGTCCCAGTTGCGGTCCCGCGCCAGATGTAATTCCTGGTAGATGAATCGCCGATATCGACGATAAGAGTCCCAACAGGAATTTGCTCCACTTGAGTGATCGCAGTTCCGCCGCCTCCCCAACGTCTCCAGCCTGGTCCCCAACCCCAACCCGGCCCCCAACCCCAGCCGTCCAGACTCCTGGTGCTGAACTGGGTTCGTTCAGTGACGGAGCAGTGGAAGACCACGGTTAAGTCTGCATTGCTTTCAACTCTCGTCAGGCCTTTAGCGGCAAGCTGAGCCTCGATGGCCCTTTCGATTCGTTGGTTAGTGAGCGTGACGGGCGTCGGCGTGCCTTCCGTAAACGCGTAGGTCTTGTACTTTGAGAAATCGATCTCCTTATCGAAGTCCACACTTACTTTCTGTGCGACCGATTGGCCGGCAGCGAGCAATAAGAACAGAACGACCTGCATATCGATTCTCATGTACCGAGTTGATTTGATTGATTTCATTCCGAGTTACCTTTCTTCCGTGTCGTTCCGTATTCACGTGCTGTGCCAGCAACGTAAGAGCGCAATTTTATTTGGGAAACAGAGTATCCGCGGTTTTGAGATGAAGTGGCCGGGTGACGATTTTCCGTTTGGGTTACTGATTCTCGTAACGCCGCTTACGATTTCTCGTCTTCTTGCCGGAAACGTAATAAGATCCGCTCATAAATCAGTCGACTGCCTGGTCTTGTTGTGGATGATGATGTCTCAGTACGTGAGGCGCTGGAGGGATTAATAAAATCAGCAGCGTGATCGAACAGTTTGATCTCGATACAGCCATCAAACTCTCGCAAGCGGTCTCACGCGAGATCGTCCGGGAGAAAGTGATCGACGCTCTCATGCGGACGGCGGTCGAACACACGGGGGCTCAACGAGGTCTTTTGGTTCTCACGCAAGGTGTTGACCAGCGCATCGAGGCGGAAGCCAGCACCGGCAACGAGACAACCACGGTCCGTCTCCGACAGGGGAGCGTGACCGCCGCGGATTTACCAGAGTCCCTCTTCCATCACGTCGTCCGAACCCAGGAGAGAGTGATTCTGGGCGATGCCTCAACGGAAAACCCATTTTCGTCCGATGACTACATCCGTCAGAATCACGCTCGCTCTGTTCTCTGTTTACCGCTAGTTAAGCAGGCCGTCCTGATCGGTGTCCTGTACCTCGAAAATAATCTGACTCCACACGTCTTCACAGCCGCTCGGGTAGGCGTGCTGAAACTGCTCGCCTCTCAGGCGGCGATCGCACTAGAGAACGCCAATCTCTATTCTGATCTGCAACGCCGCGAAGCGGGCCTTCGCGCGAGCGAAAAGAGTCTTCGTCTGATCATCGACACCATTCCTGGGTTTGTATGTACCCTGAGTCCGGCAGGCGAAGTCGAACTTCTTAACCGCCAGGTCTTGGACTATTTCGGCAAGACGCCTGAGGACTTGAAGAATTGGAGCACCAGCGACGCCGTGCATCCGGATGACCTTCCTCGCGTGATCGACGGGTGGAGGCGCTCGGTCGAAACCGGGCAGCCGCATGACCTTGAACTCCGCCAGCGACGTGCCGATGGTGTGTATCGCTGGTTCCACTCTCGTGCTCTTCCCGCGCGAGATCCGGAAGGTCGTATCACCGGCTGGTACATGTTGTTGACTGACATCGACGACCGCAAAAAAGCAGAAGAGGAGTTGCGCCGGAGTAGAGCCTACCTGACCGAAGCACAGCGACTGAGTCGGACTGGCAGTTTCGGGTGCAAATTCTCTTCGGGCGAGATGTTCTGGTCAGAAGAGACCTTTGGAATCTTTGGATACCACCGAGCCACCAAACCTGCAATGGAAGCAATCCTCGAACGTGTTCATCCGGAAGATAAGGCCAGGGTTCAGGAGCATATGCACCGTGCAGCCAGCGAGGGTAAGGGTTGCGATTTGGAATATCGCCTATTAATGCCCGACGATTCAGTCAAGCATGTCCACGTCATGGCTCATGCATCGAAAGATGAACCTGGCCGATTCGAGTTTGTCGGAGCGGTGATGGACGTCACCGCGGCAAAGGAGGCGGAAGAACGGATCCGGCAAGACGAAAGGGAACTTCGCATCATTGTCGAAACGATTCCGGCCATAGTCTCGAGTGCCCTACCTGATGGTTCAATTGAATTCATCAGTCAAAAGTGGCTGGATTACGTAGGCCGCTCCAAGGAAGAGATAGTGGGCGGGGCGTGGAGGTCAACAATCCATCCCGAAGACCTTGAGAGTGTGCTGAACAATTGGCAAGCGGCCTTGGCGACTGGGGAACCTTTCGAGATGGAAACACGCTATCAGCGCGCGGACGGGAAATATCGATGGTTCCTGGTCCGCGCCGTACCGCTGCGCGACGACAAAGGAATCATCGTTAAGTGGTATGCCACGGTCTTCGACATCGAGGACCGAAAGCGGGCAGAACAGAAGCTGCAGCGAAGTGAGGCCTACTTAGCGGAAGCGCAGCGGCTGACCCATACCGGCAGTTGGGCAATGAACGTCGCTACCGGAGAGCCCACCCACTCATCCGAGGAACATTCCCGCATGTTTGGCTTCGATCCGGAAAAAAAGGACGTGCCGTCACGCGCAGAACTTCTCCGGAGGATTCATCCTGAGGATCGAGACAGTATTGTCGAAACATTGGAGAGAGCAATCGCTGAACGGACGGACTTCGAGGTGGATTTCCGAGTCATTCTTCCGGACGGTACGATGAAATACATCCACAGTGTGAGCCATCCTGTTTTCAATGCAGCCGGCGATCTCGTTGAATACTTTGGCACCGTAATGGACGTCACGGAACAGCACGAGGCGAGATCGGCTTTAGAAAATGCGTTCGCTGAAATCAAGAAATCGGAAGCTCAACTTCGAGCGATCATCGACGCGATTCCGACGCAGGTGTGGTGTGCGCTGCCAGATGGGTCCACGGAATTCCAAAACCGCCGCTGGCTAGACTATGCGGGTCTTTCCGTTGAAGAGGCACGCGGCTGGGGCTGGCGCGACGCAATCCATCCTGAGGACGCCGAGAGCTATATGAACAAGTGGCTTGAAATCAAGGCGTCGGAAGCGTCCGGGGAAGCAGAAGCCCGGTTTCGACGCTTTGATGGAGAATATCGCCGGTTCTTAATGCGTGTTGACCCGGTGCGCGATGAGCGAGGAAACATCGTCAAATGGTATGGAACGAATACCGATATTGAAGACCGCAAGCAGGCCGAAGAGGCCCTGCGGCGGAGTGAGGCCTACCTAGCGGAAGCGCAGCGGCTGACCCATACCGGCAGTTGGGTACAGAACGTCGCCACCGGAGTGCGCACACACTCGTCCGAGGAATTTTACCGTTTGTATGGCTTCGATCCAGAGACGGAGGTGCCGTCAGACAGCGAATTTCGCCAGAGGATTCATCGGGAGGATTTAGACAGAGTCGTCGAAACGTACAAGAGAGCCGTCGGTGAACGCACGGACTTCGAGATCGATTACCGAATCGTTCTTCCGGACGGTACGATCAAGTACCTCCACTCAATAGGCCATCCCGTTTTTAACGCCGCCGGGGATCTCGTCGAATACATCGGGAGCCAGCTTGATGTGACCGAACGCAAGCGAGCGGAGGAGGCCGTGCTCAAAGCGCAGGCGGAGTTGGCGCACGTGACGCGGGTGGCGACGTTGGGTGAGATGACGGCGTCGATCAGTCATGAGATTAATCAACCGCTCGGCGCGATGGTCAATAACGCAAATGCTTGCTTGCGCTGGCTCACCGCCTCGAAGCTGGAGGAAGCCCGGCAGTCTGCCATGCTCATCGCTGCAGATGGATATCGAGCCGGCGAAATCATCGCCCGGATTCGAGCGCTGGCTCAGAAGGCGCCGCCGAGGAAAGACTGGCTCGACATCAACAAAACGATCCAAGAGGTCATCACGCTAACCCGCAGTGAAGTGCAAGGTAATCGCGTTTCACTCAAGACTCGACTCGGCCGTAGTGTGCCGCCCATTTTGGGAGATCGAATTCAGTTGCAGCAAGTGCTGCTCAATCTGACGATGAATGCCATCGAAGCTATGCGAGGGATCGATGAGAGTGTCCCGCGAGAACTGTGGGTTGATTCGGAGAAAGTCGAGTCGAGCATATTAGTTTCCGTGCGCGATTCGGGCCCGGGTCTGGATGCGGAGAGCCTGGACCATCTCTTCGAGACCTTCTATACGACTAAGCCAGAAGGCCTGGGTATGGGGTTGGCGATCAGCCGCTCGATTATCGAAGGTCACGGAGGGCGGCTGTGGGCGACGGCGAATGCGCCACACGGCGGAGCCGTCTTTCAGTTCACCTTGCCAATTGGTAGCGAGAGGGCATCGTGACGGAAGCAGATGCCCTAGTATTTGTCATAGATGATGATGCGGCCATGCGCCGCTCGCTGGAGAACCTCATTCGGTCCGTCGGGTTGCGGGTCGAGGCCTTCGCCTCCGCACAAGATTTCCTGTCCATCAAGCGCGAGGATGTGCCCGGCTGCCTGGTGCTCGATGTGCGACTGCCGGGCCTCAGTGGGCTTGATCTGCAGAAGCGCATGACCGAGGCCGACATCGAGATTCCCATCATCTTCATCACCGGCCACGGCGATATCCCGATGTCGGTGCAAGCAATGAAAGCCGGAGCAGTGGAGTTCTTGTCCAAACCCTTCCGCGATCAGGAACTACTCGACGCTATTCAGCAGGCGCTGGAACGTGACCGCAAGTCTCGCGAGCAGCGGGCAGAGGTAGCAGTGCTGCGCGGCCGGTTTGACTTACTCACTCCGCGGGAGAGGGAAGTAATGCCGCTGCTGGTGGCGGGGTTGCTCAACAAGCAGATAGCCGCAGAGTTAGGCTCAAGCGAGACCACAGTGAAGATTCACAAACATCACGTGATGGAAAAGATGCGAGCCGGTTCGCTGGCCGAACTGGTTAGGATCGCCGATCGGATCGGAATTCTCACCCCAAAGTCGTAGCCACCTTTCCTAAAATGCTATAGAAGTGCTCCACCCCGGCCTTTATAGTCTTTCCTACCGAAGATTCTGCTGTACCAGGAAGGTAAGCCAAGGAGTAGGAGATTCTGAATGACTGGAGTTCCGCTTATTGCGATTGTTGATGATGACGATTCTCTTAGGAATTCGCTCGACAATCTGATCCGATCGGTCGGCTTTCGCGCGCAAGGTTTTCCCTCAGCAGAAGCCTTGTTGAGTTCGAATCAACTCCACGATACGGCGTGCTTGATTCTCGATGTGCGATTGCCCGGTATGAACGGACTCGAGCTCCAGCGTCGGATAGACGCTGGAGACTGGCGAATCCCGATCATCTTCGTTACATCACACGCAGACGGCGACGCGCAAGCGCGGGCCCTTAAAGCCGGCGCCGTGGCTTATTTGTATAAGCCGTTCCGCGATGAGCAACTACTCAATGCGATAGATGCGGCCCTCAAGAATTCGTGAGACGAAGTGTCTGAACGTGTAGGCTCTTAGTATAAGGTTGGACGTACCCCGGCAGGAGGTTAAGCAATGCATTCTGAGAACTCATTTGTCTTTGTCGTTGACGATGACAGGTCTATCCGCGAGAGCCTGCAAAATCTCATTCGCTCGGCGGGGCTCGAAGTAAAGACATTTGCTTCGGCACGAGAGTTCCTGACAAGCCCGCGCGCGAAGGGCTTAAGCTGCCTGGTGCTCGATGTAGAGTTGCCAGGATTAAGTGGTCTCGATCTGCAGGAGGAACTGGCCAAGGCCGATATTCAGATTCCAATTATTTTCATCACCGGTCACGGCGACATCCCGATGTCTGTGCGCGCAATGAAGGCAGGTGCATTCGAATTCTTAACCAAACCGTTCGATCCAGAGTCACTCCTACAGGCAGTCCAAAGGGCACTGGCAGAAAACCAGATCAACCCGGAAGCGCCCTATGAGACGCATCACCACGGCATAGTAGGCAACAGCTCAGCGCTCCGGAAAGTCCTGCGACAAATCGACCTGGTTTCAGGTACGGACGCAACTGTGCTGATTACTGGCGAAAGTGGGACGGGCAAAGAACTCGTGGCGCGGGCAATTCACGAATCAAGTCTTCGAAGTGCGCGGTCATTAGTGACGGTCAACTGCGGCGCGATTCCGGAGACTCTGTTTGAGAGTGAATTCTTCGGACATATCAAAGGCGCATTTACCGGCGCTCAGCGAGACAAGCCGGGCCGTTTCGAGTTGGCGAACAACGGTACGTTATTTTTGGACGAGATTACGGAAGTACCACTGGGCTTGCAACCAAAGCTGTTGCGTGTTCTGCAGGAGCAGGAGGTCGAGCGTCTCGGCGACACGCATTCACGCAAACTCAACGTCAGAATTATTGCTGCAAGTAATCGCAACGTGGATCAGGAAATTTCAGCTGGCCGATTTCGAAGCGACCTTTACTATCGTCTTGGTGTTTTCATTATCGAGACTCCGCCCCTGCGCGAGCGTCGCGACGACATCCCATTACTTGCCGAGTACTTCCTCCGAACGTCTGCGGATCGACTGAAGCGGCCAGTGCCCAAACTAACTGGGACATTTGTTAACACTCTGCTCCGGTATGACTGGCCCGGTAACATCCGCGAATTGCAGAACGCGATCGAGCGAGCATTGATTCTTTCAGACGGTGGACCACTCGACGTTGGCCGAGTTCCTGCCTCGCGGCCTGGACACGAGGACGATGTCAGTGAGGAAACTTCATCGTTGCTCACGCGCGACGAGTTGAAGATGCGTGAACGCGAAAGCATTATCGCCGCACTAAATCAGGCGGCGGGTAAGGTTTCTGGTTCAGATGGCGCCGCAGCGTTGCTTGGGATGAAGCCAACTACTCTCTATTCCAGAATCCTCGCCCTTGGCTTGCGCGCAAAGACATCAGCCAATACAAATTCGAGAGTTGCTCAGGCGTCTTTCTAACGGCGGCTGGCATTTTCAGTGGATACCGAAGACAATAAATCTACGACGCCAATTTAAGTATCCGATGGCTCGATACCAAAAATTTGATTACTTGGTTCGTTGGAGCTCAGCCCGGACAAGATCGTCCTGGCTCCAAAGTTCCGATCACACAATTCTGACTTAAGAGGTTTAGTTTGACTACGACCACCGCCCAAGTCGCCGCGAAGGGTTTGAAGCCCGAGCAGTACCTCACACTGCTGGAGCTTTCGAGAGCCATAGGTGCTCATCGCGACTTATCGAGACTCTTCCACGATCTCGCCTGTCGATTACAGACCCTGTTCAATTTTCGCGACCTCGGTGTAATGCTTCATGATAATTCGCGAAATGTGATGCGGTTGCACCTGCTGGAAACTTGCGCGCCGACAAAGTGGAAAGCGCCATCCGAAGTCCCCATGGAAGGTTCAATTGCGGGCTGGGTCTGGCAGAACCAGGAACCGGTGGTCGTGCACGATATCACGGAGGAAGATCGCTTCCCCTTCGCGAAGACCCTACTCGATCATCCGATCAAGGCAATATGCAGCTTCCCTTTGACAACTGCCAACCAACGATTGGGAGTGCTTAACTTCTGGAGCGAGAAAGCCGGGGCCTACGATCAACTTGATCTCGAATTCGCAGGATTGCTGGCGTCACAAATTGCCGTTGCCATAGAATCGCAGTGTCATCAACA